>Ga0335075_10016359_pt1 | contig 11092 bp, 7 predicted proteins | sample Lox_Sample_24_FD_206723 | JGI IMG/M metagenome (GOLD analysis project Ga0335075, IMG submission 206723) | Soil microbial communities from Loxahatchee National Wildlife Refuge, Florida, United States - Lox_Sample_2.4 | ecosystem: Environmental > Terrestrial > Soil > Wetlands | place: USA: Florida... | reverse complement strand
GGAGTTCGCCGTCACATTTCGAGCATCTCGGACGGCAGTTCCGGCAATTACCCCAAGCGTCCTCGAATGGGCGAGCCGCTTCGAGCCGGCACCGTCGGCGGATGCACCCGTCGCGGCCTTGTGGTGACCGCGCCCCTGGGGCAAAATCCAGTCGATCGGCTCACCCCAGGGATCGAGCGTCCTAGCGGTCCATACGCGACGCCCAGCTCCGCGAACTCCTCGGTAGCTTGCGCCTAAAAGCGTGGTCGGCCCTGCATGATGACAATCATAAACCCGCAAGCTTTGTCGGATCCGGCCGCCGGCCGCCGAGGCGCCGGTCGGCTCGCCTTCTGCAATTGAGACGAGCGTATTGGCTGGCCGCCTTGCTCTGTGTCGCCCTGCTGACGGCGGCTGTCGCTCCAATCAGGGATGCGCTGCTGCGTGCGGCGGGCAACATGCTCGTGTGCGAGGACAGGCCGATCCACGCCGATGTCATCGTCATCTCAGTCGACTCCGACGGCGAGGGCGTACTCGAGGCGTCCGATCTCGTGCACCAGAGGCTGGCACCTGGCGTCGCAATATTCGCGGATCCACCGACGGCCGTCGACCGGGAGTTTCTGCGGCGCGGCCTTCCGTACCATGACGCCGCGGCCGAAGAAGCCGAAGAATTGCACGAGCTGGGCGTGACATCGGTGGCGAGGATCCCGCGAGTGGTCCAAGGCACGCACGACGAGATGTCAGCACTTCGGGTCTGGTGTCAGTCGCACGCCGTGAGCAGCCTGATGTTCGTGAGTACCACAGATCACACTCGGCGCACCCGCCGCATGTTGCGGCGCGCACTGGGCAGCGGTGCGATCCGCTTTGCCGTGATCGGATCCAAGTACTCCGACTTCGACCCGGACGGGTGGTGGCTGAGCCGCGACGGCGTGCGCATCGAGATCATTGAATCGCAGAAGCTGCTGCTGGATGTCTTACTGCATCCGTTCTCCTGAGGTCGCGCAAAATTGCAACGTGGTGCGCTCGGTCGGAGTAGATTCCCCAAGCGAAAGTTTGAGAGGCTTCAGCTATGAATGTTTGCCGAACAGCTGTGTGTAATAGTCCAGTCCGTTCGACCACTGTTGTTGTGACCCTGACCGCTGCCGTTCTACTGAGCGCTTGCAACGCTTGCAGTGCTGGCTCAGCCGATCCCGGTGGTAGCGCGTCTGACTCACGGCCATCCGCATCGTCGGGCGACTCGGGCGCGGTATACACGCTACCCGCATCCCGCAGCTACGATTGGGACCCTGGCCTCATGTCGAAAGGAGGCATTCCCTCTGCGAAGTGGCCAGTCTGCAATTCGCAACCCCTCGCGCCAAGTGCCGGCAGCGACGATAGCGCGCAGATCAACAGGCTAATCAATTCATGCGCAGCCGGTACGGTCGTCCAGCTCGCCGCGGGAACCTTCAAGATGGGACAAGGGCATTATGTCGCGATAACAAGGGGAATCGTGCTGCGGGGTGCTGGAGCGGGTAAGACAATCTTAGTCAACCCACTCAACACGTTTACGACAAAGTCCGGAGGCAACGGTAATGCACGTGATCCAATGCCGATCATCATCGTAGGCCCTGGCCGCTGGGTTAACCCGGACGGCGATGCCCGCTGCAACGGCGTCACCGCATACCAGACAGCTTACATGCAGCTTCTTTCGGCGAACGCCGCGAAAGGCTCGAACTCGGTGACGGTGGCACGCGGGTCTATCTTTGCCGCAGGCCGGATGGTGCTCCTCGATGAGACCTCCGGGGCTGGCTGGCGGCCCGACATGGTCGGAAATTCCACCTCCGTCTGGGCGAGCCCCAACTATTCCGCTCAGTGGGAAGTACACAAGCCTGGAATTTCTGGCGATGATCCGCTTGAGACCGGAGTCACTCCCTCGAAGGCTAACAACTTTTCTGGAACCGGCAACGGCAGCGATGCCGCTTGCTGGTTCTCGCGGCAGGACCGGCCGCAGAACGAAATCAAGCAAATCGCCGGCGTGAATGGGAACGTGATCACGTTCACCTCGCCGCTGACGATGGGTTACCTTACGCGCCAGCATGCCGAGCTCACCACTTATACAGGCTCGAATGCCCCGGTCGATGAGGCGGGCGTCGAGGATCTTACGGTACAGGGCGGTGGCGATGGCGCGCTGCTCTTTGAGAACACGATGTATTCTTGGGCGAAGAACATCGAGTGCACGGAGTGGTACGGGGAGTGTGTCGGGATAGACAACAGCTTTCGCGATGAACTCGTCGACTCCTATATCCATGATGCAGCGTGGGGGGAGCCGGGGGGTGCAGGGTATGCGATAAGCTTGGCAGCGGGGTCATCAGAGATCCTGATCGAGAACAACATCGTCCTGAAAGCCAATAAGATGATCGTCGTGAGGAGCTCCGGAGCCGGATCAGTCGTAGCCTATAACTACATGGACGATGGTTATATTGCGACCGACGAAGGGTGGATCGAGATCGGATTGAACGCCTCGCACATGGTTGGCTCGCACATGGTGCTGTTCGAGGGCAATCAGAGCTTCAACTTGGACAGCGATGATACGCATGGGAACTCGACGTACATCGTCTACTTCCGGAACCTGGCGACGACCGTGCGCAGCACATTCCAGAGCGATTACACCGGCGACACGATCAACGATGTCGACCATATCCCCGGGGGCCATCCGAGGCGCGCCGCTGGCGCAATGACCTACAGCTACTGGATGTCGTACGTGGGGAACGTACTCGGGCAGCCGGGACTCACAACGGCGGCCAACGGCTACGTGGACTCCGCCACTACGTCGGGGGTCTGGGGTCCTAGCATCTGGCTCCTGGGGTGGAATGACCTAAGTCCCTATACGGTGGACCGAGAGGTGGCAGCGACGGCGATCCGAGACGGAAACTGGGACTCGTACCTCGGCAAGCAGACCTGGCTGACAGATGCACCCGCTCGGTTGCCGGACTCCATGTATCTTTCCTGTAAACCCGCATTCTTCGGTTCCGACACTTGGCCCTGGCTGGATCCCAGCACCGGAACGATCTACACGCTGCCCGCCAAGCAGCGCCTCGACGCCGGAACGCCGAATACCGTCCCGGCGAGCGGAGAAGCTTGCGTGAAGTAGAACGTCGGCCTCGGGCTCAACGGGGAGCGCGCGTCATCCGTGCGCCTCTGAGGCGGAGCACGGATGTAGATCCGGCTCGCGCCTGTAAGTAGCTTTTCGCGAGCGCAGCAGTCGCAAGGGTCATGAGTAGAAATCCGATTTGCAACACATTGAACCAATGCGATTCCGACAAGTCGCTGAGAAATGCCGTAAAGATCAAAGTCAAATACAAACCAGCCTGATATTTATCTTGACGCATCAAATAGAGTGATTGCCGGAAGTAGCTGATGAAGTAAGCGATAAGGAGGCAGAGGCCAACGTACCCCGTATCATTTATCACATCAAGATAGCCGTTGTGTCCCTCCGTGGGGTAGAAATACAAGAGCCGAACCATTTCCTGGGAAGGTGAGTCCGGCGAGTTGTACCAGTACGCTGCGTATCCTGTCCCTAACCACGGATGCATGCGTATATGCGCTTCGAGAATCGCCCAAATTTCCGTTCGGTTGCTAAACGTCAGGCTTTTGCCGGTGAGCAGACTGATGGGACGCAGAAGGGTATCCGATCCGGGTATTAGGTTGAGTACGGCAAGCGCGTAAACGGCAATAGCGACTGCGAACAGACCGACAATATATGGCATGTAGCGGCGCAAACTCCCGGCGGGCCGCAGAAGCAGAAGCATGAAGGGCACGCCGAACGCGGTCGCCAGGATTGAGTCGTCGCTGCGTGACTTGACCAGTACGAACAGGGACAGTAGAAAGCCCGAAGCGGCGGTAGCGGGTTTGGATTCCTTGGAAAGCCAGGCGTGGAGCCACAGGATCGCGGCGTCGCCTGCGAGCGGGCCCAAGTTGTTCTTGGTGTCCGTGATGCCACGCCACGCTCCCTTCAGCTCTGAAGCAAGTTGTGCCTGGACTCCATATTGGGGCGCGATCAGTACGAAGATGACTGAAGCGACGAGAATGATCGTGAGCAGCGCGCGGGTAAAATTCTGAAACCTGCGCCGGTGCCACCCCTGCACCGTAAAGGCCATGCACACCACGAGCACGGTCACGAAGCGGTAAACCCTCCGCACCGTTACCTCGGGTGCAATTGACCAGAGTACGCTGAGGCTGGCTAGGCCTAAGAACGCGATAATGAACGGATTGAAGTGCCTCAGCAGGGTAATGGTTCTTGCCCTGTTCCTGATCAGGAGGTAAAGACCCCCGAGCAAGAGGCAAACCCAGATAAATTGGCTGAGCGGGCCGCCTTCCGTCGGCATTTGCAAGCCGGCGCCTACGATTGTTTGGCTGTAGTCGAATCCTTCTGGAATGATCAGGATTAGAGCTTGGGCCGTGAGCAGTACTGTGGGAAAGATAGAGCCGGTGCCTCCGGGAGCTGTCGCGCGAGCGGTTACGCTGGCAGTCTGGCCGCCCGGATTGAGTGGGCGGGAGGAATCTAACTTATGTCGGCCATAACGCATGTAGGCGCTCAATGCCCACCCGCACGGGTATCCGCAGGATGCGCCTTCGCCGGTGGCTCGTTCGTCAAGGGCGTCGTGATCTCGCGCAGATTGAATTCCGGAAGCTGCGCTATCGCGTGCGCTACCAGTATTTGAATGTCGCAGTCGGCACGGTGACGACTCCATACCGCCTCGGCGTAGGCACGCCACTGTTCGCGGCTGCGGTCTCTTACGAACGCTTGAATGCCTGATTTCAGCTCCTGTGGTTCGAGCGGCACGAAATCGACCTGCGGCTTTAACTCAGTGCCGCGCACTCCGAAGGTCGTCGAAATTATCGGCAGGCGTGCAGCGAGATACTCGAACAGCTTCACATTCGCTCCCGAGCCGCTCGTGACCGGGTTGAGACCCGCGTCCGCGGCGGCAAGGAAAGGGACTGAGTCGGGCACGCGACCCGTGACGATCATTGCGCCCTCGCGCGACGGAGCTTCGCAAACTGATCCGAGAACCAGGAGGTAGAGGCGCTCCCGGGCAAGAAACTCGGCTTCGGTCCGGCAGAACTCGCGCAAAGCCCTCAATGCGTGCAGGTTAGGCTCGAACCGACTGCCGCTGAATACCAGAAGCTGGTCCTCGTCGGACAGACCGAGCTCGGCCCGGACCCGTGCCCGCGTTTCCTGAGGGACTGCATATACGGCCGGGTCTACGCCGCAGCGGATGAGCGGCAGGCGCAGACGGCCACTGGAATCATAACTGCGAAAGAACTGCAAGTCCTCTTCTGCGCAGGGGAAAATGTCGCAAAACGTGCTGGCTGCGGCCGATTCGATGCGACGCATCCACGGCGCGAAGCGCCGATGCCGCAGCGCCGTGTGCTCGAGCAGCCGGTGCTCGAGATTATGACTCAGCATGAACCAAGGCTTACGAGACCAAGGACCCGGGATCTTCGGGCACCAGGAGCTGTCACAGATGATGAGATCAGCCTCGGCGAGCGCGCGGCGCAGACGCGCCGGGATGAGCCCGCGCCGGAGCAGCTCGTACTGCCACACTCTCGGGTAGTCCAATCGCCGTGCGACGGCCTGCATGAGTCCGAATCCGAGGCCGAGATTCGTTTCCTCGGCGAGGTTTTCCTCGATTTCCACGATTTCGTGGGTCCGGCGGGGGCGCGACACCAGCTGATAGTCATTGCGGCGGCCGCCCAGACTGTAGATCAGCACTTGGTAGCCGAGGCGTGCCAGGGCGCGCGCGATACCGCCGGTGCGTAGATGCGCCCCGGTCTGACTCGGAAAAATCCGAAACCCGGAGACGAACAGAACCCGCTTGGAAGTACTTTGGGAGCAGGGCATCTGGTGAATCATGGCGATCCAGGCGCCGCTACAACCTGCGGCCGAGCGACCTTAGGCGACGCACCAAAGCGTTACCTCGCAACCAACGAAGCCGTGGGCCACAGGCTCTGCTGATCTCATGGATCTCATCGCGTGACAGCGTGACCGATGCGGCTGCGAGGTTCTCATCGAGCCGCTGATGGTTGATCGACTTCGGGATTGCGACGACATCAGGATCGCGCAGACACCAGGCCAGCGCCATCTGCGCGGCCGTTAAGCCGTGCCGCTCGGCGAGCCGCAGCAGCGTGGGATGGCGGGTGAGGCCGGCGCGGGCATCGTTTGCGAGAATCGCCCGCCCGAGCGGGCAGTAAGCCATGGTCTGGATCCCGTGCTTGCGCTGATACGGAAGAACCTCATACTCGATCTCAGGGCGATCCGCACTGTAGGGCATCTGATTCACCCGGCACTCGATTCCGAGCGCCCCACTGAGGGCCATCCACTTCTTGAGATCGTCCTTCCAGAAATTGCTTATCCCAGTATGTCGGACCAGTCCGCGCCGGAGGACCTCGGCAAATCCCGCCAGGGCTTGCGAGAAGTCGCACGACCGTGGACCGTGAAGCAGGTACAGGTCCAGGTATTCACAGCCCATGCGCTCGATCGAGGCCTCACAGGCGCGCACGGTACCTTCGGGGGTGGCGTGGGTAGGATGAACCTTGCTAACAAGGAAGAGTTCCGAGCGCCGGCCGAATGCTTTCAGCGCCTCTCCGATAACGCGCTCGGCTCCCCCTCCACCGTATCCCTCTGCGGTGTCGATCAACCGGTACCCGACATCGAGCGCATGCCTTACGGCCGCTACTTCGCGATCGCGGCTCTCCGCGAATTCGCCGAATCCGTAGGTGCCCAAACCCAATCGTGTCGGGATTACGTTCACCGCGACGCAGCTAGCGACTGGTTTTGATCGCGGGTTCGCGCGCCGCAGATGCGTCAGCGGATGGTAGCGAAAAAACGAACAGGGCGCTTCCTGCGACGAGGGCGACGTACTGCTGCCCCGCGATCGCGTAGGAAATCGGAGCGGCATGGATGCTACTGCCGAGCGGCGTTCGCCAGAGCACGGCGCCGGTAGCCGCGTCATAGGCATCGAATTCGTTCGCGTGGCCGGCAAAAAGGACTCCGCCGGCAGTGGACAGCACCCCACCCATCTGTCCGGGTATTTCGCCTCCGCCTCGATCGATGACCGCATTCCAGCGTATCTGGCCCGTTGCGGCATCGATCGCACGCAGAGCCAAAGTCGTCGGCTGATCAAGAGCGCGCTCGTAGCCGCTGCCGAGGAAGAGGCGGTCCTCGTTGTATTCGGTCTTCTTGTCCGCGAACATCAGGTCCGCGGAGTCGACCGACGGCACGAAGACCAGGCCGCGTGCCGCATCGAAGGAAGGTGACCACCAGCTGGTAGCGCCCCAGGCCGGCGGCGAGATGACGGTGCCGTTCGGGGTGGGGTCGGAGTTTGGAAGCCGTATGGGCCGGCCGTTCGCATCAAATCCAGCTGCCCAGGTTTGCTTCGCAAAGGCTTTAGCGAACAGGAATCGGCCAGTCCGCCGATCGAGGGCGTAGAAGAAGCCATTGCGGTTGGCGAGCAGCAGCGCGGGAGTGTTCTGTCCCTGCCAGTCGATGTCCGTGAGAATCGGCTGCTCGGTGGAATCCCAGCCGTGAGAATCGGCAGGCGTGAATTGATAGTACCAGCGCAGCTTGCCGGTGCGCGCATCGAGCGCGACCAGGCAATCCGAGTAGAGGTTGTCTCCCCGCCGCTGCAGGTAGCTGAAAATAGGTCCCGGGTTCCCGGTTCCAAAGTAGATCAAGCCCAACTGCGGATCATAAGCGCCGCCGTTGAACCAAGCTGCCGCCCCACCGTGCTTCCAAGAGTCCCCACCCCAGGTGTTGTTGCCGGGCTCACCGGGCGCAGGCACGGTGTTGAAGCGCCAGAGCGGAGAACCTGTCGAAGCGGAGTAGGCCGAGATGAACCCGCGAATGCCCATGTCCCCACCGGCAACGCCGGCGACGATACGCCCGTCGGCCACGAACGGGGCAGAGGTCAGTGAATACCCGTGGTGCCAATCGGCCACCTGCGTATCCCACAATTCTGCGCCGGTAGGCGCGGAGAGTGCGATGAGGTGAGCGTCGAAGGTTTCAACATAGACATTCTTGCCAAACACTGCTACGCCGCGATTGGGCTCGCCGCAGCACTGCGGGATGCCATCGGGCAGCGGACGATTAAACTGCCAGAGAACGCTACCGTTGCTGGCATCGAGGGCCGTGACGCCTTCCGGCTGCTCGGTCACGAACATCCATGGGCCGACCACGATCGGTGTGGACTCCGCCGCGGTGTCCGTGCGCAGCTGTGCGACCCACGCCAAGCGCAGAGCGCCAACGTTTGCCGGCGTGATCTCAGTGAGCGGACTGTGCCGGGCTCCGGCAAAGTCTCCGGAATACATGAGCCAATTCCCACCCTGGGCAGCCGCGCTCAACATCTCGGTGGTGACCGGCTGATAAGCCGCGATCGAGTTGCCGGAATACTTTTTACCGACTGCCGCATCGAGCGCCGTCTGTCTGATGAACGCTTCGACCTGCCAGATCTCGAGATCCGAGAGCGGCTGCGCCCTCATGAGCGTTCCACGGCGCCCCCATTTGACGGTGGAGAAGAACTGCCAATCGCTCAACCCACCAATCGCGGCGACCAGATTGGGCCCGACCCCGCCGCGCGCGTCATCCCCATGACAGCCCGCGCAGATTTGGCCGAAGATCTTTTCGCCCTTCACGCCCGATGCGCGATCGTCGTACGCGTTGACAATGGCGGTGTTGACGTTTGGCGTGCTCGCCAGCCGATAGAGGTTTACGGGGCTGTTCGGCAAGCTCCACTTGACAAGCAAGGGCAGTGAAATCTGGGGAATCTGCCCGGTGAGCTTGTGGGCGAACAGCTTCACTCGCCAAGCGACTTTCGGGGAGGCGAACGAGCCCACCAAGGCGGCGACAGCAATAGCGACGATTGCGAGCGCAAGAAACTGCGCAAGGCGCCTGATTGGTCTTTTGCTAGACATGCGAGACGTCTGATCGAGCTTCCAATCATCCTCTGCGGGGGAGCGGCCCGGCGTGGAGTGCAGTCACGCTATTGTCATAATTAAGGTGACGAATGTCCGATTCCGTGGGCCGTGCCCGAGCAGCATGCCGGTTCGTCGTGCCAGCTGCGCTCAGAACCTGTTGATCACTGCCCCCAGAATTCGGCAACGCGCCACCGACAGGTTGCGGCAAACCTCGTTCAGATCTTTGAATCTCGTCGCTTCCGCGCGTCCGAGAACGAGCACGTTGCCGCTGACCGCTGCGATGGCGACCGCGTCCGAAAAGGACGTCACGGGTGGTGTGTCGAGAATCACGAACTCGAAATTACGGCGCCATTCCCGGATGGCGCGCTCGAAGCCGCGTCCCGAGAGCAGCTCGAGCGGATTCTGCGGCACCTCCCCGGAGGTAATGAGCGCCATCTCCGGCAGACGCTTGATTCCATGGAAATGGTGGGGCCCGCCGTTGGTGAGCGCCTGGGCGAGTCCCATGTCGTTATCGGTGGCGAAGAGACGATGCTGACTCGGCTTTCTGAGATCGGCATCGACCAGAAGCGTGCGCCGCTCGAGCTGCGCGAACGCAACCGCGAGCTCCGCGGCGAGCTTCGAGCGTCCGTCACCCGCACTGGGGCTGAGCAGGGCGATGATGCCGCGAGTGCCCTTGCAGCGAAGCAGGAGCTCCGTTCGCAGGCTTCGTACCGCCTCGCTGTAGGGATGATCGGGTTGGTGCGCCAGGATGAGCTCGGTCGAGGGCTCGAGCTGGTCGTGCTCCCAGAGGATCACGTCGCGCTTGCGGGCGGTTCGCCGCATCATTTCCTCGATGAGGCCGCCGGGCTTGCCGAGAGCGCGTTTGCTGATCCACTCCTTCGCTTCCTCGAGCTCATCCTGCGAGATGGCGCCCGACTGCAAAGCCGCTTCTGCGAAGCGCACGTGCAGGCTCTTCATGAGCGCGTTGATCTGCTCGACGGCGTCCTGGGAGAGCCGATTGAGCTGCACCAGCGTCCGCGAGAGGTTCTCGTCGGCGTTCGGGCCGAGCGGATCAATGATTTCCGGTTCTGAGCTCATCAGGTCAACTATGACATCTCGAGGCGGTCACTCTGTATTCATCGGCGAGTCCCGTTGGCGGTTTCACATCACAAAACCCCTTCGGAACCCCCGGTACGGCAGGCGGATTGAGCCGCGGCCACACATTCTCGCACAGATTCCGGATCCGCCGCGCCCGACCCCTCTGACGAGGATCTGAGAGTAGGCTCGACCCCCGCCGCAGGGCAGTAATTTAACATTCCCAGTCCACATCGAGCCGCGGCAGTGCGGATCCTGTTCACAGTTCAAGATTGTGCCCGGCGCATGGCTGGACGGCCTCACCGGGCCCAGGCATGCTTACGGGGCCCCGACACCTAGAACTACGATTTCACGGGACCTCGAGCCATGTCCGCATCGCACTGCCGGTTCTGCCGCGCACCCCTCAGCAAGGTATTCGTCGACCTCGGCATGTCGCCGCTCTGCGAGTCGTTCGTGACGGCGGAAAAGCTCAACACGATGGAGCCGTTCTATCCGCTTCGGGTCTACGTCTGCGGCGCCTGCCTCCTGGTGCAGCTCGATGAGTACGTCTCGCCGGACGAGATCTTCACCGAGTATGCCTATTTCTCATCCTACTCCGACAGTTGGGTGGAGCATGCCCGCCGCTACTGCGAGGCCATGTGCGAGCGTTTCAAATTGGGGCGCGAGAGCCGCGTCTACGAGATAGCGAGCAACGATGGCTATCTGCTGCAGCATTTCGTCGCCCGCGGCATTCCCGTGCTCGGGATCGAGCCGGCCGTCAATGTGGCAAAGGTCGCGATCTCCAAGGGCATCCCCTCGGTCAGCCGGTTCTTCGGCCTCGAGTGCGCCAAACAGCTCGCCGGTGAGCACGGCCAACCCGATCTCCTCGTCGGCAACAACGTCCTCGCTCACGTGCCCGACATCAATGATTTCGTGAGCGGCATGCAGGCGCTGCTGAAGCCCGACGGTGTCATCACGATGGAGTTTCCCCATCTCCTCAAGCTCGTCGAGCTTAATCAGTTCGACACCATCTATCACGAGCATTTCAGCTATCTTTCCCTCACCACCGTAAAAAGGATCTTCGAGGCGCACGGGCTCACTCTCTTCGACG
>Ga0335075_10016358_pt1 | contig 11093 bp, 8 predicted proteins | sample Lox_Sample_24_FD_206723 | JGI IMG/M metagenome (GOLD analysis project Ga0335075, IMG submission 206723) | Soil microbial communities from Loxahatchee National Wildlife Refuge, Florida, United States - Lox_Sample_2.4 | ecosystem: Environmental > Terrestrial > Soil > Wetlands | place: USA: Florida... | reverse complement strand
GCAGTACTGGTCGGCGTACCACTGTGTTGAGTGGCGTGTGATGATGTGTTATGGTGCCCTCGAATGGTTTCCGCAATGATGAATCTAGAGTTCGCTCCATGAGCCGAAGGCCCTTGCAGACGATCAAACGTTAGTGGAGTATGTATTCCACACAAGTCCACGAGAAAAGTCTGATTTGTAGCGCCAACCGAGGCTGGCTTTTCTAGGCTTGCGCTCAGCCTACTATTGTGAATTCAAATGCCTAATCTAGGAGGCACGCCCCGTGGTGGCGGATGTTAGGCTTTCGCGGAGACGCTTAGCGTTCAGCTGTCCAAGATCGACGTAGTGAATGTTACCCAATTCACCTTCCCATTTTGTATTAGCCTGATCTAGTGTCCCGCAGACGATCTCTTTGTCGAAGCCCTTTGCGGCAAGACTTTGATATCTATTGAAGCTCGTGAGATATTGCTCCGTACAGACAAATCCCACGACTAGGTATTGGATATTTGATGATGCTCATTGGCGTTCAGATGGTCCATCTTGGCTTGCCAGATCGCCCGATGGATGTGTAATCTCACATCTCCGTCACCAACCAGTCGCGGGACTAGGTGGTTGTACATATGCTATGATACAAATCAGCCCTCTCAGCCCTCTCAGTCCTTCTTCCTCTTGTGTGGCCACTCCTTTTTACTGCGCTTCGAGGTCCTCTCGCAATCTTTACTCCGCTCTCGTTCTACTTTGTCTGTCTGTCTCTCAAACTCATCACCAGTATTGTTCTTTGCGATAGGGATTTTCCAAAAGATCCATGTTTCATCGGCTTCTCCTGCAAAAGCTTTGGTCGACATACTCACTCTTTACGATCGTTACTCGTCGTCGGTCCTAGTCTAGTCATATCTTGCACCACAGAGACCATGAAGTACGCTAAGCCACATTCCGCAACTCATTTGGCTGGGTACACCAATACTGACAGCCTCGGTAGTAATAGCAACTCTTCACCAGGCTCTAGGGATGTCGACCCTCGGCGCACTACCAGCAACACCGCTTCTCCCAACAAAATATCTCCCATGTTAGATCACTTCTTGAAGGAGAGTGCAAAAGAAGGACACTTCACCGGCCTTGGAAAAGGCAGGGTTACAGATGAAAAGTTCTTGGACAAGAAGAAGCTCTGAGGGTGGAAGGCTAGCATGCCGCACCAGTGATCCAAGAGGCCAGCCGGCTCGGCCTCAGTCTTTTGGCCTGGCCTGACACAGCCGGCCAGAGACCGGAAGGGTTATACACTGCCGAATTAGGGAAATGACTGCCATATGAGGAAGAGTGCCTGTCAGGGAGTAGAGATGCGTAAATTTGCTACAGAATACCTGCGGAATTCGTCGCCAGCAGTGTCCTCCTCTTTCTTACGGTACAGTCACTCCCCCAAAGGCGTCTCTTTTCTTCATCTTCTTGCGCGAGACCAGGTGTACGTAGTCTCGGTCCCAAGAATCCCTGTAATTAGCCAACATAACCTCAATCCAGGGCTTTAGCCTTCCACTCTAGGAAAAATCTGTCGTGAGTGCGCAATTTCATTAATGAGCCGCCTGACCCCGATCTATACCATCTACGGCTTACTCTCCACTACGTTTGGCCTAGGTGTACGCCATACAGACCCGGCCTGCCAAACGGTCGGACTGTTGGGATACTACAGCATGTCGTTACTGGTTCTGCTGACGGCGTGGTGGGAAACAAGATGACGAAGTTGAGGCCACTTGGCACCGAGAATCAAGTCTTTCTGTACGCCTTAGGTGATGAAGGCCAATTGTAACTTCACTTATCGAATGTTCTCGATATTTACTGCAATCAGTGACGAATATCCAGCATGTCCGAAGCGAATTGATAAATTCTCGTTCGGGAATAAAGGAAACTTTAACATGCTAATGCAGGATCTCGATTTCAAGAAGAGGAGTTAGGCTGAGCTTCTTTGTCTTCTCAGATATGAGCAGTGGCTGGCTGGTAGTAAAAGCTTCTTGCCGAATGCATAGGGCGTGGTTTGAGATGGTGGGAAAAAGGTGCAAAAGGTTGACTAGGATTAGGCACCTTGTTAGCCTGGTTGATCGTGCCTAGGTTAGCTTCATCCCATGCAGGCCATCGCTTGTTTTTTCTCCCTTGCGAATCCTTGTCTGCGGAAATCAAGCTGCCCTGTCAAGTCCGCCGAAGTTAGCGAGTCGAAAGTTCTGCACTCAGGAGCCACAAATTGGTCGAATCGTGTGACACTTCGACGGTCGACGTTTCTCTCTCGATGATAACCACACGAACCCGACCATCTTTTCCGAAAATCCCGGACCGCATGACCGCATCATATTGTTGACAATGTCATTGCGAGTTAACTCTAAATCCCGCGGTTGTGTGGCGCCGTTAGTGTCATCGTCCTTATCACCGCATGATGCGCAGTGGTTGGCCCCTCCACCGTTGATGAGAGGTAAAACTGCCGACCGGAGCCTCAGCTCTCCTGACACCGAACAGTCTACCTGTGCTAGATGGTCATCAAAGGGGTTAGTCTCCGATGTATGGTTCGTCTGATGTCATTGAGTTAAAAGGGGTCAGAAGATCTACTTCGTAAGGAGTCAGGCTTCTAGGCTTGCACCTGTCACTTACGCCGTTCCTGCCACTTGGGCACGGCCCGAGGCGAACCGTCACAAATTCTCCGAAATGGCCCAGTTCCTGCAAAGGTTGTGAGTCGCCGTCAAATGTAGTCAAATGAGACTTGGAACAATAGATAAGCACCCAGCCTTGACTCAAACTTCATCAATCATTCAGATCTACTCATGCTCGCCGTTCGGTCAAGTATTAGTCAGGTAGAGGATTGAGAGGTTGTGATAAGCTATGATCGGCCTCTTTGACAGCCGCTTCCACTCGGCAGCTGAAACCGTCTGTAGGGCGTTAGTGCGGGCAGGGAATCTGACAAGGTTCATCTCGCGCACCTGATCTTTCTCCTATCTGGTCCAACGGAAATTGGGTATCGAGCGGTAATGATGTTGACAATTGCATGGAGAGCTGTGGGTCTCAGATCGAGCTACTCAGCTAGTTCTGTGCAAAAACAAATGTCCGGTGCCAATAAGACCGCACGGTTAATTTGCTAGCCCATGTGGCTGACTTTAACTTCCCGTGAACCGGTATCGACAATGCCTTCGTCCAGTAAATACGCGGTATTGTGGGTCTCGAGCCAATTAAGAGTGATGCGTTGACTCGCAAACTCATGAAAGAGTGCTGAAAACCCGGCGATTCCAACTTTCCATAGGCATTTGGACTGGAGATTGAGTCGCCCCGGTGCCCAACTCGTGTCATTGTGTCATGGCCTCTAGGAGGGATGAATGGAGTGCGTAGCTTTTGGTATATCTGGGCATCCCCCAGTAAATGACAACTTCCAGTTCACATCATACTCCTTCACCGTACTAGAAATTTCGCTGCTGATCTGCCTGTCCTTCGGAGGTCTTTTCTCGAGGTCACACCTCAACACTGAACTCTTAGCAGCTTTGCTCTTTCTGCTTTCATTCGTGTCAGCGTCAATCTTCGTCACCGGTCGACCAAAGCCTCCTAGTCTTTCATTAAGTCTGCCACCATAGGCATTGCCTATATATTTCGCTTCTCAAAGGCTCTGCTTTTGGTTAGTGACGACTCCAAGGCACAGCCCTCTTAAGCACACGATGGAGTAAGTTTCCCGGCTCCCGATTGGTTGGAGTTACCAACGTATACAAACTGACTGCCTTTGCAGTCGTGACAACCCTAAATTGGGTCTCCAAACCAACAAGCCTGTTGACAATAATTCTTCCCACACCAACCGCAACGCAAGCGTAACGTCTCCGATGATGCGTTGCTTCCTGAAAGAGACTGCGAAGGACAGTTACTTCACCGGCCTTACCGTGAAGGATAACACACATGAGAAAGGTCAAGACAAGGATAAGGTCTGAGGTCAAGGGAATTATCTCGTAATCAGGCTTCGGTAGAGCAGACTGGAGACTATAATAGCAGGCAATATCATGTGTAAGGAGGCTGTGTGAATATGACATTGGTTCGCAGAAGCTTGAAAGGCAGGAATGATTAGGGTAGAGGAGAGTTATTTTTTGGGTGACGATGGCTTCGGTATCATGGCTGCCAGAAGACCGCTGCTCAGCGCAATAAGTGTGCTCTTTATTGCCAAAAGATTTCGGAGCCAATGGCTGCGCCTCAGTTGCAGATATCATCGTTAATAAGAGCGTGGGGCACTCCCATCTTGTCAGGATCATTGTTTTTTGTTCGTGAGGTATTTGAGAAGGGGCCATTCGAGGTTCAGCGGAGAGCGCGTCCCATATGCCTTTCAGCCTTAGCTCTGACGAAAGTTATGTTTTTGACACATATGACCTCGGCATAGCTCACAGCATTTGAGTGCTCCATCCGCTTCTTTGCCACAGCTCTTTACCGAACGCAGATGAGAGATTGATACGTTCACTCTCCAGCCACGATTCGTCTGTGTCGCAGTAGGCAGCAAAGTTCGGGCGCGGTTGCTCTGTCTGATCAGAAGCCTTCCAATAGGATAGATTGGTGTTAGTAGGTGTCACGGAGTCACTGCTTCGCGAAGTAGGCATTGGGCCAAAGTTGTCATCCAGCAAGGCTGGTAAGTTGCATTGCATGCTAGAGCACTCTTCACCATACTATAATTGGTAAATTCTCATGCGCCATGGCGAATCACCGCTCATTGAATGCAGAATGTGAAGCCTCTTCTTACTTGCAGAGCAACCTGCATCTCCTGCTCGCGAAGGCAATCATGGTCTATGAACTACCAGCAGACAGAGACTCAGGCCAACTAAGGCGTTGGTAAAGGGAGATTCGGCGAGTCCGTCAATCTGTTCTGAGAGCGAACTGCTGCATTAAGAAATGATAAAGGGTAAAGTTGTTGTGGAAGCAGTGGAGCCAGGGTTTAAGACCGGGTTGCGATGAGGGGAAGAGTTCGCGGCAAAGCTGCCCAACCATAACCCCAGTCAACCCCAAAACGTATCAAGAGTCGGGCATCGAGGGATCATCTCACCAATCGGCCCTAATTTTGTGACTGTCGCAGCCCTCATAACATCTTCGCTCTGCTTGGCCAGATATACATCCCATGCTCAGCCACAGGGTGCGCATGACCACTTGACACTTCATACATCTCCCGAGTGAAATGGGCGCCTAAACCAGCTTCACTCGACCGCCAACCGCTGACCGTCTGCCGCTTTTATTTCGCGGAATTCGCCACGTCTCCACGTATATATCTTCGTCACATCCCTTGTCCTCGCCCACGTTGCTAATGCACCTCACCTCGCAGGCTACTGTCGACCTTTACCATGCCGCTTTGTCTCTCCTTCTTCGGCCGCTCGGACTGCTCCCCCGGGCCAGCGTTCCTAGCTTCCCGGGCGATCCACCTGCTTCACCTCGACCTGGACGAACCTCGATGATTAGCTTGCACCGCGCCATCGAACGGGCCTGGACACCGACGACGACGCCATGATGAACGTCGACTATTGCCTGAGGCCGTCGAGGCTAGGCATCTCGCCGGTCTGGCCTGCACGGAGATGCCTAGGACTACCTCATCAGTGTTCCCAGATATCGAATTGGCGAATCGGATTTAGAATCGCCTAAGCAGCACCGATCAGATGATCACTCTCTGTGTCTTGAATGGATCATTGGTGGCGTTGCACCAGGGAAAGACGGACACGGAGGTGCCTAGAGGTACCTAAAGCTACTTGCACTATGAAGAAGGTACGCGCCTATGAGGTGCACGCCCGTGAGGTATACGCCTATGAAGGTGCAAGCCCGTGGGACGCACGCCCATGAGATGCACGTTTATGAGGTACATACCCATGAGATGTGCGCCTGTGAGGTACACGCCCATGAGGTACACGCCCATGCAGTGTACGCCCGTGAGGTACACGCCCATGAGGTGCACGCCTGTGAGGTGCACGCCTGTGAGATGCACGTTTATGAGGCACACGCCCATGAGATGCACGCCTGTGAGATAAACGCTTATGAGAGGCACCCTATCCGAGGGCTTAGCCCCTAAACGTTAGGCGGTCGGTTGCCCGGGAAGGCACCCCATCCGGGGGGTTGGCCCCTAGAAAGTTTACTGAGATTTGTTAGACGATTCGAAATCCGATTCGATTCGATTCGATTCTTGGGTACACTGGACCTCATTGCCGTCCTCCCCCCTCCTCGGCGCTTCAGGTGCATATACGAGGCCCAAAGCCTTTCTGTTGGGGCCTAGAACCTTGACGTCGCCAAATATCTTGGAGCCGTCAAAAACCCAGGCGGCACGATTCCTTCACCCTCGGTGGGAGGATATCCCTGTGTGCGTGGGCTGTCCCCTCGTGGGCTGTCCTTCCGTGGGCTGTCCCTCCGTGGGCTGTCCTCTCGTGGGCTGTCCGCCAGTGGGCTCCTAAGCTGGGCTATCCTTTCATGGGCCCTCCATAGTGGATCTTCTCCCCGGAGCTTGACCGCGCCGAGTTCTATTCGAGAGGTCGAACAGCCTACCGACTGTGGCGAAGTGGCTTGAAAATACGTCTCAGCAGAAAATTACTTTGTGAATCTGAATACCTGTGAAAACGACGCCGAAAATGGCGGTCTTTGAAGCTGTTTTCCGTGGCCTTTCCCTCACCGTGTCCTATGCAATGCGTGATCTCGAGTGATTCCAAATTGGGATCCTCAAAACACTCGCCCTTCCTTACCCTGCTATTTTCAGTCATCTATCTTGCAACCGCCAGAATGGCCGCTCTTGTCCCGCGCAAGAATCGCTCCCAATCGTTTTCGACGGGCAGGCGCTAGGCACATAACCCATCTCCCTCCCCTCCACTCTCTCTCTCTCTCTCCAAACTCTGGCTTCTTCAACTGCTCTCTGCCTCCCCACCCGTACTTAAAACTCTCTTTCCTCAGTCGTTACTGCTCAAACCAACTCTACTCTCACTAGCATGGTCGCACGGCCCCTGGCTGCTCCCGATCTTAATGAACATCAATACTAGAGGAAGTTTTTGGGTAATATAGGGGTTAGTTTTGCAAATTAAATGTTGCTATACTTTACAGGCCTGGCGGATTATGGAGTAGACATACATAAATTCTAATCTCTCATTGCTGTTCTCTTCCGCTTGGTCGATCATTATTAGATCGGACATCCAGCTTTCTGACCAGCTCGCTTTGTTCCCACGTCTCCTCCATAAGCGGAAGTACAAATTTAACGATTCTCCGTGCTAGATTCTCCAGACCACCCTTCCCGACCGTCGTTGCGACCTCCCAGATAGCTTTCCAGTACTCGGATCCCACGTCAGAGACGTCTGGGTTGCTTTCCGGCCTTAGAGCATTGAGCCTCTTCCGGGTATCCACTGCGGACTCGATGAGAGCGTACCAGAATGCATCGTGCATTGGATGCCATATTGGTTGGATATTTGTTTCGTCCAAGATAGATAGAACATCGTTCTGAATAGAACGCTGGTGCTCTGGGGAGCCCAGAAAGTCCTGATCAATATACGCCGTTAGCGTCAACCTCCAAAGTCATACGAGATTAGATGTAAGGGTGGTGTACATACCTCGACTGTGACTCCTGTTACATTCTGTGTTTTCCGGATAGCATCCAAGATTGTGGAGAATTTGGCGTATCCAGTCTCCAGTATATCTTTTGCTTGACCCCGCAACCGCATCACCTCATCGTCCTCGTCGGAGCCGAAGAGAGTTCGGGAACACAATGGCGCTTCCACCGAGATGTAGCCTCGAAACTCCTCACCTGTAGTATAGACGATGTCCACATCCCTCCTCCAGACTTTAGGAAGTTCTTCTTCCAAAAAGAGCGGGTTAAGCGAGTGGGAGACGCGCTTAGCGGGAGGACCTCGGAAAACAAGGACATCGATATCGCTAGAGTCTGTCTGGGCCTCGCGCGCGAAAGAGCCAAAAACACCTGCCCATCTGACGTCGGAAAAATCGGGCTTTGAGAATACTGGGGCTGCGGCGGCTCGGAGCGAGCTAAGGGTAGGCGAGACACTTGTCTTCGAGTCATCCACGTGCCGAAGGGCAGATGGGAAGCGTGCTCTGAGTGGACGTAGGGAGCGCCAAGCCCCAGCGTCAGCTCCAAGAACTGCCCGCCTCATGCGTTAATACTCGCTTGCGGTGTAATCATAATACCTAGACATGTATGGGGGCTGGTTGAGGTTGAGGTTTTGCCTTTGGGCTGATCAGCGAGGTGTCCATTTCAGGTGAGTCCGCTGCTCAGAGTGCCGCGCTAAAGGTTTCACTACGATATGAAAAGGTGTGGCTGAAGGTATAGGGACATTGTTCAACAAGGATGCATGAGGGGATGGGGTAACAAAAATCCACGAGTCCCCCAACGCTGGTGGGCTTGGCAAACCACATAATGTATTTCAGCAACGCGCTCGGCGCGTATCACTTGAGGTTCTTCGTGCTCAGAAGTGCTGACACCAGAACCGTGCTGACCAGAATGAGGAGCTCTTGATGGAATATTTACCTGAACTCCTTATGGACTGCGCTCCCTATGGCTACTGCGAGATGCTGGCACCAGAAACCCGCTGACGCGCTTCTTTCGTTACCAGCCTTTCTCCTGGGTTTGAGACCTCGCTTTTCCGTGGTGTCATTTCAGCAGCGCCACCTGATTTGACGAGTCCGCTAAGACTTGCAATGTGTTTGGGAATTACGCTAATTCTGAGATCGTCGAGGCATCATGCCCAACACTGGACTCTAAGTTGGACTGAACCCTGGCAAAATGGACTGACCCGAGCTGGACAATATATGCATATTCGCTTTGTTCGCATATTTTCGTCAAAACACAGGACTATATCCGAAATGTTCGACTTTGCCACGTATTGTGAAAGGATGAAGGTATGCCAAAAGGCTAGCACGTAGGAGTAGCAAACAAGTAAATGGGTGCGCGAAAGCGCGTTCAGAGCACACTCGAGTGTATAAGAGGAGTTGCCTATCTGTATGTGCCTGTGGCACACTCTATGTACTAGGCTAGGTTGATTACCATGATTCCAGCACAGTATGTTCCAAATCAGCCAAATGCACATGATAATGGAAACTCTAGCGTCTCGCTCCGGTCGCAGTTGCTCAGTCACAGATATTTCGGCATCCTCGCCACGGTCTAGGGCGGCTTGCACTCTGCCGTCGCAATCTTCGGAGTACTGCGTGGCCCTCGGGACGGATTTCGCACAAGAACGATGAGGGCCATAAATGAAACAGTCAACGTTACTTCGTTCAACGTTCCCAAGTGAATGAGGTCCGCAGCTTCGTACTGTCTGCGTACCCAAGCGGCGCTAACCGAGTGGGTTGGCCGACTCGATGGAGCAGTTCCTTGAAGGAGATTGCAAAAGACGGATATTTCACCGGCCTTGGTAGAGACAAGACTCTCCGTGGGAAAGATGGCAGCAATATCAAGCTCTAAGGAGAGAGTTTGGCGCTATGAGAGGAGCTTGCATGGATTTAATGATGTCGTTAAGGTGATATGAGAATGTTGGAACAGTTCATACATGGACGTGTGATGAGGATGATGGACATATGTGGATATATTGACCAAGAAAGATTGCTTCCATAGATCTAAAATCGATGTTGTGCGGTACCTGAGAAACCATTGAAATGCTTCGTAGGGTTTTCGGCTAGACGCCATCTTGCATCACATGATAGTGTCTCGCATGTGACAGATTCGAGTCTTCCCACCGGTGAATGGAAAGCCTTGATGTCTTTCCGAACGAGGTGTACGAAACTGCCAACTCTCTGAACATGCCTTTCGGCAGTGGCCACGCTCGTGGACAAGTTTCGATACCTGGGCAATTTGGGATCATATCTGAGACTGGGTGTTGGGGTGGTCGGGCTGTCCAGAGAGTGGCAAGATCATGAGTGGTATCTAACTGAAGCGAGCTCATTGTGAGACGTTGAATCGGCCGGAAACTCAAAGATACAAACGTTGGAGTCCTTTTGGTGAGAAGCCAAGTAGGAAATGTGGTTTGTGAATGATGATGATCCGGAGCTCTCTACCATGTGGCCGTGATAAAAACACCTCGTCAAATAGTCTTTAGCTTAATAGCGAAACAGGGTATGGAGTCAAACAACCCTAGGATCAATAGAAAGAAAGTCGCTAGAACGCAGGACAAGCAATCAAATCACACCTACCGGAGCAATTCAAGCTCCGGCCTTGACGGCTTTTGCAGGTGCTCGTTTTGCGAACTGAGCCTTTATAGCAGCTTTCGCAGCGGCCTTTTCATCCTTTTCTTGTTGAGGCGACTTCGAATTAGCATAATCTTTCCACTTGCGCCAGCCGTCGAAGTCAATGAGAGCTTGCATGCAGCCCCATTCAGTGACTTTGCGCTCCATCCATGCAAAGTTTACAGGCTGGAAATACGAAAAGTTAGTATAGATTCTGCATCAGGTGCTCAACTAGAAATGGCAGTCTCACCTTCGTCAAGAAGTCGTTGCATCCGGCTGCCAACGCTTCGTGCCTGTCACTCTGTAAACTGCTCGCCGTTAACGCCACGATAATCACCGGGCTCTTAAACAATTCTTTTTCAAGCGCATCTCCATCAGTAGCTTTACCCTCTTGCATGACATCAACCGGACTGCCGCTGAAGACACCGATACCGTTGACCCCCTCAAGTCGTCTAATTTCTTTAGTTGCTTCCAATCCGTTCATGACTGGTAACTGAATGTCCATTAAAACCAAGTGGAATCCGCCCGTCCGCCACTGGGTCACTGCCTCTTGACCGTTCATAGCAGTCTTCCACCGCACTCTTAACTTTCTCATGAACTGTTCCAGAAGTTTGAGGTTGATGACGTTGTCCTCAACAATCAAGACGTTAATTGGTGGTACTGTGCCGTCGAGGAGGCCTGCCGAAGCAGGCTTCGGAGGTGGAGGTGGGTCCACATTCACAGGGTTGGGAGTTGAGAGTGGAGTGACATTCTTCTTTGTCTTTTTAGACTTTTGGCCAGGCCGCGGGGATGAGGAACGATTCGGCGGAGTAAGGGAAGGTTTATGTTGGTTTGGGGCCTGAAGTGGAGGGGTCGGCATCGGAGGCGCTGCAGGAGCGGCGGTACTGTTTGCTGTTTGTTTGGCTTCTATATGAAGGGAGGGTTGAGTCAGCCAATGG
>Ga0335075_10016357_pt1 | contig 11093 bp, 10 predicted proteins | sample Lox_Sample_24_FD_206723 | JGI IMG/M metagenome (GOLD analysis project Ga0335075, IMG submission 206723) | Soil microbial communities from Loxahatchee National Wildlife Refuge, Florida, United States - Lox_Sample_2.4 | ecosystem: Environmental > Terrestrial > Soil > Wetlands | place: USA... | reverse complement strand
AAAAAATTACAGGTCCCGTGAAGGCATCATAAAGTCTAGTAAGTCGTAAGTGTTGACTAATTTTGCACTATACAGTCCCACTACCGGTGACAATGCATCCTCCTACACTATGCACGAATATATACATCAATCCGTCTCACGACAACGGCCCGGCTGAAGCCTATGCAAACATGGAGCATGCATTCAGGGCTAGGGCAAACATCCTGACTGTCAGCCCAGAGATCACGTGATCCAGAGGCACGAAGCAAGGAGAATCGCTCTGGAGGTAATGATTGCATTTTGAGTCTCTTTGTGCTACTTTCGGAATCTCTCTGTATGCATAAAATAGCCTGCTTCGCTCCCTATGAGCTTGAAGGAGGCATAAGACCTTAATCTCACTGTTTTCCAGCCCGCAGAGCTTCAAGCGAAGCTCCTAGAGTTGTGATCACGTGAACCCTACACTAAGCTTAGTCTGACATAGCTTCCGTCCTCAGCTTCAGTTCCATTTACGTGCTAGCTTGCAACCTTGCCTCATTCTGTCACGGCGTGGGAGAAACGAGCACGACAGTCTGCACAAAACCAGCACCCTCTTACCCTGCGGCATCGCCTAAGATTATTTCGTCCATCCACGGTCAAGCCAACGATGCCTCGCCGAAAATTTGAGCTGAAAGATCTTCCCGAAGATCCCAAGCGTTTGCAGCAGCTGATTGAAGATACTGCGGATCGCTCTACCGATCCTGATTTTGCAGACGTGCTGAAGATGCCAAAAATGAGGGACACAACTCTCAGAACTAGCCTTTCACCCAAATTCGGGCTCGCCCTAATCACTCAGAAAAAGGGAGCTTTGGCCCAAAGCCGCGGACATGTCGCACCAAACCTTTGCAAGCACTGCGCAGATAACGGCGGACCGTTTACCGAATGCGTGCTTCTCGACGGACACCTCGGCGGTGGCTGCGCAAACTGTTACCTTACTCGTCGGGGTGACCATCCCGTTGTCTGCAGCCATGCGACCGAAGGTATGTGACTCTTCAGCGTAAGACGGCGGCAAGGATCCCGCTGACGCTTATTGTAGATAGGATTCGAGCGGTAAAGCAAAGGGTCAAAGCGAGAAACAACCGGAATCAGTCTACCAGCCATAAACGTGATTTCTCGACCGCTCTTCAAGTCTCTACGGATGATAGAGGTGACGACAAGCGTCTTCGCGTTGATGATGCCCCGTACCATTCGTCGCAAACACCTGGAGCATTGACTGACACCAAAAATATTCGCCTTATAGGGTCCCTCGAACTTCCGCATCCGCGAGATACTGGCCTCGACGAAACCCGTGTGCAACATGTACTCAATCTGATGCCTCATCTCCAGGAGCTGGATGATCGGAATCTTCGAGGTAAGTCATTCTCTGATGGCAGCTCAGCATTTCTTCTAACTTAGCTTATGTTGTAGAACTCTCAAACCGGATCGATCTAGAGCAACAGTTTCAAATATTTAGGGAGAATGAGCTACATGCATGGGAAGAGTCGGGGACTAAACCTGAACACAAAAGCCGTTTGATCCCACCTTCTGGATCCCTTGATAGTACTATAGCGCATCATTTGCATCAGCCATCTTTTACTACGAACGCTTTAGCAGATGCACATACTACAGCAGACAAAAGCAACGGCTGCATGGCAATGGTCATGGGCAATGGGTTTCAGGAAGGAAGGACTCTTCTGTTTGATCATTTACATCGACAGTCGACCAAGTCTGAAGGCCTCCAAACATATCCGGAGGCCGTTGTCAACGCCCATGAAGATTTCACTCATCTGATTATGGGCTCTTCTGCTGCTAAAGTCGAAATCGTTTACGGTCGCCATGTCCAGAAGCGCATTCTTAAGATAATGAAGTGCAGCCTTCTCCCTCTCTGGGATCGCTTCAAAGGAATATTCCTTGTCTTGGTACATGAATGCAATTTCCACAATGCAGACCAAGAATTTCGTTTCAGGAAAGTAATAATCTTTGCAACGCATCCCCAGCGCTTTTTCGCCGAATCCAAAGGAAGCACAATCGCAGTTCGACAAGATCTGATGATCGAAGTTGCTCGCCATCTCGGCGCTCTGGAAGTCGACTTTGACCCTGAATACTACCAAGCGCAGAATTGGAGATCCAAGGTACCATCAGTGTACGAGCTCGCGAACCTGAAAGCGGAGAAAATGACGAAAGGCATGACCAACGACGTGACCAACGACGTGACCAACGACACCAACAACGACACCAAGGAAGAGACCAAGGGCATGACCGAGTTTTTGTCCTTGCAAGATGCCGAGGATGGTGTTCTAGCTGTCAAACCTGAGCAACCCGATATACTCAGATCCCGAGTAGGCGAATGGCATCAGTATTTTGAGAAATTCCCACATAGCAACGCCACAACCCGCCAGTTACTTCCTGCAGCGATCGAGGCTACGAAGCTTGCGATCAGCAAGAACTCCACAGATTGGCATCATCCATCTCAATTTCCGCGTCCAGTACGTGAATGGCTCAAAGGTCAGAAGGATGTTCTCTTCTATTACGGTACAGTGTCAAGTTCGACAGACATTGACATCGCTTTCAAGAAATGCTCCGAATTACAGCAGAACTACGCCAGTCAACAGCGGAAGAGTCAGCAGAAAAAGGACTATCAGCTGCGAAATATGCTGCTACAGTTAATGCTGATGCAAGAGAAGAAGCTCGATTCCGTTACCGGTGTACACGAAGAATTGGTTTTTAACCGACTTGATGGCAGCACTGTTGAAACCGTCTGTCCTTGTGGTGACTACATGGTAATTGATACTGACCCACGATTTTCTTGCGCTCAACCAGGCGCTTACGTTGTCAAAGAGAGACGGGGTTGTCGCAAGCCTGAGTGTAACGCAAAGAGAAGAGGCCAACAGCAAACCATGAAACCTGTTTCAAAACAATTACAATCAGTAAAAAATGACAAATCCAATCTCCGAGCTACACGTCAAAATCCAATCGAGGGCCTGTATCATGCAGCCCTACGACCACCCGGCGTCGGACCTTCTCGTCCAACAGTGGTCAACCAGTGGTGCTCTCGATGCAAAGAGAAAACTGAACTACGATCACAGAAAGCTCACTGTCAGGGTAATATTTATGTTGATAACGATGCCCGATGGACGCTTGGTACCTCACGCCCACTCTATGTTTCACGGGCTGTTCGCTGCGACCGTTGCCCTGGAGGAGGAAGGCTCGTTCCAGTTGACGTAAGCATTCCCTTTATCAGCTCTCGACAGCTCACCCAATTTGTGTCCTTGTTTGGCAATTATGACCACCTTGTTGTAGCCGCTTTGCTAGACGACTGGCCATCGTGTTCGGGAGAGCCCCGCGAGTAGACGAGGAAACGGGGGACGATGTTGAAGATTGAGTCAAGACAGAGAACCATGTCAATTACTGGCGAGCATCCCCCAGCCGTAGGCTGCATAAGAAGACTACTAATTTATTATTTGTTCTTGCTTAACGTCCGATGCGGGTCTCTTCCATGCGGACTGGAGCTAATTACACGGGGGAGAAATCCCGCTATCCATGCGGGGATAACCCAGTACGCTTCTATGCTAGGTCTACTAGCGGTTCTGACCTTCCTTATGACGTGACGGCCTTTTGGACCACTTTAGCCTGTACAGGCTCAAGGACAACCCCCGGACCACGACGGGTTGCGGCTCCGCCCTGACCCCTACCAGAGAATTTCCAGCTCTTGCCATTTCTCGCCCTCTACTGACCCTTAGAGCTTCAGCCCTTGCCCACGTAAACTGTGCCAGCTCCCCGTATCGGAGGAACCACTTCGTGACGGCCTGGAGACCCTTTCCTGTTGTGGGCAGCTCATGGTAGTTTGTTGTGCCCGCTCCTAGCATCATCTCCGCTCGGTTTGTGGCCCTGTTCGGGCAGAAGATGACCACGTGTTTGGGTGTTTCGCTCTGTGTTCCGCAGGAGCAGCTTGGGGAGACTCCTGGGACTCCGATTCGGGAAAAGAAGGCATTCAGTCCTATGGCCTCGGTGCGAAGTGGCGTGCTCTCGGGGCGCGTGAGCCCCTTGTACAGCTGCTTCCAGGTGGCCATCCTTGGTGTGTGCCACACCGGCTCTCTCCCTTTCCTGGCCTAGTTTCTCCCATTCCTCCTTCCAACGCTCCCGAAACCAGAGCTCAAGCGATTTCGCCGTCACCCGATCCCCGCGGGGGTTTGCTTGCTGGTTGGGCTGTTGTTGTCGCTGGGCAATGGCCCTTACTCCCTCCGCTCTGGCTTGATGCGCGTGGCGTAAGAGGTAATCCCTAGGTGTGGGGTTGTCCTCTACCGACCGCCCACTTCTCCGGCTTCGGGTTGACTTCCGCCTACCCCCTATTCGGGCTACTCTAAGCACTGTTCATGGGCTACCGTGAGCTTGCGGCAGTTCTCCTTTGCTGATGGGCTCCATACAAGGATATTGGTGTCGTCTATATGGTGTGGCCTGTGTCCGAGTCGAACAGGTCCAGCAATCCGCTAGCGAAGATCAGGAAGAGGATGGGGGAGAGCCGTAGATCAGGCAACCCCTGATTATGCCCGGGTAGTGAAGATGGTCCTCGATTTATTCGACGAGAATACTCGCCATGCCGTTCAAGTTTACTTACACCTCACGTTCCCCACGGTCTCTCGATCTCCAAGTTCTTCCATGATTTTGCGGAGAAAGAGTGCGCTCTAAGCGGTCGCCTTATCGAACATCTTGTCTCTCCATCCGGTCTCTTTCGCGGCATTGCAAGACTCGGCATATTTGCTCACTATCCAACGTTCCGATCAAAGACATTAGAGTTTGGGGAAGCATCAGACGCTACCAACCCAAGCATGCGCATGCTTATCAAAGCAGGATTGGACACCGGCCGCGACGATATTGATCAGTGGGAGCTCTGGCACCGAAGAGAATCTCACTCTACCCGCACCTTCCTTTAGAAGTTCCGCTTCTTGTTTCCTCTTCCCCACCAAGCCAATTACCATTCTCATTAAAGTATTCGTTGTCATTCTCCGCCGTAATCCAACCTCCACCGCCTGGGGAAGGGGGCGGTAGTCCTCTCTCAGTAGCTCCAGTAACCACTCCAAGCAATACACTAATTCCTACTTAATTCTGCTCTCTCCATCCCCCATTTTGATCGTCATCTTGTGATACGGCATTTAGGTGTAGATTTGAGTAATTCAACATAGTCGTAAATAGAGCTTCGATCTCTGACACCGAAGATCCTGTAGAAGGCGGTGGGAGGGATATGCATTCGATTAACTCCGGCTTTTCTTCGTTGTCAGAAAGATCGGATGGCTCGATGGCTTGACCTGAGTTCATGTTATGGTTGCTCTCACATTAGCCGCCTTATAAGGAAGCTTAGCCGAATATTGCCCGGAAAATTCGCGAAAGGGGTCTGCTGGCCCAATGGGTATTTTCTCGTCACCACCCAAACGAATATCGATCTAATGAAAAATTAGCAAGGGTAAGGCTATGGTGGGGTTACCTCTGGCCGTTGCTAACAGCGTCCAGCGCTTGACTACGAGTGAAAGACCGATCAAGAGATTGAGGGTTCGAATCCCTTGCAGATCATTCATTTTTTGAACTTTCTCCCTTTTGTTTTTGGAAGCATTCTCCTTTATTTATCGTGTGAATTGCTTCGCTTAGTCCCGTTCCCCCGCGCTGATGTTACGAACACCGGCTGTACAGGCTCTTGGCGGTGCGGCCTTGGCGCACACAGGGTTGTCTTTTGTACCTAGTAGCCCTGCTTCATCTTCTTTCCTTCTTTAGATTTGATGTCCTAGTTTAATGACACCTCTATGACTCGCTCTAGACTGGCCTCCTAACAGCTGAGGGGCGGCATCGCCCGTAGCCCAGACGGGGGTGAGCCCGACGCAAAGAAGACCTTGGCTGCAGACCACTTAGATTCCAATCTACACACTTCAAACACTTCCCTGATCGCTTCACCTCCCTTTTCTTTCCAGTCTATCATACTGTAGACTCAGATAGCTCCTTCATTAGATCAAGAGAGGGTGATGCAGACTGGAGAAGGGGTGATCGAAGTTGACGCGGCGTTCTGTCACATATAGCAATGATGGTACCCCTTGTGAATTGCCGATGGAGCTGGGACGAGGCTCCTAAACTTATCGCTGTCATCCTCGGGTACTAGCACTTGGCGCGGATTGATACCAGAACGTGGAGAGAGCTAAACTCTACGTCATTCAGAAAACATCAGTTCCATTCCTAGGATCTCAACTTGCTCCCAAGAATACACGCAGCCGTTCCTAGGAGCTGGTCTTCGCTGGTCCTGGGACCGTTCACTATATTCCTGGGATCATTTTGGCGCCTGTGAGCGAGGATAGTGAGGTCCCCGGAACACCTGCGGAGAAAAGCTAAACTTGATCTATTAGTGCATGGTACAAACAGCAAGTGAAGGAAAGCCCGTTGTAGCAGCTTGATCACAATCACAACCTGGAGGCTTACGCAAGCTTGATATCGAGAAGATCAGTTGAGCTCGACTTAGCTTCACCCTAGGGCTACGAGTCACTCGCACTGCTATGCAGTGCGAGCTCATTGCTGGCGCGTCGCCTATAAATCAATCTTCGTAACACCCAGGGCTGCTTTCGCAGCGCCCTGAAATATATGAACACTTAGTCGACTAGTTCAATAATGTGAAAGAAGAGTTCCTGGTTCTCTCACGGGATGGAGTTGCAGTAGTTAGGATCAGAACGCAGCCAGGCTAAGCCAAGGGCCGCAGTCTGGCAGTTAGCCAGCTGCTGTTGGTCTTCGAGTTGCTGGACCACTTCTCTCAGAGCTCGGAGATTTTCGGATTGTTCAAGTGGGAGTTCGATTGTGGAAGGTGAGAGCTTAGCTCTATGTTGCTGCCACCAGGTGAGAATAGCTATGATCACGCCAATGAGAGTGATAACTCCCACGACGATCGCAATATTTCTCCCCGCTCAGGGCCCTTGGCAGATCGCAAGCTATCGTCATTGAGTCTGTTGGCGGTCTGAAGAGAAAAGGGAAAGAGAAAGCTTAGATAGTAGCCTGCAGCATTTTTGAGCGCCGGGATTCAAGGTTCCTTCCAGTCTTACATAGAACTTTTGCAAAGGCAGGAAGGTAGGAAGGAGGGTGTGGTAGAAAAAGAAGCACGAGTGTAGATTTCTGGAGTAAGTATATGTGAAGGAGGCTCGGTAATCACGCCTCCTGCCCATCGATTTGGTCGTGCTCGCGAATTTGATATCCGAGAAGGTTTGGGAAAATTCACATGAGACGCTCTGAAATAGCTTCGCGTGGTCGCGAATCCAATTTCGGAACCTGCGACAAGGCCTAAATTGCAACAATGTTGTCGAATTTGTGCTCGAGTGGCAACGAGGAAACGAGGGATATCGGGCTACATGCAAGTTCATATTCTGGACGGTGTGATTTGCAGAATTAGATATTAAACGCTGCAATTCACAGCATCCGACCGATCACTGTGCTCATTGATCTGCTTGTGAATGGGCTGGACGATCTGCTTCTTACAGTCTCGAAGACTGTCTTCGTCTCGGTGTACACCTCTCTGATAGTCATTGGCTTTGGCGAGAGCGCTCAGCTTGTCTCCCATGATCTTCTGGTTTGCCATGGCAATGGTGGTACAAAGGAGGTGGCGTAAGAGGGAGAGGGTGGTCGAAGAGATAGGACACGACGAGCCAAAATAGCACGGCCGGCAGACCCAAATACGATAGCCATCTCGCAGGCAGCGGTAGGGACTGTAGCCTCTAAGTAGGAAACCAGTGGTTCCACCATGGCGACACAAAACAGGAGTCTCGAGAAAGGCCACCAAAAATAGAGGGAGGCCATTTTGGGGCCTTGAGCGAGGAGCGCGTGAACTGCGAGGCAGCCCCACCCGTCGACTCACCTTAGACTCACCTCCACTCACCTTGTGCTCACCCGCGCTCAGGGTAAGTGCTGGTAAAAGCGGCGTCGGAGGGGGTGAGTGGGAGGTGAGCTCGGTGCAGAACGTTGTAGTCTTGTCCCGCCAAGACATGAATCTTGAAAAACGAGAGCCGTGCCACGTACCCTACCGAGCTGACTCTGAATCAAATTGCCGTCAGAATGCTGGCCATAACACTGAAAGGCACCCGAGTTGTCTCTAAAGTCGTAGACAAACTTCTCGACATTCTATTCTGCTAGCACAATCTCAAGCTTACCATTGGTAAGAACACATGAGCTTCACCCAATCATTTTGTAGTAGAGTTTCTTGTTATTGTTCGTTTTACTTTCTTCTCTCAGTGCTCTTCGTCTTGGTCTAGCAGAATCTCACCCCAACCACTCTCAATAACCGGAGTCAACAGCATATTCTCTCCGAAACCACCACCATGGGTGGCGGTAACGGTCTCAAATCCGTCATCTACTATACGAACTGGGCAATCTACGGCCGCGACCATCAGCCCTCCTCCCTCATCCCCAATCTCCCAAACCTCACGCACATCCTGTACGCCTTCGCCAACGTCCGCCCCGAGACCGGAGAAGTCTACCTGACAGACCCCTGGTCCGACACGGACAAGCACTACCCCTCGGACTCGTGGAACGACACCGGCACCAATGTCTACGGCTGCGTGAAGCAGCTCTTCCTGCTCAAGAAGCGTAACCGCGCTCTCAAAGTCCTCCTCTCCATCGGCGGCTGGACATACAGCCCCAACTTCGCCCAGCCGGCCAGCACGGACAGCGGTCGAAAGACCTTCGCCGCTAGCGCGGCGAAACTCGTCCAGGATCTCGGGCTGGATGGCTTAGATATCGACTGGGAGTACCCGGCCGACGCTAAGCAGGCGCAAGACTTCGTCCTCCTGCTACGCGAGACCAGAGCAGCGCTCGACCAGATTGCAGGGAGGTACAGTGGGAAGAAGCCGCACTTTCTGCTCACGATCGCGTGCCCCGCCGGTCCGTCCAACTTTCAGAAACTGCGCTTAGCTGAGATGGATGAGTATTTGGATTTCTGGAACTTGATGGCGTACGACTACGCCGGGTCGTGGGATCAGCGGGCGGGGCACCAGTCGAATCTGTACCCGTCGAAGAACATGCCGCATGCGACGCCGTTTAGTACGCAGGCCGCGGTGGAGCACTATGCCCAGCATGGTGTGAGAGCAGAGAAGATCGTGCTGGGAATGCCGATGTACGGGCGGGCGTTTGCGGGGACCGAGGGGCCGGGACACCATTTTCAGGGCACAGGTGAGGGAAGCTGGGAGCAGGGCGTCTGGGACTACAAGGTTTTGCCGCAGCCTGGGGCGCAGGTATACGAGGAATGTGACGGGCATGGAGCGTGTGGAGCGAGTTGGAGCTACGATGCGCAGAAGAAAGTGATGGTCACGTTCGATACGGAGAGGATGGTAGAGCGCAAGGCGGATTTTGTGAGGGAGATGGGGATGGGTGGGGGAATGTGGTGGGAGAGTAGTGGTGATCGAGCTCCTGGAGAGGGCAGTCTGGTCGAGGCGTTTGTGAAGAGGAGTGGCGGTGCGGAGAGGCTCGATGGGGAGGAGAATGAGTTGCGGTTCCCAGAGAGCAAGTACGACAATTTGCGGTCTGGCTTTCCGGGTGAGGGAGAAGGCTGAGCGCGGGTGAGCGAGAGTGAGGAGGTGGGCATAGGATGCTGCGAACGGGAAGAGATACCGGCCACAGTATCGAGCAGACGAACGTACAATATAACAGAAAATAAGGGCTATAAGGCTGCTCATCCCATCTAGCCGATGAAATTCTGCAAACGATACTTGAACTTCCCGCTTCAGGAATGCCAATGGCAAAAGGGAGAAAGCCCCCCTTTGGACAGATGAGATGTGACAGGGCTTGTGCATACCATGTATCTGTTTGATGGAGCCTTGATCAGGAAGCTGACTTGCCGCTTGAGGGCTCGCTTCTCTCTCTGTTGTGACTGAAGGAAGTAAAGCGAAAGCACACACGATGGTCTCACCAGCGTGCAAGGAGCCCTATCTGCTATCTGCAGGTCTGGGCCGCGCTCGTTCTCCAGACGCCAAGCGAGGACAGGCATCACCGACGAAATGAAGCTATAGATGGCACAAATTAATCGAAAGTCCGGTCAACGAAACTGCATTGCTAGCGCTTGTTTTGCTTTTTGTAGACTGAACTCCGAGGATGATTGATTCTGGAATCGGGAACAAGGGTTTAGTACACCTGAGGAGAAAATGCAGATCCGCCTCCCCACGCTACAGGACGTGTGACACACACAGTCTCACCCCATCAGAACGCACGGAGTATTGCCTTTGCATTGCATGATTGATATGGATAGGGTTAGAGTTTCGTACTAGCATCGCAGGATCTTGGGTAGTCCGAGCCACAAAACGATAAGATCAGTCTAGACCCCACGCTTCCATGAAGGATTCAGGCTTGTGGGAGTGTTGGGTGGGACGGGCAGACAGGTAGTGGTCGCCTTACGATTTCATGCAATTGCTATTTCGGGCAGCGGACCGGGTATCTTTACCGCACTGCAATTTGCAACGGCGTGTAGAATCGCTCGGAGTAGGAATTGAGTGGGGCCGCGGTCCAGCACCTCATGTGATAGAGGGGATATCTTGCGTCTCGCATAGCTCTTGTCAGCCTAAGAAATCAATCTGGCTTCGTTGGCTCAGATACTGCTCGGTTCGGATTTGTTTTTGAAGTCCTGAAGCTCGGCATAAGCTCGGCATAAGCTCGGCGTAAGTAGGATGATATTGTGGTATGAAATCGATTTCCACCAACATATCTACTTTGACAAAATCCATTTCGGCCAACGACGACCATCGTAGTAGTAGTTTCAGTTGCTATACCTTTCGAAGTTCCCTGCGGCTGGGGAAGGACATATAGTTTCATGACTGAAGAATTCGCGGTAGACATTTCCAATCGCGATACTGTCTTTTCTCTCTTGTAATCCCTAGCGGTGAGCACTGTGTTAGGTGGCCTTGACTGGCCGGCAAATGCCAGAGTAGAAATACACTCACGGCAATAAATATCTTGACTCTCACTACATCACTTTTCTTCCCACCGAGTCGTTCAACGGCGCCCATGGCGCTTTCTAACGCACGTCAAGCTTTGCTTAGCTGCATCCCAACGGCGCTCGATGTGACCGTTTAGAAGGTGCAACTGCTGTTCCAGGC
>Ga0335075_10016355_pt1 | contig 11093 bp, 12 predicted proteins | sample Lox_Sample_24_FD_206723 | JGI IMG/M metagenome (GOLD analysis project Ga0335075, IMG submission 206723) | Soil microbial communities from Loxahatchee National Wildlife Refuge, Florida, United States - Lox_Sample_2.4 | ecosystem: Environmental > Terrestrial > Soil > Wetlands | place: USA... | reverse complement strand
TCTCGCCGACCAATCCGCCAGCGAACTCACAGAAATCATCCATTTTAGCGAGACTCATTGCTGCCGAATTGATTTCATGTAGTTGAATGCGACTACCAACGGCAGCCGCAACTCACAATGCCACCCACTGGCCCGTGAGGACGGTGTTGACCACGGCGACGACCTGCGGCATCCTCTATATAACAGAATTGTCCTCTGTTTTACAGAGTAATTTCTACAAAGTATGGGGGTCAGCATGGCCGCTCACCGCGGTGCCCTCGAGAATGTCCTCGGTAACGTGCGGCGCGGGATGATTCCCGCTTACATTTACAACGACAAAGAGATCTTCGAGCTGGAAAAAGAGCGTCTGTTCAGCCGAGCCTGGGTGTTCGTCGCACACCAATCCGAGATCCCGCACGACGGCGACTACGTCGTGCGCCGGGTGCTCGACGACTCGTTCATCATCGCGCGCGATGCGAAGGGCGATGTGCGCGCCCTATTCAATATGTGCCTGCACCGTGGCATGCAGGTCTGCCGCGCGGAGATGGGTAACGCTTCCAACTTCCGGTGCCCCTACCACGGCTGGACCTACCGCAACGACGGCCGGCTAACCGGACTCCCGTTCCACCGGGAGGCCTACGGCGGCGACGACGGATTCCCGCGGACTGGCCAATCCCTGCTTCCCGCACCGAATCTCGCGATCTACAACGGCTTGATCTTTGTCAACATGGACGCGCACGCGCAACCACTCGAGGAATTCCTCGGCGACTTCCGGTTCTATCTGGACTACTACACCAAGCAAAGTCAAGGCGGCCTGGAGGTCCGCGGACCGCAGCGCTGGCGAATCAAGGCCAACTGGAAGATCGGCGCCGAGAACTTCGCCGGCGACATGTACCACACCCCGCACACCCACACGTCGATCGTCGAGATCGGCCTGTTCCGCGAGCCGAAAGCGCAAAAACGTAAGGACGGGGCCACCTATTGGGCGCAGTGTGGGGGCGGCACCACCTACAAGCTGCCGCCGGGCAGCTTCGACGAACGCATGCGCTATGTCGGTTACCCCGCCGAGATGATCGGCTTGATCAAACACGTCTGGACGCCAGAGCAACAGCGACTTGTCGGCGAGGACGGGTTCATGATCTCGGCCGCATCGTGCTTCCCGAACCTGAGTTTCGTACACAACTGGCCGAAGGTGCTCGACGACGGCAACGATGACGTGTTGCCATTTATATCGATCCGACTGTGGCAGCCGATCAGCGAGAACGAAACCGAGGTGTGCTCGTGGTTCGCGGTGGACTCCGCGGCGCCACCCGAGTACAAAAAGAATTCCTACAAGGCCTACCTGATGTGCTTCGGATCGACGGGCATGTTCGAACAGGACGACGTGGAGAACTGGGTGTCATTGACCAACACCGCCGGCGGCGCGATGGCGCGACGGCTGCTGCTGAATAGCCGAATGGGGTTGCTGTCCGACGACCGTCCCGTCGTCGACCCACTGCCTCCCGAAGCTTTCCACGGGCCCGGCTACGCCCAGGTCGGCTACAACGAGAACAACCAGCGGGCATTGCTGCGGCTCTGGGCTGAGCATTTGGAACCGGCATGACTCGCGCCGGCGACGATAAACAGGGCAGTGCGATCCGAAATGGGCTAGAGGAGCGGCGCGCATGAGCACCGTGCAACTCGGGAAGCCGGTCGGAAAGCCACTGCCGTTCAACGACAATCGGCACCTGCAGGCACATCAGTTCTTGGTCGACGAGGCCTATCTGCTCGATGCGCAAGAGTACGAGACTTGGCTGGACACCCTTACCGACGACATTCGTTACCTGATGCCGGTGCGCGTTACAACCGCTCTCGGCGCCGGGTTCGACACGTCCCCGGGAATGGCGCACTTCGACGAGGACAAGTACTCGCTGAGCCGACGGGTTGCGCGGTTCGCCACCGAGCACGCCTGGACCGAGGATCCGCCTTCGCGGATGCGCCACTACATCACCAATGCTCGGACATTCACCTGCGAGGATGACGCGCATCTCGTCGTCGAATCCGCCGAACTGCTGTTCCGCAGCCGCGGCGACGTCAACGAGGCCGCACTGGTGTCCTGCGGCCGCCACGACGTGCTGCGGCGGTGCGGTGCTCATCAGGACCAACTAAAACTCGCGCGCCGCACCATCATGATCGACGAATCGGTGTTGCGAATGCAGAACCTGGCGGTGTTCCTGTGACCGATGCACTAACGGAGTTACTCAACAGCGCGATAGGCGAAACGATCACGGTGGCCAACGAATTCACCGAAGTCATGGTGCGCCGCGTCGATACCAGAAACGGATCGCGACTGCTGATCCACGCGCCCAAATCCGGCCGGTGGATCAGCCTGGACGCCTTGGAGGTCGAAGCGCTGACTCGGCAAAACGCTCGCACACTTACCGCGATGGTCGGTAATGCCGCCGGTCCCCTACTCCCCGACGACGACGGCGGCCTGCCGTGACCCAATGGCTGGGCGGCAAGCGCGCCCTGATCGTTGGCGGCGGATCCGGCATCGGCAGGGCCGTCGTCGACGCCTTCCGCGCCGAAGGCGCCAAAGTTGCTGTGCTCGAGCGCGATACCGATAAATGCGACACGCTACGGCACAAGCTGAAGAAGGTGCCGGTCATCGAAGGCGATGCGACCATTCGCGCGGCGAACGATCTGGCGGTTGCCACCGCGGTGGACGCCTTCGACGGACTCGACACGCTGGTGAACTGCGTGGGAATCTTCGACTTCTACAAAGGAATCGGTGATATCGAGGCCGACGACCTGCCAGCCGCGTTCGACGAAATGTTTCGGACCAACGTGCTAAGCCATCTGCAATCGGTGAAAGCCGCGGTTCCTGCTCTGCAAGCCGAAACGGGATCGTCGATCGTGTTGGCCGAGTCCGCCTCATCGTTCTATCCGGGACGTGGCGGCGTGCTGTATGTGTCGTCGAAGTTCGCCGTCCGCGGCCTGATCGCAGCACTGGCCCACGAGTTGGCACCGCAGATACGGGTCAACGGCGTCGCACCGGGCGGCACGCTGAACACCGACCTGCGTGGCCTGAGCGCGTTCGGGCAGCACAGTACCCGCCTCGACGACACCCCGAACCGCGAACGGGATCTGGCCGCGCGCACACCACTGAATGTCGCCCTCTCCGCCGAGGATCACGCGTGGAGCTTCGTGACGCTGGCGTCGGACCGCTCTCGAGGTATCACCGGCGAAACGATCCATCCCGACGGCGGATTCGGCGTCGGCGCACCGAAATCGGCGCAACCATGATCAAGCTGGACGAGCAACGCGCGTTGGTGGCACAAGCCTGCCGGGTCGCGGCCGCACGCGGGCTGGTCGACGGCATCCTGGGCCATCTGAGTTTGCGGGTTGACGACGAGCGGCTGCTGCTCAGATGCCGCAGCGACACCGACCGCGGCGTGGCGTTCACTCGGCCCTCGGATATCCGGCTCATCGGATTCGACGGCAGCGCAGCCGCTCCCGGAGAGCTGGACGGATATCGCGTCCCCAACGAACTTCCGATCCATATCGAGACGATGTTGGCCGGCCCACAGCACCGGGCGGTTGCGCATTTGCATCCGCCCGCCGTCGTCGCCGCTGATCTCGCCGGCATCACCATCCGACCCATCTACGGGGCCTACGACATTCCCGGGGCCTGGCTTGCGCGCCGCGGCATCCCGGTGTACGAGCGGGCGGTGCTGATCCGAAACGCCAGGCTGGGCAAGGAGATGGTGGCGGCCATGGGCAAGGCATCGGTGGTGATCTGCCGGGGACACGGCATCACCAGCGCGGCGACCACCGTCCAGCACGCGGTGCTGCAAGCCATCAGCCTCGACGCACTGGCCCGGATGTCGTTACAGGTGCGTGCCGCCGGCGGCACGCTGCGCGACATCGATGATGCGGACTGGGACGAACTTCCGGACTTAGGGGCCGCATTCACCACCGACGCGGCCTGGCGCAGCGAAGTCGCGCGGTTCGATCAGCCCAGCTGATCGCCAATCTCCTTGGCCGCCTCGGTAAGTGCGGCGGCGATCGAGGCGTACCGCGATCGGCTGAGCCGGTGCTGCGGGGCCGCGGCGTTGAGCGCCAACCGCAGCCCAGGTGCCTGAGTCGGAATCGGTACCGCTACCGACGCGACACCTTCCTCACTCTCCTCGCGGTTGACTGCATACCCCTGTTCACGTATCCGGGAAAGCTCTGCTTCCAATTTCGCGCGGCTGCCGATCGACCGCTCGGTGATGCGCTCCAGATCCTCCTCGGGCAGCAGCTGGCGCAATTCCGCTTGCGCTAACTGAGCCAACATGGCCTTGCCCGTCGACGTGCAATGCGCCGGCATGGCGCGGCCCAGCCGGGACGCCACCCGCACCGCGGCGGGCCCCTCCACGGCGGCGACGAAGCGGACTGCGGCGCCGTCGAGCATCCCAACATGAACTGTCTCCCTTAAGCTTTCGCTCAGGCTGCGCATGACGGGCGTGACGGTTCCGACTATGTCGATGCGGCCGAAAATCGCGAACGCCACACCGGTCAACGCCGGACCAGGCAAATAGGCCTTCGACACCGGGTCCTGCCGAACGAACCCACGGTAGGCGAGCATGGCCAGCAGCCGATGCGCCGTCGATGACGCCACGCCCAGATACCGGGTGGCCTCAGTCAACCGGATCTCGGGCCGCTCGCCCAACAGCAGCAGCAGTTTCAATGCCTTGTCGACCGATTCGATCGGGTACTGCGGCGCGAGTGAATCGGTCGCCGAGCCGCCGACCGCCTTCCGCACCTTTTTCTGCATGACAGAGAAGGTACCCGCTATACGGGACGCCGTGCAGAACCAATGGCAGTTGCTGCAGCACCCCGCTGGCGGGTCGGGCATTCTTAAGGCCATGACGGTGGATGCCCTGTTGCAGTCGATCCCTCCGCTCACGGTGTACGCGGTGGTCGGCCTGGTTGTCGGGATCGAGAGCCTGGGCGTCCCATTGCCGGGCGAGATCGTTCTCGTCAGCGCCGCACTGCTGTCGTCACGGCATGAGCTGGCGGTCAACCCGATCGGCGTCGGTGCTGCCGCGGTGATCGGTGCTGTGATCGGCGACTCGACCGGTTACGCGATCGGCCGCCGGCTCGGGCTGCCGCTGTTCGATCGGCTCGGCCGGCGCTTCCCAAACCACTTCGGCCCCGGCCATGTCATGTTCGCCGAGCACTTGTTTGAGCGCTGGGGCGCACGAGCGGTGTTCTTGGGCCGCTTCATCGCGTTGTTGCGGATATTCGCCGGGCCACTGGCCGGCGCGCTAAAGATGCGCTACGCAAAGTTTTTGGTGGCCAATGTGTCGGGCGCGGTGTGTTGGGCGGGCGGGACCACCGCGCTGGTCTATTACGCGGGCGTCGCCGCGGAGCGCTGGCTGACCCGGTTCTCCTGGATTGCCTTGGTTATCGCTGTGGTGTGCGGGGTGATCGCCGCAGTCTTGCTGCGCGAGCGGGTTTCCCGTGCGATCACCGAGCTCGAGTCCGAGCACGCCGGCGAAACCGGCCAAACCACCGCCTGAATTGGCAGCATTTCCCGCGCTCGTCGAGGACGCCCGGGCGTGCCTCTACACGTTTTTCATGTCGTTTTTTCAATATCAGCGAAACCGGTAGCGGAAACGCCCCACAGCTTTGTTATGCGTGTTTGCTCAAAAGCCCTGTAGCCGCCCGAAAACGCCCTTATATCACCGTTATCAGAAGCACTGCGACGTTGTCGATCTACGTGAAAGATGTTGGTAATTAACATCTTCAGCTATGGCGATAGTCGACGATCTTGATGTTGACTGCGGTTGTCAGCATGCAGTCGAACCTTGAGATGCCCAAGACTAAGTTCGCTGAACGGCTCAGATCGCAGCCATGGCCGGCGCGGGCCTCAGCGTATTCTTAGCGACGTTCGATGGACAAACCTATGCGGGTTCTGTTATAAATTTGAAATCTGCTAATCGACGTCGGTCTTCAGCTATGCAGGGCGGGCATCCCAAAATCGCGACGCACAGGCGTCCGCCGATTAGGAGGACCAGATGACTTATGCCATCGCCGATCCATCCTTTAACCACCTCATGCTGAGTAGCCGCCTGATCTCGGAACTGGCACAGGCCAGAAGCACGCTCCGGATGACCACCGAGCGCATCGACCTCGCTGTGATCGTCACCGCCGGCGGTGAACTAGACGCCTCCAATGAGGCCACCTGGCGCCGCCTGCTCAGCGAGGCCGCCGCCGCAGCAGGGCCACCGGGACCGCTTGTCGTCGACATCAGCGGGCTGGACTTCATGGGGTGCTGCGCCTACGCCGCGCTCGCCGAAGAGGCGGAGCGTTGCCGGCAGCATGGCGTCCAGCTGCGACTCGTCAGCAACCAGTCGGTCGTCGCCCGGGTCGTCGAAGCCTGCGGCTTGAGTGAGCTGCTGCCTGTCGATGCGACCGTGGATGCTGCACTCTCGGTCTTCGACTCGGCCGACTGGTAAGTCCACTCGCACTTAGACGCACTCAAGGCTGACTGCGGCCTGCTTGTTGCGGCGATTAGCCCGGGGACCCGTTCCCATAAGACCACCAGTCATAGGAACCAGGCACCGGGCACAGGTCCTCATACGCGGCGAGAACGAAATGAGCCGCCTGGTCGCTGGTCAGCGTCGGATAGTTCTGCTGCAAAGCCGCGGCCGCCTGTGGACCGGTGTAGCCGCCGTTCCAAATCTGCCAGCACACGTTGTTACCGTTTGCCAACGCCGCCGGTCCCACTGCGGTGATGCCGGCCGCCTGCACGGCAGCAAAGAAGTCCGTCGAATTGGCGTTCGCAACAGGATCGGCGCCCAATGCCATCGCCGCCGCGACGGCCAGGCCAGCTATCCCCACCCTTCGCGCGCCACGGTGGCCGCTGGCGTAGCCCGGCTGGTGCGATCCTTTGTCTAACCTCAGCGGGTGAGTTATCCGGTAGAGGTCCATTTCGGTTGCCTTCTTTCGCGTTTCATTGCCATATAGATCGGCTGGTTACTCGGTTAGACGGTTGAAGCGGTCTGGCCGTTCATTCCTGTTCTCTCTCCGCGTAACCGGTCTATATAGTTACACCTTGCGCTCGCGGATGAAACCTGTCAAGGTGGTTACTTGTGACTTTCATCTACGTGGGCCGCCGGCAATGCCTCAACTTCGTGGGCACCATGAAGCACCGACACAGCGCGCGCGAGGAGCTGCTGACCGAGCCGGAATTGCTGTCGGACTGGGCGGTTCAGGGCGGGCTGTTGGATGCTCCCGTCGACGTCACCGACGACGACCTGGCCGCGGCGATCGCGCTGCGGGAAGCCATCTTTCGGACTGTCACCGCCCGGCTGGAAGACCGCCGGCCGCGACCCGCCGACGTCGAGCTGCTCAACGAGTGGGCGTCGCGGCCTCAGCTCACGCCGCGGTTACTGCGCACCGGCTGCGTGCGCCGCGAAGGCACCCCGGCGCAATTGCTCGCCAGCCTGGCCGCCGATCTGCTCGACTTGCTCGCCGGAACCGACATCGAGAACGTCAAGCGGTGTGCGCATCCGGATTGCACACGGCTGTATCTGGATATGTCGCGCGCGAAGAATCGGCATTGGTGCGGGATGGGTACCTGCGGCAACAAGGCCAAGGTCCAGGCCTTCCGGGCCCGTCAGCGCGCCGCTTCCCGTTAGCGCTGGTTGCCGTCGGGAACAAGCCGCTGACAGGCGGGGCGTGACGTGTAACACCACAAGCCCCCGCAGCGAATAAGTTCTTAATAGTCAGGACGCGCTCACCCCCGGCACGCCTTGGAGGAATATTGGACATCGTCCTCGGAGTATCGATGGCTCCCGCAACGATCCGCATGGTGCTGGTCGAAGGGGAAAGCGCCGATGGCGTCACCGTCGATGAAGACCGCTTCCGTGTCGACGATCGGAATGACCCGGCAACACTCAGCGCGGCCGACCAGGTGATCGCCGCCATCCTCGGTACCCGCGAAGGGGCCAGCCAGGGCGGCCACCAGTTGACGTCGACCGGAGTGACGTGGACCGACCCCGGCGATGCCGCCGCGCTGGCGACCGCGCTGGCGGCCCGCAAGGTCGAGAACGTCATGCTCGTTTCGGCGTTTCTGTCGGCCGCCGCATTGGCCCAAACCGTCGGCCACGCAATCGGTTACGAGTACATCGCGATGCTGTTCATCGAGCCGGACACCGCGACGCTGGCTCTCGTCGACTCGTTCGACGGTTCGATCACCGACGTGGACCGCCGCTCGCTGCACAGCGCGAACCCGGTGCCCGAACTGGTCGCAATGATCGCCGGATTCGACGCGCCGGACACCTATGCGGAGGGGCTGTTCATCGTCGGCTGCGACGTGGATATCGCGCCGATCAAGCCGGCGCTGGAGGCAGCGTCGTACCTTCCGCTCTGCGCTCCCGAGGAACCGGACATGGCGCTGGCCCGCGGGGCGGCGCTGGCATCGGCCAACGCACCGCTGTTCGCATCCTCCACCGCCGCTTTGGCATACGCGCAAGACCCCGGCACCGGTGAAGTAGACCCGTACGCGGTCTCGCCCGGTTACCTCGAGGTGCCAGTTCAGCGCGCCGGCGCGAAGCTCTGCGAGGAAGATCTGGCCTACAGCGCTGCGCCTGACCAAGACGCCGATGCAGAAACCGGCGCGGTGCCCGTCGCCGAGGCCGTCACCGACGACGAGTTCGACACCAGCCAACGCCGGAGACCGCTGATGTTGGCTGGCAGCGCGTTGGCGGTCGTCGTTGTCAGCGCCGCTTTGGCGCTGGAAATTGCTCTGGCACTTGGTATTAGACCAGCAGTCGCGTTGCGGCCCACTCCTGGCCACACTCTCATCGCGCCGATCCAGGCAGCGCCGTTAGCACCGACCGCCCCGCTCATTTCGGCGCCACACCCATTGGCCGTTCATGCCCCGCCGCTGCCAGTGCACCTGCCCGCTCCCGCGCCGATCGCACCACGCGCGCCGGTGCCGGTCCCGATTCCCGCCGCACCGGTGCCCATTCCGCTACCGACGCACGCGGGGATTCCGGCACCGCGGATCCAGGCCCCGTTCGGTCAGCCTCGGATGAATCTGGGGATTCCCAGGCAGCTGCTGCATCCGCCGGGCATGCCGCAACTCGGAGGGCAGATTTCCCAGCCGCCGATGAATTCTCCTGGCCCCCAGGGGCCGCGGTTCCCCGACGGTCCCCGGTTCGGTGACGGCCCTCGATTCCCGGGAGGTCCCGGGTTCTCAGAGGGTCCCCGATTCCCCGGAGGCCCCGGGTTCTCAGAGGGTCCCCGATTCCCCGGAGGCCCTGGGTTCTCAGAGGGTCCCCGATTCCCCGGAGGTCCCGGGTTCTCCCAGGGCCCCAGGTTCGGTGGCATGCCCGGCCCGATGATGCCTCGCATGCCCGGCCCGATGTTCCCGCGGATGCCGGGGATGGGCGGCGGCATGCCACATTTCAACTTCCCGTTTCCGTCATTCCGGCACTGAGACAGTCGAATTCGACCTAGTTCAGCGGGGTAGGCCGAAGAGCTGAACCACGCCGTGATCGCGGCCGGCCGTGTACCCACCGTCGACGGCAATGGCTTGGCCGCTGACGAACGATGCGTCGGGTGACACCAGAAAGGCCGCCATGGCCGCGATCTCGTCCGGCTTGCCCATCCGTTTCAACGCATGCTCGTGGACCATCGCCCTCATCGGCTCCTCCATCCCCGGCAAGCCGAAGACGCTGTCTGTCATCGGCGTTTCGATGAAGCCGGGGCAAATCGCGTTTGCCCGGATGCCGCTCGGGCCGTAGTCGAGCGCGATGTTCTTGGTGAGTAGCACGACGCCGCCCTTGGAGGCGTTGTAGGCGCTGCCGCCCGCTGTGCCTTCCAATCCCTCGATGCTGGCCAGCGTCACGATCGAACCCCGCTCCCCGTCGACCCGCGGCTGGTCGATCATTCTGGCCAGGGCCGCCTTCGCGACAAGGAACGTGCCGGTGAGGTTGATCGCGATCACCCGCTCCCATTCGGCGCGGTCCAGCAGATGGATCGGGCCGCCGCCGGCAACACCTGCGGCATGGACGACACCGTCGAGGCGGTCGGGCACAGCGGCCAGCACGGCGGCGATCGCGGCTTCATCGGTCACGTCGGCCGTCACGAACCGAAAGTCACGGCCGAGATCGGGTGGCGTGGCCAGGTCGGCGCCGACGACACTTCCGCCTTCGGCCAACAGACGCTGGGCGGTGGCCAGCCCGATGCCAGATGCAGCACCTGTTACCAGGAACGTGCGGGAACGGGCGCGGTCAGCGCTTACCATGGCCGGTCCTCTCGAATTCGGTTGCTGCGCAATCAGAGTCCGAATTGGTCATCGATGATGCCGAGCCAGATCTGCGCGACGTCCATTGCCACCTTCTCGCTGATGAACGCGTGCTGGGTGCCGGTGTAGATGTCCCGGAATGCGCGCTCGAGTCGGCTGCCCTCGCGGATCGCGGTGGTCCCGGCCGCCAGATGCGCCCACTCGGCAGCCGCCCGCGCAGTGTCGGTGGCATAGACCGCCGCTACCCGCATGTCGGCTCGCAAGCTGGGTGTGAGGTCGTTGCCTGCGTCTACCGCTGACTCTGCTGCGGAAAAAGCGTCGAGCACCAGCAGTCGAGCTGCCCGCCAGGCAGCGACGTGGTGGGCCAGTCCTTTTTGGAACGTCTGGCGGCTGGCAAGCGTGGCCATATCGCTCATCCGCACTTTGGTTGCCGCGAGCTCCTCGACATCGTCGAGCATGCTCTTGGCCACCCCCAGCGCGAACGACGCGTGACCGGCGGCGGTGATGGGCATCAGACCCATCCGGCTGGCGGGCGAGGTTCCCCGGAATGGTTCGCGGCTGAACAGCGGCATGGTTCGGGACTCCGGTACGAACACGTCGGCGACGTTGTAGTCATAGGAGCCGGTGCCCTTGAGCCCCTGGACATGCCATCCGTCGGTGAAGGTGACATCCTCCCGCGGGAGAAATGCGACCCGCATGTCCGGGATGCCTTCACTGACCCAACGCATCTCGCCGTTGTCCATCGGGAAGAAGCCGGCACCGATGTAGGCCGAGTGTCCGGTGCCGGAGCCGAAACTCCACGCGCCACTCAACCGGTAGCCGCCGTCGA
>Ga0335075_10016354_pt1 | contig 11093 bp, 10 predicted proteins | sample Lox_Sample_24_FD_206723 | JGI IMG/M metagenome (GOLD analysis project Ga0335075, IMG submission 206723) | Soil microbial communities from Loxahatchee National Wildlife Refuge, Florida, United States - Lox_Sample_2.4 | ecosystem: Environmental > Terrestrial > Soil > Wetlands | place: USA... | reverse complement strand
GCGAGGTGCGCTCCTCGGTTATGACGACGAGCGCGCATCGGGCTCGACCCATCCAGCCTCGCGCATGAGCCCGCTGGTCGCCGTCCGTGTGGTCTGGGGCAGCGCGCTACTGGTCGCACCTGACGTCGTACTTCGCGAACTGCCCCACCACAAAATGGACCCCGGCGTCCGGATGTTCGCCCGCGTACTGGGCGCTCGCCACCTGCTCCAGGCCGCCGTCACGAGCCGCGGCAACAATGGCGGACGGGTCGTTGCCGGGGCGGCGGTTGACGCTACCCACGCCGTCACGATGGTGACCCTGGCCGCGCTTAGACCTGACTGGCGCGGGCTGGCTTTGACCAACGCGCTGACTGCAACAGTGCTGGCTATCGCCGGGGTGGCCGGGAGTAGGCATGACTGAGGCCGACCACGCGAGCCCCACCCCGGCCAGCCCCTGACCGTTCCTCAGGCCGGACGCCGGGTGTGCTCCGGCCCCTTGGGGGGCCTGCGCCGACCCGGCTAAGTCGGCAACGACGAGGTCGGCAGCGACTTTGCTCCAACCCTCAAGTGGGCTCGTTTGCAACCGGCGCGCCCGACAGACCCGTGGGACGCTCTTCGACCGGCGCAGGTGGCCCACTTGTGGCCCGGACTTGATAACGGACGCCAGAGGCAGCGGGTGACAAGCGGCACTTGGCAGCGAGAACCGTAAGCCGGATGACCATTCGAAGCCAGGAAAGCGTGGGAGTCTGCTCTGGGGATAGTGACACTGTCAGAACCCAGAGTCGCGCCGCTACATGTCGGTGGCGTTTCGACCCCCGAAAGCTTAGGTCTGTGTATGCGAGTAGTCCATAGTCGTCCTCGCCTCGCCAAGGTGGTTGAAATGGCGGTACGGCAATGGGGCGACGATGTCTATCACCGCTCCGGAGCGACGCTCCCTATCTGTCACTGATCTTGATGGTGAGCCGGGACCTTGAACGTGCGGAGGTGATCGTCGAGCAGCTTGAGGTCTCCGTGTTCACGATTCCGACCGATGTGCCGGAGTCCGATGGCACGGCGCAGTGGCACGCGACGACGATCGCGATCGTTGAGGCACGCGGCGCGGGCAAGATCGGCCTCGGCTGGACGTATGGGAATCCGGCGAGCGCGACGGTGATCGAGTCGGCGCTGCGCGAGGTGGTGGTGGGTCATGATGCGATGCGGGTCACCGCTGCCTGGGAGAGGATGGTGGTGGCCTGCCGCAATCTGGGTCGACCCGGGCTGGCGTCGATGGCTGTCGCGGCGGTCGATGCGGCGCTGTGGGATCTCAAGGCGCGGCTGCTGGAGCTCCCGTTGGCGACCTTGCTTGACGCCGTCCGTGAGTCGGTCCCGGTGTACGGGTCGGGCGGCTTCTGCTCCTATTCTGACGCGCGGCTGACCGAGCAGCTGGGGGGCTGGGTGGAGCAGGGGATCCCGAGGGTGAAGATGAAGGTGGGCCGCGAGCCCGAGCGCGATCTGGGGCGGGTGGCGGTGGCGCGGGAGGCGATCGGCCCCGGCACCGAGCTCTACGTGGATGCCAATGGGGCGCTGCCTCGGGCGCAGGCGGTGTGGTTCGCTCGGCGTTACGCCGAGGACTTCGACGTGCGGTGGTTTGAGGAGCCGGTGTCCTCTGATGATCTGGAGGGTCTGCGGTTCGTGCGTGACCGTGCTCCGGCGGGCATGGACATCGCGGCCGGTGAGTACGGGTACATGCTGGGCTACTTCGAGCGGATGCTCGCCGCCGGCGCGATCACGTCGTGTCTTCAGGCTGACGTGACGCGGTGCGAGGGAATCACCGGCTTTCTGCGGGTGGCGGCGCTGTGTCAGGCACGATCGTTGGAACTCTCGGCGCACTGCGGCCCGTCCATTCATGCTCACGTCTGCTGCGCGGCGCCGGCGTTTCGTCACCTGGAGTATTTCCATGACCACGTGCGGCTGGAGCGGCTGCTGTTCGATGGGGTGCTGGAGCCTGAGAACGGGGCGTTGCGCCCGGATTTGGACAGGTCGGGGAACGGCCTGGAGTTCAAGCGTGCCGACGCCGAGCGCTACGCGATCTGATCACGAAAGGGACGCATGGGAATCTTGACCAAGGGAAGACGTCGGCGCGTCGAGCATTGGATCGACCGCGCGGTCCGGAACATCGAGCATGGGCGTTTCGAGCGCTCGCTGTCGGGAGTCACGGCGTTCGCGGCTGCGGTGACCACTGCGGAGATCTATCTCGAGCATTACCGGGCGAGCTTCGGGAACAAGATGATGTGGAGCCCGATCATCGTCACCCCACCGGTGATGGTGGCCGGGATCGGCGGGGTGTTCAGCCGCCGGTGGGCCAAGACCTATCTGCCGATCACCGCCCTGATCTACACCGGCAACGGGCTCGTGGGCGAGTACTACCACGCCCGAGGGGTGGCGCGGAAGCCCGGCGGGTTTGCCAACGCGAGCTACAACCTTCCCACGGGCCCGCCGATCATGGCCCCGGGGTTGATGACGATCGTCGGCATGCTCGGCGTCCTATCCGCGCTGCTGCGCCGGGAGGACTGACGCCCGGTGTCTGACCGTGACCTCAGAAAGCCCGACCATCTACCGAACCTGCGGGAGGGTCGGGAGCCGCGGCATCCGAACTGGCTACCGCGCCAGCGCCGCGGGACAACGCCGCAGATGATCGGCCGCTACCCCGACTACGACGTACTCGCCAACGCCGAGCACTGGGACGACGCCACCCGGAGCGTGGTGCAGGCGCGGTTAGAGCCGCCGGGCCCGCTGAGGTTCTTCACCGTCGAGGAGGAGCCGACGCTGCGGGCGTTCTGTGACGTGGTCTGTGCCCAGGACGCCGCGCCGCGAGTGCCGGTCGCTGAGATGGTCGATGACAAGTTTGCGTCCGGGCGCCTGGATGGCTACCGCTATGCCAACATGCCGCGCGACCCGGAGACGTGGCGGCATGTGCTCCGAGGGCTTGACGAGACGGCCGCGCAATACCACGGGGTCGAGAGCTTCGCCGCCTGCGACGCCCAGGCGCAAGAGTCAATTGTGACTGCGCTCTCAAACGGCGAGTTGCGCGGTGGGGCGTGGGATGAGCTCGACGTCTCGCGGGCGTGGTCGGTGTGCATGCGCGCGGTGCTCGCCGCCTTCTACTCCCATCCGTGGGCGTGGAACGAGATCGGCTACGGCGGCCCGGCGTACCCGCAGGGATATATGCGCCTGGGACCGCTGAGCACGCTGGAACCGCACGAGCGCTCAGGCGCCACGGCCGAGGATCCCGTGCGCGTCGAACAGGAGCGCCAGTCGTGATCCGCAGGCTGCTCAAGGGCGCGATTGGTCCCAAGGACAACGATTCACGCTTCCTGCTCGATGTCCACCGCCGCGATATGCCGGGCCAGGACACGATGGCTCGTTACCAGGACTCCGACGAGGTGGACCTGTGCATCGTCGGCGCCGGCGCGGGCGGCTCGGTGCTGGCGCAGCGCCTGGCGCGGCGGGGGTGGCGGATCGTGATCATCGAGGCCGGGCCGTTCTGGCATCCCGACGAGGACTGGGTGTCTGACGAGGCCGGGTCGCATCCGCTGTACTGGACGCAGGAGCGGGTGATCGGCGGCGAGGACCCGATCGAGATGGGCAAGAACAACTCCGGTCGGGGGGTGGGCGGCTCGATGGTCCACTACGCCGGGTACACCCCACGTTTTCATCCCTCGGACTTCGAGACCCAGACTCTCGACGGGGTCGGCGCTGACTGGCCGATCTCCTATCGCGACCTCAAGCCCCACTACGAGGAGGTGGAGCGCGAGCTGCCGGTCGCCGGGCAGGATTGGCCCTGGGGCGACCCACACTCCTACCCTTTCTCGCCTCACCCGATCTCCGGGCCCGCGCAGACGCTGTGGAACGGCGCGCTGGAACTGGGGATCGAGATGCGGGTCGGTCCGGTGGGGATCGTCAACGGGACGTTTGGCAACCGGCCGCACTGCATTTATCGCGGCTTTTGCCTGCAGGGCTGCAAGGTCAACGCCAAGGCCAGCCCCTACGTCACCCACCTGCCGGATGCCATCGCCCACGGGGTCGAGGTCCGCGCCGACAGCATGGCGGTCCGCGTCGAGATCGATGAGTCCAGCGGCCGCGCCTCGGGTGTCACCTATGTCCGCGAGGCAGAAGGTGGCGAGCGGATGCAGCGCGCCAAGGCGGTCGCCGTCGCGGGCTACTCGATCGAGACCCCCCGGCTCCTGCTGAATTCAACCTCGAAGCGGTTCCCGCACGGATTGGGGAACGACGATGATCAGGTGGGGCGCTACGTGATGGTGCAGGGCGCCGCCCAGACGGCGGGCCGCTACCCCGACGAGCTGCGGATGTACAAGGGGCCGCCTCCGGAGGTGTCCTCAGAGCAGTTCTATGAGACCGATGAGAGCCGCGGGTTCGCGCGTGGGTTCTCAATCCAGACCGTGTCGCCGCTGCCGATCGGGTGGGCCGAGCACGTGCTCGCCGACGGGCACTGGGGCCGCGCGATGCGGGAGTACATGCGCGACTACAACCACTGGGCGACCATCGGGGTGCTCAACGAGCTCCTGCCCCGCGCGGAGAACCGGGTGACCGTGGCCGACGACACGGATGCCTACGGGATGCCGGTCGCGCGCTTTGACTACACCCACGGTGAGAACGACAAGGCCAACATGGAGTACTCGACCAAGGTCATCACCAACATCCTCAAGGCCTCCGGGGCACAGGACATCCTCACCATCCACCGCTACGCGCACCTGGTCGGCGGCGCCCGCATGGGCACGAGCCCGGAAAACAGCGTGGTGAACGCCGACCACTGCGTGTGGAAGGTCCCGAACCTCTACATCTCAGACGGCAGTGTCTGCCCTACCCAGGGCTCGGCCAACCCGGCGCTGACGATCATGGCGCTCGCGTCCCGGCTCGCCGAGCGGCTCAGCGCCGCACAGGACATCAGGTAGCCGGCGATGCCACGGCAACGCCCAATCCAACGAACGATCTCCCGAGGAGCTATTCATGAGCGACAACGTCAGTCAATACATCCTGCGCCGCCTACTGGACGACTGGGGAGTGAGGCGGATCTTCGGCTACGCCGGTGACGGGATCATCGGCTTTCTCGGCGCGCTGGGCGGCGCGCCCGGCGTCGACTGCCCGGAGTTCGTGCAGGTTCGCCATGAGGAGATGGCCGCGTTCATGGCCTGCGCGCATGCCAAATTCACCGGGGAGGTCGGCGTGTGCCTGGCCACCTCGGGCCCCGGCGCCATCCACCTGCTCAACGGACTCTATGACGCCAAGCTCGACCATCAGCCGGTGCTGGCGATCGTCGGCCAGCAGGCCCGCGCGGGCCTCGGCGGCAACTTCCAGCAGGAGGTCGATCTTGACGCATTGTTCAAGGACGTCGCGCACGAGTACGTGCAGGTCTGCATGGACCCGGCGCAGGCGCGACACCTCGTGGACCGGGGAATGCGGATCGCGCTTGAGGCACGGACCGTCACCTGCCTGATCGTCCCCAACGACGTGCAGCAACTCGACGCGGTGCCCGAGCCGCCGCGCACGCACGGCACCGTGCACTCAGGACCCGGGTACAGCCGTGGCCGGCGCGTCCCGGCCGATGCCGACCTGCAGCGGGCCGCGGAGATCCTCAACGCCGGTGAGAAGGTGGCGATCCTCGTCGGGCAAGGGGCGCTTCACGCCGCCGACGAGGTGACCGAGGTCGCTGAGCGGCTCGGCGCCGGGGTCGCCAAGGCGCTGCTGGGCAAGGCCGTGCTCCCCGATGACCTGCCGTGGGTGACGGGATCGATCGGCCTGCTGGGCACCAAGCCCAGCTGGGACATGATGATGGGCTGCGACACGCTGCTGATGGTCGGGTCCTCGTTTCCCTACTCGGAGTTCCTGCCCGAGGAAGGGCAGGCCCGCGGAGTGCAGATCGACATCGACGGAAAGATGATCGGCATCCGCTACCCGATGGAGGCCAACCTGATCGGTGACAGCGCCGACACCCTCCGGGCGTTGATCCCGCTGCTCGAGCAAAAGACGGACCGCTCATGGCGCGAACAGATCGAACACAACGTCGGTGACTGGTGGAACCTGATGCAGGCCCGCGCGAACGAGAGCGCTGACCCGATCAACCCCCAACTGCTGTTCGCCGAGCTCTCCAACCGGCTGCCTGACCGCGCGATCCTGACCGCGGACTCGGGCTCGTCGGCGAACTGGTACGCGCGTGATGTCAAGCTGCGCAAGGGGATGATGGGCTCGCTGTCGGGCACGCTGGCCACGATGGGACCCGGCGTCCCGTACGCGATCGGAGCGAAGTTCGCGCATCCTGACCGACCCGTGTTCGCGCTCGTCGGAGACGGCGCGATGCAGATGAACGGCCTCGCCGAGCTGATCACCGTCGCTAAGTACTGGCGCCAATGGTCAAACCCCCAGTTCTGCGTGCTGGTCCTCAACAACCAGGATCTCAACCAGGTCACCTGGGAGCTGCGCGCGATGGCCGGCGAGGCACGCGTACCGACCACCCAGGACATTCCCGACGTGCACTACGCGCAATGGGCCGAACTGATCGGCCTCACAGGCATCCGCGTCGACCATCCGGAGCAGATTGGCGGAGCCTGGGACGAAGCCCTGCGGGCTGATCGACCGGTCCTGATCGAGGCGATCACCGACCCGTCGGTGCCGCCGCTGCCCCCCCACATCACCATCGAGCAGGCCAAATCGTTCATGTACGCCCTGCTCGGCGGCGACCCCAAGACCGGAGAGATCATCGCCCAGTCCGCCAAGCAAAAGCTCGAGGAATTCCTCCCCGGACGCTGAGCCAGCGGACACCGCGGTGGCCACCCCGAGGCTGTGAAGGCCTCCCGCGTCGAGCGGGCAGGGGCGAGTCGCAAGAAACCCGTAGTCCAACCCCAAGGGAGTCAGAATGGGATTTGATCAGTATCACGAGCCGCCCGATGAACTGCCCGCCGAGGCGAGGACGTTCGCGCGAATGTCGGCCTCTCTGACCGAGGAGGCAGAAGCGATCGGCTGGTACCAGCAGCGTCTCGCCGTCGAACCCGACGCGTCCGCGCGCGCCATCATGCGCAACGCTCAAGAGGAGGAGTTCAAGCACTTCAGCATGGACCTCGAATTCCTGCTCAGGCAAGACCCCACCTGGCGCGCGATCGCCCAGGAGATCCTGTTCACCGACGGCGACATCGTCGAGCACGGTGAGGAGGCCGAGGATGCCGCCGGCTAGCGTGAGTCCCCGCGCCGAATGCCTGAACGGCGACCCGACGCTGGAGCCCACGCAGGCAGGCGCGGACTGCCTGACCGTGCCGGCGCGGCCATGAGCTCCCCCACGCCCACCGCAGGGGAGGCTGCTCGCCGGCGGCCGGAGCGTGTGGACGGGTATCTCCCGATTCGGGACTACGCGGCGATCGGTGACCAACACACGACCGCGCTGATCGGCTTGGACGGCGCGGTGGAGTGGCTGTGCCTGCCGAGCTTCGACGGGCCGTTCATGTTCGGGGCGCTGGTCGACGCTGACCGGGGCGGGCGGTTCACGCTTGCCCCATTGGCACCCTACGAGGTGAGCCGACGCTATCTCCCGGGGACAAACGTCCTGGAGACCACCTTTCACACAGCCGATGGGTCAGTCCGTGTGACCGATGCGCTGGCGCTTCAGCGCGACGATCGGCCGGTCCGCGAGCTTGTCCGCCGAATTGAGGGCGTGGACGGACAGGTGACAATGGCCTGGCGGGTCGCGCCGCGCTTTGAGCACACCCACCGTGCGGCACGGATAGACCGTCACGGCGACGGGTTCGTGGCTCGCAGGGACGGCGATGCGGTTGTCCTACACACATGGGAGGCAGGCGAGCCGCGGATCGCCGACGGAGCCATCGACGCGGAATTCACCCTCAGTGCAGGGAGTCTCGCGCTGCTCGTGGTCAGCGCGATCGCAATCTCCGAAGGGCCACTGCCCTGTGCGACCCGGGCCGACGTGGACGCTCGTTTCGACGAGACGATTCGGCAGTGGCAAGCATGGTCTGATAGCAGCCCTTATGACGGACCCTGGCAGGACGCCGTGTCACGCAGTGGACTGGTGCTCAAGATGCTTGTTCATGCCCCCACCGGCGCCATCGTCGCCGCGCCGACCACCGGCCTGCCGGAAACGCTGGGTGGCTCGCGTAACTGGGATTATCGTTTCTGCTGGCTGCGGGACTCGTCCTTCGCCGTCGATGCGCTGATGCGCCTGGGCGACGAGGAAGCGGCCGGACGCTTCTTTGCCTGGGTGATGTCCGCCTCCGCTGCGCATCATCCGCGACTGCACCCCTTCTACCGTCTGGACGGCAGCGCGGATATCGGTCAGCAGCCGCTTGACGTCGCCGGCTACCGCGGCTCGCGCCCAGTGCTGCACGGCAACGGCGCGGTCAATCAGCGCCAGCTGGGCAACTATGGCGACCTGTTTCAGGCCGCGACGCTCTATGCCGACCGCGGCTTTGACTTCGACGACAACACCAGAGCGCGTCTGGCGGGGATCGCGGACTATGTCTGCGAGGCGTGGGTAGAGCGCGATTCCGGGATCTGGGAGCTTGGCACCCGACGCCATTACACGGCCTCCAAGATGCAGTGCTGGATCGCGCTGGACCGCGCCCTGAAGCTGTCGGGTGAAGGAAAGATCCCCGACGGGCACGCCGAGAGGTGGCGGGAGGCGGCGGCGCGCATCCGCGACTTCGTGGAGGACCGCTGCTGGTCAGAAGAGCTCGGTGCCTACGCTCGCTCGGCCGACGGCAACGAACTCGACGCCGGCGTGCTTGTCGGCGTGTTCATGGACTACGGAACCAGTGACCGTCAACGCTTTCATCGGACCGTCGATCGGCTGCGCGAGCATCTCGGCGCAGGCCCACTCCTGTATCGCTACACCGGCATGGCGGACACCGAGGGCACATTCCTGGCCTGCGCATTCTGGATGGTTCACGCCCTGATCCGGCTGGAGCGTCTCGATGAAGCCGCGACGCTCCTGGACGAGCTGGTCGGCCTCGGCAACGACGTCGGGCTGTACTCAGAGGAGATGGCCGCCGACGGCCGCGAGATGCTGGGCAACTTCCCGCAGGCTCTTACACACCTGGCGCTCATCAACGCCGCCGTCACCTACACCGAAGCCCGGGACGCGCACTCCCAAGCGGGGAGTCAATGACACCGAGCCCGACGTACTGAATCCATACCTACCTTACCGAGCAGGAGAACGAGCATGCGGAAGATCGCAGTAATCACAGGAGCCTCAGCCGGCGTAGGAAGAGCCAGCGCCAGGGCGTTCGCCGAGCGAGGCTTCGACGTTGCCCTACTCGCCCGAGGCCAGGCCGGTCTGGACGGCGCAGCACGGGACGTCCGCGAAGCCGGCGGTCGGGCGCTGGTCATCGCGACTGATGTGTCCCAGTTTGAGCAGGTCGACGAGGCCGCCACGCAGGTCGAGACCGAACTCGGGCCGATCGACGTGTGGGTCAACGACGCCATGACCACCGTTTTTGCCCCCACCTGGGATGTCAAGCCTGCCGACTTCCAGCGGGCGGTTGAGGTCACGTTCCTCGGCCAGGTATGGGGAACGATGGCTGCCCTCTCCAAGATGCGGCCTCGGGACCGCGGCCAGATCGTCAACGTCGGCTCCGCGTTGGCGTTCATTGGCATTCCGCTGCAGTCGGCGTACTGCTCGTCGAAATTCGCGTGCCGGGGGTTCTTCGAGTCCACCAGGGCTGAACTGATCCACGAGAAGAGCCACATTCGGATGAGCATGGTCCACCTTCCGGCGGTCAACACACCGCAGTTCGACTGGTGCCAGACGGTGTTTGACGTCCATCCCCAGCCAGCGCCACCGATCTACCAGCCCGAGATTCCCGCCAAGTTCATCGTCGACGTCGCCATCGATGGACGGCGAGACAAAGTGATCGGCTCATGGAACAAGATGCTCGTGGCGATCGCCCGCGCCGCCCCGGGACTGGCGAACCAGTACGCGGCGATTGGGGCGTGGAGCAGCCAGCTGACGTCGCAGAAGATCGCGCCCGACCGGCCCAGCAATCTCCATGAACCGGTCGACGCCGATACCGACCATGGCGCCCACGGGGAGTTCGACGACAGGGCCGACGGCTTTCTCACTCCTCGCTTTCTCAGATCGCTGCCAAAGATGGCGGTGACGTTCGGGAAGGCGGTCACCGACACGATCCGAGACAAGCGGCACCGCTACTGAGCCGGCGGCCACCATTCAGAGCGGAGCGGCTCTGAGCCGCCTGTGGGCATCAGACCCGACCAACAACGATGAGCAACGTTTCAGCTCAGACCAGCGCGCTAGGAGCAACACGAATCGTTCTGCGCCCGATCGCGACCCCGTTTCCGCTGGGCTTCCTCGCGCTGGCCACCGCCAGCTTGCTGGTGGCGGGAATGGAGCTGGGGTGGTTCACACGCGCGGACACGCCCATGGTCGCAATCGTTCTGATCGCGTTCTCATCTCCGCTGCAGGTGATCGCCTCGGTGTTCGGCTTCCTCGGCCGGGATACGGTCGCTGCAACTGGCTTCGGCGTCCAGGGGGGAGCATGGCTGATCGTCGGGATCGACCTGCTGCTCACCCCCGCTCACCACACCAGCCGCCCACTCGGGGTGTTCCTCCTGGCATCCGCAGCCTGGGTACTTATCTGCGCCCTCGGTTCAGCACTGGGTAAGCTCGCGCCGGCGACAGTATTGATGCTGACCGCCCTTCGGTTTCTGCTCACCGGTTTGCACGAGCTGACCGCCAGCGCGGCTCTGGGCCACGCAGCAGCGATAGTCGGACTGGCGCTAGTCGCGGCGGCAGCCTATGTCGCGGCGGCTCTGGAGGTCGAGAACCTCCAACGACGGACTTTACTCCCAGTGCTGCGGCGGGGGCGCGGCAGCGAGGCCATGGATGGCGACCTGGCTCAGCAGACCCGTCAGATCAGCAACGAGGCCGGCGTGCGCGAGCAGCTCTGAGCCGCGACTGGTGACCAGCAGAGCAGCTGACCGGATCGGGCGTGTCGATCCGGTCAGTACCCGTGCGGGTGGCGCTGGATGAACCCGCGCCGCGGGGAGATCCGACGCACCGACCAGCGGTCCTGACCGTTGGACGAGCTTTGGGCCGC
>Ga0335075_10016352_pt1 | contig 11094 bp, 15 predicted proteins | sample Lox_Sample_24_FD_206723 | JGI IMG/M metagenome (GOLD analysis project Ga0335075, IMG submission 206723) | Soil microbial communities from Loxahatchee National Wildlife Refuge, Florida, United States - Lox_Sample_2.4 | ecosystem: Environmental > Terrestrial > Soil > Wetlands | place: USA... | reverse complement strand
ATCGGCTTTGGGGGTCTACTGCATGAACCGTGGGTCATGCTCCCTCGGCTGGGAGTGGTGGGCAGAGTCCGCCGAGTGAGAGCATCGCGAGTGCGATGACGGCCCAGGGTGAGTGGAAGCCGTATCCGCGGCGCATGATCAACCGGATCTGAGTGTTCATTTGCTCCACGGCAGCGTTGGAGAGGTTGTTGGTGATCGCCGCTTCGATCATTGGTCGTTGCTGAGTGATTCGTTTGGCGAGTTTGCGGAAGGGCTCCAGGCGTGAGCGCCTGGCCCACTTCAGCCACGCCTCGAGCAGCGCCAGTGCCTTCTTGGGGGCGAGACGGTAGATCAGGCGCAACTGCTGGGCGAGCAGGTAGGCGCGGAACAGGCGCTGGTTGACCTGTTGGATGCGGGCGAGCTTGAGCTCTTGGCCGTCGGTCAGCTTCTCGGGGTTCTTCCAGAGCGCGAAGCGTGCGCCCTTGAGCTCTTTGGCGAGCTGCGCCTCACCGGCTCTGCGCGCCTCGTTCCAGACCTCGCGGCGGATCTCATCCAGCGCGTCAGTCGCAGCTTTCACGATGTGAAACGGATCCAGACACACCAGGGCGTTCTGGCAGCGCTCGCGCACCGGTCGGGTGATCCAGTCAGCGTCATCGCAGGAGACGAGCTTGATCTCCTGGCAGCGCGCGTTGCCAAGCTCCGCCAGGAACCTCTCGACAGTCGCACGGTCACGGCCGGGGTGCGCCCAGACCAACCGGCCGGTGTCGTGATCGACCACGACGACCATGTAGGTCTGGCCCTTGGCCGTGGAGATCTCGTCGATCCCGATGCGCTTGAGGTTCTGAAGCGGATCGCGCCTTGCGCCCTCGTCGACCATCACCCGCTCACAGATCCAGCCCACCGTGCGCCAGTTGATCCGCATCAGCGCCGCAACCGCCTTCTTGGAGGTATGCACCGCCAGCCAGGCCGCGGTGTCCTCGAACGCGACCGTGAAGCTCGATCCGTGCCGCGCCCACGGCACCGCCGCGACGACCACGCCGTGACGCTTGCAGCTGACCCGGTGCGTCGGGCTCTCCAGGTAGACGAGCGTCGTGCCGAAGTCAAGCGCCCGCCAGCGCTTGGGCTTGGCACCATCCCCCTGGTCATAGCCGGGGCAGCGCCGCCGGCAATGCGGGCAGCGAGAGCGCTCCCTGGCCTTCGGGCGAACCTTCACAACGAGCGTCTCCTGCTCGATGAACGCGTCCTCGATGACCGCTCGGCCAAGCCCGAGCAGCAGCTTCCATATCCTTCTACCGCGCACGTCGCACCGCTCCTTTCACTGGGTTTCAGTCCTCTTCAAACCGGAACCCTAAGAGCACCGCGGCGTGCGCACCCTCAACCCCCGCTCCGGGCGCTCTGCGCCCGGAAACAGTCGCCCTTCCAGCGCAGCCGGCCGGCGGGTCAAGCGCCGCGGAAAGCGCTGCAAATAGCGGCTGCGACTCGCGAACCGCCACCCACCATCGAGGCGGCGCTTGACGCATAGCCGGACGGCGGAGCTACGCGCTGAAAGCCCTCAAACCACCCACGGAACATGCAGAAGCGCCCGAAAAACCCTCACGCCGCCGGGTCCTGGTGAACCTCAACCGGGTCTGTCACTGCGAAGGCGCGCTTCGTTTGAACAGCCTGTGCCAGAGGTTGTGCACCCAGTCGGGGAGGATCTGGGCGTCGCCGAGGCCGGGCAGTTCCGTGGATGGGTAGTGCAGCGGCCGCCCGTCCCACGTCGTGTACCTGTATTTGCCGTCAGGCGTGGTGGGATAGGGTATGGCGGGCTGTTTCGTGGTGGGTTGCTCCATGTGGCTCATCGTAACCTCCCGGCGAGATCGGGTTCGACGCCCTTGCCGCGGGCGCGGTCAAGCCCACAACGCCTCGATTGGCACGGCCCACACGCCCCGGCTGAGCCACGTCGTCTGACGTGCTGTACACAGCACGAGCCCGGCCACGAACCTGTCTGCCGCCAGGGCCTTGAACCTGTTCATCCTGCGCAGGTCGCCCTGTCTGACTGTGGCGCCGGCCTTGATCTCGATCGCGATCAGCTTGCCCGCGCGGTTTTCCAGCACAATGTCGACCTCCTCGCCGTGGGCGCCGCGCCAGTGGCGTATGACCGGCGCCGTCTCGGTGTGGGGCAGCAGCCGCGCGAGCTCCATCGCCACGAACGACTCGTATACGCGTCCGCTGAGCGCGTCGTCGTGCGCGATCCGGTCGGCGTTGGCGTTCAGCAGGTAGCTCATCAGGCCCGTGTCCTCGACGAACAGCCGCGGCGTGCGCACGGCCCGTCCGGCGACGCCCGGGGCCCATGCCGGCACGCTGACGAGGAGGTGCAGCAGCTCCAGCAGGCGGACGTAGGCGCGTACGGTCTTCTCATCGGCCGCCAGCGCCTGCGCTATTGGGCGCAGCGAGATCAGCGATCCCGATCCCGCGGCGAGATGGATCAGCAGGCTCGGCAGCAGGTCGGGGCGGCGAATGTCGACTATGTCCGGCACGTCGCGCGTGGCCAGCGCCGCGATGTAATCGCCAAACCACGCCGCTCGGCGGCGCTCGGGGCGGGCGATCGCCGCCGGAAACCCGCCCGCCGCGATGCGCCCCGCATGCGCCGCTCTGCCCTGCTGCTCAGACTCGACATGCGGTGGGCGTGCTGTATCCCAGAGATCATCCAACCAGCTCGGCACGGCCCTGCGCTCGATCTCCGCCTGGGTGAACGGCCGCAGCGGCACCCGCTCGATGCGCCCGGCCAGCGAGTCGCCGATACGGGGCGAGAGCAGCAGGCTGGCCGACCCGCTCACCAGGTAGCGCCCCGGGCGCGGATCCCGATCGACAGCCATCTTCAGCGTAAGCACCAACTCCGGCGCGCGCTGGAGCTCGTCGATGAACGCCCGCTCGCCCAGCGCCGCGGTGAACCCCGCTGGATCGTCGATTGCGCCACGCCGCGTATTCGCATCGTCGAGCGTCGCCATCCGCATGTCCTTCGCCAAGGCAAGCTTCGTGCAGAGCGTTGACTTGCCGGCCTGGCGTGGGCCTTCCACGGCCACGATCCGCGTGTCTTCTAGCGCCTCCAAGACATGCGCTTCGGCGTGCCTGGGGATCTCTTGTGTCGACGGCATGCCGACCCACTATAGCGGACAATCCGGAATATGATCCCGGACAATCGGGAATACAAGGCGGATGATCCGGGTTCGTCGGCAGGGGGCCATTGGGGGGTGAATCTGGTTGTGGGCTGAGCGTTCCGTTTCTTGCGCTGCGGTGAGCGCGCTCGCAGCGAGCTCCGACAGCTGATCGGAACGCCGCGACTGCCAGAGCCAGGCAGATCCGGCCGGCCGGCAGGCTCACGGATCGACGAGGCGCTTGCCCCAGGCGTCGTCCTTCAACCTCGCTTTGAGCTCAGGGCTCAGCCCCAAGGGTTTCGAGGTGTACTCGCGGAACGCCTCGATCGCTTCGCGGCGGGCTTTGCCTCTGATCGGCGGGATGCCGCCGTTCGCGGCCACACGGCCTTTGACCCGGATGCGGGCTTGGAGGCGGTCGTGCGTTTCTCCGTGGCCATGCGACTCAGATTACCAGGCGCCGTGCAGGCGAAAGCTTGTTCGGTATGGCCGCAAGGCCGCCGTTCGTCTGCGAAAAACCCTCACGCCGCCCGGTCCTGGTGAACCTCAACCGGGTCCGTCACTGTGGCGCGCTCGATTGAGCAGCCTGTGCCAGAGGTTGTGAGCCCAGCCGGGGAGGAACGGGCCTACCGCACGGCGCGTGTGAACATGCGCCGGAACGGTTTGCGCAGCCACGCGATGAACAGGGGGACCGACAACAGGTCGGGCACCGTTAGCGATCTGATATGGGGATCCCGCTCGTTTGTATCGGCGTCGGTGGCGTGAGTAGGATGCTGGCCAACCGTCGATCGGTCTGCGGTGGACGGCCGACTGATGTTTGACTGCTCCATGGATCTCATTGTACTCCTGCCAGCTCGAGAGCGATCGCAAGCACGAGCAGCGTCACCGCTGCGGCGAGTCTCGGAGCGATCGTCTTGGTTGACATGAGACCACCGTACGCCCCGCTTGAGACGAAACCCGTCGCCGCGAACCCGTTTCTCGCGCCTTCAGGCCAGAAGTCACAGACTTGTCACACTTCTGCGCGCGTCGTGTCACATCTGCACGCGACAGCGCTGCCTCCGCCGGGTCCCTGACAGACCTCAGGCCGCCCCTGTCACTGTGACGGCGCGCTCGATTTGAGCAGCCTGTGCCAGAGGTTGTGAGCCCAGTCGGGGAGGATCTGGGCGCTGCCGAGGCCGGGCAGGCGAGAAGTCGGTGTGGATCCGTTTCAGGGCCAATGCCATGACCGCATGTTAGCTCTCCCGGCGAGATCGATCAGGATCGCGAGAACCAGGGGTGTCAGCGCTCGGTCGAACAGCGCGGCCTTGGGGGCCAGAGCGGTTCTGGTGGCGATCTACTGCAGCGATCCCGGCGCGGCGGCCCAGCGGCTTTGGAAGTCGAGCGCTTTGCTGAGGATGTCGAAGTGACCGTCGTAGTGAAGCACGGTCATGTGCTTGTGCGCGGCCGTCGCGGCAATCAGGGCATCTTGGAACGGAATGCGATGGTTGGCCTGTGCCGAGAGGTCGTGCAGCGCGCGCCGGGCGTCACGGACGATCCCTTGCGTCAGCGGCGCCTGCCGCAAAGCGTCCAGCTCTCGTTCCAAGTCCTCGAAGTCAGTCTGGTTCTGGGCTCCGTAGAGAATCTCGAAGGCGACGATCGGCGAGGCCGCCAGCTGGTTTTTCCGCACTGCCACTTCCCAGGCGGGAGCGATCAGCGGATGCTTTGTGCGAAGCCAGACCGACGTGTCGAACAGGTAGATCCGGTCGCCCGGCAGGCTCACGGGTCGACGAGGCGCTTGCCCCAGGCGTCGTCCTTTAACCGGGCTTCCATCTCGGGGGTCGGTCCGGGCCCCTTCGTCGTCCGCTCGATCAGCGCCTCGATCGCTTCCCGGCGAGCCTTCGATTTGATCGGCCCGATGCCGTTCGCGGCCGCACGGCCTTTGGCCCGGGATGCGGGCTTGGAGGCGGTCGTGCGTTTCTTCTCCGTAGCCATGCGACTCAGATTACCAGGCGCCGTGCAGGCGAAAGCTTTGCGGTATGACCCGCAAGGCCGGCGCCCGCCTGGGGGGCTCATCGGACCCTACCCAGGCCGGTACATGTCCCGCGTCACGCGGGTCTTGAAGCGCACACCCTCGGTGACGCGCTTGAAGGTCGCCTCCTTCTCCTCGGGGGCCGCCGCCGTACTTCTCGGTCTCGCCGACCCGCTCGGCGCGCTCCTTGCGGACGAACGCGGCGTCGGGAGCGCGCACGGTATCGGGTTGCCCGCCCTCCCCGCTCGACAGCACGAACCCCGTCTCGGCGCCCGTGCCAACGCCGCTGTCGGTCTGGCGCGCATGGGCAAACAGCAATCCAGCCACAACCCAGGCGACGCGACCGTGCTCGAAACCAGCAAGGGACATCACGCGCAGCTCCCCGCGCACGAGCTCACGGCGCACCGAGCCTTTGGGCATACGCAGCAGCTCCTCGGCGGTGCTGAGGGGAGTTGCGGTTGCGGTAACGGCCACTGCGGCGAGGCTACCACGCCGGCGGCCACGCAATCCGCTTTGTTGAAGCTCACGGGGTTGTTTTCGTTCGCCACGAGCTCGGTGGTGGCCGTGACTTCGGTGAGACCTTTTTCGAACGTGGCTTTGCACGCGTCCCTGAAAAATATTTCGATCGGGCCTGTGCCGATTTCTTCGCAGTCGGTCAGGTCGGTCAGGCCGCCCGGGACGTTCAACGCGGTTTTCGAGAGGCTTTCTCCGTTACCCGCAAGGCTTTCTCCGTTACCCGCAAGACCATCTTTTCAACCCGCCTGTCGGGGCGTGTGGCCTAGCCGATGGTGTTCTCTCGTGCTTGTCGCGTGAGCTGGGGAGCGCTCGCCGTCACTGCGACGGCGCGCTTCGGTTAAACAGCTTGCGCACGCGGTTGCGCAGCCAGGCGGGGAGGAACGGGCGTCCGCCGAGGCCGGGCGTGACGACCGGTTTGAAGTGGCGGTTGCCGTAGGCCTTTGTCTCGGTGGTGTCCGCGCGCGTGGCCTCGGAGGCGGGCGGCCGCCCGGCGGTGGATGGCTCCATCGCGCTCATTGTACTATCTGTCCCGCCAACGCTACAACGATCGCGAGCAGCAGGAGCCTCAGCGCACGGTCGAACAGCGGGGCTTTGCGGGTCAGGGCCTGTTCGTTGATCTCGATGTCTTCCGTAAGGTCGTTGAGGAGCCACTCTTCGAGCCCGCGATCGTCTTGGGTCTCGCGAGCCTCGCGCATGTCAGCGACGGAGGGGCCGGTTTCGTCGGCGCCTTGCCGGCGCAGAGTCCGAACGGCCGCGCCGAGCGAGCACCCGAGCAGCACCAGCGCGCCGATCCGAAGGCCGTGTGCCCCTCTGGTGGCGATGATGATGGCGGCGACGCCGGCGTCAACGGCCATCACGCCGAGCGCACCGCCGTCGAGCGCCACAGACCGCGCCGCCTGGATTTGCAACTGGCTTGCGGCCAGCAAGCGGAGGTTGTCGGCGAGCCCGGGTCTGATCGGTTTCGTGGACACGCGATCAACCGTACGCTCCGCTTGGGACGAAACCCGTCACCGCGAACCCGTTTCTCGCGCCTTCAGGCCAGAAGTCACAGACTTGTCACACTTCTGCGCGCGTCGTGTCACATCTGGCCCCGACAGCGTTACTCGCCGGGTCCCTGGCAGACCTCAGGCCCGGTCTGTCACTGTGTAGTGAAGCACGGTCATGTGCTCGAGCGCCGCTTCCCAGTCGGCCGCGATCAGCGGGTGCGTCGCGTGGTCCCAGATCGACGTGTCGAACAGGTAGATCCGGTCGCCCGGCAGGCTCACGGGTCGACGAGGCGCTTGCCCCAGGCGTCGTCCTTCAACCTCGCTTTGAGCTCGGGGCTCAGCCCCTGATCTTTCGAGGTCATCTCGAGGAACGCCTCGATCGCTTCGCGGCGGGCTTTGCCTCTGATCGGCGCAACACCATTGGAAGCCGTCGCGGACAGTCGCTCGGAGTTCTTCATGTGCCAAACGATGGCGTGGGAGTCCGCGAGGACCCTCACGCCGAACCGACGTCTTCACGAGCGAGTTTGCTGGCGCGCTCAAAGTCCTCCCACGTCACATCGGGGAAGTTGGGCAGCGATCCGGCGAGGCTGCCGCCCTTCCTGGTCGCAGGGGTGGTGGCAGGGGTCTCCACGACACGAAGGTGCGTGCCGGGCCCGACGCCCAGGCGTTTCAGCTGATCGGCGGGGATGCTCCCGTCGGCGGCCACGACCAGCTCGTGGTCGGTGTGCTCGTTCGCTGCCATGTCCAGATTTTAGCCCCTGCGGCCACGGGCTCGGGCGGGGCTGGGGCCGCCGTTGTCCTCAACCGAACAGTTCGGCGACCGTGATGGTGAAGCCTGGCACGGCGTCGCCCAGCTCCAGGGTGTCCTGCGCGCCGTGGACGTGTGCGTCGCCCTGGCCGCGGTAGACGGTCGCGGTGCGCTTGGGTGGGTCGAGCACGAGCACCGCGACGGTGCCGGCCGCGAGCCATTCCAGCGCCTTCTCTTGAATCTCGTGGAAACTGTCGCTGGGTGAGACCACCTCCACGGCGAAGTCGGGGGCGCCCGGCCAGTACTTCTCGGTCTCGCCGATCCGCTCGGCGCGCTCCTTGCGGACGAACGCGGCGTCGGGAGCGCGCACGGTGTCGGGATCGCTCGATAGCACGAACCCCGTCTCGGCGCCAAGCGTCACGCCGATCCCGGTCTGCTGTGCGTGGACAAACAGCAGGCTGCCGATTCTCGCCGCCACACGGCCGTGCTCGAAACCGGCCGGGGACATCACGCGCAGCTCCCCGCGCACGAGCTCGCGGCGCACCGAGCCTTTGGGCATGCGCAGCAGCTCCTCGGCGGTGCTGAGGGGAGTTGCGGTTGCGGTAACGGCCACTCCGGCGATGCTACCACGCCGGCGGCCACGAGTTCCGTGGTCGCGGTGACTTCGGCGAGCCTCGCAGCGATCGTCTTGGTCGACATGAGACCACCGTACGCGCCGCTTGAGATGAAACTTTTCGCCGCGAACCGTTTTCTGTGCCTCCCAACCAGAAGTCACAGACTTGTCACACTTCTGCGCGCGTCGTGTCACATCTGCCAAAGCCGAAGTGGTCGCGGATCGGCTCGTCGGCGTAGGGGACGCGGCCATACACGGATACGTGGTTGCGGCCCTTGGCCTTGCGCAGGACGACATGCGGGTCCTCGTCGGCGATCACGACCTCGCCCGTGCGCAGGTCGATCGCGACCCACTTGCCTTCATAGGGCGAGAAGTCGGTGTGGATCCGTTTCAGGGCCAATGCCATGCCGCCATCTTAGCGAACAGGGGCGGGCGGATGTGAGCCGGCAATTCCCGATCGCGGCTGCGCGCGCCGCGCCTTCCCGAGCGCCGCGGCGGCGCGCGCCGCTCCTGCGCTGCGCGCGCCGCTGTCCCGCCTGGACCGGGAGCTTCGCCCTAGAACCCTTCGCTGCACTCCTTGAAGACTTCGAAGATGCCCTTGGGTTGCGCCATCGCCGGCGCGGCCGACCCCAGCGCGAGCAGGGGCACGACCAGGCTCACCGTCGCGATCGCGAGCGTGCGCTTCCGCATGTCGCACTTCCTTTCATTTGTTGACACGTATCGGAGCCTCGACTGCGCGGCGAGCTACGCGGCGGGCGTCGAGGCGCGCCTGGACGTCCAGCGCCCCGCCTCCGGCGCCTCCGCCGCCGCCCGCAACCGGCGCTGCCGCTGATCGAGACATCCATCGCTCCTCCCCATACCCGCAAGACCGGCTTTTCAACCCGCCTGCCGGGGCGTGTGGCCGAGCCGAGCAGGATCGCCTGTGCCGCCGCGCAGGCCGGCCCCCCGCGCATGGGCCGGCCAGACGCCCTCCGCCCGGCGCCCGGCGCCGCCTCGGGCGCGGGACGCGCGCCGCGCCCCGTCCTGGCGGCGACGCCCCCCGCCCGGCCCCCTGCGCCCACCGGTTGACACGCGCGCCGGGATGTGCTTATGATGTTCGCGAGGCGGTGTCCGGGCCTGCGGGCCATGGGCGCCGGAACACGACAGGTTGAGCAGCGGGAGCGGGGCCGGCCGGGCCGGCAATGGAGCGGCAGGGGAAAATCTTGAGGGAGCGAGGGAGAGGATGGGACCGATGATGAGCGTTCGCCGGTTGGTTTTCGTGCTCGCGGGCGCGGTGGCGGCGTTGGCGTGCTGGTGCGCGCCGGCGCTGGCGTCCTACAGCGACGTGTGCGCGGGGCTGGGCGAACCGCTGTTCTGCACGGTCTCCCCGAACATGAACCAGCCGGACATGGTCGCGGTCAGCGACGCCGCCGGCGTCACGAATGGCGACGTGTACGTGGCCAGCGTGGGCGGTGTCGAAGCGCTCGAACACTCTTCCATCACGCGTTTCAACGCGAAGGGCGAGCCGGTGGGCTTCACCGGGTCCAACGCGCAGATCGAAGGCAATCAGCTGCTGTTTCCGAAGGGCGCGGTGAGGGGCGTGGCGGTCGAATCGGCGACCGGCGATTTCTACGTGACGAACAACGAAACCGAGAAAATCGAAAGGTTCGACGCCGAGGGCGCCTTGATCGGCTCGTTTGCGTTGCCCGAATCGGCGGCCAAAGAAAAAGCGATGTTCGGGATCGCGGTGGACGAAAGCTCGGACGCTTCGAAAGGCGACATCTACGTCGTCAACGGTCCACAAGTAGTAACCGGAGATGCGGTGTACAGGTTCGTCCCCAACGGCGGCACGTTCGAATCGCCGGCGACGCCGTTCATCCCGAGCTCGAGCCTGCACGAACCGCAGTCGATCGCGGTCGGCCACGCCGGAGCGATCTACGTGGCCAATCACAACGGGGCGGTGAAAAAGTTCAACAGCGCGACCGGGGCGGCCGAATCGGTCACCTTCGGCAAAGGCGAAGGGGCGGAAGCGGTGGCGACGGACCCTTCGACCGGGCACGAACACGTGTTTGTGTGGGCGAAGGGCGCCAACGAAGAAGAACCGCACGTGCTCGTGTACAGCGAAACGAGCGCGACAGCGGTGGAAGAATTCGATACTCCCGGTTTCGGGGCCATTGAATTGAACGTGCCGGCGGGCCTGGCGGTGAACCCGTCCACGCACGAGGTGTACGCGACCAACCCGAAATACGGCGCGGAAACCGACAGTGGCGCGATCTTCTCGACCAGCGCGGTCGCGAAAGAACTGGCGGTGGAAACCAAACCCGAGACGGGTTTGAGTCAGACGGAAGCGACGCTGCACGCGAAGGTCAAATGCGAGGAATGCGCCGGCGCGGTGAAAGTGAAGGTCCACTTCGCGTTCGGCGCAGAAGAACGGAGCGCCCACGAAGTGACCGTGCCCTCCGGCGGCGAAGAGGAAGTCAGCGAAACCGTCACGGGTCTCACGGCCGGCGGCGCCTACCAGTACAAGGCGCTCGCGGAATACGAACACGCCGTCAAAGTCGCGGGCTGCAAACTCAAATCCACGTCCAAGAAAGTCACCACCTGCGCGACCGGCCAGATCGGCGTCGGCTGGCTCGTCAGCGGCGGCGACCTGCCGGCCGGCACGACCGTCACCGCGATCAAGGCGAGCACCGAACTCGAAGTCTCGGCCGAGCCGTCGGCCAGCAGCACCGCGGAACTGACCTTCAGCACGCCCGAACAGCAGGAAGGCGAAACGGAGGAGTTCACGACCGAAACGGTCAAAGTCGCCAAAGACTACGCGTTGACCGTGGACGTCACTCCGGCGGGCGCGGGTTCGGTGCAGTGCGACACGGGCGGCGGTCCGGGCTCGTGCGCTGAAGAGTACACCGAAGGCACGACGGTGAAATTGACACAGAAAGAAAACGCTGGTTATGCGTTCGAAAAATGGTCGGGGGCGTGTTCGGGCACGGGGACGTGCGAAGTCTTCATGAGCGAAGCGAAGACGGTGACCGCGGAATACAAAGCGATCCCGAAAGACTACGCGTTGACCGTGGACGTCACACCGGCGGGCGCGGGTTCGGTGCAGTGCGACACGGGCGGCGGTCCGGGCT
>Ga0335075_10016351_pt1 | contig 11094 bp, 5 predicted proteins | sample Lox_Sample_24_FD_206723 | JGI IMG/M metagenome (GOLD analysis project Ga0335075, IMG submission 206723) | Soil microbial communities from Loxahatchee National Wildlife Refuge, Florida, United States - Lox_Sample_2.4 | ecosystem: Environmental > Terrestrial > Soil > Wetlands | place: USA: Florida... | reverse complement strand
CTACGGCACGTTCGGCTCCCGCAGCGCGGTCGCGGGCGGCACGGCGATCCACCACGCCTGCGAGGCGGCGCTGGAGGCGGCCCGCCGGGTCGACGCCCCCATGTCGGTCACCGAGGCCGCGGCCCGGCTCGGCGGCATCACCGCGACCGCCGGCTCCGGGGCGCCGCCGGAAACGTACGCGTCCGGCTCGTACGCCTGCGAGGTGGCCGTCGACCCGGACACCGGCCGGGTCACGGTGCTGCGCATCATCGCGGTCGACGACTGCGGCGTCGTGATCAACCCGCTGCTCGTCGAGGGCCAGGCGCACGGCGCCATTGCCCAGGGCCTCGGCCAGGCCCTCTGGGAGGAAGTGGCGTACGACTCCTCCGGCCAGCCGATGTCCGCGTCGCTGATGGACTACGCGGTCCCGTTCGCCGCCTCACTCCCGGCGATCGAGTCCTACCTGGTGTGCACGCCGTCCCCGGCCAACCCGCTCGGCGTCAAGGGGATGGGCGAGAGCGGCACGATCGGCGTCACCCCGGCCCTGGTCAACGCCGTGATGAACGCGCTCCAGCCCTACGGCGTCCGGCACCTGGACATGCCGCTGATCGCGGAAAAAATCTGGACCGCCATCCACGAATCCCGCTGACCATTGCTGCGAGCTGGCTGCGCACGTGCGCTGGCAGCCCGGTTACATAGGGTCGTTGCCTGGTCCTATCTTGCCGTCAGGCAAGTGACTTTTCTACGCGGCTGGGATGCCAATCACCTCGACCTCGATTCCGAGAGTGCCAAGAATCCGGGCCGCGTGGGCGAGCGTGGCCTGGGAGAACGGGAAGAGCGTGTCCGGCGTGAGTTCCTTGCCGCTCTCGAGCATGATCGCGTAGATGACCTTCCTCGGTCTGAAGTCAGGGTCCAGGCCGCGACCGTAGGGAAGTCCCTTCACCGTTTCGACGAAACGCTCGCGCACGGATGGCGGTCCAGCGACCAGGCTCTGCGCAGAAACGAGTCCCTGCGAGAACAGGTGGCTCAGCGGCGCGGACCCGGCTGCCCGCTTGACGTGAATTAGCTCATCCTCTGGCCCAAGCAGATCGCAGATTTCCAGCGCGCTGCGTGCGCCCATGGGGTTGCGCACGGCGGGGTTCTTGTCTAGGCACAGGTACTCCCCGATCGACCGGTCGGCGACGAACCAGTTGTACTTGTACTCGGTGGGGTGATCGCTGAGGGACCACCGCGGCAGGACGACGCCCGGTGTGCTGGGGAACAGGCCCGCGATCGCCTCCCGGGATGCCCGCACGTAGTCCGCCCCGACCTCGAACCACTCGCCGTCCATCAGGAAGAAGCGCCGAGAGCCCAGCGACACGTTGGCTTCCAGCCATCGATCGGCCCTAGCCTCGGCTATCACGTCGTCCCCGACACTGTCCGCGTTGAGGGAAACCCGCCCGCTGCGCAGCGTGCTCACCCGCTTGCCCGTCGGCTGGAGCTGGGTGCGTCGCTGGATGTCCGCGAGCTCCAGCGACGGAACCGCTCCGCACCGGGCGTGCCCGATCCTGATCGTGAAGCTGCGCGCCGCACTGTAATACTCAAGCACCGCCGTTGGGATGACGGGCAGCAGCCGCTCCCCGCCGTCCGCCACGGTGCTGGCAAGCAGTGTTTCGAGTTCGAAATCGAGCAGGGACTTCGTGTCGGCGTCCGCGACCGGCTGGACGTACTCGATGAACTCAAGCGCCGGGTCCGGCTGTTCATCCCTGCACACTCGCGCGCACTCGCGAATGTCCGCGATGAGTGCGTCCGGTTCGACCCCGAACCGCATCCGCAGGCCGACTGACCCTTCCACGATGATCGGGCGGTCGTCCGCCGAGGAGAAAGTAATTTTGAGGTCTTTGGCCCGTCCGCCGACCCGCCGGATGATTTCCACGTTCTCCGCGACCCCGAGCGTCCAGACCGGCGCTCCCGCGGCGACCACGGTGGAGTCGGTCCGGCCCCGGGCATTGGGCCTGCGCCGCACGAGATCCCTTACCTGGTCACTGTCGAGGCGGCGGATCAGGAAGCTCAGCCCGAACCGCTGGTCCTTGAGTTCGTCGGGGATCAGCCGGTGACCGTTCCCGTAGCTCAAAGCGTACGTCTCCCCGTCGATTCCCAGTAGAAGCACGCCCCCGCAGTGCTGCTCGTGGTACTCAAGGCCCAGGCCGGTCGTTACGGCGAAGTCAGCGGCCCATTCCGCCGGCTTCGCCCCCTCCTGGATTCCCATCCAGACGGCGGGCATTCCTGCCACTTCGGTGAACTCAGGGATAGCGCCTCGCTCATCGAGTGATCGCGCGCTAACGTACTGTGTGTAGGTATCGAACATGCTTTCATGACTGTCGCCTGCCCCCGGGGCAAACCGGTACAGCGTCGCGAGTCGCGTCTTGGGTCGATTCATGAAGACCACAGTAGGAGTCAATCTGATTTCAGCTAGTCCGAATTTTGATAACCTGGGTTATCAAAATTCGGACTTCAGAAATAGGCGTGAATTGGCTAGCGTTAGCTCGGTCAGATCGACCTGAAGACACGGAGGTGCGAATGCCAGCCAGAGCCCTGACCCCGCCGACGACGGTGCTTATGACGATGACTGACATCGCCGAGTTCGCCGATGTGCAGCGCCCCGTGGTGACCACCTGGCGCCGCCGCTATCCGGACTCATTCCCCGCGCCGGCGGCTGGCGATGAAGCCCGATTGCTGTACGACCCGGACGAGATCGCCGGCTGGCTGCTCACGACCGGCCGCATCGACCGCGCTCGGGCACAGAAGGAGCTGGCCCTGTTCAAGCTCACCGGCCTCGCGGCCAGCTACCCTGGCCAGGACGTCGTCGCCGCGGTCACCGCGCTGATCTGCCTGCGCTACCTAGCCGGAGAGAACGATCCGCTCGCCGAGGGTGCCGCCGATCCCGTCACCGCGGTCCGCGTGCTGGGTCACGATCTCGATCCGAACGGCAGCATGCTTCGCGCCGAGGTCGACGCCATTCCTCCATCCGCGAGTTGGGTGATCGGTCTGGTGGACGATCTCGTCGAGGCAGCCTACAACTGCCGGGAGGCGTTCGAGTGGGTCATGTCTGTGCGCAAGCGCCTCGTCGGCCCGATGGCCCAGGCCCCTGGCGCGCTCATCGCCAGCGCGGTAACGCGAGAGCTCGCCCGGCTGGTCGCCGAGCTGAGCGGTGCTAGCGAGCGCGGCCGTCGCGGCCAGCTCGTGGTGGCCGACCTGGCAGCGGGGCCGGGCGACCTGCTCGCCGAGGTCGTGCGGCTTCTCGGTATCGACAACCCCCCGAGGGTGGTCGCCGCCGAAGCCGACCCCGTGCTGGCCCGGCTAGTGCGTCGCCGGATGCTTGTCCACGGCGTTCACCGTGACGACGTTGCGATTCAGGTCGGCGCCGAGCTGCCTGCCCTGCTCGGCGAGCCGGACGTGATCGTCACCCAGCTCCCGTACCAGCCCGGCGAGGTCCGTGACCTGGCCGTAGCCCTTGACGCCGTAGACAACATGGCGCTCCGCCTGACCCCGGGCCGGTTCGCGGTCGTACTTGGCCCCGCGGCTGCCCTCACCGACGAAATTCCGTACTCGGCCGCGCATGATGCCCGCGTCGCCCTCCTTAAGGCCGACTCGGTCGAGGCCGTCATCCGTCTCCCCGGCGGCATGCTCCCGTTCCGCCCGGCCTACGAGACCGCGCTCTGGGTGCTCACCCAAGCGCGCGGCAGCCGGTGGCAGGGACGCGTCCTGCTCGCCGACGTCTCTGCCAAGCCGCTCACCCTCGAAGTGGTCAGCGACCTTGTCGAGGATGTGGTCACCTGGCGGCGGGACGGCTACCAGCCGGGCGCGCACCGTCGGCAGTACGGCCAGCAGGTAGATGTCGTCAACCTCACCGACCGGCCCCGGCCCCTCGTGGTCAGCGGGCACCCGGTCAGTCTCAGAGACCGCGAGGCGGACGGGAACCGGCGAATCACGGACATCACCAGCTACGGCGCAGAACTCGACCGAATCGGCGCGGACGCCACGGCGGCCCGGTGCCATGTGCCCACGGAATCGCTCGCATCGGCTAACCAGCGGCCAACTGCGCAGTCCCTCCGCGCCCTGATCCGCGCCGGACGGCTGATGCTCTGCCAGGGCACGAGGATCAGGGAAGCGTACATCGGCGCTTCCGGCCGTCATACCGTCCTCGGCGGCCACTATGTCGTCCTTGGCTCGGAAGAAGTGGCCGGCCTCCGCCGGGCGGGTCAGCGCAAGATCGAGCGCGAGACGTTCACCCAGGCCTATCCGAATGCGCGGCTCACTGTCCCGGGCGACGTCCTGGTCACGATGGCTCCGCACCCGGCCGCGCTGGTCGACCTGGACGGCTTCTCGATCGCCGAGTTTCCGGTCCGCATCCTCCGCATCCCTGCCGCCGAGGCCGAGCAGTTCACGCCGCGCGTTCTGGCCGCGCTGCTGTTCGCCGACGGCTCTGGAGGGCGCGCGGCTGGTGCCGTCCGGGCGGGCCGCTCGCTGGAAGACCAGCGGGTTCTTCTCCTCCCGCCAGAACAGATCCGCCCACTCGACCAGATCCTGGCCGCCGCCGAGGACCGCCGCGACCTGGCGCAGCACGAACTCGACGTGCTCGCGGAGCTGCAAGCGGCCACCGTCAGTGGCCTTATCGATGGAACACTGACTCTCACCAACCACGAACCCAGCGGACAGGAAGATTAATGCCAGCGCGCAAGAAGCAGAATCAGTCGGCGCTGCCCGGCACCCAGACCACGGCCGAGCTGCACACCGTGCTCTGGCGGGCCGCCGACAAGCTCCGCGGCTCGATGGACGCCGCCCAGTACAAGGACTTCGTGCTCGGCCTGGTTTTCCTCAAGTACGTCTCCGACGCGTTCGCCGAGCGCCGCGACCAGATCCGCTCCGAGCTCCTCGCCGACGGCATCCCTGGGGCGCGGCTCGCGGAGTTCCTCGACGACAAGGACGAATACGCCCGCGAAGGCGTCTTCTGGGTACCCGACGGCGCACGCTGGGACAACCTCGCGGCCCAGGCCAAGAGCGCGGGCGTCGGCGAGCTGATCGACAACGCCATGGACGCGATCATGAAGACCAACCTGTCCCTGACCGGGGTCCTGCCGAAGATCTTCAACCGCGACAACGTCGACCAGCGCCGACTCGGCGAGCTGGTCGACTTGATCAGCGACGCCCGCTTCACGGGCCACGGCGAAAAGAAGGCCCGCGATGTCCTCGGTGAGGTCTACGAATATTTCCTGGAGATGTTCGCCCGCGCCGAGGGTAAGCGCGGCGGCGAGTTCTACACGCCCGCCAGCGTCGTCAAGGTCCTAGTCGAAGTCCTCGAACCGTACTCGGGCCGCGTCTACGACCCGTGCTGCGGCTCGGGTGGCATGTTCGTCCAGGCGGAAAAGTTCGTCCTTGCCCACGCCGGACGCCGTGACGACATCGCCGTCTACGGCCAGGAGTCCAACGAGCGCACCTGGCGCCTCGCGAAGATGAACCTGGCGATCCACGGCATCAACGGCGACCTGTCCTCCCGCTGGGAAGACACCTTCTACGCCGACAAGCACACGGATAAGAAGGCCGACTTCATCCTCGCCAACCCCCCGTTCAACATGTCCGACTGGGCACGCAAGACGGACGACCAGAGGTGGCGCTACGGCGTCCCCCCGGCAGGCAACGCGAACTTCGCGTGGCTGCAGCACATCGTCTACAAGCTTAGCTCCAATGGCTCCGCTGGCGTGGTCCTAGCGAACGGCTCGATGTCCTCCAAGCAATCCGGCGAGGGCGAGATCCGCAAAGCCTTGATCGAAGCGGACCTGGTCGCATGCATGATCGCGCTGCCCTCGCAGCTTTTTCGCACCACTCAGATCCCCGCCTGCCTGTGGTTCTTCTCCAACAACAAGGGATCACAGGGCGCAAAGGCGCTGACCGACCGCCGCGGCGACATCCTCTTCATCGACGCCCGCTCCATGGGCACGATGCTGGATCGCACAGAGCGCATCCTCACGGTCGACGACATTGCCAAGGTCGCGGGCGCTTACCACGCCTGGCGCGGCACCGCTTCGGCCGGCCAAACGGGCCTGAAATATGAGGACGTCCCCGGCTTCTGCTACTCCGCGACCCTCGAAGAGGTGCGCAAGCAAGATCACATCCTCACCCCAGGCCGCTACGTAGGCGCTGCGGAAACCGGCGACACCGACGACGAGCCAATCGCAGAGAAAATCGACCGCCTGAAGAAGGAACTCTTCGCCCACTTCGATGAGTCCGCCCGCCTGGAACAGATTGTCCGCAAGCAGTTGGAGCGTCTCGATGCTTAGCAATGAAGAGTCAACCGTAACAGAAACGTTTGACCTTCCGATCTTGCCAGAAGAATGGATCTGTCGAGAACTCGGGGATCTTCTTCAGGAGAACGGACTGTCGTACGGCATCGTCCAGCCTGGAGCAGATGATCCGGGTGGAGTTCCTATCATAAGGGTAAAGAACGTTCGCAATGGTCGGGTCGTCGCTGACGACGTTCTTCGTGTCGCCGAGAACGTAGAGGCAGGCTATCGTCGGACAAGGCTAAAGGGCGGCGAAGTTCTTTTGTCGCTTGTCGGGTCTGTAGGTGAGGTAGCGATCGCTCCATCTTTCGTTGAAAACTGGAATGTTGCTCGTGCCATTGCAGTCATTCGAGTGGACGATAGCATCGGCAGTTCGTGGGTAAAGCTCTGTCTCTCGTCCGAACTGGCTCGACGTTTCATGCATATATGGCAGACGACGACTGTTCAGGCTACGCTAAACCTACGGGATGTGCGGAGGCTTCCTATCGTTCTTCCACCGAGAAAAGATCGGGAGGCGATAGCTGCACTTTTCGGTGCGCTCGACGACAAGATCGCCGTCAACGATCGGATCGCAGCAACAGCCCATAGCTTGGCTCAGGCGCACTCTGCGCGAGCTCATGATTCAGCCGAACCAGCGAAGCTCTCCGAGATGGCAGAGCTCACCATGGGCTCTTCTCCTCCAGGTGAGTCCTACAACGAAGAAGGCCTAGGAATGCCCTTCTATCAAGGGACACGCGACTTTGGAGATCGATTCCCTGGGCGTCGTGTATGGTGTACGTCACCTGTACGTACTGCGCCTGAAGGCGCATGTCTCGTTAGTGTCCGGGCGCCGGTCGGGAGGGTCAATATTGCCCGTGAAACATGCTGCATAGGGCGTGGCGTCGCGGCAGTGTCGAGTAAGCAGAACACGCCGTCAGTTCTGTTTCATGAACTCACTGCCTCATCAAATGTGTGGTTGCCGTTCGAATCGGAAGGAACTGTCTTCGGCGCGATCAACAAACAGCAGCTAGCGACCATCGAGATACCGACTCTCGATGCAAAGTCGGCTCAGGTTCTAGAGCGGGTTGTGCAGCCCCTGGATCAGCGGGTGGCTTCGGCATACGACGAAAATCAGGCGCTTTCTGCTCTTCGCGACACGCTGCTGCCGAAGCTTATGTCGGGTCAGATCCGCGTGCGGGACGCGGAAAAGGTAGTCGAGGATGTGACGTGATGGCGGGGATGTCGGAGAGCGCGTGGGAGCAGTTCGTCATGGACGAGCTGGCCGAGCTTGCCTGGGAGCCCAAAGATGGGAAGCAGATCGCACCGGGGTCGGGGGAGCGGGAGTCGTGGAGCGAGCCGATCATTCCACGGCGGCTGCGGGAGGCGATCGCAGTGATCAACCCGGTGCTGCCCCCGTCGGCGGTCGAGGATGCGGTGCAGCTCGTGCTCGCCGCGACCTCGCGGGACGCGAAGGCCGAGAACCTGCGGGTACACGAGCTCCTAACCCATGGCATCCGTGCGGTCACCTACACCGACAAGTACGGCGCGCTCCAGAACCCGACAATCCGTCTGATCGATCCTCGGAACCTGGAGAACAACGACTTCATGGTCGCGCACCAGGTGACAGTGGTGGAGGGGGAGCATCGCCGCCGCTTCGACGTGGTGCTATACGTCAACGGGATGCCTCTGGGCTTCATCGAGCTGAAGAAGACGACAGCTGACGGCGGAGCGCTCAAGCAGGCGCACGCACAACTCACGACGTACGTTGACGAACTGCCGTTGGCGTTCCGCTGCAACGAGATCTGTGTGGTCTCCGACGGCCCTGGCGCGCTGTGCGGGACCGCGTTCACTCCGTTCGAGCACTTCGCCCCGTGGAGCGTGGACGACGAGGGTCATCCGGTCAAGCAGCCGGCCACCGAATACGTGAACCAGCCGATCATGCTTCTGCTGCATGGCATGTTCACCCACGCCCGTTTCCTGGACCTGGTGACCGGCTACGTCGCGTTCGCCCGCACCGACGGAGGCCTGCTCAAGCGCCTGGCCAAGCCGCACCAGTACTTCGCGGTCGAGGAGGCGGTCCGCAAGACCATCGAGGCGGTCCGCGGCGACGGCCGCGCTGGCGTGGTCTGGCATACTCAGGGCTCCGGCAAGTCGATGGAAATGGAGCTGTACGCCAATCAGATCCTCATCCATCCGTCTCTGGGTAACCCGACGATCGTCGTACTCACCGACCGCACCGATCTCGACGACCAGTTGTACGACACCTTCCAGGCCAGCGACCTGCTCCCGGAGAAGCCTTTCCAGGTCGGTACACGCGACGAGCTCCGCACCGAGTTGGCCAACCGCCGGATGGGCGGCATCATCTTCAGCACCCTGCAGAAGTTCGGGAAGACTAAGGAAGAGCGTGAGAACGGCTGGCCCCATCCGCTGCTGTCGGACCGTCGCAACGTCATTGTGATCGTTGACGAAGCGCATCGCTCCCACTACGACGACCTGAACGGCTACGCCCGTCATCTGCGCGACGCGGTCCCGCACGCCACGTTCATCGCGTTCACCGGCACCCCGATCTCGTTCGCGGACCGGAACACCCGCGACGTCTTCGGCGACTACATAGAGCTGATCTACGACCTGTCGCAGGCCGTCGAGGACGGCGCTACCGTCCCGGTGTACTACGAGTCCCGGCTGATCGACCTGAATCTACCTAAGGGCATGGACCCGGAAGAGCTCGACCAGGCGGCCGACGAGGCGACCGTGGGCCTGGACGACTCCGAGCGCGAGCGCCTCCAGCAGCGGGTCGCCGCGATGAACGCCGTCTACGGTGCCCCGGACCGCGTCCGCAAGCTCAGCGAGGACGTCGTCGAGCACTGGGCGAACCGCAGCGCCGAGATGCGCAAGTTCATCGGCGTACCCGGCAAGGGCATGATCGTCTGTGCCACCCGGGACATCTGTGTGGACCTGTACGAGCGAATTATCGCCCTAAAGCCGGACTGGCACAGCGACGACATCGACAAGGGCAAGATCAAGGTCGTCTACACCGGCGACGCGACCGACGAGCCGAAGATTAAGAAGCACGTCCGCCGCCCCGCCCAGAACAAGGTCATTCAGCAGCGTGCCAAGGACCCCGACGACGAGCTCGAGCTGCTCATCGTCCAGTCGATGCTGCTGACCGGCTTCGACTCGCCGCCGTTGCACACGATGTACGCGGATAAGCCGATGCGGGGCGCGGCGCTGATGCAGGCGCTCGCCCGCGTCAACCGCACCTTCCGCAACAAGCAGGACGGGCTGCTCGTCGGCTACGCCCCGCTGGAGGGGAATCTCTTCGCCGCCCTAGCCGAGTACTCTGACCGCGACAAGAGCACCAAGCCCATGGGCAAGGACATCGACGACGCGGTCGCCAAGGTCAAGGACCTGCTGGCCATCATCAGCGACGAGATCCTGTCCGGCTACGACTGGCGCACCCACCGTGCTGCGAGTGGCGCGGGGGCGTACTGGAATGCAGTCAGGGCTGCGGTGGAATACCTCCGCAGCCCCGCCAGTTCCGGCAACCAGGTTGAGGAGGGCGAGCCGAACCTGGCCGAGCGCTTCCGCCAGGCAGCGGCCCAACTCGCCCGAATGTACGCCATCGCCCGCACCCATCGCGACCTCGCCGACTTCCGCGACGACATCGCGTTCTTCGAGGAAGTACGGATGCTGAACGCCCGATTCGACGCCGAGGAGCGCAAGGCCCGCGGCGAGACCATCCCGCCGGACGTCGAGCTGTACCTGAAGTCCCTCACCGCGAGCGCGATCGAGGCGGGCGGAGTCACCGACATCTACGCGGCCGCCGGCATCGACCGCCCGAACCTTTCTCACCTGGACGAAGCGTTCATCGCCCGGATGCGTGAGCAGCGCAATCCCCACCTGGCGGTCGAGGCGTTGCGCCGCCTGGTCGAGCAGGAAATGCGCGCGGTCACCAAGCACAACATCGTCAAGCAGAAGTCCTTCGCCGAGCGCCTCGAAGAACTAATGCGCAAGTACACCAACCAGAACCTGTCCGCCGCGCAGATCATCGCCGAACTGGTCGCCATGGCCAAGGAGGTCTCCGCCGACGCCAATCGCGGCGCTGGCTTCACGCCGCCGCTCAACCCCGACGAACTGGCCTTCTACGACGCGGTGGCCCAGAACGAGTCCGCCGTCACCGAGATGGGCGAATCGGTCCTGGCCAACATCGCCCGTGACCTGGTCCGCACCCTGCGCCGCGACATCACGACCGACTGGATAGCCCGCGACGACGTCCGCGCCAAGATCCGCTCCACGATCAAGCGCCTGCTAGCCAAGCACGGCTACCCTCCAGACGCCGCGAAGGAAGCCATCCAGCGCGTCCTCGACCAGATGGAAACTTTCGCCGACGACTGGTCCCCCGAGGTTTCCAGCACAGCACGATAAAGCAGAGCGCCAACGCCGTAACGCCCCACCGTGATGTCACGGGCGTCTCCCCAAGGCTGCGGACTGTGGCTGCGTTCGGGTCCAACACGACCATTGACCGCGGAAAAGATCTGGGCCGCCATCCACGAGCCCGGCTGACCCGGTAAGCCGGGTGCCCCGGTGAGGCCGAGCACTTCGGCGGCGGCCCGGGCGTTCGCGCGGGAGGCGCCGTAGGTGGCCACGTACGCCTGGCACGCCCCGTCCGGGGGCCGCCAGTAGGGGAGCCCCATCTCCACCAGCACCGTGTCCGGGCGCTCGGCGAGGATCGCGGTCACCAGGGCACGCGTCGCGGGGGAGCGGTGCGCGTCCCTGACCACGACGACCAGCGAGCGTCCCGTCGCGGCCTTGAGCG
>Ga0335075_10016350_pt1 | contig 11094 bp, 10 predicted proteins | sample Lox_Sample_24_FD_206723 | JGI IMG/M metagenome (GOLD analysis project Ga0335075, IMG submission 206723) | Soil microbial communities from Loxahatchee National Wildlife Refuge, Florida, United States - Lox_Sample_2.4 | ecosystem: Environmental > Terrestrial > Soil > Wetlands | place: USA... | reverse complement strand
CGCCGACCCGGACTCGATCGATCGCGCGGTGGCCTCGGTCGGCGGGCGGGTCGACGCGCTTTTCAACGTCGCCGGTGTCTCGTCCGGGATCGGCGACCCGCCGCTGATCGTCACCATCAACTTCCTGGGGCTGCGCCACGTCACCGAGGCGCTGATCCCGCAGATGCCCGCGGGGTCGTGCGTCGTGAGCGTGTCCTCGCTCGCCGCGGCCGCATATCGAGACCACGTGGAACAGGTTGCGCCACTGCTGAACACCGCGACCATGCGTGAGGGCATCGACTGGTGCGACGGCCACCCCGACGCGTTGGGTAACGGCTACCAGTTGTCCAAGGAAGCGATCATCCTCTACACCATGCGGGCGGCCACGCCGCTGGGCGCCCGGGGTATCCGCATCAACTGCACCGGCCCCGGGGTCACCGAAACCCCGATCCTGGATCAGCTGCGCACCGCGTACGGGCAGGGGTTCCTCGACGACATCCCCAAGCCGCTGGGCCGCGTATCCGACCCCGCCGAGCAGGCGGCCGTGTTGCTGTTCTTGAATAGTCGCGCGGCCAGTTATATCTCGGGACAGATCATCTGGGTCGACGGTGGAAACGTGGGCGCCTCGATCGCCCGTGAACTGCAGGAAGGACGGGCCCCATGGCCAGCCTGACCGACTTTCGACGGGTCGCCAGCGAGGTGTCCAACTGGGGACGGTGGGGAGCCGACGACGAGCTCGGCACCCTGAATTTCATCACCGCCGACAAGGTCGCCCAGGCCGCGGGCCTGGTCCGGCACGGGAAGGTGTTTCCGCTCGGCGTCGACTTCGGCGCGTCAGGCCCGCAGGGCGCCTTCGAGTTTCGGCATAACCCGGTGCACATCATGACGGTCGACGGCGGCGACGCGTCCACGCTGGCCAAATACGGGCCAGCGTGGACGGGTAACCCGTTGGCGCACCAGCTGAGCAGTTACATGACCGCCGACAACCCCTTCCGCTTCAACGACGACATCATCATCATGCCGTTGCAGGCGGCCAGCCAGTGGGACGCGTTGTCGCACGTCTACTACGACGACCAGCTCTACAACGGCTTCCCGGCGGATTCGGTGACCAGCCTGGGCGCCTACCACTGCGGCATCGACAAGGTCGACGGCAAGGGCATCACGTCCCGCGGCGTGCTGCTGGACCTGGTGCGTCATCGGGGCGCCGACGTCTTCCTGGAACCCGGAAACCCGATCACCCCCGAAGAACTGGATGACGTGGTGCGCGCCCAGAACGTGACGGTCGGGCGAGGCGACATCGTGCTGATCCGGACCGGCTGGTGGGCAAGGTTTCTGATGACCGGAAACAAAACGGAAGGCTACTCCGGGCTGGACTGGAGATGCGCGCCGTGGCTGCACGATCACGAGATCGCCGCCGTTGCGGCCGACAACCTCCAGGTCGAAGACCTGGTCTCCGGGGTCGAGGGGATAACGTTCCCCTTGCATCTGTTGTGCCTGCGCGACATGGGGCTGATGTTCGGCGAGTACTGGGACCTCACCGCGCTGGCGGAAGACTGCGCCGCCGACGGCGTCTACGAGTTCCAGCTCGTCGCCCCACCCCTGAGAGTTGTTGGGGCCGTGGGCTCCCCGGTGAATCCGATCGCGATCAAGTAGAAGAGGCGGGCGATGGAGATTCATCGCAAGACCAAGCTGGTCGACGGCCTGAGCACCAGCTATCTGGAGGCCGGCGACGGCGACCCGGTGGTGCTGTTGCATGGCGGGGAGTTCGGTGTGAGCGCCGAACTCGGCTGGGAGCGCAACATCGCCGCCCTTGCCGCGCATTACCGTGTGCTGGCACCCGATCAACTGGGGTTCGGGCGATCGGCGAAGGTCATCGACTTCGTCGACGGGCGAGGCATGCGGATTCGTCACGTGGCGCGCTTTTGTGAGGTGCTGGGCATCGACTCGGCGCACTTCGTCGGCAACTCGATGGGCGCCATCAACCTGCTGACCGACACCACATCGGAGACGCCGCTACTCCCGGTCCGCAGCTTGGGGATCATCTGCGGGGGCGGCCAGATCCAGCAGAACCAGCACTTCGAAGCGCTCCAGCAGTACGACGCGACCCTGCCGGCGATGCGCCGCATCGTGGAGGCGCTGTTTTTCGACGCCAGCTACCCGGCCGACGACGACTACGTGGGGCGGCGCTACGAATCCAGCACCGCGCCGGGAGCATGGGAAGCCGTCGCCGCGGCCCGTTTTCGCCGTCCCGGCGCTTCGCCGTCGTCGACCCCGTCCACGACTCGGGCCTACGAGCGCATCGGTGTGCCGACGCTCGTCGTCGAAGGGGGAGACGACAAGCTCCTTCCGCCCGGCTGGGCGGCCGAGATCGCCAAGCAGATCGACGGCGCCCGCTCGGTGGTGGTCGCCAACGCCGGCCACTGCCCGCAGATCGAACAGGCCTCGGTGGTCAACGAGTTGCTGCTGGATTTCCTTGGGAACCAAGGTCAGAACACGTAGTTCAACAGGGTCTGCATCCCGGCGAATTGATGGTAGTTGTTGTGGCAGTGCATCACCCAGGTGCCGGGGTTGTCGGCGACCAGCACGGCGTTCAGCTTCTGTTTGGGGAGCACGATCACGGTGTCCTTGCGGGCGCCCGGGGTGCCGTCCGCCTTGATCAGTTGAAAAGTATGCCCGTGTAGGTGAATCGGGTGATACATCATCGTGGTGTTGTCGAAGGTGATGGTGGGCCGCTGGCCCTGGTGCACCTGCAGCGGCTTGGTCTTGCTGTAGGGCTCGCCATTGATCGTCCAGTTGTACTGCATCATGTTGCCGCCCAGGACGACCGGGAGGTTGAGGTCGGGATCGGGCCGACCCAGGTTGACGGGCGTTGTGGCGGTGAACATCTCGATGGTGCCCACCCGTTTGGTGAGTTCGGGCGGTTGAAACTGCGGGTCGGGCTGGCTGCCTTTCCCGGTGGACAGCAGCGCACGCGCCAGGTTGTTCTTCCCTTCCGCGAGCGCCACCAGTGGGAAGACGCCGTCGGCGGCGGTCACGACGACGTCGTAGCGTTCGGCCATGCCGATGAGCAGCGCGTCGACCTGCTGGGGCACCACGGGGAAACCGTCGGTGTGGGTGACCGTCATCGAATGGCCGCCCAGCGCGACGCGAAATGCCGTGTCGGCGCCGGTGTTGATGAAACGGATCCTGATTCGCTGGCCCGGCTTGGCGTTGAAGGTCGTGGGGGCGGCCGGAATTCGGCCGTTGATCAGATAATACGGGTAGGCGATGTCTCCGGCGTCGCCGCCGAGCAGGTCGCTTCGGCCCGTTCCGATCTCGGACATCCCGGACATCCCGGGCGCCCCGGTCGTGGGGCTTGGCGGGCCGGTCGGGCCGGTCGGGCTGGTTGGGCTGGTCGGGCTCGTCGAGCCGGTCGACGTGGTCGTGGTGGTCGACGTGGTCGTGGTGGTCGACGTGGTCGGGCTTGTCGAGCTTGTCGAGGTCGTCGGTGTTGTGGACGTGGTCGGGGGCGGCATGTTGGTGGGCTTGTTCGGGGACGTCAGCTCCTCGTACAGCAGTTGCGGGCTCTTGCCCACGCCGTCGGTCCAATCATCAAGGACGACAATCCATTCAGCGTCGTAGCTGCCCGCCTCGGTTGGGTCGTCGACGATAAACGGCAGATAGAGCCCCGCATCGTCTTCGAGCCCGACGTGGGGATGGGCCCAGTAGGTGCCGGCATTCGGCACGGAGAACCGGTAGGTGAAGTCTTGGCCCGCGTTGATGTTGGGGGTCGAGGGCTCGGCGCCGTCCATGTCGTTGCGCAGCGCGATGCCATGCCAGTGCACCGACGTCGGCTGGTCGAGCCGGTTGGAGACCTTGACCACAACCTCATCGCCGATCTTCGCGCGGATCAGCGGCCCGGGGATGGTGTTGCCGAAGGCCCGCGTTGCCGCGATGGGCCCACCCAAGTCGATCTGGGCCTGCTGCACGGTCAGACTGGCGTTCACGGTATTCCCGCTGTGCGGCCGGGCGGCCTCGGCCGCAGTGATCGCGTTGGCCATTTGCTCGGCGGCCGACAGCTGGGGTTTGGAGCCGCAGCCCGCCAACGCCAATCCGCCGGCGATGCCGGCGGCCATGAATCCGCGGCGGCTGAGCAGTGTTCCATCGACGGGGATCCCGCTGGTGGGTAGCACAGGCATCGAGCGCTCCTCGCATTCTCTTCGATTGCGTCCCCGGCGCCTTTATACCGTGCCTGGGGTGTTAGCTGGCCGCAAACTCTGACTTCGGGTGAACATCGGCGACCAACCTCAACGGGACCCCAAGCCTTCCGCATCCTTAAATCAATTGCTTGACTTAACGCGGTCGGCGCCGATTAACTCGTCGTGTGGTCAGCGAACTGAATGGCAAAGTGGCCATCGTCACCGGCGGGGCGTCCGGCATCGGTCGCGGAATAGTGGAGCGATTCGTGGCCGAGGGCGCGCGGGTCGTCATCGCCGACGTCGAGACCGAGCGGGGACAGGAGCTGGCCGCGACGCTGGGCAGCGGCGTCCTCTTCGTCCGGACGGATGTCTCCGATCCCGAGCAAGTCGGGGCACTGGTGGCCACCACCGTCGAGAAGTTCGGCGGCGTGCAGGTCATGGTGAACAACGCCGGGGTATCCAGCCCCCTGCGCCGATTGCTCGACGACGACCTGTCCAACTTTCACCGGATCATGGGAGTCAACGTGCTGGGCGTGATGGCCGGCACCCGAGATGCCGCGCGCCACATGGCCGAAAGCGGTGGCGGATCGATCATCAACATGTCGTCGATCGGCGGGACGCAGGCCGGTGGTGGGGTGATGATCTACCGGGCCTCCAAGGCCGCGGTCATCCAGTTCACCAAATCCGCGGCAATTGAGTTGGCACGCTACGAGATTCGCGTCAACGCGATAGCCCCGGGCAGCATACCGACACCGATTTTGGCGTCGTCCGCGGTCGATGTGGACCCGGCCGAGCTGGAGCGGTTCGAGGCCAAGATCCGGCAGGGGATGCGTGACGACCGTCCGCTGAAACGCGAGGGCACGCCCGACGACGTCGCACAGGCGGCGCTGTATTTCGCCGGCGACCGCTCACTGTATGTCACCGGAACCGTGCTGCCGGTCGACGGCGGGACGTCGGCGGGCAAGGTGATGCCGCCCAAGAGGCGCGAACAATGACCGCCCCCACGGTGCTCCGACCGTTTAAATCAATCGCTTGACTTAATTGCCGAAGCGCGGTTGACTAGCGGAATGACCGCGGCAGGCAGAACGGTTCGCACCGAGCGGGCCAGCTCCACCCAGGAGGCGATCCTGGTGGCGGCCGAGCGGCTCTATGCCGAGCATGGCATGTTCGCGGTGTCGAACCGGCAGGTCAGCGAGGCCGCGGGGCAGGGCAACAACGCCGCGGTGGGCTACCACTTCGGCACCAAGGCCGACCTGGTGCGCGCCATCGAGGAGAAGCACCGCGGGCCCGTCGAAGAGCTGCGCGAACGGATGGTCGCCGAGCTGCTGCAGTCGGGCTCCAACGGTCAAGCCGCCGGATTGCGGGACTGGGTCGCCTGCCTGGTGCGCCCGCTCACCGACCACCTCGAGGACCTCGGCTCTGATGGGTCACCCACGTGGTACGCGCGCTTCGCCGCGCAGGCGATGACCGATCCCGCCTACTACAACATCATCGTCAAGGGTGCGCTCAGCTCGTCGTCGCTGGTCCAGGTTGTCGACGGTGTCAACCGCTGCCTGCCCAACCTGCCGGCCGACGTGCACTTCGAACGCAACATCATGGCCCGCAACCTGCTGATGCACACCTGCGCCGATCGTGAGCGTGCGCTCGTCGCGGGCGGATCGCTGCTCCAACGTTCATGGCGGGCCGCCGCATCGGGCCTCATCGACGCGATCGTCGGCCTGTGGTTGGCGCCCGTGACGCCGTACGAGTGAAGGGTCCGCAGATGAAAGTGACTGTCGACCAAAACATTTGCGCATCATCGGGAAACTGTGTGATGAACGCGCCCGAGGTTTTCGACCAGCGCGACGACGACGGCGTCGTCGTGTTACTCCACCCGAACCCCTCGGCCGAGCAGGCCGAGGGCGCACGCCGGGCCGCCGAGGCGTGCCCCGCGCTGGCCATCCGCATCGAGGAATGACATGTCGGAAACATTGACGAGCACTGGGGCTTCCGGGACCGAAGCCGCGATCCCTGGGTACCCGATGGCCCGCAACCCGGGCTGCCCGTTCGCCCCGCCCCCGGACGTCATGGCGCTGGCGCAAGCCAAGCCGCTGTCCAGGGTTCGGATCTGGGACGGCAGCACCCCCTGGCTCATCACGGGCTACGAAGAGGTGCGTGAGCTGTTCTCCGATTCCCGGGTCAGCGTCGACGACCGGATCCCCGGCTTTCCGCACTGGAATGAGGGCATGTTGTCGACGGTGCACAAGCGGCCCCGGTCCGTCTTCACCGCCGACGGTGAGGAGCACACCCGATTCCGGCGGATGCTGTCGAAGCCGTTCACGTTCAAGCGAGTCGAAGGGCTGCGGCCCACGATCCAGCAGATCACCGACGACCACATCGACACGATGCTGGCCGGGCCGCAGCCGGCGGACATCGTCGCCGCGATCGCGCTGCCGGTTCCGTCACTGGTGATCAGCCAGCTGCTGGGAGTGCCCTACGACGACGCCGAGATGTTTCAGGAACACGCCACGATGGGGCTGGCGCGCTACGCGACCGGCGCCGACACCGTCAAAGGGGCGATGAGCCTGCACAAATATCTCGCCCAGCTGGTCGAGACCAAGATGGAGACTCCCCTGGAGGAGTCAGCGGACGCGGTATCCGACCTTGCCGAACGGGTCAAGGCCGGCGAGCTCAGCGTGAAAGAGGCCGCGCAGCTCGGCACCGGATTGCTGATCGCCGGCCACGAGACCACCGCGAACATGATCGGTCTCGGCGTGCTGGCCCTGCTGCGAAACCCGGACCAGCTGGCCGTCATCCGCGACGCCGAAGACCCCAAGATCCTCGCGAGCGCCGTGGAGGAGTTGCTGCGCTATCTGAGCATCATCCAAAACGGTCAGCGCCGGGTGGCCGTCGAAGACATCAACATCGCCGGCGAGACCATCCGTGCCGGCGAGGGCATCATCATCGACCTGGCCCCGGCCAACTGGGATCCGAAGGCCTTCTCCGAGCCGGATCGGCTGTACCTGCACCGCTCGGGGGCGGACCGCAACGTGGCGTTCGGCTACGGCAGGCATCAGTGCGTGGGCCAGCAGCTCGCCCGCGCCGAGCTGCAGATCGTGTTCCAGACGCTGTTCCGCCGGATCCCGACGCTGGAGCTGGCGGTCCCGTTCGAGGACATCCCGTTCAAAGACGACCGGCTTGCCTACGGCGTCTACGAGTTACCCGTGAAGTGGTAGGCCCGCGCTGAGCCCATTTATCGAACAGCCCGAAATTTCTACTCTCGAAATGCCGATCCGAATGGAGGGTCAATGATGACGACTCAGACAAGCACGCTTTACCCGCCCGGAGGTTTCGGCGCACCGAAGCATCGCCGCGGCCACGCCAGCGGCGCCGACGTCGGCCTGCCGGAAGGGACCGTGGTTTTCTCCGCGGACAACCACATCTCGTTGGCCGACGACATCTTCTACCAACGATTCCCGGACGACCTGAAGGACAAGGCGCCGCGGATCTGGTACGAGGAAGGCGCCTATCAGGTCGGGCGCAAGGGGCAGTCGTTCCTGCCCGGCGACTTCAGCGCGGTGCTGATGCAATACGACGACCTGCCCGGGGCGGCGAGCACCAACATCGAGGCCCGGATCCAAGAGCTGCACGACGACGGTGTCGAGAAGGAACTCGCCTTCCCCAACGCGATCCTGGCGCTGTTCCACTACCCGGACAAGAAACTTCGCGAACTGGCGTTCCGCATCTACAACGAGTACATCGCCGAGTTGCAGGAGCGCTCGAACGGCCACTTCTATGGCGCCGGGCTGATCAACTGGTGGGAGCCGGAAGGCGCCAAGAAGACGTTGGCCGAACTGAAGTCGTTGGGACTCAAAACCTTCCTGCTGCCCCTCAACCCGGGCAAGGACGACGACGGTAACGTGATCGATTACGGCAGCACCGCGATGAAGCCGGTGTGGGACGAGATCGAGGCCGCCGGCCTGCCGGTCGCCCACCACATCGGCGAGACCCCGCCGAAAACCCCCTGCGAGTTCAACAGCGTGGTGGTCGGCATGATGATCAACGTCGACGGCTTCCGTGAGCAGTTCGCCAAATACCTCTTCACCGGAATTCTCGACGATCATCCCGGGCTGCGGATCGGCTGGTTCGAAGGTGGGATTGCCTGGGTGCCTTGGGCTTTGCAGGATGCCGAGCACCTGGTGGCGTCGTACCAACACATGTTCAACCGGCCGCTGCAGCACGACGCGCGGTACTACTGGGACAACCACATGAGCGCATCCTTCATGGTCGACCCGCTCGGCTTGCAGCTGATCGACCAGATCGGGGTGGACAGGGTGATGTGGTCCAGCGACTACCCGCACAACGAAAGCACCTACGGCTACTCCGAAAAGTCACTGAAAGCCGTCGTCGACGCGGTCGGGCCGGCGAACGCGAAGAAGATCGTCAGCGGCAACGTCACGAAGTTCTTGGGCCTGTAGTGACAACCTTCGCCCACCCGGGCACCAGCGCCGGTAACGGGCTGGTGATTCCCGAAACACCCGACCTGGCCCGCTTGCGCCGCCAGACCGGGGCGCGGCTGCGCTCGGCGATGGCCGAACGCGGCGTCGACGCGCTGATCCTGTTGGGCAACAACGCGGTGGTCTACGCGACCGGCGCCAGCTGGCCGCTCGGCGACGCGGGGCTGTCCTACGTCGAACGCCCGGTGGCCGTGGTGCTCGCCGGCGACGGCTGGCCCCACTTGTTCCTGCCGTTCCGCGAAGGAGCCTCGCAGGAATCGGGCCTGCCCGCCGACCACGTGCACGGGCCGGTCTATCTCGAATTCGACGAAGGCGTGGCGGATTTCGCGCGCGTGCTGGCCGGCCTGATTCCGGCCGGCGCGGTGGTCGCGGTCGACGAGTTCACCGGAGCCATGTCCCGCGCCGGAAAGTCGTTGTTCCCCAACGGTGCCCCGGTCGACGCCGCCGCCATTGTCAGCGCCGCAAAGTCGGTCAAGACCCTGGACGAACTGTCTTGCATGCGCACGGCGATCAGAATCACCGACGAGGCAATGGTCGAGGTGCAGAAGCGCCTTGCCCCCGGGATACGCCAGATCGAGCTGTCCGCGGGCTTCCTGCGCCAGGCCTTCGAGCTGGGGGCCACCGCCAGCATGCTCGAACCGATCTGGCAGGTGATGCCGCAGAGCAAGGCCGAGGGCGTGTGGACCACGCACGGTGACCTGGCGCTGCCGCTGCTCTCCACCGAGCGTGAGCTGGTCGAAGGCGATGTGCTGTGGACCGACGTCAGCATCACCTACCAGGGCTACTGCTCGGACTTCGGGCGCACCTGGATCGTCGGCCGGGACCCATCGCCGCGTCAGCAGGCGCAGTTCGACAAGTGGTTCGAGATCATGACCGCGGTCCTGGGTGTCGCCAAGGCCGGCGCCACCGCCGCGGATCTGGGCCGGGCGGCGACCAAGGCCAACGGTGGCACCAAGCCGTGGCTGCCGCACTTCTACCTGGGACACGGCATCGGCGTCAACGCCGCCGAAATGCCCATGATCGGAACCGATCTCGGCCAGGAGTTCGACGAGAATTTCGTCCTGCAATCCGGGATGGTGCTGGTGCTGGAGCCGGTGGTGTGGGAAGACGGCACCGGTGGCTACCGCAGCGAAGAGGTCCTGGTGATCACCGAGGAAGGCTGGATCCGCTTGACCGACTACCCCTATGACCCGTATGGCTCCCATGGCAGTTGAAGTTTGCCCTGACGAGCGCACGCTCCGGTCGGGCCGCCGCCAACGGGCGCTCGACCAGATGGCAGCCCACGATCTCGATGTCCTGGTCCTGGGGCGGCTCGCCAACGTCCGATACGTGACGGGTGTGCCGCAACTGTGGGTCGCCGGGACCCGGCCGTTCGGCCCGTCCTGCGTGCTGGTCCGCGAGACCGGCGCAATCCATCTGCTCAGCACTTGGGATGAGGGTGTCCCCGACGACATCCCGCACGAGAACCTCTACGGCATCTCGTGGAATCCGATGAACACCGTGGCCGCGTTGCAGCGCATCGACGGCGCGGCCACCGCTCGCCGCGTCGGAACCGACGCGCTGTCACCGGTTTTCGCCCAGCTGCTGCCGATGGTGTTTCCCAACGCCGAGCTGGTCGACGGGGAGCTCGCGATGCGGGCCGCCAGGCGCATCAAAACGGACGAGGAGGTGGCCGCGCTGCGCGAAGCGGTGGCGGTGGCCGAATCCGCGCTCGCGGTAGCGGTGTCCGATTTGCGGCCCGGGGTCGCCGAACAGGCGCTGGCCGGCGTGTTGCTGGAGGCTTCGTCTGCCGGTGGCGTGAGCACGCCCTCGAATCAGGATGTGGCATGGGTGACGTCGCGGGAGCATCCGTGGCGACGGGCCCACAGCGACGGCCGCGTTCATGACGGTGACCTGGTGGCCTTCTCCGCCGGGGTGCTCGCCGGCGGCTACGTTGGTGAGGTCGGTCGCACCCGGCCTGCCGACAAGAGGCAAGGGGTCCGTGGGGCCGCAGCGCTTTACGGGCGCTGGGAAAACCTGTGGGAGAAGCTGATTGCCACCTGTCGGCCCGGTGCCCGGGCGGATGAATTGATGGCGGCTTACCAGGCGGCGGGGGAGCCGGCGCCACCGATGCCGGTGGCCCGCGGGCTGGGCATGGGTTTTGACCCGCCCGTCGTCTCCAAACACCTACCTGCGACCGCGGCCGGCGAACACCTGGAACCGGGCATGGTGCTCGCCGTGACGGGCTATGTATGGGAACAGGGAGTCGGCGCGGTGTTCGGGCGAGAAGCGGTCCTGATCACCAGGGACGGCCCCGAAGTGCTGACCTCGAGCCTGTGGGAATGAGTGACGAAGCCCGGTCTGACAAGCAAGCACCGCCCCTGGCCGGCTACACGGTGGTCGACCTATCCACCGGCATAGCGGGCGCCTACTGCACCAAGCTGCTCGCCGATGGTGGCGCC
>Ga0335075_10016349_pt1 | contig 11096 bp, 9 predicted proteins | sample Lox_Sample_24_FD_206723 | JGI IMG/M metagenome (GOLD analysis project Ga0335075, IMG submission 206723) | Soil microbial communities from Loxahatchee National Wildlife Refuge, Florida, United States - Lox_Sample_2.4 | ecosystem: Environmental > Terrestrial > Soil > Wetlands | place: USA: Florida... | reverse complement strand
TTGTCGGGAGTAATGCCGGCGTCGCGGGCAGCATTGCGCATGACGCGGAATCCGCCTTCGTGCTCAGGAGCGGGCTGAGTCATGTGGTAAGCGTCGCCTGACATGCCGTAGCCGGCAATCTCGGCGAGGATGGTCGCGCCGCGCCTTTTTGCGTGTTCTAGCTCTTCGAGCATGAGAATTCCAGCGCCTTCGCCCATTACAAATCCGTCGCGATCACGGTCCCAGGGACGGCTGGCTTTTTCAGGATCATCGTTGCGGGTGGAGAGCGCGCGCATGGCGGCAAAGCCTCCCACGCCCATGGGGGTGATGGCGGCTTCCGAACCCCCGGCAATCATCACGTCAGCGTCGTTGTGTTGGATAATGCGGAAAGAATCGCCGACCGAATGAGCGCTGGTGGTGCAAGCGGTAGCTGTGGCCTCGTTCGGGCCTTTGGCTCCGAAGCGCATGGAAACCTGCCCGGCAGCGAGATTGACGATGGCGGCGGGAATGAAGAAAGGCGAAATCTTACGCGGACCGCCTTCGATCAGCGCGGCATGCTCGCGCTCGATGATGTCGAATCCGCCGATGCCGGAACCGATGTGCACACCGACACGCTCGTCGTTTTCAGGAGTGATTTGTAATCCTGACATTTTGAACGCTTCATCGGCGGCGGCAATGGCCAGGTGAATGAATCGTCCCATTTTTTTGACTTCTTTTTTTTCAATATATTTCAGCGGATCGAAGTTCTTGACCTCGGCAGCGATCTGGCAGGCGAAGTTGCTGGCATCAAATTGCGTGATGCGAGAGACGCCGCTCCTTCCGGCGAGCAGCGCCTGCCAGACTTCCCCGGTCGTGTTGCCCACGCCGCAGATGAGGCCGATACCGGTAACTACGACCCTGCGTCCCAAACTACTTGCCGCCTTTCGAATGCTTGGAGATGTAATCGATGGCGTCCTGCACCGTGCGAATCTTCTCCGCGTCTTCGTCGGGGATTTCGATGTCGAAGCCTTCTTCGAAAGCCATGACCAGTTCCACCGTATCCAGTGAATCGGCGCCCAGGTCGTCGACGAAGGAAGCACTCGAAGTGACCTCACCCTCATCCACGCCCAACTGCTCAACGATAATCTGCTTCACTTTCTCGTCAACTGCTGCCATGTTTCTCCTCGCTTAACTTAAATTGGATTTGAAAATTCAAATTTTGGGTGCGACGGCCGCCTGCAACTCAATTGGTGGAACGCGGAAAAAAACTCTATGTGCGCCAATTTGAATCTCCGGCGTGCGCGTCCCTCCACACATCGCCGTTCTCGGACGCCGATGCAGCGGAAAATTGCGAACGTGTAGTGTACTGGTCCGGCTAAATCGCTGTAAAGGAGCGCAGGATTTCCGCGTCCCGGTGCTGTGATATACCTTCTGCATCCTAACGTGGCGATTCGGAACGGTCAAACCAGATGCGTGCTGTCATACAGCGGGTGAGCCGTGCTCAAGTTGCAGTGAAAGGCGAGATCGTCGGCCAGATCGATCTGGGCCTGGTTGTGCTGCTTGGGGTTGGCCGCGACGACAGCGAGACCGATGCCGCTTATTTGGCCGAGAAGATAACCGGCCTGCGCGTGTTTGAGGACGATCAGGGGAAAATGAGTCGAGCTGTGAGCGAAGTTGGCGGCGGCGTCCTGATGGTCTCGCAGTTTACGCTTTACGGCGATGTACGGCGCGGCAAGCGACCTTCGTTTGACGCTGCGGCGCCTCCGGATAGAGCGCGGGAACTTTACGAACGGTTTGTGGAACAGGTTCGCGCCTCGGGGTTGCGCTGCGAAACCGGACGCTTCCAGGAAATGATGGAAGTGGAACTGGTGAACGACGGGCCGGTGACAATCTTGATTGACTCAAGAAAAACATTCTGAGAAAAAACAAAAGCCACCGGTGAAGATGGCTTTGTGAGAGTCACGTAAGTTCGGGCAAATTCCGGACTATTGATTTCCCACCTGCCGGATGGATTCTTCCAGCACATCGAGGGCAATGTCCGCTTCTTCCCTCGTGACAACCAAGGGTGGGCACAGGCGGATGGTGCTTGGACCACAGCCGAGGAAAAGCACGCCCTTTTCGAACGAGCGCTCGATGATGAGATCGCGCTCGGCTGCGGCATACTCCTTGGTGGCTTTGTCTTTCACGATGTCGACGCCAATCATCAATCCCCGGCCACGCACATCGCCAACCAGTTTCAAAGTCCTGGGCCACTTTGACATGCGATCCATCATGTGTGCGCCGACTTCGGTGGTGTGTTCGAGCAAATGCTCTTTCTCGATCACATCCAGCGTCGCCAGAGCCGCGGCGATGCACACCGGATTACCGCCGAAGGTGGAAGCGTGCGAACCCGGCACCCAGTCCATGATTTCAGCTCGTGTCATGGTCACGCCGAGGGGCATACCGGAAGCCAGACCTTTCGCCATGCAAACCATATCCGGCTCGACGCCGGTGTGTTCGACAGCCCACCATTTGCCGGTGCGGCCGATGCCACTCTGCACTTCGTCGAGCACCAGCATGATTCCGTGCTGATCGCAGATGCGACGAAGCTCCTGCATGAAGACAGTCGGAGCGACGATATAGCCGCCCTCACCTTGCACCGGCTCGACGAAGATCGCGGCCACTTCCTCGGGAGGCAGGGTGGTTTTGAAAAGTTTCTCTTCGATGAAGCGCGCGCAACTGAGCGCGAAGGCGTCTGGATCCTGCGCGGCATCTTTGCGTCCGCGATAAAGATCGGGATAAGAAATGTGAGTGACGCCGGGCATGAGCGGTGAAAAGCGCCGCCGCTGCTGAGGCTTGGAGGCAGTGAGAGACATCGCGCCCATGGTGCGGCCGTGGAACGCGCCGAAAAAGGCGATGATGTTCTGGCGTTTGGTGTGGTAACGCGCCAGCTTGAGCGCGCATTCGATGGCCTCGGCACCGGAGTTTCCGTAATAGAACTTATGCGGCCCGGGCATAGGCGCAATCTTCGAAAGCCGCTCGGCCAACTGGATGAGACTCTCATAATAAAAGTCAGTGCCCGACATGTGGATTAATTCCGCGGCCTGCTTCTGAATTGCAGCAACTACGTCGGGATGGCAGTGGCCGGTCGAAGTGACGGCGATGCCTGCGGAGAAGTCATAAAATTCGTTGCCGTCGACGTCGGTGACCACAATACCGCGCCCGCTCTTGGCGACAAGCGGATAGGAGCGGGTATACGACGGCGAAATATACTTCTCATCGCCGGCCAACACGCGTTTGGCGTTTGGACCGGGCAGGGCAGTCCTGATTCGTGGTCCAATCTTTTTTTCAGAAACCTTCTCAGGCGCAGTCTTTTCTGGAGCAGTCATGGTCTTGGTAGTCATTGGAAATCCTCCGGGCGGTCGTTGGTTCTTAGTGTTGTTCGTTGGCCGTCGACCAAAGGCGGGCAGATGACGCACCCATAGGACGACGGAACGTTTGTCCAGGAAGATATTTGTTAGTCGCTACCGAAGAGGCTCGGACGGAGACGGGAAGGCAGGCTGGCGCGATAGCGTCGCGGGCAGACCAGGCAATGCAACCAACACTCGGGCAGATGCGAGTTGGACAAAGACGATTTGGTTTGATTCCGCAGCATCGCTAACCGTCAACATTACTAAACCATTATAGCCCGTGGGCTGGCGCAGCGTAACCCCATTGGTAATCTCAAGGGTGCACGAAAGTCCGCATCTTGGGTTGAACACGAGCCGCCGAGTTTTTGACTTCTAACACCTAGGGCCGTAGCATGGCTGCACGCTTGGGACGGGGCTATTTACCTTGCTGGGACAAACCATTTCCCACTACCGGATCGTAGAGAAACTCGGCGGCGGTGGCATGGGTGTTGTGTACAAAGCGGAGGACACGCGCCTCGGGCGCTTTGTCGCGCTCAAGTTTCTCCCCGAGGAACTTCAGAAGGACCGCCAGGCCCTCGAACGATTCCGTCGCGAAGCAAAGGCGGCATCGGCGCTAAACCATCCCAATATTTGCACCATCTATGACATCGGCGAGGAAGACGGGCGCGCCTATCTGGTCATGGAGTTCCTGGATGGGTCCACTCTGAAGCACCTCATCGGCGCCCATCCGATGGAACTGGAGACGCTGATCCTGCTAGGAATCGAGATTGCCGATGCCCTGGATGCAGCCCACACGGAAGGCATTGTTCATCGCGACATCAAGCCCGCGAATATTTTCGTCACCAAACGCGGCCATGCGAAAATCCTTGATTTTGGCTTGGCGAAGGTAACTGCATCTCCGCCCGCCTCCGGCCAAACGCCGGATGTGACTGCACCGACCGATGCGGCGCCGGAAGAACATCTGACCAGCCCAGGATCGACCCTGGGAACGATCGCATATATGTCTCCGGAGCAGGCCAAAGGCAAAGAACTTGATTCGCGCACCGACCTCTTTTCTTTCGGAGTGGTGTTGTATGAAATGTCAACGGGAGTGATGCCGTTTCGAGGAGAGACGTCGGCGCTGGTGTTCCAGGCAATTCTGGATCGCGCACCGACCTCGCCCGTGCGCTTGAATCCTGACTTGCCCTTAAAGCTGGAAGACATCATTAATAAATCGCTGGAGAAGGACCGCAATCTGCGCTACCAGCATGCCGCGGACGTTCGAGCCGACTTGCAACGGCTGAAGCGGGACACGGATAGCGGACGAGCTGTGGCATTGAGCAGCGATTCGGGCGCGGCGATTCAACCTGCGGCAGCGTCGGGTTCCTCTGGTGGCCATCCAGCGGTTGGTAGTTCAGCGAGCGCTGCAGCTGCGAATTCAGGCTCTGCAGCTATCGCGTCTTCCGCCATAAGTCCGGCGAAGAACCGGTGGCCTGTGGTGCTAGCGGCCTTCGTCCTGCTTGCTGCGGCGATTGGTGCTGGTTTGTACTGGCACTCCCGCCAATCCTCAAGACTAACCGGGAAAGACAGCGTTCTGCTGGCCGATTTTGTAAACACCACAGGCGATCCGGTTTTCGATGGGACTTTGAAGCAGGCACTGGCCGTGCAATTGGAACAATCGCCCTATCTGAATCTTCTGCCTGAGTCGCAAATCCGGACGGCATTGAAGTTTATGGGACGATCGGCAGACGAGCGGCTGACGCACGATGTGGCCCGCGAAATTTGCCTCCGGGAGAACGTAAAGGCGATGCTGACGGGATCCATTTCAAGCCTGGGTAGCCATTACGTGGTTACGCTGGAGGCAATCAACGCCCAGAGCGGGGATTCGATGGATCGCGAGCAGGTGGAAGCGGACAGCAAGGAGCAGGTGCTGAAGTCGCTCGATCAGGCGGCATCGACGCTGCGGGAAAAACTCGGCGAATCGATTGGATCGGTGCAGAAATTTGCGACTCCCCTGGAATCGGCAACGACGTCATCTCTGGAAGCATTACAGGCGTTCAGCATGGGACAAGCGGAGCATCAGAAAACCAATGACGATGGCGCGCTCCCCCATCTGAAACGTGCGGTGGAGTTGGATCCCAATTTCGCTGTGGCATGGGCCACCATGGGCGTGGTCTACAACAATCTCAGCCGGCAAAGTGAAGCAATCGATGCGCTCAAGAAAGGCAACGAATTGCGGGATCGCGCCAGCGAACGCGAAAAGTTCTACATTGAGTCACACTACGACGACATGGTTTTGAACGATCCCGTCAAATCGCTGGAAGTTTATACCGAGTGGATGCAGGAGTATCCGAGGGATACCGTCCCGATGGATAACACAGCTTTGGTTTACAACTCGACCGGGCAGCAAAGCAAAGCCGTGGATTTTGCCAGTCGCGCCCTCCAGGCCGATCCGAACGATCGTTATGCCTATGCCAACCTGGCATCCGCTTATTTAGGACTGAACCGCTTCGATGAAGCCCGAAGCATCTCGGAGCAAGCCATTGCCCGCCATCTCGACAGCATCGTCATTCATATGGTGCTGGCCGATCTGGCATACATGCGGGAGGACTGGGCGGCCTATGACCATGAGATCGATCTTTCCAAGGGTACTCCAGAGGAGCCTTTAATGCTTTTCTGGAAGGGCGCAGGACTGGCCGGCCGGGGGAAAATCAAGGCTTCACGCGAGGTCTTAGGGCAGGCGCGAGCCGAGTTATTAAGCGCCGGCGTAAAAGACTTTGCCGCCCTATTATTTGATGTCGAGGCTGATGCGGACGGCTTAACGGGTTTCGGAACAGAAGCGCGGGAAAAAACGGAAGAGGCGCTTCAACTGTCGGAAGCTCCCGAGGCACAAACATTTGCGGCCGAGGAATTAGCATTGCAGGGGGACGGGACAAAATCGACAGCAATTTTGAACGAACTGGATCGCCGGTTTCCCGAAGACAAGCATTGGCAAAAGCCTCGGGTTCTGGCTGCCATCGATCTGCAACGAAATAAACCTGAAGAAGCAATTGCGGACCTGGAGCCGCTCCGTCCCTATGAACTGGGATCCGGGCCGAGCGCGATCACTTTCGATTCCGTGTATCTGCGCGGGCTTGCATATTTAAAAATGCGGGATGGGAACAAGGCGGCCGCAGAGTTCCAGCGCATTTTGGATCATCGCGGAGTGCAAGCCTGGGATGCTGAATATCCGCTGTCGCGATTGAACTTGGCGCGGGCCTTTGTTCTTTCGGGAGATTCTGTTAAGGCGCGCACGGCTTACCAGGATTTCTTCGCCGAGTGGAAGGACGCGGATTCGGATTTGCCAGTATTAAGGGACGCGAAAGTTGAGTATGAAAAGCTAAAGTAAAGTTGTTCTGTGGCTACCCTCGAGGCGCATGCCTCAATTCAAGCTGGCAACTACGGCCAACACTTCTAGTATCCTCTAAGCTTCCTGCCTCACTCACATGTCCAACGTTCAAAGCCCAAGCCGTTTTGCGGTGATTCTTGCCTTCGGCCTTGTGTATTTGTTCTGGGGATCGACCTACCTTGCGATCGATATCGCAGTGCAAAGCATTCCTCCAGCGCTGATGTGCGGAGTGCGATTCTCGATTGCGGGCGTGGTGATGCTGGCAGTGTGTGCGGTGGCCGGAAAGAAAATCTGGTATTCGCCGCGGCAGATTGCTCTGGCGGCTTTGGTGGGAATCTTGCTGCTGATGGGCGGAAATTTGACCCTGTCCTGGGCTGAACTTTCAATGCCTTCGGGGCTGGCAGCTTTGATTATTGCCATCACTCCGTTGTGGTTTCTCGTATTGGATTCTCTGCTACTGGGTCATCATCGAATTTCATGGCGAGGCAAAGCCGGGCTGGGCCTGGGGATTGTGGGTCTGCTGGTACTTTTCTGGCCCGAATTGCACGCGAGTTCAGCTCTGGGGCGGCACGAGTTGTTATCCTCGCTCAGTTTGTTGGGCGGATCGTTTTCGTGGGCGCTCGGGTCCGTGTTGTCGAAGCGCTGGCAGTCGGGGATGGATAGCTTTAGCGCAACTGGGTGGCAAGTGACGGCGGCGGGAGTTGGCAGCCTCCTGCTGGCTGCTCCTCTGCGGGACTTCTCGCGGGTTATATGGACGGCGCGAGGGCTGGGAGCGGTGCTGTACCTCGTCGTGTGCGGTTCGTGGATTGGGTACACGGCCTACATCTGGCTGCTGAAGCATGTTCCCACGTCGAAAGTTTCCACGTACGCGTATGTGAATCCCGTGATCGCAGTGTTTCTGGGCTGGCTGATTCTGCACGAGCGAGTGGACCGATTCATTGTTATGGGAAGTGTAATCGTAGTCCTGGCGGTGATTCTGGTGACGAGCGCGGAAGTAAGGGAGAAAAATGTGGCTGCCATTGCTCCGGAGGCGGAGACTGGGTAAACGAGAATTCTCCACAAGCGTGGCGGGTGGGCAGACTCTTACCGCAAAGCTTGTTCGTCCTCTTCTTCGTCATTCACGAGATCGACGAAGCGCCCGCGGATTACGAATGTCGTTTTTGAGGATGGACTCGTCTCGAAAGTTGCGCGGGCCGGATCACGCTGCCAATCGGGCAAATGACACGGGGGGTTGAGAGGCAAGTCATTGGCGGAATCAATTTCCGACTTTGGGATGGCCAGTGGCATCCTCACAATCGGCTTGCGGCGATTGATTTCCACAACGACGGCGAATATTTTCTTTCCATCCTCGGAGAGTCCGCAGTAAGCAGCATAGTCACGGTACCAGTTCACCTCCGAATAAACCGAGTCGAAGTCGGGCAAATTGATAGGCGCCACGCGGCCCGTAGCGCGGTCGACTAACAGCCATCCTCCGGCTTCCCATTTCCAATGTGGTAAAGAAGCAGATTCTTGCGGGAGACTGTCATTGACTCGAAAAGCGCGCCGCACTGCAAAGAGCCGGTCCGTAATATCGTGAACGGGACCAAAGGTAAATTCCTTCACGCGAGTGTCGATGAGGAGGGCTCGCACTTTGACCTTCGAACCCGCGCTCTCCGCAGTATTCGACTCAGAATCCGAAGAAAATTGCACAGAAATCGATTTACCGAAGCTGATGCTGTGGGTTCTTGAAGCGGAAAACACTGGCGCCGCTATGGTGGCGGCAAGTGCAAAAACGATGGCGATTCTTCTACAAGCTCGGGATAGAGCGCTCATGCTCCGAGAGTAGGCAGATCGAATGGCCACGCACAAGGGCATTGATCACAACTTCGCAATCGGAGTTCCTGAACTGGGAAGTTGAGATGCGGCGCAAAACTAGTGAACTTGCAGGTTCGCATGCTGCGCAAGAGCCAGACGATTGCAGTAAACTGTGCGAGGAGCGCTTTGGCATAATGACGTCGTATCGCGATTCTCCCCCGCCCGATTCTCGTCCGTCCGATCGCTATGCCGACGGTCATTCTGCCGAGACAGATGCAACGTCTGGGCCGATTTCGGGTTCTGATCACTATATGGGAGTGTTGCTCCCGCGGAGGCAGGCTCCGCGGATTCTGGTGGTCGACGACAATCTGGGCATTGCGACACTGATGAGCCAGCTGCTTACTATGCGTGGCTACGAGGTGATTACGGCCAGCGATGCGCACCAGGCTGAGGCTGAGGTTCGACGGCAAGCGCCCGATCTGATTCTTTCCGACGTGCGGATGCCAGGAAAGTCCGGGTACGAATTTTGCCGCGATTTGAAGAGCGACCCATCGACTCGGTTGATTCCGTTTGTTCTGATTACGGGGCTTACCGACAGCTCCGACAAAGTGCGCGGCATTGAGGCCGGAGCTGACGATTTCCTGAACAAACCGGTACTGGCGGAAGAACTGATTGCGCGAGTGAAATCGCTGCTGCGGGTCAAGGAATTTACCGACGAATTAGAAACGGCGGATTCGGTGTTGTGCACGCTGGGCCTGATTGTCGAGGGCCGAGATCCGTATACCGAGGGGCACTGCGAGCGACTGGCGACCCGCGCCGCGGAACTGGGGCGGCATTTGGGGTTAGATGAAGATTCTATCGTGGCCTTGCAGCGCGGCGGGTATTTGCACGATTTGGGCAAGGTTGCAGTGCCGGACGCCGTATTGAAGAAGGGAAGCAATCTCACGCTGCAGGAGTGGGAGATCATGAAACGACATCCGGTGACGGGAGAAAATATCTGCAAGCCGCTGAAGTCGTTGCGGCTGGTATTGCCCATCATCCGGCATCATCATGAGCACTCGGATGGATCGGGATATCCCGATGGTTTGCGGGCGAGCGAGATCCCGCTTTTGCCGAGGGTCTTGCAGGTAGTGGATGTTTATGATGCGCTGCGCACCGCCCGTCCCTACAAACCCGCGCAGTCGCACGACCAGGCCGCGCAAACCATGCGCGAAGAGGCCCTTCAGGGCTTATGGGATGCGGAGTTAGTAAGCGAGTTTTTTGGCATGTTGGAGGGGCACCGCAATGTAGCTTAGGCCGGTCGCAGCCGTACATGTTCAGTCTTTCGATCTTTGGCGCTTAATCCTTTGGGACGTACAATGTCGCAGGCATTTTTGGGAGCAACGGCTTCCTCATAGCCGACATCTTAAGCTGCCGACGTAGTTGCGGGCGACTGGCAGATCGCGCTGAATCCTAATTCCATGACTTACAGCATCGTTATCCCGGCTTACAACGAAGGCCAGCGTTTGGAGCCGACGCTGGAGCGAGTGTTGGGATATGTACACGAGCAAAACTGGGATGCGGAGGTGGTGGTGGTGAACGATGGTTCGCGGGATAACACCGCGGCCATCGTACGGGAGTTTGCAAAAAAAGATCCGTGCGTGCGGTTGATCGAAAATCCGGGCAATCGAGGCAAAGGGTACAGCGTGCGGCATGGGATGCTGGAGGCGCGGGGTGAAATCGTAGTGTTCAGCGATGCGGACTTGTCCTCACCGATTGAAGAGATGCCGAAATTGCTGAATGCGCTGGCGGCAGGAGCGGATATTGCCATTGGTTCGCGGTGGTTACGAGCGGAATTGCAGACGCAGCGGCAATCGCTCCATCGGCAACTTTTCGGGAGGATTTTCAACGCTTTGAACCGGATGATCCTCGGCCTTGGATTTAAAGACACGCAGTGCGGCTTCAAGGCTTTCACTCGCCGAGCCGCACAAACCATTCTGCCGCTGCAACGGATTGAGCGTTGGGGATTCGATCCCGAGATTCTTTTTCTCGCGCGAAAATTTGGCTTTCGCGTGGAAGAGGTTCCCGTGCGCTGGGGGCACGTGGGCGGAACGCGAATTAATCCCTTGGTAGATGGCGCGCGCATGTTTCAGGAGATTATGCGCATCCGCTTAAATGACGTTGAAGGTAAGTATGACGGCGGCTCCGCAAGCTCTGCAGCTGCCATCGCGGCGCCAGCTAAGACTTTGCCAGGAAGGCCCGCACCGAGGATTTGACGCGCGCGGGTCGCAGGCTATGCCGACTTCTGTTTGCGTGACCCTGCTAATTCCTTTACTGCTTGAATCATGTGACTGCCCATCTCGCTGGTGGAAGTCGGCGTTTTACCGGCAGTGACTAGATCAGCGGTACGGAATTTATTGTTGAGTACGTTATTTACTGCCTGCTCGATGCAAGCGGCTTCGGTTTCCAGTTGAAAAGAATGGCGGAGCAGCAACGCCGCCGACAGAATCGCACCAAGCGGATTGGCGATACCTTTGCCGGCAATGTCGGGCGCGGAACCATGCACAGGTTCGTAAACACCGACCGCGCCGCCGATGCTTGCCGAGGCT
>Ga0335075_10016347_pt1 | contig 11096 bp, 11 predicted proteins | sample Lox_Sample_24_FD_206723 | JGI IMG/M metagenome (GOLD analysis project Ga0335075, IMG submission 206723) | Soil microbial communities from Loxahatchee National Wildlife Refuge, Florida, United States - Lox_Sample_2.4 | ecosystem: Environmental > Terrestrial > Soil > Wetlands | place: USA... | reverse complement strand
GGCCGATCTGCCGGTTCCAGGATCACCGGCATGCCGTCATGCAGCCTTCCGCGCTCGGTTCGGCTAGTAGCCAGTAGCCAGCTGTGCAGCTCGTAGGCTTGGCCGGCTCACGATTGCGTGATTTTCACTTGCTCACGGTACCGTGACCGGCGATAGGAGAGAGCGCCGCTGATGCGGCGCTTCCTCCTCCAACTACTGACTAAGACGCGCGCCAACCCTCCCCGGCGCGCGTCCCTTTTCCCAAAGCCCGGCCGATGGTCCCTATGCCTTGGTGGTCTCTGTGGTGGCAGCTGGTGCCGTTGATCGGCCTTGTCGTGTTTTGGCTATTTCGAGGCGCGCGATAGGCGGAATTATTAGGGATCGCCGGACCGCTATGCCACTAACCGGTTTAGTCGGCTCTCCAGCCTAGCGGATTCGTCGCCGCCCACGCTTGGTAATGGGTGGTGCGTGCGTCTGTCGTCGCCGTCTGCTACTGGTAGGCAGCCAGAAGCGCATGGGGTGACGATATGGTTAGGTCAACAGCCGTGGCGGCTTGCTGCCTCATGGGAGTGGTCCTGCCACTATCAGCGCCGCACGCTCTTGCCGCGGACTACTGCATCAGCAATAGCGGCAAGGTGTCATCGGTCTACGTTGGTAAGGATTTCGCGCTTCCGAAATTGGGCACGTGCGCAACCTGGCGGGGTTTCTGCAAAACAGGTTGCAGTCCTGACAACGTGCAAACGGGCGTTGCTTGCACTGCTAGTAGTGGTTCCCACGTCTCCTTTGGTCTCACGACGTACTATCTCGCCGGCAACCGACAGTTCGACTGGGTTCGGCTTGATTTGCCGAAGGGGAGCGGAAGCGGCAATTTCGACTACGAGAACCCGGCTCTCGGTAGCACGAGCTATACTGCTAAAGGCGCCTCCTGCTCGGGCGGCTCGGTTCCGTAGGAGACCGTCCAGAACCTGGGGGGCAGCCGCCTCGCAGGCGTGGGGCTAGGCCGACCAAAGGATGACGGCCGGATTCGTGCCCGACGATCAGAGGCGGAGGGGCGGATGCAGTGGCGGATCATGGTGGAGCTGGCCGGAGCGGACAACGGCGTACAGCTGCATGCGGTAGCTGTCGGCGGCTGCACCTCGGCAACTCGGTCACCTTCGCCAGCGTGCCGGTCGAGGCGTGCCAGGCACAGCAGTTGCGCGGCGTGCTGCACGACCTTGGGGCAACGCCAGTGACCCCGGTCACCATTCTGAGCGATGGGGCCGAGGGACCGCGGTTCCTCGGCGAGATCGCGAGCGTCGGTCCGACCCGGCACGTGCTGGACTGGTTCCATCTGTCGATGCGTATCCAGCATGTGGCCCAGACGGTTAAAGGCTGGCCAGACGCGACCGCCAAAGACCCTCGGGAAGGCGCTCATCTCGCCGGTATCGTCGAGCAGCATATCCGCTGGCGTCTGTGGCACGGCCAAGTGGAGCGGGCACTTGATCTCATCGGCGACACCCTGGGCTCGCTCGATGCAACCGCAAAAGCGGCGGCGTCCGTTGCCGCATCGGCAGGCAAGGTGGCCGATGTGCTGCGTTGGTCTGGAGACCTACGTGGCAGGGCACGCCGACCTGATAATCGACTATGCGATGGCTCGACGTTGCGAGGAGCCGATCTCGACAGCGATCACCGAGAGCACGGTGCAGCGGCTGCCGCACCGACGGATGAGCGCCAATCAGCAGATGCGATGGTCCTCACATGGGGCACACCTGATGCTCCAAGTCCGGGCCTCGGTTGCGAACGGCACGTTCGACCAGGACAACGCCGCTAACGAATGGCGGGCCAAGCGTCCGTTCCACCGAGCCGCGTGACCCCCAGGTTCTGGACGGTCTCATGCGTACCAGGAGAGCGTTTCGTCAGTTCCGGCCGTGTTGGGGGTCCTGTCCATCTGGCGTGCCTTGGTCGCTGAATTAGGCGGCGTTCGCCCCTCTGATGGCTACTCTGCGGCCAAGCTCTGCTGGGCCATCGGCTCTCCGCACTCGCGAAGCACACTTGCAAGTGCAGCCGCTTCGTCCGTCTCCAGTGGCAGCACCGGGTCGCGCGGCACGCCGGCCTCTCGCCCGATCAGCCTGTGCCCGGCTTTCAAGGCGGCTGGCCAGGTACCCAGGCTCATCAGTGTCTCATAGACGCGGGTCAGCCTGTAGTGCGTCTCGCGCTGGCTCAGCGTGGGAGGTGCGGCGGCAACCTGTAGCAGCGTCGCCGCGACGCCATCGAGCAGTTCGGGTCCGCTGGATATGAAACCGGCGGCACCCAAGGCGAGGCCGGGCAGAATGAAGGGTGCCGGCCCGACCATGATCGCCAGCTTGTTGGCGAAGTTGTGGATGACATGCGACAGATAGAAGAAGTCGCGCGATGCCTCCTTGAGCGCGATGATGTTTACCGCTTCAGTCAGCGCGCGCATAGAGTCGATCGTCAGGCTGATATTTGTGCGACGGGGCGAGTTGTAGAGCACGATAGGCAGCGGCACGGCACGATGGATGGCGGTCATTCGCTGCACCAGTTCGCGCGTGGTCGCCTTCATGACGTAACTCTGTGGACCGATCATCAGCGCGTCCACGCCGGCGGTGGCGGCGGCGTCCGCATAGACGATCGTCTGCCGTGCCGTGGTGCTGCTGACGCCCATAATCACCGGAACGCGGCCACCGACGATCTTGACGGTGGCGGCGGCAAGTTGCCGCCGCTCTTCGGTCGAGAGCGACCAGCTCTCGCCATTGTCGCCGGCGACGCAAATGCCATCGACGCGCTGATCAAGGTGCCAGCGGATGAGCTCCCGGTACGCGTCCATCATGATTTCGCCAGTCGCCGTGAACGGCGTGACGACCGCGGGCACATTGCCGCGCACCAGGAATTTCACGGACATGCTATTCGCTCCGACCCGAAAGTGACCCGTATGTGTGTCGCACAGATTGGACATCTTGCATAGCACAGAACCTGGGCCGGACGGGGTGCATTTAACCCGACGGCGGGCCAAGGATGCGTTTGTCGCAGAAGAATTTATGGACAATCGTGTAAGCGGGGCCGAGAAAGGCACATATGAGGCAACGGATGGAGCCCTTCACGGGCGGAGTGCGGCAAAGGCGTCGCAGCAGGCTCGCCGAACCTCTCTCTTCCGATATAAGAGGGAGCGGGCGGGACTACGTCACGTCTTTTGTCCGTGGGCTCAATGTCATACGCACATTTACCTCGGCGCACCGTTCGATGACATTGAGCGAGGTGGCCGAGCGGACCGGTACAAACCGGGCGGCCACCCGGCGGTTTCTTATGACTCTCGTGAGCGAGGGCTACGCGACGACAAATGGTAGGAAATTCCAGCTTCTACCCAAGGTCCTCGAACTCGGCTTCTCGGCGCTTGCCTCGTTCGGGCTCACCGACGTCGCGCAACCGGTCCTCAACGATCTATCGGACGCCGTTCAGGAAACATGCTTTGTTGTCATCCTCGATGGTCCTTCGGTCGTCTATGTGGCGAAGTCGCATTCGCGACGCGTCATGGTCGCAACGCTCGAGATCGGCAGTCGTGCTCCCGCCCACACGATGTCGTCGGGGCGCGTTCTGCTCTCCGGCCTCGCGCCCGAAGAACTGGAGCGATATCTCAGGATGGTCAAACTCAAGCCTCTGACTCCGCACACGGTCACCTCAAAAGTGAAGCTCAGGGCAAGCATCGAGGAGACAAGGCGGCTCGGTTACTCGATTGTCGATCAGGAATACGAGGTCGGTCTGCGATCGATTTCCGTCCCGATCCGCGATAGGGCTGGTACGATTATCGCGGCCTTGAATGCCGCGTGCCCGAGTCCGCGGTTCACCCTGGAAGACATGCGCGCGCGGGTTCTGCCCAAGCTTCTGAACAGCGCAAGCAAAATCACGCAATTCCTGTCGTGATTGCTCAGCGGATGTAGCTTGCTCCGTTCACGTCGATTGTGGCGCCGGTCAGGTGGCGGACTCGTCCCGTGGCCAGGAACGCGACCAGGTGGCCGATCTCCTCGGGCGGCACCCACTCGCCCATTGCAAGTGTCGCGCTGACCGCCTGCTCGCCGCCCAAAGTCGCCGCGCTTTGTTCGGAAAGGCGCGTGCGCACCACGCCGGGTGCTATCACGTAGGCAAGGATATTCTCCTTGGCGTATCCCCGGGCGATGGTCTGCGTGGCGGCACGAATCGCTGCTTTCGATGCAGCGTAGGCGATGGCGCGAGGATTGGTGCTGCCGCGCTGGCCGTTCCAGCTAGAGATGGTAATGGCGATCCCGCCGCCCTGTTCGCTGAAGTGGCGCACGGCATGTCGCAACAATCGCGCGGGAGCCAGGACATTGACGCTCATCGTGCTTTCCCAGACGCGGTCCCATACGGCCTCCTCGTCCTCGATCCCGCCATCGATCAGGAACACGGCAGCGTTGTTGACAAGCACGTCGATACGACCGCGCCAGGCGGCCGCATTGCGCCACAGGGCATCGACAGACGCGGAGTGCGCGAGATCCGCTTGCAGCAAGTAGCGCTGTTGCGGCCCAATCGATGCCGTTGCCGCCTCGGCGCCGGCCCGGTCGCTGTGGTAGTGGGCGACCAAATGTGCGCCTGCTTCACCCAGGATGCGCGCGGTGGCGGCGCCGATTCCTTTCGATGCGCCGGTCAGCAACACGGTCTTTCCCGCCAAATCTATCATGGCTGAAAACTGACCCCTTACCAATTATCGTGCTCCGGCGTCGATCGGCAGGATGACGCCGGTAATGCCCGATGCGAGGTCGCTCGCCAGAAACAGCACGGCGGTCGCCACCTCACGTTCGGTCGCCATGCGGCCGAGCGCGGTTGCTTCGATGTATTTTTGCAGCAGGTCCGCTGAGGTTTGATGAGATGCCGCTGCTCGCGTCGCCACGCGCCGGAGCAGTGCTTCGGTAGCGATCGGCCCCGGCGATACGGCATTCACGCGAATATTGTAGCGACCGAGGTCGAGCGACGCCGAGCGCACGATCCCCAGCACCGCGTGTTTCGTCGCGACATACGCGGCCTGGCGGGGGTGACCATTATACGAGGCCTCGGAGCCGAGCGCGATGATCGACCCCCCGGCGTGCTTCATCGCCGGGATCGCCGCCTTGATCGTTGCGATCACGCCGCGCGCATTGACGGCAAAAGTGTGGTCCCACTCTTCGAGTGCGATATGCTCGGTCTCACACCACGGCGGAACGACGCCGGCGTTCGCAACCACGATATCGAGGCTGCCGAACGCGGCGACTGTCGATTCCACCGCAGCCTTGAGGCTCGCTTCATCACGTACATCGGCCGCGAGACCGTGCCAGCCGGTGGGAGCGTTGGATATGGCGGCTGATGTATCGAGGTCGATGACCGTTCCCTCTGCACCCGCACTGTGCAGGGCACGCGCTATTGCGCCGCCGAGCCCGCCGGCGCCACCTGTTACGAATGCAGTCTTGCCGTGGAGAAGCGCGGTCGCTTCCATGCTGACCCCGAGGAGTTATGTGCGAGTATCACACGGGCTGCGGCGCAGGGCAAGTTTCGCACGGCTGTGCGGTTGGCGCACTTGCCCTGTCCGTGAATTCAGGCATAATGGTCGTCGAATTACCGCTGTAGCCGATGCCAACGCTATCGCTCGCGAATTTGATGGTAACGGACGCTGACCCGCTGCAGCAGATCGAAGCGGCCGCGGCTGCTGGCTTCGATGCCGTGGGGCTTTGCATAAACCCGCCGGATCGGCTGGGAGCGAGCCTGGTCCGCGATCCGGCACAGCGGCGATCTGTCAAAGCCCGTCTCGCCGACCTTGGCATGCGGGTCCTCGATATCGAGCTGTTCCCACTGCTGCCGGACTTCGACATCGCGTCGCTGTCACCGGTACTGGAGGCGTGCGCGGATCTCGGTGCGGAGTTCCTGCTGGTGACCGGAAACGACACTGACGAGCAGCGGGCCTGCGATAACTATGGGCAGCTTTGCGGTTTCGCCGCCTCGCTCGGTCTGCGGCCGATGCTGGAATTCATTTCATACCGTCCGCTACGGGATATCCACCAGGCGGAGCGTTGGCTGCGCCAGGTCGATTCCGCCGCGGCGGGAACGTGCGTGGATGCCCTCCATCTATTTCGCTCGGGGGGCACTTTGGACGATCTGCGCCGCACACCGCCCCAGCACATCGGATACGCCCAGCTTTGCGATGCGGCATCCATGCTGCCGGCGCAGGATTTTTCCAATCAGGAGCTCGTGCGCGAGTCCCGCACTAACCGTCGCCTGCCGGGTGAGGGTGTGTTCCCGCTCGCGCAATTCCTTGAGGTGCTCCCTCCGGGCGTCCCGATCAGCGTCGAGGCTCCTTGCGAGCGGTATGCGCAACTCTCCGTGCCGGAGCGCGCCTCGCTGGCGATGAAGACGACGCGCACCGTACTCGGCGACCCAGGCCCCGCTTGAATTCAGTTGAAGCGGCGGAGAGAAAACGGGTTGATATCGAGGTCCGGTGGCTTTCCCATGAGCATGTTCGCAATAATCCGGCCAGTGATCGGGCCGCCGGTAAAGCCCCTGCCCGGGAAATTCGCGACGAAGTAGCCGGGAACATGGTCGAGTTCATCGATGATGGGGAGGTCATCAGGGGTACCGTTGACGACGGCAGGCCACGTGCGGATGACGCGAACGCTCGCCGCCTTTGGAACCACGTGGCGGCACACACGCAGATTGCTTTTGAGCGATTCGGGCCGGAGCGTGAGCCGCCCCGCCGCATCATATTGTGCCGGCCAGCCGCCTCCGATGATCAGGGCACCCCGCTTGCTTTGCTTCAACGTCAACCGGTCCCCGGCGTAATAGACGAGATGCCGAACCAGCGGGGCGGTCGGCTCGGTCACATTGACCTGAATGGGTTCGGCCAAAACTGGCAATTCGACGCCAATAAGGCGGCCGACCGAAGCCGCCTCGGCGCCGGCGCAGTTCACCACGCGATCCGCCTCGATGCGTCCGTTCGAGGTCTCCGCCACGAACCTGCCGCTGTCTTTGGAAAGCGCCAGGATCCGCGTATTGATGAGAATTTCTGCGCCATGGCGTGATGCTGTCGCGGCAAGTGCCGGTGCCACAACAAGCGAATTCGCCTCACCCTCGATCGGGCAGAACGCGCCGCCGACCATGGCATCCGAGATGTACGGCGCCAGGCGGTGAAGGTCGCTCTGAGACAACACCTCTGTCGGCAGACCGAGCGTGCGCTCGAACGCCACCTTCCGTTCGATGATGTGCATATAGTCAGGTTGCTCGGTCACGAGCAGTCCACCGAGAATTTCCAGCTCGAAATCGGCCTCCAGCTCGGCTTCGAGCTTCTTCCAGCAATCGATCGCCGCCATCAGGATCACGACGAGCGGTGCCGCCCTCTGTGCATCGTGCTCCCGGCCATCCGTAAAAATGTCGTGGTCCAACTGCGCATGAATGCTTCCCGCGTTGCTGCCGGAAGCCTGGGTGTTCAGGTCATAGCGCTCCACGAGGCTGACGCGCGCGCCGCCACTTGCCAGGAAATAGGCAAGTGCGCAGCCCGTGATGCCGCCCCCGATCACCAGCACATCAGTCTTCATAACGTGGCGCCTTCGGATTGCCAGCCCGGACTGGCGGAGATTCCGGCTTCGTGATATACGCGACAATCCAGGCCACGGTCCACACGACGTGTTGCGGGCCCGCCGACTGCGACTTAGGAGGGAGAGATGACGCAGGAATTTCGGGGTAGCTACACGGTGACGGTCACCCCCTTCACGGAAGATGGTTCGGCAATCGATGTGCCGGGGTTGAAGAGGTTCCTCGACTGGCAGATCGACGTCGGCGTCCCCGGTATCATCATGCTCGGCACCACCGGCGAATTCCTCGCCGTGAGCGATGAGGAGCGTCGGCTCATCGTTGACACAACGGTGAAGCACGTACGCGGCCGCATAAAGGTCCTGATCGGCACGATGAACATGTACACGCCGCGCGCGGTGCGCTATAGCCGCGAGGCGGAGGAGCTGGGCGCCAACGGTCTGATGATCGTGCCGCCCTATTACTGCACCCCGACCGAGGACGAGATCTTCAATTACTACCGTGCGATCAGCGAGGCTGTCTCGATTCCGATTATGCTCTACAACAATCCCTTCACCACCCATGTCGATATGTCGGCGAAGCTCGTTGGGCGGCTGACGCGCGCGTTCGAGAATGTGCGCTACATCAAGGAAGCCAGCATGGACGTGGCGCGGGTCTTCGACATCATGGAAGAGACCCAGGGTGTGATGAACGTGTTTGCCGGCGAACGGATCTATGAGTCGTACCGGCTCGGCGCGGTCGGTTATGTCAACCCATACGGCAACTACATTCCGTTGGCTTCCTCGCGCATCTGGGATCTGCTGGTAGAGGGCCGACTGGACGAGGCGAAGCGCATCCAGAGCATCATCAACAAGATCGATCACACGATCGCCGAGGGGCACCCGCTTTACGGCTACCAGTGCTATTCCAAGGCGATTGCCGGCGCACTTGGCTATCCGGTCGGTGATGTGCGTCCGCCGCTCACCAAATTCAGCGACCTCGGCGAAGAGGGCAAGCGGCGGCTCAAGAAGATTCTTGGTTTTGTTGGGGAGCTTGATACCCTGGTCCCGCGGCGCGCTGCCGCGGTTGCGGCATAGCGACGGGCCGCCGGAGGCGCCTCGGCGTCATCATCAATCCCATCGCCGGGATGGGCGGGAAGGTCGCGCTGAAAGGTACGGACGGCCCCGGTGTCGTCGAAGAGGCAAGGCGTCGCGGCGCCGTCGCAATCGCTCCCGCCCGGGCGCGGCGGGCTCTCGCACGCGTGATGGTGCCGCTTGCTGACATCGACATTCTGACCGGCCGCGGCGAGCTTGGCGAAACCGTCGTCCGAGCGTTGGGATTTCGCTTGTCGCTTGTGGGCAATGGCCTGAAATCGATTACGACGGCGGACGACACTCGTGCGGCCGCTACCGAAATGCTGGCGCGTGGTGTGGACCTTATACTCTTTGCCGGGGGTGACGGGACGGCGCGCGACATATTCGACGTCGTTGGAAGCAGGGTCCCAATCCTTGGCGTACCGACCGGCGTTAAGATGCATTCAGCCGCCTTTGCAACCAATCCCGAGAATGCGGGTGACGTCGCTGGCCGATTTATGACTGATTCCAAAGCCTCAGCATGCCTGCGTGACGCGGAAATCATGGATGTCCGCGAGTCGTTGCGGCAGGGCCCCCGGGTCTCGGCACACCTCTTTGGCTATGCGCGCGTTCCCTACGAACGTTCACGGGTGCAGCATGCCAAGGCTGCTGCACCGCATGACGCCGATGCGGCGCTCGATGGTCTTTGCAAGAAAATCGCCGACTCGTTCGAACCCGGATGCCTTTATCTGTTGGGGCCGGGTACAACCACGCAGACAATCATGCTTTATGCCGGGATCGAAGGCACGCTCTTAGGCATCGACGCCGTTCGGGACGGCCGCGCCATCGGCCTCGATCTTGATGAATGCGCCATCCTTGCGCTGATCGAGGGAAGGCAAACGCGGATCGTCATCAGTGTCGTCGGCGGGCAGGGCTGCCTGTTTGGTCGCGGCAACCAGCAGATCAGCGCCGAGGTGATCAAGCGTGTCGGCCGGGACGGCATCCTTGTTGTGTCGCGCCTGGACAAGCTCCTGGCGCTGAGCGACCGCGGACTGTTCGTCGATACGGGCGATACAGAAACTGACTCCATGCTCGCCGGCTATATCCGTGTCGAGGTGACGCCGGACCAATCGGTCATCTGCAGGGTTTCCTCGTGAGCTCGGTACCGCCGTTCCAGTGGCCACGGGAGCATTGGCAGAGCCTGCTGCAGCGTGTGCGTGCCGGTCCCGCGCTGCGGCCTGCCGCGTGGAAGGGGGGTGCGCGCTGTGCCGTGGCACTGTCCTTTGATTGCGACCATGAAACCGCCGAGCTCGGCGCCGGCCGCAGCGCAGTTGGCAGGCTCGCCTGGGGTGAGTTCGGCCGGCGCGTCGGGGTCCCCCGGATCCTGCGCGTTCTCAAACGACACAACGTGCCCGCTACATTCTTCGTCCCCGCCGTCACTGCCCTGATTGACCCCGATGAAGCGCGCCGCATTCGCGATGATGGCCACGAAATCGGCATTCATGGCTGGATTCACGAGAACACATCGCTGCTCGAACGCGATGACGAGCGTGGGTTGCTGATGCGCGCTCGTGATACGCTGACCGGGATTACAGGCATCGAACCGGTCGGCCATCGGGCAGCACAATGGGATCTCAGCGCAAACACGATCGCCATCGTCCGCGAAATGGGGTTGCGTTATGATTCCTCGCTGATGGCTGACGAGAATTGCTACGAAATTCTGGTCGATGGCGAGCGCTCCGGAGTCATCGAAGTGCCGGTGGAATGGATGCGCGACGATGCGGTCTATTTCACGTTCTCGCGTGAGCCGGCGACACGCCCCTACACCCCGCCCGACGCCGTTTTCGACATCTTCCGCCGCGAGTTCGACGCGGCATACGAGGAAGGCGGCTTGTTCCAACTTGTCATGCACCCGTTCATCATCGGTTATCGTTCACGAATCTGGATTCTCGACGCGCTCTTGCAACACGCACGCTCGCGTCCGGGGGTGTGGTTTGCGACGCATGCCGATGTCGCCGGCTTTGTGAAGGCTTACGGGGCGGGCTAAGTCGCCTCTCTATCATGTTCACTTTCGCCGACACCGCTGGAAGCGACCTTTCGCTGATAGGCTCGCCAGGTCATCGCCCACCGCTCGGGGTCTTCGAGCGCGGTGGGATCGAGCTTGTGAATGGCCTGGTTGTGCGGCGCCGACTTGACGATCCGCGGGTCGGAGTACGCCTCGTCCGATATCCGTGCCAGCACATCGATCCAGTAGTCGATATCCTCCTTCGAGTACATCTCGCCCGCTTCTGGCGTGAACGGTTCGGGAACCAGCCACGGCTCGTGACTGAGCCAGAAAGCATCGATGCCGAAATCAGTCATTCGATTCTGCACGTCGAGAACACTCACACCCGTTTCGCGCTGCAACGTCTCCATGCTGTAGCGAGTCATCTCGAGGCGCGGCGCATTGACCCGCGGGTTCGAGCGCGTGATGCCGCGGATCGCCAGCAGCCGTGTCTCCATGTA
>Ga0335075_10016346_pt1 | contig 11097 bp, 7 predicted proteins | sample Lox_Sample_24_FD_206723 | JGI IMG/M metagenome (GOLD analysis project Ga0335075, IMG submission 206723) | Soil microbial communities from Loxahatchee National Wildlife Refuge, Florida, United States - Lox_Sample_2.4 | ecosystem: Environmental > Terrestrial > Soil > Wetlands | place: USA: Florida... | reverse complement strand
TGATGTCCTGCAGGTACACCTGGCCCGCCGGGCGGGGGTTCGGATCGTTGCTCGTCGAGCCGGGCGCCGGGGCGACGGGCTCGAAATTCGGGCTCGTGCCGTACGCCCAGTTCGACTGATCGTAGATGGTGTAGTTCTCCCAGTAGATGCCGCCGATCGCGCGCAACCGCCAGTCGTCGGGCGTGCTCGCCCGCAGCTCGTGGGATTGGTGCGTGTTCTTCGCCTGCTCATGCCAGTACGCGCTCGGCGAGTAGCAATATCCCGCCGAGCCGGCGGTCGGGGTTCCCCCCTTGAAGGGATACCCGGGATAATCGCATTGGTAGTATCCGGCGTAGTGGCCGCGCGAGTAGTTCGTGTAGTCCATTTGCTGGTCAATGTTGCGGACCAGATAACCGCCGGCGTATACGAGCTTGATGTCGCCGACCTTGCCGTTGACCGTGAGCTGGGTGTCCTCGAAGTGGTCCTTGTCGTACGAGGGATTGAACAGCTGCACGGACAGATCGGGCAGCGTCTTCCCGGTGCCGTCATACGCTTCCTCCCAGAAGACCCCGTCCGCCTCCATGCTCTGGTAGGACTGCGTCAGCAGGGCGCTCCAGTCCTCGTTCAGCTTGAACAGGAGCTCGCCGCGCGCCCCCTCGGTGGTGACGGGGTTGAAGTCGTTGCCGGCCACGGCGTAGTTGTTGATCGGGCCGCTGTTGGGCGGCACGGCGCCGCCGAAGTAGTTGACCGAGACGATATCCGTCGCGGACCGGCTGAAGGTCCCCGGGATGTTGTTGATGTAGCCGCCGCGCCGGTCGTCGTAGATCACCATGCGCGCGGCGAGCATGTCGGGGATGAGCGGCACGTTCAGCATGGCATCGACGTTCGTGCTGGGATCGCCTCCCGCCGTGACGCCGTAGCCCGCGTTGGTCGCGCCTTCCGTCACATCGAGCTTGGGCTTGTTGGTGATGTAGCGCACCACGCCCGCCTGCGCACCGGCGCCGAACAGCGTCCCCTGCGGTCCCTCCAGAACTTCGACTTGCTGCAGATCGGCGGCGTAAATGTCGAGGTTTCGGCCGGGCATCTGCGCGGATTGCTCATCGAGATAGACCGCGACGTTCGGAAAGCTTCCCGTGCCGCCGGATCCCTGCAGGCTCTGGCTTCCGGTCGAGAGACCGCGCATGAATATGTTGCTTTGTCCGGGTCCGTTGCCGGCGGCGGTCACGTTCGGCAGATACTTGAGGAAGTCCTCGAAGGTGGAGACGTTGAGCTGGGCCATGGTGTCGCCGGTCAGCACCTGGATGGTCACCGGAACGTTCTGAATGTCCTCCACGCGCCGCTGCGCCGTCACGGTGATTTCGGCGATCTCGTCGGATGGGCCCGGCGCCGCCGCGGCCGCGTCGCTCGTTTGCGCGGCGACATTGCTCGCATGCGAGGCGAGAGCCGCCGACACCGCGCACGACAGGAGCGACCACGTCGGCGCAGGGTGCATGGCCGGCTTTGCGGCGCGCTCGCGCGAACGGCCAGGCGCAGCGATGCGTCGATGTTCCAGCATTTTCCTCTTCCTCATGCCCCCTCCGGGAAAATAAAAAAACTCGATCGAATGCGATCGAGGTGATGCACCAAAAATGCACTAACGCCACGGTAATTCGCGCTAATTCAGGGCACGTTGCGCGATGTTGTTTGTAATCGTCGCGGCGATTTTTTCTTATACGAGTTACACAGCCAAAGTCAACTCAGAAAAATGAGGCGCCTCACGAGTCCATCTGAACGATCGAGCGAGGCAAAGAGTCGCTGATGACGGCGCGGCTTTTGCGGCGTTAGACTCCGTCGCCGACGAAGCGCCGCGCGCGCTTCGAAGGCGCAATGAACGAGTGACAGGGGAACGCACGTGACTGCTCCGACATGCGGCGAAGCCGTGATGAAATTGCTCTCGGCCTATGGCGTCGATACGGTATTCGGCATGCCGGGAACGCACACCGTCGATCTGTACCGCGGTCTCGCGCGTGCCGGGATCCGTCATGTGCAGTGTCGCAACGAACAGGGCGCGAGCCTCATGGCGGATGGCTATGCGCGTGCGACACGCAAGCCCGGCGTCTGCACCATCGTGAGCGGCCCCGGCGTCACCAACGCCGCGACCGGTATCGCCCAGGCATATTGCGATTCGCTGCCCATGCTCGTGCTGTCCGGCGCGTGCGCGACGCACACCCAAGGCAAAGGCTGGGGTACGGTGCACGAGCTCGCCGATCAGAGCGCCGTGACCGCCGGCTTCACCGCGTTCAGCGCCATGGTGCGCGATCCCGAGGAGCTGCCCGAGCTGATTGCGCGCGCCTACGGCGTGTTTCGGGGCGCACGCCCCCGTCCCGTGCATCTCTCGCTGCCGTGGGACGTGCTGCCGCTGCCCGTCGAGACCGAATGGACATCGCGCCGCGCCCCCTCGCTCCCCATGCCCGATCCGGCGGCGATCGAGGAGGCCGCCGAGCGGCTCGCGCGGGCGAGGTCCCCCTTGATCCTGGTGGGCGGTGGAGCGGTGGGCACGCGCGAGATGCTGATCCGCATCGCGGAACGGATCGGCGCGCCCGTGCTGGCCACGAACGCCGGGAAGGGGATCTTGCCGGAGTCTCACCCGCTCTCCCTCGGCTGCTCGATCCTGCAGAAGCCGAGTCAGCGCGCGCTGGCCGAGGCCGATGTGGTGCTGCTGGTCGGATCCCAGGTCGCCGAGGGTGACCACTTCCTGCCGAAGCTCGCCATCGAGGGCGACATCATCCGCATCGATATCGATCCGCGGGAGCTCACATCGCAGTACGCCGCGGCCGTCCCCATTCAGTCGGATGCGCGCGCGGCCCTGCAGGCGCTCGCGTCCGCCCTCGCCGGCCGCCCGGTGACGGGTCAGCGCTCCGGCGGTGAGAGCCGTGTGCAGGAGGTGCGCGCCCGCAATGCCGCGGCGATGACCGCCGCGGAGCGGCGGCATGCGCGCGTCTGGAAGATTCTGCGCGCGGCGCTGCCTCCGGATACGATCGTCATGGGGGATGCCTCGCAGATCGTCTACACGGGCTCCTTCGCGATGCCCATGCACGAGGAGCGCTGCTGGCACTACTCGGGCTCTTACTGCTCCCTCGGCGTCGCGTTGCCCATGGCCGTCGGCGCGAAAATCGGCGCGCCGCATCGGCCGGTGATCGCCGTCGCGGGGGACGGGGGGATTATGTTCACCATCAACGAGCTCGCGACCGCGGCCGAGGAACGACTCGCCCTGCCGGTGGTCGTCTGGAACAACGATGCGTTGCAGGAGATCGTCGACCAGATGGACCAGCGGCACATTCCGCGTATCGGCGTGGAGCCGCGCAGTCCCGATTTTCCGGGGCTGGCGCGCAGCGTCGGCTGCCTGGGCGTACGTGCGCAAAGCGCGCAGCATCTGGCCGAGTGCCTGAGCGAAGCACTGGCGGCCGATCGCCCGACCGTGATCGAGGTTCGCCAGGACAGCCCGTGGCTGCATGACCGCACCGGATCCTGATACGCCGGGCAACGCCGTCAGCCGGCGCAGCGTCCTCGCCGGCGCCGCGGGCCTCGGTCTCGCCTTGAGCGGGCTCGGCGCGGCGGCGGACACGCCCGCCCCCCCGAAGCCCCGGCGCGGCGGGAACCTGCGCGTCGCGGTACTCGGCGGCGGCTCGGCCGACACGCTCGATGCGAATTTGAACCAGACCCAGCCCGATACCGCGCGCGTGCACAGTCTCTTTCAGCCGCTGCGGCAGCTGCGCCATGGCGGCAAGTTCGAGAACCTGCTGGCCGAATCGATGGAATCGAACGCGGACGGCACGGTGTGGACGATTCGTCTGCGCCCGGGCGTCACGTTCCACGATGGCAAGCCGCTGCATGCCGAGGATGTCGCCTTCACGCTGCGCCGCGTGACCAACCCCAAGGCGCCGCTCTTCGGGGCGCCGGAGCTGGGGCCCATGGACCGCGACAGCTTCAAGATTCTTGACGCGCGCACGCTGCAGGTGGGCATGCACACCCCCTTTGCCGTGTTCGACCAGGCGGTGGCGGACTCGATCAACTTGGGTATCGTTCCCGTGGGCTACGATCCAAAAAGGCCCGTGGGCACCGGGCCCTTCAAGTTCGAGAGCTTCGTGCCGGGGCGCGAGAGCGTGTTCAGCCGCTACGAGGGCTACTGGAACGAGCCGCCCTATCTCGACAAGCTGACCGTCATCGATTCCTTCTCCAGCGATACCGCCGCCTACAACGCTTTGCAGGGAGGGCAGATCGATGTCTTCGCCGCCGCACCGCTCACCATCGCGCGCGTGATGCGCCCGGGCGGTCCGATCAAGACGCACGTGTCCGAAGCGACGCAATGGACGCCCTTCGTCATGCGCGTCGACCGGCCGCCGTTCGACAATCCGGATGTGCGCCAGGCGTTCCGGCTCATCGTCGATCGCCCGCAGATCATCAAGATCGCGCTGAACGGCTTCGGCGTGCCGGGCAACGATGTCTTCTCGCTGTTCGACGGGGCGCCGCAGGCGTTCGTCCGCCACCGCGACATCGATCAGGCCAAGGCGCTGTTGAGAAAGGCCGGGCATGAGAACTTGAATGTCGAGTTGACGACCGCCGATATCGCCAACGGCGTCGTCCAATCCGCCCAGATTTTCGCGCGCCAGGCGCGCGATGCCGGGGTGACGGTCAACGTGAGGCAGGTCACGCCCGACGTTTATTTCGGCGAGCAGTTTCTGACCTGGCCGTTCGCCCAGGACTTCTGGACGTTCAACTCCTACCTGACCCAGATCGCGCTCTGCCTGTTGCCGAGCTCGCCCTACAACGAAACGCACTGGCGCGATCCCGCCTATGGCGCGCTCTACCGAAAGGCGCTGTCCACCCTCGATGCGACGCAGCGGGGCGAAATCGTGAGGCAACTGCAGACCATCGATTTCGAGCAGGGCGCTTACATCATTCCCTCGCACAATCAGATCGTCGATCTCCTCGCGCAGAACGTGAACGGCGTGGCGCCGGGCACGTTCATGGCTCTCGGAGATTACGAGTACTCGAAGATCTGGCTCGCCTGATGCCGCGACCCGCCCGGAGCGCTCTGCCATGGCGATTCTGATATTGCGCCGGCTCGCGCTCGGTTTTCTCACGATCTTCATGGTCTCGGTGCTGGTGTTCGCCGCCACCGAGGTGCTGCCGGGCGATGCGGCGCGGGCGGTGCTCGGCCGCGGCGCGAATGCGACGACCCTGGCGGCGCTGCGCCGGCAGCTGCACCTCGATGCGCCCGTGCCGGTCCGCTACGAGCGCTGGCTCGGGGATCTCTTGACGGGGCATCTCGGCGTCTCGCTGGTTAACGGCGAGCCGGTCGCGGCACTCATCGGACCGCGGATCGTGAATTCCGCGGTTCTGCTGGGTTTGACCGGGCTGATCGGGATTCCGCTCTCGATCGCCGTCGGCATCCTCGCGGCGTTGAAGCGCGACCAGCGGCTCGACCGCGTCCTCTCGATCGTGACGCTGGTGCTCGCCGGCGTGCCGGAGTTCGTCGTCGGCATCGGCCTCATCGTCGTGTTCGCGACCGTCGTGGTGCAATGGCTGCCGCCGGTGTCGATGGTCGCGCCGGGCACCTCCGTGCTGTCGAAGCCGCAGATTCTGGTGCTGCCGGTCGCCACGCTCGTGCTGGTGATATTTCCGTATGTGTTCCGCATGACGCGCGTGACCATGATCGATGTACTCGACAGCGACTACATGGAGATGGCCTCGCTCAAAGGGCTGCCGCGCTCGCGTCTCGTGCTGGTGCACGCGCTGCCGAACGCCGTCTCCCCCACCATCCAGGTCGTGGCCCTCACCTTCGCCTACCTCGCCGGCGGCACGGTGATGATCGAATACCTGTTCGGCTACGCGGGGCTCGGTCAGGGACTCATGGACGCCATCGAGGTACGCGACATCCCGATGATTCAGGCCATCGTGCTGCTGCTTGCAAGCGTATACGTGATCCTGAACGTCGCCGCCGACGTCGCCTCGATTCTCGTGACGCCGCGGCTGCGGCGAGGCCGATCGTGGCAGGCTGCATGAGCGCGGCGGCGCGTTCCGCGGCGCGCTCGGCCTGGACGGTGCGCAGCGTCCCGGCCTGGATGCGCGGCGCCCGCGCGTTCTTCGCGAGGGGCGGCGCGATCTGGGGGGCCGCGCTCACCGCGGCGGTGCTCCTCGTGGTCGCGATCGGCCCGTTCGTCGCGCACTACTCGCCCATCGACTTCGTCGGAGCGCCCTTCGAGTCGCCCTCGCTCGATATGCCGCTCGGCGCCGACATCATGGGGCGCGATGTGCTGTCGCGCGTCTTGTCGGGCGGCACGGTGATTCTGTCGCTGTCGGCACTCGCCACCGTGCTCGGCGTTGCCCTGGGGGGCCTTCTCGGCATCAGCGCCGGGTATCTCAAGGGCGCGGCGGACGATCTGATCATGCGCACGCTCGATGTGCTGCTCGCCTTTCCGCAAACCATTCTCGCGCTTCTGTTCGTGAGCGTGCTCGGCTCGAGCTTTCTCTTGATCGCGCTGCTGGTCGCCGCCATCCACGCACCGCAAGTCGCGCGCGTCATCCGCGCCGCGGCGCTGCGGGTGGCGGGCGAGGATTTCGTCGAGTATGCGAAGGGCATCGGCATACCGCCGCTCAAGATCATGGTCCGCGAGATCGTGCCGAACGTGATCGGCCCGCTGCTGGTCGAGGGCGGACTGCGCTTTACCTACTCGATCGCGCTCATCGCCGGCTTGAGTTTCCTGGGCCTCGCGCAGGATCCGCCGGCCGCGAACTGGGGGTTGATGCTGAACGAGAACCGCATCGGCCTCACGCAAAACCCCTGGGCGGTGGTCGTGCCCGTGGCGCTGATCGCGATCCTGACCGTCGGAGTGAACCTGTTGACCGATGCCTACGGCAGCTGGGCCGTTCAGGGAAACCGGCCGGGCGCGCCCCAGCCCGCGGACATCAAGGCCGCGGAGATCCTCGACGGCCCGCTATGAGATCCCCCGTGTCCAGCCCGGTGTCATGCGGCGAGGCGGCGGTCGTCGTGCGCGGCCTTCGCGTCACCACCGCCGATGGCCGGCGGTGCCTGGTCGATGACGCCTCGCTCGAGCTCGAGGCGGGCGAGGTGCTCGGCATCGTCGGGGAATCGGGCTCCGGCAAGACAACCCTGGGGCTCGCCCTCTTGCATCATTGTCGGCGGGGTTTGCGCATCGGCGGCGGCACGATTCGCGTCGCCGGCCGGGACCTCGGCGGCGCGGCTCCCGGGGACTTGCGGCAGCTGCGGGGCCGGCTCGTCTGCTATGTGCCGCAGGATCCGGCGAGCGCGCTCAATCCGGCGCTGCGCATCGGCACGCAGCTCGCGGAGTGCCTCGAGCCGCGCGCGCGGCGCGATCGCACCCGGCTCCTGGACCTCTTGCGCGCGGTGAAGCTGCCGCCGCAGGCGAATTTTCTCGAGAGCTTCCCGCATCAGCTGTCGGGCGGACAGCTGCAGCGGGTCGCGATCGCGATGGCCTTCGCCAACCGTCCGCGGCTCATCGTCATGGACGAGCCGACGACCGGTCTCGACGTCACCACGCAAGCGCATGTCCTCGAGACGGTGCGCCAGCTCTGCGGCCAGCATGCTGTCGCGGCGATCTATGTGAGCCACGATATCGCGGTGGTCGCCGCCATCGCCCGACGGGTCGCCGTGGTCTATGCCGGGCGCATCGTCGAGATCGGACCCACGGAGCGCGTGCTGCGGCATCCGGCCCATCCCTATACGCGCGCTTTGATCCATGCGGTCCCCGATATCGATGACGCGACGCCGGTCTCGGGGATTCCGGGCCATGCGCCGGAAGCCGGCGCCGAGTCCTCGTGCTGCTCGTTCGCGCCGCGCTGCACCCTCGCAGTCGATGCCTGCCGCGAGCGCTTGCCCGCCCTCGTCGTCATCGCAGCGGCGCACGAGGTCCGCTGCCCGCGCTCCGCCGATCCCGAGCCGGTGCCCCCGCGCGGGCCCGTCGCCGTGCGCGCGGCGAGCGTGCGGCCGCTGCTCGCCGCGCACGGTCTGCGCGCCTTCTACGGCCGGCGCGAGGTGCTCCACGGCGTGAGTTTCGCGGTGGGCGCGGGGGAGTGCGTGGCGCTCGTCGGGGAATCCGGGTCGGGCAAGACCACTCTCGCGCGCTGCATCGGCGGCCTGCATGGCGAGGCCGGCGGTTCCATGACGTTCCACGGGGAGACACTGCCTCTCGACACGCGGCGGCGCTCGGCCGCGGCGCGCCGGCGTATCCAGTACATTTTTCAAAATCCCTACGGCTCCTTCAATCCGCGCCGCTCGATCGGCGCCTCGCTCGCCCTCACCTTGGCACAGTTCGAGACGCTGAGCGGCAGCGAGCGGCGCGCCAAGGTGCTCGCGGCACTCGATCAGGTGTCGCTGCCGGCCTCGATGGCCGATCGCTATCCGCGCGATCTGTCCGGGGGCCAGCGCCAGCGGGCCGCCATCGCGCGCGCGCTCATCACCGATCCCGAGCTCCTGGTCTGCGACGAGATCACCTCCGCACTCGATGTGTCGGTGCAGGCCGTCATCACGGTGCTGCTGAGCGAGTTGCAGCGCGAGCGCGGTCTCGCCATGCTGTTCGTCACGCACAACCTCGCCGTGGTGCGCGGCATCGCCCAGCGCGTGGTCGTGATGCAGGAGGGGAATCTGGTGGAAGAGGGCCCGACCGATGCGGTCATGCGCCGGCCGCAATCGGACGAAACCAAGCGGCTGCTGCGCGATGCGCCGCGCTTCACCGCCAAGGCGCGAGGCTGCGATACCCTGTGAGCAATAACGCCATGCATTTCGATCTCTGCATTCGCAACGGTACCCTGGTCAGCGCCGCCGAGCGCTGCTCGGCGGACCTCGGCATCCGCGACGGGCGCATCCTCGCGATCGGACGCGATCTGCCGAGCGCCGACCGGGAGATCGACGCCGACGGACTGCTGGTGTTGCCCGGCGGCGTCGATGCGCACTGCCACATCGAGGAGCCCGCCTATCAGGGAGCGCTGCTCGCCGATGATTTCGACTCCGCGACCCGCGCGGCGGCGTGCGGCGGCACGACCACCATCATGCCCTTCGTGAACCGCCTCGCCGGCGCCTCCATGCGCGAATCGACCGAGGACTACGCGGCGCGCGCGAGCGCGCGAGCGCGCATCGATTACGCGTTTCACATGATCTTCGCCGAATCCTCGGTCGACAGCATCGAGCACGAGCTGCCGGCGCTCATGCAGGCGGGCCACCTCTCGGTCAAGGTCTACATGAGCTATCCGGGGTACATGCTCGACGATGAGCGCATTCTGCAGGTGATGGAGATCACGCGCCGCCACGGCGGCGTCACCATGGTGCACGCCGAGAACGGGCACTGCATCCACTGGCTGACCGGCCAGGTGGGGCACGCGCATGGCCACGGTCTCGCCGGCTTCGCAGAGACCTCACCCGCACCGGTCGAACGGGAAGCCACCCATCGGGCCATCACGCTCGCGCAGCTGAGCGGCGCCCGCACGCTCATCGTGCATGTCTCCGCGGGCGAAGCGGTCGAGCAGATTCGCTGGGCGCACGCACATGGGATCCCCGTGCTGGCCGAGACCTGTCCCCAATATCTGGTGCGCACCGTCGAGGATCTCGCGCGGCCGGGCTGGGAGGCCGCCAAGTTCCTTTGTTCCCCGCCGCTGCGCGCAGCGGCGGATACGGAGCTGCTCTGGCGAGGCCTCACCAACGGCACCTTTCAGCTGGTCTCGTCCGATCATTGTCCCTATCGCTTCGAGGGGCCGGCGGGCAAGCAAATGTCGGGAGGCGCGCCGGACTTTCGCCGCGTTCCGCCGGGACTGCCGGGGATCGAGACGCGGCTCACGCTGCTCTTCAGCGAGGGCGTCGGCAGCGGGCGGCTCACGGCCGAGGAGTTCGTCGCGCTGAGCTCGACCAATCCGGCCAAGATCTACGGTCTCTATCCGCGCAAGGGCAGCCTCATGCCCGGCGCGGATGCCGACGTCGTCCTGTGGGATGCCGGTGCGCAGAGCGTCATCCACCATGCCGAGCTGCACGATGCCTGCGATTATTCGCCCTTCGAGGGGCAGGCGATTCGCGGGCGGCCCGTCATGACGTTCTCGCGCGGCGAATGCCTCTGGGATCGCGGGCGCGTTCTGGGAGCGCCCGGGCGCGGCCGCCGCGTCGATCGGGTGAGATCGACATGAGGCCTGCGCAGCCGGTGGCCGCGCGCCGCACGCGCCGCTCGGGGCCGCTAGAAGGTGCCCGGATACGTGCCGCCGTCCAGAAAAATGTTCTGGCGCGTCACATACCCGGCGCCCGCGCCGCACAGGAACGCACACACCAGGCCAAGCTCATCGGGAGTGCCGAGGCGGCCCGAGGTCTCGCCCGCGCGCCACTCCTCGAGGACATCGTCCGCCGACTGCCCGGGTTTGGCAGCGGCTCCCGCCTGGCGGCGCAAGTGCGCGGTGCCGAAGGAGCCCGGCAGAATATTGTTGATGGTCACGTTGTGGCGGGCGATGTCGCGCGCCACGCCTGCCACGAATCCGGTCAGGCCGCTGCGCGCGCCGTTCGAGAGACCGAGCGAGGAGAAGGGCGCCTTCACCGAGACCGAGGTGATGTTGACGATGCGGCCGAAATTGCGCTCGATCATGCCGTCGACCGTCGCCTTGATCAGCTCGATGGGCGCGAGCATGTTGGCATCGAGCGCCTTCAGCCAGTCCTCACGGCCGAAGCGGCGGAAATCTCCGCCCGGGGGGCCGCCGGCATTGTTGACGAGGATGTCGGGCTGCGGACAAGCCGCGAGCAGCCGCGCGCGTCCTTCGGGGGTCGCGACGTCGGCTGCCACGGGAGTCACCTTGACACCGGTCGCGCGGCGGATCTCCTCCGCGGTCTTCTCGAGCGTGGCAGGGGTGCGGCCATTGATGACGAGGTTGACGCCCTCGCGAGCGAGCGCCATGGCACAGCCCTTTCCCAGTCCCGCGCTCGATGCGCACACGATCGCCGTCTTGCCCGCAATCCCAAGATCCATAGTGATGCTCCAGTCGTGTTCGATGCCCGAGGGCGAAAGTGAAATGGAGCGGAATCATAGCAACTATTTTCTGCGTGCCCAATAAATCGGCTATCGGGGATTA
>Ga0335075_10016345_pt1 | contig 11097 bp, 10 predicted proteins | sample Lox_Sample_24_FD_206723 | JGI IMG/M metagenome (GOLD analysis project Ga0335075, IMG submission 206723) | Soil microbial communities from Loxahatchee National Wildlife Refuge, Florida, United States - Lox_Sample_2.4 | ecosystem: Environmental > Terrestrial > Soil > Wetlands | place: USA... | reverse complement strand
CCGCCTGTCCTCGCGGTTCTCCACTGCCCGCGAGAGCTGCGACAGCGCCAGCACAGGCACGCCCAGTTCCTTGGCGATGGCCTTCAGGCCCTGCGTGAGCTGGCTGATCTCCAGCACACGGTTCTCTGGCCGCGTGCCCGCCGATGGGCGCATCAGCTGGAGATAGTCGACCACCACTAAGGCAAGCCCCTTGGTGCGCTTGAGCCGCCGGCAGCGCGTGCGCAACGCCGTCAGGGTGATCGCTGGTGTATCGTCGATGTGGACCGGCAGCGTGGCAAGTCCCTGGCTCGCTACCACCATCCGATTGAAGTCCCGCTGCCCGATATCGCCGCGACGGATGCGGTCGCCGGAGACCCGAGCCTGCTCCGCCAGCGCACGCGTTGCCAACTGCTCCGCACTCATCTCCAGCGAAAAGATCGCCACGCTCTTTTTCGGCGACGCGGTCAGGTCAGCCTGTCGAGCCTCAGAGAGCAAAGCCCGGGCGGCCGCGAACGCGATCGTCGTGGCGAGCGATGTCTTGCCCATGCCCGGCCGTCCGGCCAGCACCACGAGATCGGAGGGGTGGAGCCCGCCGGTTTTCGCGTCCAGATCGCGCAAGCCAGTGGTCAGGCCGGAGACATGGCCAGATCGGTTGAAGGCGCGTTGGGCGCCTTGGATCGCCTCGCTGAGTGCCTTGTCGAAGGGGACGAACCCGCCGCCCGTCGCGCCCTCGGTGACGAGCTGGAACAGGCTGTGCTCAGCCACCTCGACCTGCGCCTGAGCGTCCAGCTCTGGCTCGGCGCCGAAGGCGTTGTTGACCACCGTCTCGCCGATATCGATGAGCTGGCGGCGCAACCACGCATCGTAGATTGCCCGGCCATACTCGCCGGCATTGATGATGCCGACCATGGCGCTGAGCAGTTGGGCAAGATAGGCGGTGCCGCCGACCTCCTCCAGCACGCCGGAATGCTCGAACTCGGCTTTCAGGGTGACGGCGTCGGCAAGCTGTCCGGCCTCGATCCGGCGCGAGATCGCCTGATAGATGCGGCCGTGGATGGCGTCGGCGAAATGCTCCGCGACCAGGAATTCGGCAACGCGCTCGTAGGCCTTGTTGTTGGCCAGCAGCGCACCGAGCAGTGCCTGCTCCGCCTCCAGGTTGGACGGCGGCAAACGCTGGGAGAGACCGAAGAGAGGTGCCTCGACGTTCACGATCGTGAACGTACAGGAGCGCGCCGAGTCGCACCGATCCGTTCGTTATGGTGCGGCGGCGGTTAGCGCAGCGGTGATGCCCGTGTTCCGCTTATCGAGCAGCCACTCTCGCAGCTTGGACCAGCGGCGACGCGTTCCCTGATTGCGGACCGCAATGGCCAAAGCTTTCCTCTGGCCGACCAGAACCACCAGGCGCCTCGCGCGGGTGATGCCGGTGTACAGCAGGTTCCTCATCAGCATGGTGTAGTGCTGGGTGGTCAGCGGGATGACCACGGCCGGATATTCCGAGCCCTGGCTTTTGTGGATCGTCGTTGCATAAGCGAGGACCAGCTCGTCGAGCACCCCGAACCCGTAGCTCACCTCTCGCCCGTCGAAGTCAACGGTCAGCTCGCTTTGTTCCAAGTCGATGCCGCGGACGATCCCGAGGTCGCCGTTGTAGACATCGCGATCATAGTTGTTCTCCACCTGCATGACCTTGTCGCCTGGACAGAAGGTCCAGCCGAAGCGTTCGGCGCGGATTTCGCCCGGCGGGTTGAGGGCTTTCTGTAGCTCGATGTTGAGTGACCGCGCACCGAGGCCGCCGCGATTCATCGGACAGAGCACCTGGATATCACGGATCGGATCAAGCCCGAAGGCGCGCGGGATACGGTCCCGAACCGCGGCGATAATCCTGCGCACGGCATCGTCGGGGTCCGCGGCGTCCACGAAATAGAAGTCCGACAGCTCTGTGGTTCTGTGGAGATCCGGCATCTCGCCCCGATTGATCCGGTGCGCGTTGGTGATCACCCGGCTGCCGGCCGCCTGGCGGAAAACTTCCGTCAGCCGCACCACCGGAACCAAGCCCGAGCGGATGGTGTCCATGAGCACCTGCCCGGGTCCAACGGAGGGAAGCTGGTCGACATCGCCGACAATCAACAAGGCCGCCTCGTCAGGGACGGCGCGCAGCAGTGAGCGCATCAGCAGCACGTCGACCATGCTGGCCTCGTCGACCACGACCAGGTCGCACTCCAGTGGATGCTCCAATTCACCGGTTCTGGGGTCGGTCTCCAGCAAGCGATGGATGGTCTTCGCCTGGAGGCCCGTGCTCTCCGACAGCCGCTTGGCAGCTCGCCCGGTTGGGGCGCAGAGCGCGACCCGAACCTCTTTGGCGATCAGGATCCGCAGGATCGAGTTGACCAGCGTGGTCTTGCCGACACCCGGCCCGCCAGTGATCACCAGCACTCTGCTGTGCAGCGCCAACTGCACCGACTCCCGTTGGCTGTCTGCGAGCGAGAGGCCCGTGCGCTGCTCCACCCACGGGATCGCCTTCGCCGGATCGATGGGTGGCCAGGGAGGGGGTCCCCGGACGAGCGAAAGCAGCCGCCTGGCGATGGCTTGCTCGGCTCGATATAGTCCCGTTAGAAACACGCAGCGGCGGCCATCGAGCGCGTCTGACACCACAGCGCCGGCGTCCAGCTCCAGAGCAAGAGCGGTGTCAATCAGCTCCCGCGGAACATCGAGCAGGTCGCCGGTCAGTGTCACGAGTTCCTCCACCGGCAGCCCGCAGTGCCCCTCTTCCATGGCCTCGGCGAGGGCGTAGCTGATCCCGGCGCGGAGCCGGATCATCGCCGTCTTCTCGATGCCCACCTTGCCCGCGATCTGGTCGGCCGTGCGAAACCCGATGCCTCGAATATCTCGTGCCAGGCGATACGGGTTCTGGCTGATCACCTGCACGGCGTCGTTGCCATACGTGCGATAGATCCGGACCGCCCGGGAGGTGCCGACGCCGTTTGCATGCAGGAACAACATGATCTCCCGGATGACCTTCTGCTCGGCCCAGCCGGCGATGATCCGTTCCGCCCGTTTGCGGCCGATCCCTACCACCTCCCGCAGCCGATCCGGCTTTTGTTCGATCAGATCAAACACGTCGGCGCCGAAAGCTCGGACGAGGCGCTTGGCGTAGATCGGGCCGATGCCGCGGATCAGGCCCGACGCCAGATAGCGCTCGATGCCCTCCAGTGAGGTCGGTGCACTGGTCTTGAGGAAGGTGCCCGAAACTGCTGGCCATGGGTGCGGTCATTGACCCAGGTGCCGCTCGCCTGGATGAACTCGCCCGCGGCGATCATTACTATCCGCCCGACGACGGTGATCAGATCCTTCTCTCCGCGCGCCTTGACCCGTAGCACGCAGAACCCGTTCTCCGGATTGTGGAAGGTCACCCGTTCCACTACGCCCGCCAGGACTTCCGCTGGAGATGCGCCTGCCGCGCTGATTGTCCCCCTCCCCTGCCCGGTTCCGAGTCGAGCCTGCTATGCTGTCATGGCCCGTCGGTGTGGCGACCATCAATAGCGGAGCCGAAGGAACTCGACCGGGTCAAGACACGGATCAAGGGCGCTCGCTGAGAAAACCGTCTCCAACGGTTGCACAGAAGCCGAGGCCATGGCAGCGGCGGAGATGGCCGGCCGGCCGCTCGAGCGCTACGCGCTCACCATGGACGAGATCGAAGTTCCCGAGCAGCGGTGCGTCCAAGTCGAGGTGCGAATCGGAGGTCAACGGCGGCGGCCAGTGGACTGCTGCGTCACAGCGGTCGCGTGGTTCTGCGACTGCAAGGTCTGGTTTTCGCGGGACGAGGCGGGGGTGAGTTACGTCTTCTTCGGCTTCGAGGCCGACCGGTCCTTGGTCAGAACGGGATCGCCAGCGTGGCTATCTGCGCGTGCCGATCGAGGAGCTGCGCCAATCGTTGGCAGCCGCGGGCATCGAGGTGGCTCGGGGGGCTGGACCAGTCTTATAGACGAGAGACCGGAGTGCAGCGATGCCCTTGAGGGGCCCAGCACCTTCCCGCCCCGCCAGCCGTTACCGGCACGAATCTGATCGCCTGCCCCCGCGATAACCGACTTGCACTAGCAGCGGCTTGATCGCAGCGCAGGTGGCGGTAATTCAGGAGTGTGCCGCCCGAGGTTAATCATCGCCCCTATCGCGCAGCGGCTCTCTCAGGTCGGCCCGGGGGCTTTAGGCCTACCAATTGAAAAGGCTCACATTTATTAGCCCGAGGGAAAACGTGGCCCCAAAGTGGTCAGGTTCAGGCCGACCTGTGGAGTCTACTCGCACACGGTTCGAGCGTTCGAGCTGAGCAGCCGGTCCCTCCTTGTGGCTCGGGACCTCGTGGAGTCTACTCGCGGTTCGATGTCCCAGATCGGCCACACAATGGCGTGGTGTGGGGTCCACTCGCGCCTTTGAGCCTTTGAGTGCCGGTCGGGGGGCGCATTTGGAGTCTGCTCGCGCATGGACGAGGCTTGCCGCTGCACGGTTGGGCTGCCCGCCGGGGAGAACAAACTGGCCAGCAAGCTTGTTCGTTGCCAGTTTGCCCCCTTCGGGGCGGATGTGGAGTCGAGTCGCGCTATGCTTTGGCGATGGCCGGCCGCGACGGGTGCAGCGCTACGCCCCGGTCACCAAGGCCCACTCGGGCATCTGGGTAGGCGGCCCCTGCTAATTCCAATGCTTGTATGAAATCGCGTCGGAAATCTCGCAGCCGACTGTAGCCTTGACCAAACTGCGCATACATTGCAGGCCAGCTGACTTCCACACTCTTGCGCAACGCATGCAGCCGGTACGCCAGCCAGATATAGATATCAATCACCATGCTGCGGGGGCCGATCACCCGGAGAGCTGCCTCGCTGAGCGGAACTGGGTGCTCTCGGAGCGCGCGGTAGAATTCCTCGTTGAGTAGCACACGCTCCTGCCACAAGGCGGGCTGCTCTTCGCTGCCGCCATACATACTGATCGCACCCTCCACGAACCCGCCATGGCGCATAACTTCGCGACTACCTCTATCGGCATAAAAGGTTAGGCGGCAGCCCGATATCCTGCGGGCCTGTTCTGTGACCATTTTGTAGGTTGTCCCGCCTACTGACAGACCCATGCTCCCCAGCCATACACGCATGCTCCGCCCAAGCTCGATTTCGCGCGACCCAGTTCGGATAGCTTCTGTCTGCAGGAACAGCAGGATGAAACGTGCATAGGATCCGTATGGTAGTCCGAGAGGTTCTCCAGAGCGATGTCTGCCGCTTTCAAGGAGTAACGTCAGGTTGTGGCCCTCTCGCCTCCAAACAAGTTCTGTTTGGGGCTTATGAGGCAGGGAGGTTAAGGCAAACCCCGAGTAGGTGAAGCCCATCTTCTCAGCATCTTCTGAGAGCACACGATAGGCGGCCTCAACCAGCTGGCGCTCATGCTTCGAGACGGCTTGACGCCGCGCTTCCTCGATCCCGTACCGGATAATGAGCTGGTGTACTTCAGCCATGACTGAACCGTGGGCCTCTTTTTCCCACAAGATAACGCTGGAGTCTGGTCGCGCAAGCTATTTGAAGGCGTTTTGATTCTAGTCTATTAGTGTGCGCGACCAAACTCCATGGGATAACAGCGGGTTGCGCGAGTAGACTCCAGAAAGCGAGCAAGCAGACTCCACGGGCTTTGGCGCGGAGATTGTGGATAACTCCGTGAGCCATCAGGTGCGACTCGGGTGAATTCCTTGGGGTGACGGAGACAACGCTGTCGAGCGTGGTGAAAGCACTTTGTCCCGAGAACATGGAAATCACCTCCCACGGCTATCACCAGGGGTCCAAGCAACGTGAGCTCTAAGCGTGAGCAGGATTTACTCGACCTCGCGATGCTGATTTGCCTCTTTATCGAATTGGTGGACCAGCTCGGGCAAAGACCGAACCAGGTAAGCGCCGAACCCCGACACAAAGCGTCCGTCGACCGACAATCTCAGGCTTCGGCCTGACCGTGTTATCCGCACCACTGTTTCCCCTCGGGCGTTGGCGATCAGCTCTGAGGACTTTGGATCCGCACCAGCCGCGCGGAGAGTTGTTAGCAAAGTCTCAAATCTCATATCAGTGCTTAATCGCTTGAAGGATGCCTCCTCCAGAGTTTGGACGGCGATCTGTGCAACTTCCGCGCGCTGGAGATGTTCGGCAAGCTCCATCCACCGAGTCCGTCCCGCCTTGGGAGCTGGGCCGATTGAATTTACGATAAGGGCCGGGATGGTCGCGACGACCGCAAGCAATCGGCTCGTCTCGGCTGTTTGGACTGCCAGCGCAGAATTAATGGTGGCACGGTCGAAACCGGCAGCTTCGAGATTGGCGGCAAATAACGCCCTCTCGATGAACGAAAGGCTCCGCCGTTCTGAATTCTCTTTGCCCTGAGCAATGACAAGTTCGCTATCAGTCAAAACTTGGATTATAGCTCGAAGTTTGATGGCGAGTTCCCTCGTAGCATGCCAACGTCGATGGCCATAGGCGATCTGGTAGACGCCACTTTTATTCGGATGCGGTCGCACAAGGATCGGTATTTTCTGCCCATCCTTCCGGATGGATTCCACGAGCTGACGATATTGCGGGTCGTCCGTAGGGGCCAAGCGATCAGAGATAAAGGATGGTTCTACTTGATCAGGATCGATTTCGACAACTACTGAACCACCTGCGATCTGGTCGCGAAGCATGTTGGCTTGGTCGGCTTCTTGCGTTAGGCGATCAAGCTCCAGGCCCATCGCACGGACCGACCCGGCCGTTACTCGAGGCGCCTTCGTATCCGCGACGTCATTTGCTTCGGCGGGTGGCACCGGTTTCAGCAGGGCGCTGACGAGGTCCTTGCGTTTCATACCGCCCTCCCCCATGCCCGTCGAATTAGTTGCTCGATCTCCTGGTTCACGGCATCTAAAGACTCAACGGCGCGGGCATACGTACTTCGGGTAACGCCCTGTCGGGCGATTTCGTAGAGCGTCTGTTTAGTGAGCCCAGCATCCGAGATCGCGGTACTCTTGAGCATTGTATTGGTTAGTACCCTCTCGCCGAACAGACTGCGCAAGAAACCAACGACCTGAGTCTGTGGGCCATCTTGCGGCTCGTGGCGGGTAATTAAATACCTGAGGAAATCGAGTTTGAGGCGGCCACCAGCATCGTGCACAACGTTAAGTAGGTCCCCCGTCATCAGGAGAAACTGGGACATCGAGGCGATGTCGAGCATTTGCGGGTGAATGGTAACCAAAACGCCGGTCGCAGCACAAAGCGCACTTAGAGTTAGGAAGCCTAGCTGCGGCGGGCAGTCGATCACGACCACATCGTACATGTCCTCGATCGAATCGATGGCTGACGCAATACGCATGAAGAACAGCTCCTCGCCGGCACGGCGCTGGCGCGTGAGCATCCGGGGGGTCTCGTGTTCGAACACCTGCAGTTCGAGGTTTCCCGGGACAACGTCGAGACCCGCGAAGTAAGTCCGGTTTGTCACCTCCCGGAGCGGCCGACGCCGGTCATCGTACCGAACCGCAGCGTAGAGTGTCTCATTCTCTCCAACGTCCATTTCTGGCTGATAACCAAGCAACGCGGAGAGACTCGATTGGGGGTCAAGATCAATAGCAAGGACACGATACCCGCGTAGTGCCAGATACTGGCACAAATGCGCGGCCGTTGTGGTCTTACCCGAACCGCCTTTGAAGTTCGTCACGGCCAGAATCTGCAGGTGTTCCGAGTGCTGTCGGCTAGGGACGTATTCGCGGGTTTTGGAGCGTTGTAGCATCCGGCGAATTTCGTTTATCTGTTCAAGGGAGTAGGAACGGCGGCCGGTGGATGTCTTGCCTGGTTCCGGAGCCTCGCCAGCAAGTGAGAGTTGGCGTAGGTACGCGTCGCTGATACCAATTAGGGTGGCGGCCTCCCCGCTGGAAAAACGTCGCAGCGTCTTCTGAGCGGCGGGCGGAAACAGCCGCTGGCGAATGGAAGCCAAGTGATTGCTGAGAACTCGGGCGTCCTGCGCAATCAGGCTGTTAAGGTTCTCCCGCACATCTGCCGGGTCGCCGACGAAAGCTGGATGCATCTACGCCTAATTCCGAAACTACGACGGTAAAGCGTAGGTTTGATCGTCCAATGATTCGAGCCGAGTCAACCCCTAAGCGACTGGACCTGCCAGAACACGTTAGGATTTTTATTGGTGTGGCCCACGGATGACGCGACTAAGACCCATTAGGAGGTGTTTGCCGATGGTTGCCGCCTGCCCAGGTGCGCTCGTAGGTCTTTGACACCTGTCAACGGCATCCAATTACCGGCTGTGTTCCGTCAGGAGCTGGGCAGAGTCGGAGGAGCGTCCTCCCCTTAGCGTGACGATGTCAGATGGGCCGCGAGGCAAGACGCGCCCCTTCCTTTGGCCCAAAGAGCCAGTTGACACCTTGTCAACGGCAGTCGTGGGGGGCCTGCACCCGTGGTCGGTTTAGGAGCATGCGTCGCGTTCCGCCCGGCCGGCGATGGCTCGGCTTTGCGGCTCGCGGATGCTTGGCGGCGACTGAAGGGCCGGCAGCGTCAATGGATGGCGCGAGAAGAATCCAAGGGCTCTCCTGAAATAGCGCCGCTGCGGAGTGCTCGGGGTGTCGCCTGGACATTGACGGAATGGCGATGCTGTTAGCAGCGGATAAGAGCCGCCATGGGAGCGTTGCCAGGGGTGGAGGCCTGCTGGAGATTGGCGGCAGCTGGCGTGTTGGCGCTCTCAATCCGGCGCCTCGATGTTGTAGCTACGCGGCGATCGCGACAACGGGCAGCGGAGATTCGAAGTCTCTGAAATAACGGCGACTGAAATAGCTGACGATGTCGGCCACCCATGGGAAAGCGGTCGAACGCCTCCTCAAGGCTCAAATCGTCCACGAGCTTGGTATTCATCGCGATATCGACAGGACCGAGATGGACGATCTGCGCAATAGGCACGCTAACCTTATCGAGGGCAAAGCTCCAAAAAGCGGATCCCATCTCCACCCCCCCCTTCACGGCTTTGTGATCAGATCACATCACGCGCGTGTGAGCCAAAAGGACCGGTTGCGAACATCTCTTTGCTACAGCGGCGCGAGTGGCCGCTACTGTCGATCATTCTTGGCGATTTCAGAGGGGCCTTCGCAGTTCGGTGGCGCCGTGGTGCGCGACGTGGCTACAGAACCCGCTGAATGGGTGACTATCGAACTAGTCACCGAACTCCAGACATTCATCGAGATGGCGCAGCCCTTGTTCCGGCCGAGGTGCTTGAGGGTGGTCGGCTCGACCGCCGCGGTCCAACACCCGCCCGCGGTGGTGCCGGCTGCGTCCTGCCAGTAGATCGGGCAGAGTTTGGTGGCGCCGAGGGGGATGGCGACGGTGACGCCGCTGCCGTGCGGCGCAGGCTCAGGCGCACGCCGCAGTCGCGGCTCGATGTGCTCGACGTAAATTGCGGCAAGCTCAGCGCGGCGCAGTGCGCCGGCGAAGCCGACGAGTAGCAGGGCTCGGCCGCGCAATCCCGCCAGATCGTCGCCGCTCGGGGCCGAGGCTCTCGACGGTTGCGGCCAATTTCTTCGCAGGCACCCCGTAATTGTGGGGGACGATCTGCTCAAAACAGCACGCGTGGCCGGCCAACGACCCGAACGCGTACCGAACCCGAGGAATTCCAGACGCCGAATACTTTCGGCACGACTGCGGAACAGGTTTCTGAAAGCCTGAAGCGCGATATGCGTGGACATACGGCCTGCGTTTGCAGTCCTACCGAGGATTTCCGCGCCAGCTGTAGCTAGTTTAGCGGTTTGGTTTCGAACAGTGCGGTGACTGCAAGGGGGCCGCTGCCGGCGATCATGCATGACCGTCCAAGGGAAGGGCAGGGGAGGGGCGCCGAGCAGCCCGAGACGCTCCGGCCGCACGCACCTTCCGGATGGGCTCGGGATCACGCGCCCGCAGGCCCGGATTACCGCCGACTAGGCCGCGGAGGCGGGTAGAGCGCAACCTGGCTTTGGTCCGCTCGGCGATCAGTGCCCGCTCGAGCTGAGCGACCACGCCGAGCACCTGGAGGGAGAACATGCCCTGCGCCGTCGTGGTGTCGATTGGATCACGCAGGATGCGGAAATAGGCGCGCCCTTCGCATCGAGCTGCTCGATGACCGCGAGTGGATGGCTGACGGATCGCGCCAGTCGTTAGGACCTGCCGAGAAACAAACGGATCGGGTTGGAGCGAAGAACGCAGGAATGGGATCGCAAATCTGCTAGGCGCGGCGCGGCGTCGCGAGGCAAGCCTGAGTGGATGATCGACGTCGACGACATCCGGCGGCGCTGGCGGCAGGCGGCAGAATTTCCAGATGAACGTGACCGGCGGCTGTTCGCCGTCGATGAGGCCATGGCGCGAGCCTGCAGTCGGGTAACGGCAACTGCGGCGGTGGACTGGGCTGGGGCGCGGCACCATCAATTGCTTCCAACACCCATCGTCGATCCGGCCATACAGCGATCCTCTTCGAAGCCCACCCCGGCACTCGGCAGGGCCGGTGCGGACGTCCTAGGCAGGAGCGTCTTCAGTCCTCGTTGTGACGTCCCGGCGAGGTCGGGTACCGAGGCGTATTGGCAGCCTCCAACCTGGTGCAGGACAATCAACGAAGGATGACGCACATACCGAGTCGGCACAGCGCGGTTACCGCGAGCACCCCAGCAACATCGCCACGCGCGGTCGGCGCGCAGGCCCTTCTGTACAAGCCGAACCCGCCAGCAGATCAGCCGCCAGAGCCGCGCGGACGGGAATTCTGGGTCGGACGCCTGCGCGACGCCTTGGCCGCGCGGTCATCGCAAGCATTTGGGGTCGCCGAGGAAGGCCTGCGCGCCTGGCCGGCCGATCCGGAAATCCTGATGCTGGCGGCGCTGACCGCTCTGGGCGGAAACCAGCCGCAGCGAGCACTGGCTCTATTGAAGCGCTACGGCAAGCGCTACGTACCGGGCAAGGCGGTCACACTTCTGACGGCGCTGGCCCTCGGCCAGCAAGGGGATTTCGCCCAGGCCGCGACAATGCTGCAGGGCGCGCAGTTGGATACCGACCGTGCGGCCTTGGCCTGGTTCGTCGGCGACACCGTCATGACAGATTGGTTGTTCGCCCGGCTGCGCGAGATACGGGT
>Ga0335075_10016343_pt1 | contig 11097 bp, 11 predicted proteins | sample Lox_Sample_24_FD_206723 | JGI IMG/M metagenome (GOLD analysis project Ga0335075, IMG submission 206723) | Soil microbial communities from Loxahatchee National Wildlife Refuge, Florida, United States - Lox_Sample_2.4 | ecosystem: Environmental > Terrestrial > Soil > Wetlands | place: USA... | reverse complement strand
GAGTCGGCCTGGTCCTTGCCGTTTTCTCTGGATGATGATTCAGCAGCCATGGTCGTTCCTTTACGTGCCGTAGCCGATATTCAAGCGCGGCCCGCCCTCCGGCCATCCGGTGGTGGAATGGCCCGAGGGCGGGCTTTTTCCTGGCTGGGCTGTGCTCGCCGGTTACCGCGCGAGCGCAGCGAGCAGGAGCGGGTGGTCCATGATGCTGTCGCCGTCGTCGCGGCGGCGCATCATCATCGCCGCGATCATGGCCGGGTGGTCGAACATGCTGCCGCCGCGCATCCAGCGGCGGCGCATCATCATCGCCATCATGAGCGGGTGGTCCATCATCGAGCCCTCGTCCTCGTCGCGGCGGCGCATCATCATCGCCGCGATCATGGCCGGGTGGTCGAACATGCTGCCACCGCGCATCCAGCGGCGGCGCATCATCATCGCCATCATGAGCGGGTGGTCCATCATCGAGCCCTCGTCGTCGTCGCGGCGGCGGGACATCATGGCGAGCATCATCGGCATGTCCATCATGCTGCTCATGCCGCGCTCCCTGCGCCGCCGCATCAGGGCCGCGAGCACCAGAGGATGCTCCATAACCGGCCCGTCATCGTCCTCGCGGCGGTCCATGAGCGCATTGATCAGCCCCTCCTCGGCCACCTCGGCCATGGGGCTGCGCTCTGCGGTCATGCTCATTAATCCCCCTTGTTCAGCGGTTAGTCGGTGAAGACTGAATTCCAGCAGGACAGCCCGTCCCGCTGCCCGCTACATGCCTGTTGAAAGCATGAGCGTTGTACCCGGTCACTGCCCCGCAGACACGCGGGCCGGCGTAAGTTCAGTGAGCTTTCCGCTTCGCGTGAAAGTCGGCCTCATGCATCCCGGCAAGGCAATAGAAAGGCCAAATTCTGACCGGCCCGCGCTGCTGCTGGCCGGGCGCCAGGACCGGGGAAGCCGGCGCGGTCCCGGATTGTGCCCGGCGCCGCAACCCGCCGCCTCCGGCCGATGGCATCCTGGATGGAGGGCAGCGCCCGGTTTTCCCGTGGGACCTGGAGGGGTGCAGGCCGCTATGGAACCCGAAGCCGCGGAGAAGGCCCCGGAGTTCGACGTCCGGGACCTGGTCGCCGGCGCGAGCCTGCTGGCGGCCACCGCCAATGTGATCATGCAGCTCGCCCGGCCCGAGGTGGGGTACGGCGTGCTGGAGAGCACGGTCGAAAGCGCGCAGCTCATGCGCCACCCGGTGCGCCGGTGGCTGACCACGGTCACCTACCTGTCGGTCGCCCTCATGGGCACGCCCGCGGAGCGGGCGGACGTCCGGCACATGATCAACCGGTCGCACTCCCAGATCCGCTCCAGCCCGGACAGCCCGGTCGCCTACAGCGCATTCGACCCGCGGCTGCAGCTCTGGGTCGCCGCGTGCCTGTACCAGGGCATGGTCGACGTGCGCACCGCGCTCAGCGGCCCGGCCGACGAACAGACCGCCGACGGCATGTACCAGGTCGCGCGCTGGTTCGGCACCACACTGCAGATGCCCGGCGAGCTGTGGCCCGCCGATCGCGTGGCGTTCAGGAAATACTGGGAGACGGCGCTTGCCTCGGTGCGCATCGAGCCGCCGGTGCGCGCCTATCTCGAGGAACTCCTCCGGCTTGCCTACCTGCCCGCGCCGCTGGGCGCGCTGCTCGGGCCGGTGAACCAGTTCCTGACCACCGGTTTCCTGCCCCCGCCGTTCCGCGACCAGATGGATCTGCCATGGACCGACCGGGACCAGCGGCAGTTCGAGGCGGTGCTGCGGGCGGTTGCCATGATCAACCGGATGATGCCGGGCCCGGCGCGCCGCTTCCCGTTCAATGCCTGCCTGCTGAGCTGGCGGTGCCGTCGCTGGCTCGGCGGCGGCCCTTTCGGGATCTTGAACGTCACGTCATGGCGCGAGCCGGGCTAGCCACGGCCGGCACCGGCCTCCCGGGCGGCCTCACAACGTCAGGCCGGACTCAAGGTGCGAGAGCGCGGTGTCGATCAGCGGCGCGACGTCGGCATCCGGGTCGTCGGCCATCGCGGCGGCCACGGCCATCATCGCCCCGACGACGGCGCCGGCGACCGTGCGCACCTTGAAGTCGTCGGGGGCGCGCCCGGCGCGCTCGGCCATCGCCCCGGCCAGCAGCTGCATGGCCCGGGAGAACTGGTCGAGCATGGCGGCGCGGAGCCGTGGCACGGACAGGGTGAGCGCGATCCGCTCCCGCTGCGCGGCCCTCTCGGCGTCCGGCAGGTCCGCGAAGACGCTGCGGAACGCCGCCCGGATGGCGGGAATCGGGCCCAGGCCGGGTGGCTGGTTCCGGTACGCCTCGACGATCAGCGGGTCGTAGTCGTCGTCCAGGACCACGTCTTCCTTGGTGGGGAAGTACCGGAAGAAGGTGGTCTCGGAGACCTCGGCCGCGTCGATGATCTGCTCGATCGTCGTGGCGTCATAGCCCTGCTCGCGGAACAGCCGCAGCGCGTGCGTCTGGATCGCCGCGCGGGTCCTGGCCTTCTTGCGTTCCCGCAGGCCCGGCTTTGCCTGGCCGGTGCTGGCTGGCATGCGGCTCCTCTCCTCGCCGGGCTGGTGCCCGCGCCGGGGCAGGAAGCCCAGGGCGAGGACGGCGCCCGCGGCGCCGATCCCCGCCGACACCAGCAGCGATACGTCCATGCCGTGCACGAACGCCGCCTTCGCCGACCGGGCCAGTCCCGCCGACCCGAGCCGGCTGGCGGCGGCCAGTCCGCCGTAGACGCTCTGCCGCGCCGCGGCCGCCACGGCCGCCGGAAGCCCGGCCACGTCGAGGCGGGCCTGGTAAGCCGCGGCCAGGACGCTGCCCATTATCGCCGTGCCGAACGGCCCGGCGGTCTTCTGGAACGCCTGCACGATCGCGGAGCCGGTCCCGCTTCGTTCTGCGGAAAGCCGGGAGACCGCGGCGGCGGTGGCCGCGGTCAGCGCCAGCCCGGTGCCAGCGCACAGCACCGCCATCCAGCAGGCGGTGAACGCCGCGCCCGACGTGGTCCGGGTCGCGGCGCCTGCCACCGCGCCGGCGGCGAGCAGCACGAACCCGAGCGTGACGGTGAGCCTTGCCCCGGCCGCCTTCGCGATGGCGCTGGCGGGCAGGGCCCCGGCGATGAGCCCGCCGACCAGCGGCAGCAGCCGCAGGCCGGAGCCGAGCGCGTCGGCTCCCTGCACGGCCTGGAAGTACTGCGGCATCGTGAACAGCAGCCCGATCATGCCCAGGCCGGCGACCCCGCCCAGGGCGGCTCCCCAGGTGAACGACCCGGAGCGGAACAGTCCCGGGTCGATCAGCGGCTGGCCGCCACGCCGGCCAAGGCGGCGTTCCCAGGCCGCGAACCAGCCGAGGACGGCCGCCCCGGCCGCGATCAGCGCCAGCGGGACGGGATCGGCCCAGCCGTGCTGGCCGGCTTCGATCAGGCCGTAGGTGACCAGGACCAGCCCGGCGGCTGACGCGGCCGTGCCCGGCGGGTCCAGTCCGGGCCGCGCGGCCGCGCGGGACTCGGGGATCAGGGCCAGGCCGGCGGCCAGGCCGACGATGACCACCGGCACGTTGAGCAGAAACACCCAGCCCCACCAGAACCGGGACAGCATCCAGCCGCCGAGGATCGGGCCAAGCGGCAGGCCCAGGAAGTTCGCGGCTTCGTAGATCCCGGTCGCCTTGGCCCGCTCCGCGTCGTCGAAGAGCACGGTCAGCGCGGACAGCGCCATGACCGTGACTCCCGCCCCGGCCAGCCCCATGACCAGCCGCGCCACCAGGAACACCGCGGGCGAGGGAGCCTCGGCGCACGCCGCCGAGCCCGCGCCGAACAGCGCAAGGGACGCCAGCAGCAGCCTCTTGCGGCCGAAGCGGTCGCCCGCCAGCCCCGCCGGAAGCACGGCGGCGGCGAGCAGCAGCAGGTAGCCGGAGGAAAACCACTCCAGGTCCGACTCGGACGCGTGCAGCGCCCCGGCCAGCGTGGGCAGCGCCACGGACAGGACGGTCCCGTCCAGGGTCACCGCCAGGACGCTCAGGCTGACCGCGCCGAGCGCGAGCCACCTGCGTGAGCCTGCCATTAGCACGTTGGTAACCTCCGAAGAGAGGTTACCAACTTTTGGCAGTTACCACCAGAATATTGTCTTGCGGTGCGGCGGGCCGCCCGGCAAGCGCCGCCGTGAGAAAGTCCGCCACGATGCCGGCATCGATTTCTCCATCGACGGCCAGGTGCACTCGCCGGCCTCCTTGCTTCACGCTAATCTCAAGCGTGTTTCCGGCCCTTCTGCACGATGCGCGGATCCAGGAGGCAAATGCCCGGACCGCGTCCGGTGCCTGCATCAGGGTTACCAGCGCGGCGGCGTCCATGCCAATCGTGACCACGGCTTCAACGGCGGCGCCGCGGAATACGGGCAGGGCGAAAGCCAGCCCCTCGCGCTCAAGCTCGTCAACCGCGTCGAACGGAACCGCGACGATAGCGGTCCTCCAGTCATTCATGTCTTCCATTCCTGTCCGCGTACGCTTACCGCACGTCCGGGACACCATCATTGGCTTCCGGTGGGCTGCCTGCCAGCGCCGGTAACCAACATACGTCGGCTCACTTAGGACCGTCCGCCTGCGAAGCAGAGCCTGGCCGTGCGGGCGCAGGCAAAGCGCGCCAGGGCCCCCGCGGCCGTCGCCGAGCGGTACGCGGCCTCGCGGAGCCGCGAGGTTCGCGGGCCATCGCCACAACCCGGGACGCCACCGCCGGCCACGACCCAGCCGATGTCCCGGGCCACGGCGCCCCTGTGGCTGGTGCACCACCGCGACCCAGCCGATGTCCCGGGCCACGGCGCCCCTGTCGCTGGTGCACCACCGCGACCCAGCCGCGGCCCGGACATGCTGCAAAGCTCAGCCACCGCCTCATCGCCGCCATCACAAAGCTCCGCCGTGCCCTCATCGCCGCCAGATTTCGAACGTTTCATCGCCCACAGATTTACCACATTTAACCCGGTCGGCCGGGCACCTGAAGAAATGGACGTCATCCTGCTGGGAGAAGACGCGCAGCGGTCTAACTGCGAAATACGTGAGAACTAGCTAACGTATGGTTTCGCCAAGCGTGGATCGTGCGGTTCCGCCATGGGAGGGAATGGTTAGGTTGGGCGGCATTGTAACGGTTTGGTTCGTAATCATCGCACTCATGATCGTGGCGGGGATCGCCTTTCGGGCCATTCCCAGGAAGCTGGCGCCCGTCCACCTGCACAAGGTGGCGCCCGCGGCGGCGTCCAGGCTGGTGAGTGACTTCATTGCCAGCAGCTACGAGACCGACTTCGGATACCCGAGCGGGTATATGCAGATCGAGCGGGCAACGGAGACCGAGGTCGTGGCCAGGGAGTGGGTGGCTAAGGGCAGCCACTTCACGCAGATACTGGGCAGCTTCTATCGCGCGATCTTAGGGCTCGGCTCGGAACTGGGCTGCCTCGGTGCGTACATCGGGTTCTGCATCGCCGCGCTGGCCACGCCAGCGCTGCTCTATGCCGCTCTCACCGAGACGCTCCTGAAGTACCTGCTGAGGTCGCGGATACAGGCCGTGTTCGAGCGCACCGGTGACGGCACCACGGTTACCTTCACCCTCCGCGGGCCGACCGCGCTCCTCGTGGGCCGGCGCCTTGAGCGGGCTTTCAACGAGCCGGTGCTCCCGGGCCGGGTGGCATCGCTGGCCGGGGTCCCGCTCACCCGGCCGGCCGTCGGGACCAGCCCGCCCGCCGCGCCCGAGGGTGCCGTCGCGTGACCGCGTCGGACCTGACCGAGGAGTCCGGGCTGCCCTCAGGCGCCACCAAGGCCATCCGAGCGGCGGTGCACGCAGAGTTCGACGAGGTGCTGCCCCATGTGGTGGAGGCGCTGCGCCGGAACAACGCCTTCGATGAGATCAACGAACGGCTGCGGCTCGCCGAGCGGCGCATCGAGGCCCGGCAAGAGCGGCCGGTGATCGTCGGCGTGCACCGCATGCTCGACCGGATCCGGCACCTCGACTTCGACGAAGCGATCAAGCAGGCGCTTGAGGACGACATCGTGCGCGTGCTCACCGACGCCGGCTACGAGGAGACCGGGCAGGCCGGCGAGGCCTATGACCCGTCCCGCCATGACGCGATCGGCGGCCGCGCGGTGGACGGGATGGCGATGGTCACCAAGGTGCACACGCACGGCCTCGTCGCATTCGGCGACGTGGTCGTGCGGGCCAAGGTGGAGATCTCGCCAGGCACGCAGCCCGGCAGCGCAGAACAGTGAGGAGCGGGTTGAGGATATGGAGAGAATCTTCGGGATAGACCTCGGCACCACGAATTCCGTCATCGCCTACACCGATCCAGCGGGAACGACCGAGGTGATCGCCGGGCAGGACGGCAACCGGATCGTGCCGTCGGTGGTCTACTTCGCCAAGGACGGCACGCAGCTTGTCGGGACGAGCGCCAGGCAGCGGGCGCTCATCGAGCCCGAGCGGGTCGCGATGCTGTTCAAGCGCGGTATGGGCGAGAAGACGTTCCTCGACGACGAGCAGCCGTTCGTAGTGGACGGGAAGACCTGGGCGCCGGAGGAGCTGTCGGCCTCGGTGCTCAGGAAGCTGGCGCTGATGGCGCAGGAAAGGTTCGGCGAGCAGGTCCGCAAGGTCGTGATCACCGTGCCCGCCTACTTCGGCGACAACGAGCGCGCGGCGACCAAGTCGGCCGGGGAGATAGCCGGTCTTGAGGTCGTGCACATCGTCAACGAGCCGACGGCCGCTGCGATAGCGCACGGCCTCGACAACCCCAGCACCGGGCGGATCCTCGTCTTCGACCTCGGCGGAGGCACGTTCGACGTCACGGTGATGGAGGTAGGGCCGGACGGAAGCATGAAGGTGCTGGCCACCGGCGGCGACCGCAGGCTGGGCGGCATGGACTTCGACAACTTCATCCTTGACAAGATGATCGCTGCCGCGCGCGACGGCGGCCTCGACATCGAGACCGAACCGTGGGCGCGGCAGGACGCCTACGGCAAGGCCGAGGCGCTCAAGAAGGAACTCTCCACGCTGGAGTCCTCTGCCGCGTCGCTCACCGGCAGCGGGCGGCCGCTGGCGTTCGAGCTGACCCGTGCGCAGTTCGAGAAGCTGCTGAAGGACAAGCTGACCGCCACCGAGGACACCACCGTGTACACGCTGGAGACGGCCGGGCTTCAGCCGTCCGACGTCGGGACCGTGCTCATGGTCGGCGGGTCGAGCCGGATCCCGGCGTTCCAGAAGGTGCTCGAGCGCGTCTTCGGCAAGCCGCCGGTGTTCTCCCGCAACCTCGACGAGGACGTGGCCCGCGGCGCGGCCATGCTCGGGGCTAAAGAAGGGGCGGATCTGGACCCGCGCAGCGTTCTCGCCAGGATGCCCAAGCCCGTGGATGTCTGCTCGCACGGCCTTGGCGTCACCGCGCTCAACGACGACATGGTGAAGCAGAACTTCATCATCATCGAGGCGCAGTCACCGGTCCCGGCGCACGGCGAGGACATGTTCAACACCGTGGACGAAGGCCAGACTCAGGTCGAGATCAAGCTGAACGAGGGTGACGAGGAAGACCTGGAGTTCGTCAAGCAGATCGCCAGGGGCGTCGGCCGGTTCGGCCGGCCGGTTGCCAAGGGACACCCGATCACGGTCAAGATCGATTACAACAGGGACGGGCTGATCGAGCTGAATGCCTACGACGGCGAGACAGACGCGTTCCTGTGCAAGCTACAGGTCGAACGGCCTGGCAACCTCAGCACGGCCCAGGTGGCGAACGCGGCCGAGATCTTCAGGAAGACAAAGGTGAGCTAGCCATGGTCGCTACCCGCGAGAGGTGGGAGACCGCCTCGGCGCTCCCCCGTCACCCCAGCTACGAGCAGATGCTCGAGTTCTTCGGCATCCCGCCGTACACGGCCGACGCGCTCGATGACAACATCAGCAAGAAGCGCCGCCGCTGGAACCACATGAGCAACAGCGGGAACCCCGCCGGCCGGCAGAAGGCGGCCGAGGTTCTCGCGCTGATCCAGCGGGTCTCGCAGGCCGTCAAGCGCGGCATGGTCGACGAGCAGGGCGGCGGCGTCGAGACCGAGATCCCGGCGTCGATCTTCGACACGCTCGAGGAACTCTGGCGCATCCTTTCTGAGTACGTCTTCGCTGACGAGTACGACGAGGCGATAAGGGTCGCCCGCGAGGCGGTCAACCGCTGGCATAACGCCGACGCCGCCTCCGCGCTCGCCTGGGTCGTCGCCAACTTGGTCAACGACGCCGGGGTCGCGCACCCGCAGCTGGTTGCCGAGGGGCTCCAAGCCGCCCAGTTCGCGGTCCGTCAGCAGCCAGGGGAGCTCAGGAACTGGGAGAGCGCCGCGAGCCTGCTGCTGGCCAGTTCCAGGGTGCAGGACGCCGTGGACGCCGTGGACCACGCCGAGCGCGCCACCGGCGGCGGGGCTACCGCCATGCTGTACCTGGTCCGCGCCAGGGCGATGGTCACCCTGAAGCGGGCCGACGAGGCGATGGCCGCCGCGGTGCGCGCGGTCAACAGGGCCGAATCCCGCGTCGCCGCAGCCGTCCGCTCTGAGGCGACGGAAATCCTCGTCTCGTGGGCCGCGACCATGCTGCCGATCAACTCGAGCTCGCAGCTCACCCAGTACACGGAGATGGTCGGCGTCGCCGCCTGGTGCTCCCACGGGGTGCCCGAGGCGGAGGACAGGGTGCGACCGTACCGGATGTGGGCGATCAACGCGGGCAAGCGGGTGTTCGTCGGCTCTGACCGGATGCGGTCATTCCTCGCGGTCATCACGGGGTTCATCTCCCTGCCAATCCACAATTACCTTCGCTCGAAGCCGGCCTGGCAGGTGTTCCGCGAGGGTCAGGGCAAGGAGCTCACCGAGGCCTTCTTCATCGTGGCAGCCCCGGCTTACGTGCAGAAGATCCACAACGTCAGCCTGGGCCTGTCTTTCAAGACCGACTAGCTGCGCGTTCACGAGCGGCGATGCACGCCGCTCGTCGGCGGCTCCTACACCGAGCTGACTTTGCCCGGCCGCCCCGGTGTCATCGACGTCAGCCGCGCCGCGGCTGCGCTACACAAGGCCACCTGCAGGCTCAGGGACCACTACCCAGACCAGCCGGTCCTCTGGGCCGGGCACATTCATACCGGGCCGTGACGTTCAAGGAAAAGGCCAGGGACAGCCTGCTCATCGCAACAGCGCGGGCCGCGCCGTGAGCCCTGCGGGCGGAGGGCAAGTACCGCCGGCGTGCGGACAGCGCAGCCGTCGCCGGGCGGGGCCGTGCCGGGCGGCGGCGTGCGGGCGAATCCCGGTAACTGACGGCGTGGGCCGGCGCGGCTGTTAACCTCACACCTTGTGATCACCTGTGTCGTTGAGTACGTGATCGATGCGGCCAAGGTCGACTCCTTCGAGGAGTTTGCCAGGCGCTGGATGGAACTCGTTGACCTGCACGGTGGCAGTCACCACGGCTACTTTCTCCCGGCCGAGGGCGCGAGCGACAAGGCGCTCGCCCTGTTCAGCTTTCCCAGCCTGGCTGCATACGAGCAGTACCGGTCCCGGTTCGGCACAGATCCCGACTTTGTCGCGGCCGACCGGATCCGGGATGACAGCGGCTGCGTGCTGCGCTACCAGCGGACGTTCATGCGCCCGCTGCTTCCGGGCCAATAGGCACTGAGCGGCGTTTAGGGGACCACTTTGCGCATGACGCAGTGGTTCTTGCCCTTGGGGTGCACGTAGCTGAAGCCGGCCTGCTCGAAAAGGCTCCGCGTGCCGTTGTAGAGAAACGATGCCGACACCCTCTTGCCGTCGGTGTCCTGCGGATACGCTTCCACGACCCCGCCGCCTGCCTGCGCTATCAGGCCAAGCGCACCCTCCAGCGCGACGCCTGCCACCCCGTTACGCCGGTAGTTCCTATCCACGAAGAAGCAGGTGAGCCTGTAGTCAGGCAGCCTGTCAAGAACGGCTTCGTACTCTTTCCTGTGGTAGATGCTCGGCAGTTCGTCCGGGCTGCCGTACTGGCACCAGGCCACCGCGATATCCCCGTCGAACACCAGCGCAGGGTGTGCCCGGCCCTCGTTGACCAGCCGCTCCTTGAGGGCGCGATTGCCCTCCGGGGTCTGCCCCCTCTCGGCACATGACGGGTGGAACCAGGTGCACCAGCAGCCGTTCCAAACGCCGTTGTGCCGCCCGGCGAGCCCCGCGAACGCGTCCCACGTCTCAGGAGCGAGCGGCTTGACCACGTAGTCCGTCATCGGTCTCCCTCGTTCATGCTGGGCGGTCATGCCGCGATGATCGCGCCTTTCGTCCGGCGATCCCGCCCGGCCCGAACGGCACGCCCGCCGCAGCCACGGCCCAGCGGCACGTCAGGATCCTTCGGCGAGCGCCGCGAGCCGGTCGAGCGAGGCCCGCAGCCTCTCGGCCGTGGTCGCCCTGGCTCGCGCGAAGCGCCCGGGGTCCGTCAGCTCGGTCCAGTCGTAGGTATGGGTCACCAGCGTGCGGGACGGCCCGGCAGGCTCGAGTTCCCACCGCCACAGGTGCCCGGGCGGGCGCTGCCCCGGCTCGGCAGGCAGCCAGGCAATCCGACGGCCCTCGTCGAACTCCACCACGTGGTTCTCCCGTACGCGGCCCTGGGTGATCGTCATCGTGAACACCGCGCCGGTGCGGCGGACTCGCTGCCCGTCGGCCGCCCCGGCCAGGTTGTCGTTGCCGTCCCACAGTGGCTGCCGAGCCGGATCCGCGATCAGCTCGAAGATCCGTTCTGGCCCGGCTGCGATCTCCCGGCTGGCGCTGACCACGCGCGCCGCCTCCTGCCGCGTTGTCATGCGCCCATCCGCCGCGTTGTCATGCGCCCATCCAAGCACCCGCGCGGCGGCTTGGCCCCGCTCGTTTCCATGATCTGGGTTCCTCAGCAGCTCATAGCGCTGTTAAAGCGCCCAGATCATGAAAAGGCTGGGCGTTGGGCCGCGTTGCTGAGCGCCGGCGCGATGCCCGTGCCAGGGCTCGGCGCGATGCGCGTGCCAGGGCTCGGCGCGATGCGCGTGCCAGGGCTCGGCGCGATGCGCGTGCCAGGGCTCGGCGCGATGCGCGTGCCAGGGCTCAGCATGCCTGGGGC
>Ga0335075_10016342_pt1 | contig 11097 bp, 12 predicted proteins | sample Lox_Sample_24_FD_206723 | JGI IMG/M metagenome (GOLD analysis project Ga0335075, IMG submission 206723) | Soil microbial communities from Loxahatchee National Wildlife Refuge, Florida, United States - Lox_Sample_2.4 | ecosystem: Environmental > Terrestrial > Soil > Wetlands | place: USA... | reverse complement strand
AAAATTTGCCGCGTAAGTCGAGCAGAACGCTTGAAAGAGAAATAATCAAAACACGAACAGATAAAAAGAGGACGATCCGCTGGACGAGAGATGGGCCGTCCCCTTCAAACGATTATCGCCCGTATTAGCACTCGAGTGATGTCCTCCTTTGCTCCTGCCACTCTCAACCCCCGCATTAAGGATGTCCAGTACGCCGTCCGAGGAGAATTGGCCATCAAGGCGGAGAAATACAGAGAAATGCTCAAGAACCCGAACCATGGCCTGCCGTTCGACAAAGTGATCACCGCGAACATCGGCAACCCTCAGCAGAAGGGTCTTGACCAACCTCCCTTGACTTTTGGGAGACAGGTGAGCCCTTCCTCTCACGTAATTCCAGCTGGCTGTCGTTGACGGTGCCTGTGGCCGACAGGTCGCTGCCTTGCTCGAGTATCCTCCGTTGATGGAGAGTGGCAAGAACATCTTTCCCTCAGACGCAATCGCACGAGCAAAAGAGCTTTATGCAGAGATTGGGTCCATCGGCGCATACACCCATTCGCAGGGTGTACCCTTTATCCGCAAAAACGTCGCAAAATTCATTGAAAGTACGTCGTAAGCATTGAAGTTGTTATCGCATCAACTAATGCAGTTTAAAAAGGACGTGACGGTTATCCCTCGGATCCCAATCATATCTTCCTCACCGGTGGTGCCTCCGCTGGTGTGAACCTCCTCATCAACTTCCTTGTCTCTGACAACAAGTCTGGGGTGCTCATTCCTATCCCACAATATCCCTTATACACTGCCACTCTGGCGCAATACGGCGGCATTCCTATCCCTTACTATCTCGATGAAACCGAGCGTGGGTGGGGCACAAGCACAGAAGAAGTAGAGCGGGCAATCAAGGAGGCAACCGAAGAGGGCATTAAGCCCAAGGCACTCGCCATCATCAACCCTGGTAACCCCGTTGGATCCGTGCTCACATACGAAGAGCAGGAGTCACTCGTGAAGCTTTGCGAGAAATACAACATCGTACTACTGGCTGATGAGGTGTATCAGTCGAACATTCACACCAAAGATGCAAAGTTCACGTCTTTCAAGAAAGTCGTGTGCGACCTCAAGTCGGACATTGCTCTCATTTCTTTCCATTCCATCTCCAAAGGTGTCACCGGAGAGTGCGGTCGAAGAGGAGGGTACTTTGAATGTCACAATGTCCCCGGGGAGACGGTGACCCTACTCTACAAGATGGTCAGCGTGGGACTTTGCCCGGCCGTCGGTGGCCAGATCGGTGTAGATTGTATGGTCCGCCCACCGGTTGAAGGAGACGAGAGTTATGAGCTCTGGAAGAAAGAGACCGACACGATTCACAAGGCACTTGCGGAACGAACAACGCTCATGGCGGCCCGCCTGAATGCTCTCCCAGGCATGTCTTGCGCACCGTCTCCCGGTGCCCTTTATCTCTTCCCCTCCCTCCATCTTCCAGAGAAGGCGCTGCAGGCAGCGAAGGCAGAGGGAAGGACCCCTGACAACTTTTATGCACTTGCTCTGTTAGACCAGACCGGCATTTGCGTTGTCAGCGGCGATGGCTTTGGTCAGAAGAAAGGTCAAGCTCATTTCAGATTGACTTGTCTTTGCGCAGGTGTCGAAGCATACGTCGAGCAGCTCGAGAAGTTCCATCGGGCCTTTATGCAGAAGTACGAGTAGAATCTTGCTTTCTTATTTGTGTCATTGGGAATAGATGGGCCTCCACAGTCTCTGACTTATCACTCTCTTGGTGTGAGGGGAGAATTTCGGTGCCAACTCTCAGGGGTCTGACTCCCTGACTGCAATAAGCTCTGCAAAAGCGAGAGAACAGAGTTTCGTGATCATATCGGAACATTGCCAGGAGCGCTGCCTTTTTCGATGACCGTGCGAAGGCTAGAGTGGGACATGATCTCTCGTCAGCTCTCTCCACCAAGGCCCGGGTAGCCTTACAAACCTGTAGTCATCGCCATGCTGTGTGATATACCTCACCCACGGTAGCGCTTGGTAACCGCTCTTTTCCACAATTTTCAAGTACCGTACTTGAATGCCGCTTACGGTGAAATAAGGGATCTCAAACTTGACCGATATGGGTGCTCGTCGCTCTACCTCTTCGGCTATGATGGCTGGTTATTGAGTGAAATGTAACGCGGGATACGTTATTATACGTACTGTTACGGACGCTGGGCAAACCAAACTGCGCCCTCATCAGGAACTCGCGGGAACCCCCCAATTGCTTGATTTTCCACACAAATGCGGATTTGTCCGGGACATACTGAGCTGTTCCTGTTGCAGCCTGCAGATAATAATAAGCGCTTGGAAAGTTCCAGTCATCATTTCACTCACGCGGAATTTTGGCGAATCCGCATCATCTGGAACTGGCACATAGATCTCGACATTGTTCGCATTGCTTCTTCGCTTAAACTGCGCTTTCACCTGGAAGATGCGTCCTCAGTTTTTACGAAGGGCAATGTTCGGATTCTCGTCTTACTTTAACCATATATTCTACCCGACTGCCCCGATGGCTTTCCACACTCGCTTCAACCCATATCAGGGGTTTCACCGGGGTCGATAGGCGGTAAGACATGAGTTCGAATTCACCATCTGTGGGTATTGATGGTGAGTATCCGTGGCATGGATTTCATTCACAACTATGAGGGTGATAGGGGTGCGAACCTGGTGGGATGAAGGAGATTGTCCGATCATTTTCAAATCGAGAGAGCCGGACACATTGGTGGAATTTTACGTCCTCCATCTCGATCGCCTTTCCACGGGACGCCCTTCCTGTGCTCTCGAACATGACCTTGTCGTTCAGGCCCAGTCTCAGTTCGGGCATGCCAGAAAGGTAACATTTCATTTTGATGGCGCCCAAGATCTCCGAACGAATGACATTCCCATTTGCGTTGACGAGGAGATTGACGGACTCTATGACATCGAGGAAGACCTCATTCTTCCGGTACCTTATCCCATCTGAACGCCAGGAAACGGCGTTTGTTACTGCGGGAGGAGCAGTTATGGCATCGAGTTTGTGGGATTCTTGTGTAATGTACCTGCTTCGCGTCAGATAAATATGGGTGGAAACGCTAGTAAAACGCACTCTTGAAGAATTTTGGATTCTGTAGTCTGAGGGTAGCCAAAGTCCATTACTTCGTCAAGAAGTTCGTAAATAATGACGAAATTGTCTCTTATGCTCTCTTCCTCGAGCTCCTTAAAGTATTCGATAAGGACGCTACATAGCCGTTGCAAGAAGAGGATGATCTCGGCGGCATTGCTGTTCCCTTTGCTGAGGGCAAGGAGATAAAGATTTGAATGACGAATGTGAAGATAATTAATGCCTTGATGAGTAAAACACGGAGTCACCGGTGTCTCTTCCTCCTCGAATTCGAGGATGAGTGGGAGGAATCGCTCAATATACGACGGCGGGACATCGTCACGGTACGAACGCTGAATCAACGGTTTGCCCTTGAGATCTAGGATGGCAACCAGGCTGGCCATCGTTTCCCACAGGAGGCCAGGGTCTGTGGCGGATGTCAAGTTTAGGAGTTTGGCACTATCCTTCGTTGGACCCGACCCTCCCCGAATGGCCATGGGCAACAGGACAATATATCCCCCGGAATACTGCCATTATGTGAGATATCCGCCAAAGAATCCCAAGTCACTCGGTTAAAGTTCCCCTGATGCTCTAGCAACATGACAACTTTGCAGCCATCCTCACCGGCGGTCTCTGCATCGGCTTGGTGTTCTCCTATCTTCCCCAGGTAAATTGGGACTTGGGGAAATGTATGACGGACAGAATGCTAACCAATGCTTTCGGCAGCACTACAAGATAATCCATTCCAAAACGTCTCAGGGTCTCAATCCAATCTTCCTTCTCTTAGGCAGCACCAGCGCCGCTAGTGGAATGCTCAATGTGTCAGTAGTCTCACACTTTCAGACACTTCGCAGCATTAAACGACCGTACAGGATCACCCTGCAATGGCTCATTATTCAATGTTGCAAGTACCTAAGTCCGGGTGACTGTATAGAATCTCTAGGTGCTATCTGGATTGTCGGTCTTCAATGGTTCTTCTTCACGACGATGTAAGTTAGCTTGTCGTTCTCCTCTCAGTCCTCTACTAAAATCACGCTCTTAGCCTCGTCCTCTACATGATCTACTTCCCTCCTCATCACAAATATGTGGACATCACGTCCCACACAGTCCCATGGGATCATGCCATGATCACAAATCGTCATGTCAAGTCTGCCGAGTGGCGTCTCGCTTCCCTAGCGGCATGGACCACCTTTCTGCATCTCCTGTTTATCACGTTTACCACATTCTTCCTGATTCTCACCGAGACGGACGTAGTCAAATCTCCGGAGCCGCCTTACCCCATTCCCTCACCGGATCCATCGCCGCCACCACCAGCCCACCCGCCGCCCTATCCATCCCACCGGATTGAACTATGGGCGATGTTCCTAGGCCTCCTTTCCACCACGCTTGCCGTCATCCAATACGCACCCCAGCTCTGGACGACCTTCCGGGCCAAGACCGTTGGCGCCCTGAGCATTCCGATGATGTGCATCCAAACGCCTGGTGCCATCCTCATGGTCACCTCCATCGCCATCCGCCCCGGCACCAACTGGACGAGCTGGATCACTTATGCTACAGCCGGGATCATGCAAGGTTCTCTGCTCGTCATGTGCATCTGCTGGAAGGTCCGCCAGAGAAGACTAGACATCGACGACTTTGGAAGGCCGTTGCATACGCAGGTCATTAGAGAACCTCACGGCGCCCCGTCTGCTGCCCAGCCACCGACGAGTGCCACACCGGCAGCTCATACCGAAACTACGCCCCTTTTGGGATCGCATCCCGGGCAACCTCCCAGCCGACCCGCCAGCAATAACAAGAAGACTTGGTACACATTCTGGAAGAAGTAGGAGGGCTGCCTTAGCATATCGTTTGGCTGCCTTATCCATTCATCTTGTATGGTATTATCGTGACGATCTAGTCTTCGATTTACAGATCTCAAGACAGCGTTCGAAACGATTATGAACTGAAATTACGAGATACGGGCCGAGAGACATATGGGAGACATTATATTCGGAACTCTTCCATTTCATTGCCGTGAGGCCATCGATACACCACCGATTTGAGCGCGTGCCCCAGCTCTTTTCGAACCCTGGCCATCACCTCAAGAGCTTGCTGCATGGAATGCGTGTCTTGCGAACGCAAGGCACTTGAGTCATAGAACACAAGGGAAGAAAGTCTTGGACATAAAAGAGGCCGATCGCGCCCCTTGGGATGTTGTTTCTGGTCGGTATTCCATTCCCCAGAGGTGGACTCTGAGAGTGACTGGAGCATAGAGGCGTGGTCCGTGCGAACCCACTTGATACTCAGTTCTTCCAGTTCGCCCAATAGCTCGAGCGCATTTCGAATCGTCGTTGCTGAGACGTGCAAATCCTCTAGGCGGAGGACACGAGGTGAAAGCATCGTACCCCTGTTACGCCTTTCCGAGCTCCAGAGAGAGGACAGCGCGTGGTCGTTATATTGCGGCGCGACAATGCGTACTTGTGGGCTGATGACCAACTCAATGAGGGCAGGTGCGATGATGGAGTAGAGAGCCGCGAGATTTGGGTGCTGGAATGTCAAGTGAGTCAATCTCTTAAGATGGATTGGCGTCGAGGGCGTGGGTAGCGGAGCAGAGGACATGATCGGCCGCCGTTTTCCAACAGAGATTTGAAGGTGGGTGAGGTTTGGACATTCGAAGGGGAGGAGTTGTGGAATATCGAAGAGCTTCAGGGTTCGAAGACGAGGCAATAGAGCGAGTGGGTTAGATTCTGGTTGCATCTGATGAAAGTCCAGAACGAGAGATTCGAGAGACTTGGCTTTCGAGAGCACCCTCTTCAGAACCTCGGTTTGGGGTCCGAGAGACTGGTCTATTGGGATGGTGACGTCGAGGTCGCACAGCGCAGGCCACCACTCTGCGTTTTCGAAAATTTCGAGCCCTAGTTGAGTCGTGGTGAGAGACCGTAGACGGCGTGCCGTTTTGTTGACGAGAGGTAATAACGATTTGTCTCGTGTTCGCAGAGATAACGTCTTCAAGTTGTCAAGGGGTTGGGTGTTCAGTCCGGGAAGATGGGCCATCGCGCCGTCAACCTCCAGCGACACCCAGCGATCCATGCGTTGCGAAATAAGATGCAACATGGCTGGGATATGGGCACGAACCACGTGTGGGATGGCCGGCGGTGAAGAAAGTTTGACTTGAAGAAGATTGTTCGATGACCGGAGAAGAGCCAGTTCAAGCTGCTTAGCGTTCGCACAGTACTCTTTCCCATCTATTCTCCGACTATGGGGCACGCCCGGTGCAAACGGATCTAGTTCCAGGTGTAGGCCTGTCCACAACGATGGCGTTGCCATTGCGGCGGAGCGCCATGTTCTATTGACGTGTGCAAGTACCCAAGGGTCGCCTTGGTCGTTGTGAACATAATGATAGAAAAGTTGGGCGAGGACGTCAAATAGCAAGCGCCGGACCGGAGCCAGGATTGACTGGCAGAGAGCAGTGTCTTGCTTGATTTTGAGTCGTCGCTGGAAAAGGGTGCGGATTTCCGCATCAATTTCTGCTATGGAAAGGTTGTTTTTCGCTATCTGAGAGAGTAGTTGCTGCGTTTCTGAATCGTTTGGTCGATGGTACGGTTCTGGGCGCAATGGATTCATTTGAATGAGAACCCGACGGTTGACTGGGGGGGGAGGAAAGAAAGAGAGGAAGTCTGGATTTTTTTTTTCAAGAGAACGGGTGTGTCGGCTTTTTATGTTGCGTGTGTTTTATAGACCCACCAGGAGATGAGACAGGGCCGGCGGAGTGAATAGGTGAAGTGACAAGGGGATGCCGCCACTTCCTCCACAAGTATCACGAGTGTTCCACCGAAGCATTCGTGGAATTAAATCCTGCTTCATGCATTGACTGTCAGCACAAATGCCAAGGTCCGAAAGGCAAGCGAACGGGTCACTCGTGACGACCTTTCCAAGACCGTCGATGACGAGCAAATAATGTCGGCATTTTGAGGAGGGAATGTGAAAACAGTCCTCAGGTGCGGAAGATGATCTGAACAATAGAGATCCGAGGGAATGAACACCGGCATCAATGGTCGAAATTATTGTCCGAAATAATCTCGAAAACGAAATCAATGGCCGTCAGTTTCGGAAAAGGTCAGCTGCCAAAAAGCTGGACTAGCACTGCCACCCCCGTATTTTTGATAGTCCTGACGGTATACCTGGGCACTCACAAAAGAAGATTCAGAAACAAGATATGGCATAAGTACCACGGCAGTATGGGAAACACACAAAATAAGTTGCAACTGGCCACTGCATCAGGAGGGAGCCCGACTCGAAAATTGGATATATTAGATACCTACATACCATCAAATCCGCACATATTCCGAGAGTGAAATGGCGAGAACTTCGGTATCGGCCAAGTGTCCCGTCGAATGCGACCAAGGACCCCCTACCGACAGGAAGCAGTGTCTTGGGACGCCTATAACATATTTAGGCCCCTCTTTTATCCCTTGCTTGTGTAGCAACTGACCGATTTGCCCTTTTGGGAAGGCAAGTTCCCAGAAATGAACTACCACTCCAGGTTTGATATCGGAGAGATGCTGTGGCTTTCAGGCCGGTACGATGGCCTGACCATTGGATGATAGAAAAGTCGCGAGGGTAAGACACATTGGATGGCATAGAAGCCTTCAGAAAACCTATTACCTGTGGAATTCAAAGGCGTCCTTTGAGCGAAGAGGCGGATGGCGCGGTGAAGCTATGAGATTCATGGTTACAATCGATTTCCTTATTTCCTGGAGAAAACGACGTTAGAGTGAACGCTTAGCGCGCGTGACAAACGATCCACACCCTACGACCTCCAGGAATCCTTGTGTGATCAGCTGCTCGATATCCGACCTCCGGACCATGAATCTCTGGCCCCTCTGAAAGTCGATAGGGCCAAGCTCGGTTTGAATAGTTCCGCAATCCCGAACCACTCTAACGACGACGTTGAGTTCCTTCGGCGGGGTCGTGACGTCGCCAACGACATCGAGGATATCCTCGAAATCTGCGCGGTATTCTTGCACTATCTCGTTGTAACTTCTGAGAAAGTCGACTTCGTGTGGACTTAGTTTGCTTCGCAGCTCTGGGTCTCCGAGCAAATGGGCGAGCGATCCGGCGGCGCCCCAGTAGAGTTCTCGGAGCTTCTCCAGGCGGTTGCTCTGATACGCCAGCACACAGCGCTTGTTCCGCCGTAGGGCGATATGATACAAGGAGGCTGCTGCCATCACCCCTTCTGGGACCTCGGAGCCTTCCATCTCGTATTCTGCCGTCACGCGGGAGAGATCTGTGTCGAGCATACGCATTTCCCGGCAAATTGCGCGCACGAGGGGGTCGTTGTATTTGACGAGGGTGCCTGCAGCATTTGACCGCCAGGCTTCGTTCACGAGAGCCATCGCCTGATCTCCGAAAATGCGATTTTCGGATGCCATTGTGCTGATGAGATGGTTGTGTTGGTGTCGTACGAATGTGGTGGAGAGCAGACTAATGTATGATTATTCCTTACGCTCGACCCATCAATTATGATTAACGAAGATGGGGAGGAGACTGCAACACCGCAACATACATTGGACAAGATAATTCGAGTCTTTGATGCAATCACGACCGGTCAACTCATGCCAGCGCCAATCACCGTCAGGCGCACGAGAGGCGACCCGGCTTTGCCTCCAGGCCGCTTTCTTCCACCACCACCGGCAGGTGGTTTCATTGTGGAAGGCGAGGAATCTGCGGAAGCAGAGGCAATGGAGGGCTGCGCGACGCACCTCCCACTTTCCATGATACCATCTGCCTTGCAAATGCTGGATCTCCCTCCAGCCGATGCCGACGTTCTCGACGTGTTTCGAAATGCGGCTGGAGGGTGGGATGGCAGCAGAGACGGACAACAAGGCGTCAGTAGAAAGGACTGGATATCGGTGTGCTCGATACTCCTCTCCCAACAGGACCAGCTGGCGTCTTCGTCCCAGGACGAGACCATGAGGGACAAGTCTCCGTCACTGGAGGAAAGTAGTGCCGGATCGTCTGACGATGAGGAGTATCGCGAACCAAAGAAGGTTAGCCAGGAGGATGAAGAGGAATCGAGTGAAGAGGACGAAGACGAATATCGTGCCCCAAAACGAGCCACGAATCGCAAGGGCAAAGGACGAACACAGCCCCCAACCCGCCCACCAAAGCGAAAGAAGAAACGGGGGAGCTCCTTTGAGGCCGATGAGGGCTTACCGAAGAGCATGACAAAACGGCAGAAGGCGGCATGCCGCGAAGCATTTGCCCTCTTCTTCCCGGACGTAGAAGACAAGGACTTAGATTCGCAGCGCATCACAATAAAGGATATCGTAAGGGTATCCGGCCTGGTAAAGGAGCGGTTGACGGCAGAGGATGTAAGTCACATTCTGACCTGCCGACACTTGGGTCGACTGGCTCATATACAACCCAGGTTATAGAAATGCTCAGCGAGTTCTCTACCTCAGCCGACAAGTCGGTTTCATTGGCTGATTTTGAACGTATGATGGTGATCGCAAAGTTGGCCTGACGTCTGACAATGAGGAAAACAATGCCATAGACTAGATTCAAACCAGATTGGATGGCATTGTCATCGGGTTACGGTCTCTTGTATCCTTCCCGCAGCAGCTGCGATCACCTGTGTCCCATGCTCGGGGAAGCCACTGTGGGTGGTCTTGCAGGACTCTAAGAGGTAGGCAGTGCTTAATCTGCTCAAGAATATTTCACTGATTGCTAGTACATTATACCCACGTACTCTGGGGATCTGCAGGCTTGAAGTATCTTTCATTGTCAATGTAGGCGTCTACATGAATGCATTAACAGAGAACAAATATAAACTTTTTATGAATGCCTAACATCAAGGCTCGACATAATTCGGGTACTTTCCTAGAATAACCAAAGGAGACCAACCAACTCGCGAGCAATGCCAGAAACGACATTAAATGAAGACTCGATGGTACATTATTCAGCTCATTTCCTGGAGAAACAGTATTTTTTCGTGGCGTAAGGGTATTTAAGCCTGTGAGCATGCGTCTTTCGACTCTTGCACCTCTTTCGCCACCAGTACTTTATTCACCCGACCAGGCCTAATTCCGGTATATATTTCCATCACGAAACACAATACGAACCACTTCTTTTACTTATAACCTCAAATGTCTGTCGTCCGTCACGAGCCCATCCAGAAAATGCCTGGCCCTGCCACTGGGTTCGTCCTCCCGATGCATGCCATCGTCTATCCAACGCCGAAATCGATTGTCCATTCGCCCTCCCTTATAGTATATCCGAAAAGACGCCATCTTTCTTCAAAGGCCCTCTACAATCCTCGCCCGGGCAAAAACCCGCCCACGGATCGCGGCAATGTCCATTCTCATTTCGTTCCTCCCCCAGACCGAACACAGCCTGAGCAAAGCCGTCCCTACGTTTCCCCACGCTCATTCGAAATCATCTCCCCCTCTGGGAGAAAACAAATCATGGTATTTGCAGAGCGGGTGTCTCATATCACCGCTCAGGTCGAATATGGACTCATACCGGCCGACACCAAACTTAGGCGCTACGATGAGAACGGGAACCTCGCCGGGAATGAAAAAATGGAATTGCTCAGCCCTACGGTATTCGAGGATACCATGAGGGGTACTTTCTTCTTCGCCGAGAGGCGACCTCCCATGCCCAGTCAGTCGAGGAGGGGGGATCAAAATGAAGGAAGAGCAGCGGAAAAGAAAGGTGAAGAAGAGGGATTGAAGAGAAAGGGGAGTACAGGAAAGAGGAGCACAGCGGCTGTCAATGAAAAGGGAAAGGATAGCCAGGAGACCACGGCGCCACAAGCCATACCTACTCTTCTGGAACAGCTCATAAAGTTGGGTGTGCTGAAAATTATCCCGAGTGTCCGCTGTAGGAGCACTGAGCACAGAGGTGCATGTCTTGTCCGTGTGCTGCTGAACGATTCAGAGGCAAGCACACTGAACTCCACTATGAATATGGCTGACCTATATCCCAGATTGCGCACTCATGCTCTAGTCCACGTCATCCATATTTCCTCT
>Ga0335075_10016341_pt1 | contig 11098 bp, 10 predicted proteins | sample Lox_Sample_24_FD_206723 | JGI IMG/M metagenome (GOLD analysis project Ga0335075, IMG submission 206723) | Soil microbial communities from Loxahatchee National Wildlife Refuge, Florida, United States - Lox_Sample_2.4 | ecosystem: Environmental > Terrestrial > Soil > Wetlands | place: USA... | reverse complement strand
TCCACGAAAATGGCAACGAAAATAAAATTTTGATTAATTGAATTCATAGAAGCAAGGTTGCTATTGGTTACCCCGGAGGGAGCGGTAACACTGTTGAAGGTACTGGCGTTCAGAGATGGCGCTATTTGCATTAGGCACTGTTGGAGTTCTTAGATGGGAATTACCGTACTTACAGTAAAACAACAAAGACTCCCGCTACCACACCGCTTTTGATTATATCAATGACCCCACCTGTAAAGTTTGCCTGCATCTGGGACAATACCGCTGCTGTGCTTACCCCAGCCACAATAGTAGCTGGCTGTGGCATTATTGCCGACATGCTGAAACGACTCCCATTGCGCTTGAGATATGAACTGATGAAGGAGCTGCTCCAAAGTATTCGCAATGCCAAATTTATGGCGTTGGCCCAAACTAAGCCTTCCGCACCCATGTTAAGGAGCCGAAGAAATACATAGCCTGCTGCAGCAAATCCCACTGAAAACGCAAACATCCACATTGATTGGTGGTTGAGCTCCGACTCAGTTGCGATCGACGATATAAAGGCCTCGGTTACTCCGTTTACGGCAAGCAGGGGAATATAATAGCAGTATTTTGCAAGGACCTCACCTGCTCCGGTAGATGTCCATCTTGATCCCGCAACAAGGCTCAACAGAAGAGGGGCGATTGTCGGACCAACCGAAACAGCAGACAATGAGAGAAGACCATAAAATCTAAGGAGATTGTGTAGGTTTCTGCTCCCGGATTCTATCATGGCCTTAGAGGGCTTTCCATCGACGGTGGATAATAGCTTGCCGAAGTAATTTCGACTGCTTTCTTCGATTGGTTGGAAAATCATCCGAGCAATGAGCCCACCATAGTTCGATGCTAATGCATATATGCCCTGATCCTGTAGAGAGGCTAGGTACGAAACAAGGAATACATCTCCTTGAGTAAGGAGATGTTTAACGACACCCTGCACAAAGAGACTCATACCTAGAGCCAGGAGTGATCGAGAGAAATATGAAAATATAGTATCACCCTTGTTGCTATTAAGCATCAGTCTTTGTCACAAGGGAAGCAGATACCGCAATATGGTACCTTGAACGTATCGGACATGCCATCAATGAAAACCCACCGGCAGTTGCGATAGCTGAGACACTTCTGTAGTAAACAGAGAGGAGCAATAGACCATATGTGCATTGGCCAAGTGCGAAAGGGAGGACCCCAATGTTTGTCCCATTACGTGCAGCTAGAATAGCTGATCCACATGTCATAAGACAACGCGAGACTGTGGCGAATGACTCCGCAGCTGCACGTATTCTGTATTCGGATTTTTGCTGCACGACAATGAAGCATGGCTCTGCCAGTAATTCCAGAAAAGTTGCAAATCCATATAACTGAAGAGATTGCCTGAAATATGGCGTTCCAAGGACCGAAGGGTTAGAGCCCAGAGATTGAAGATAGGCCCACGCCAGTACAAGCACAAAAAAAAGGCCGAGGGATATGGAGATGTAGGCGAGGTTCACGACTTCCTGTGTCTTCCTAGCTGCCAAGCTCTTTTCGTCTTCGACTTTTGAGCCAGATTGCTGCTGATGATTCCGTTCATCCTCAATATTTGTATCCCTTTGACGTTGAATGGCCACACGAAGAGATTCCCGAGCGAAAAACAGGACAGAAATTGAGTATACCTCGAGCTGTGTGGATATGCCAAGAAGCTCTGGAGACAAATATCGAAGAAGTAGTTGGTTTGCAACAAACGTCAAGGCACGTGAGCCGACCTGGAGCACAATGAGGAAGGTGGCACCTTCAGCAGACCTTGAGAGAAGAGATGGTCTCCCTGGAGCCGGAGCCGGCCTGCTGGCGGAAGCTATGTCTGGAGATTTCAGATCCATTAAAGATCTTGATTTTCGGACGAGCGAGGCTGAGAAATTATGTGTTCTGGCCAAATATTAATCCGACGCAAGGCTACTTCGACTAGCCCCAATTTCGCCGCCTTTCTGCTCAGAAACCGGAGCCAGAAGTCAGTATGCTGCGTATAGTACGTTATTGATAAAGCATGTCCTACACCTCCATTTGCCTAAAGTTCACGTGGCCGCTGAGTCACGGGACATAGTTCTGTATAAACATACCGCGCACCTGTGTGAGAGGTCCGTGTGTACCTTACAATGTAAGGTGCTGGGGCAAGGAATCTGCTCCTGTCCGTGGCTTCAACGCTTGCTGCTTCCTAGCTATAAGGATGAGAGTCGTGGTGTGCATTGATTAGAAGCTGGTCGACCACCTTGACAAGCCCGAGCGTCCTCTTTAACCACCCTCGAGCTTGAGCAGGCAGCACATCCTAACAGTAAACCCCACACCGCGAGGACATGAAGAAAGCTTTCTCCTCGACAAGGACAACTGATATGTCACTCCTAAGGGCTACGGCTTGCTCTAAATTAAATGATGGTGGGCTAATAATGTATATAGTGGGGCATGTTTGGAAAGTGTCCGCAGCACAGCGTAGTGTCTCAGGGAACAATTTACTACCCTCTCTCATTTCTATATCTGGGACACGATTTCCTCAAGATGCGAGCACGCTTCATTCGCTTTATCATCCGTGGATTATCGGGTTGCTAACGAAGCGTAAGGACCTGCGTTGTGCGATCCGTGTAACCTACCTAAGATTGACTCAGGCCCGAGGCATAGATAAAAGGGGACAGTTTTTCTTCCAATTACCATCTAGGGATTTGTATTACCTAGAGAAGAGTGCGCTGGAAATATGCGAAGATATAGTGCTTGATTCTTTAGTATAACTATCGCCCTGACTATGTCACCGCTTGGCGTCAACGCGGTTTATCTCATCGCCTCCGCTTTCATCAAATCGTGCCAATCTACTAATGCCGCTCTCCTAGTAATGGCTTGCCCCTCTCTAACTCCCGTGTCGACAACTGCAGTGGTGCTGTTATCGATCTCGAACCGAAGGTGGTAGCAGGAGCTGGTTTCTTCGCTACTTTTGTCTGTGGCTCATTACAGTTCAAATCTAGGGCATCAAGAACGGTATGGTCATAGTCGAGGTGCCAATGAATATCAATGACAAGCATATGTGTTCTTAGCCAAGGATAACAGTGGCAACGTCACTGATCCTAATGTCCTCTATGGCCCTGCCATCGAGGTTACTCCTAACTCACCTACTTTCACCCTTACGATTATGCAAGGGTACCAAGATGCACCTTATCGCTAAACTGGTACTTCTGCGAGGATTAAGTGTCCTAGACTTTTGAAATGCAATAAAAACACTCTTTCCCATGACTTCTCTACCATGCTCTGCGCTTTACTTGCCGTATTTCAGTGGTTCAAATTTCCCTTGCGATAAGGGTGTAGAAGATCTCGTTCTTTGGAGCTTAAGAGGGATGGAATGATAGGTCCCTATTTCGCCGACAATCAAACTAGGTGGTTTGTCTACGCAATATCAGATGTTCCTACGTTGACATAGGTAGAAGGATCCAACCCTTAATCATTTTCTTCTTCATCATCCTCGTCATATGATTCAGAAACATCTGCCCAGCCGCAACCCCATCTCTGGCCCCCTTCCTCTCCGCCCGTCCTCAACTTACGTGCAAAAGGGCCTTCTCGCCAGCAGCGGACCAGGAAGTCATCCCCAACTGTGACAAGCTCTCCATCAGAAGTCCAGGTTAATGCACCCACTTCTCTCTCATGCCCTCGGATCAGAGGGGTACCGTACTCTGACATGGGTATGCTATCCTCAGTGCGTAAGCATGTGCCAATGCTGCTTCCATACCGCCGCAGAGTTGGATGAGTGGCTAGTTCTTGCTGTGAGGGCTTCTGGCCCATTTCGACATATCGTTCATCTGTGGGGAAAAGTATTGTGCATCCGTCACAGCTTCCTACCGCAAGCATTTCCGTCTTGTCTGCCTTTGCTGGTCGAATTGCAGCCTTGACATAGAAGGATGTTGCATGCAGTTGACGGTGTCGAAATCCATACAGAGGGCCGAGACCTTCACGAATCTCGTTTTGCTGGTGCCGCCTCCGCGATATATTGGCAGATAGCTCAGGAGCATGCCCAAGGATCAAGTGAGCAGTGGAATATGCATAAACGGTATTATCTCTACATAGGGCATAGATCCTGCTACCATTACCACTTAGACTTAGCGAATTGATTCCGAAATGCCGCCATTGATTGTGGCTCTCCGGCAGAGCCGTGCAAGACAGGGGGAGAGCTGTTTTTCGCCGAGTGTGGTGCAAAAATCGCACGTCCCACAGCTTGATAGAAGCATTCGCCTCAGAAGCTGTTAACAATATGTGCTCCTTACCTTCTGGGAGGAAGGTGATTGCGGTCACAGACACGTCGCCTATTCTTCCGGGCAGCTCGCCTCTTGAAGGTCCATCTCTAGCGATAGCTGAAGGCGGTAGACGTCCGTGAAGGCCGGGTCGATGGGCGTCATATATGCTGTTAACTATACAGCCGTAAGTCAACGAGCCCACTTGAGATTGTGTCGCAAGGAGACTCGTTGGGTCCATAGGTATATGAATATCACGGACAGGACCCTGGGCTCCTTTACATCTTAAATCCCATATCTGAACGCTGCCATCTCGACTGGATGTGGCAATGACGTTGTTGTTAGCGGCACCCGGCTGAAATTTGACTTGCTTTAAGGATGCGGAGTGTTGAGCAAGGATAGATGTAGTTCTCTGTGTTGTCATGTCTACCACTCTGGCAGTCTGGTCTCCAGATGCGGTTGCAAGTAATGAATCATCAAGTGAGAAACACATATCAATAACAGCATTTGAATGAGGCCGGAATGCTAGAAAGATATCCTTAAATTGAGGTTTTCCGTCCTTGGCAGATTCGAGCAGCCTGATATGGCCTTCTTCATCTCCAACAGCGACGAGACTATTGGCTTTGTTATGTCAGTAAAAGCTTTCTGCATATCAAGGATTCATAAACTCACCGTTGCAGCTTGCAGCACAAAAGGGTATACTACGAGCGGAGCTTTCAATACTAGTACAGAAATGTGTATCACTTGGACCGCTATAAAACTCTGCAGTGTGATCTCGCCAATCTATACTAAAGTATCAGTCAAATGCATCCTTCGACCTCAGGGACACTAACCATTGTCTGGATAATTGAGACATTGGTTTTTACCGGCCTTGCCAGAGCTAAGGCTGAGCTGTAGCAGTTGGCCAGCAAGTCCCCGTGACTTTAGTTGCCTGATATTTTTTGCTGAGTTGAGAGGAGGCAATTCTAGCTTTTGAAGCCCCCCCAGACTACTTTCGGTAGATTCTGAGGTATGAAGATTGTCATGGTCATCCGGGAAACTGTCCTCGAAGACATTGCGTTGATCGAAAAGGTATTCTTTCTCTGAACTAGAATCATCGGGCGATGGGCTGGGTGTGTGTAACAATTTCCTCCTTTTCATTTCTCGCGTGAAAGTTGTTGGGCTGTTCTCAACTCCCCTTCCATTACTGAAAGGTCGTATTGGACCCGATTGAGTACCGTTGCGGTTGTTTGCTGGCGCTGTAATATCCTCCAAAGCTCCTCGTGGCAATTTGATGGTGAGGCGTCCATGGAGCCGTGGCGTGAAAAAGCGATTAAACTTTCGAGGAGTAATTGATGGCTGCCGTTTCTCTTTTCGACCATCGAGCCTGTATAAAGCTGTCTCCTGGGAAGAACTATGGCACTCGCAGAACGTGGGCGAGCTTTCTCCCCCTGCTTGTTGGTCACCACTGTTGGACATTGCAATTAGCATAGACCGTTATGATGCCTTTCGTTCCAATATGTCATAGATCAAGGGAGTAAGATACCAATATTGACCTGGCTACGTAACAAGATGATCAGCGACATGAAATCTAGAATTTATTCGCGACCGACGCGTTCCTGTCCAGACGTGACGAGAGTACTTTAAGCCGAATATGGCCTAGCTGCTGCATTCCTCTCGCATTAGCTTCCGGACGATTAATCCGATCCGAGATCTTGCACGAGCAAATAATTTATTTTAGACTTCGGATGATGAGGGTCACTTCACGTCAAGATGGGAATACAAAAGAAACACGGCAAAGGCCGACTTGACAAGTGGTATAAGTTAGCTAAGGAGAAGGGTTATCGCGCTCGAGCTGCCTTTAAGCTAATTCAGCTTAACAAGAAATATGGGTTCCTCGAGAAGAGCAAGGTCCTATTGGATCTTTGCGCTGCGCCAGGAGTAAGTCCTGCATAAGAAACCTAAAGAACTTCGCTAACTTGCCAAGTCGTGGTGCCAAGTTGCGGCCGAAACCATGCCTGTGAACAGCCTTATTGTTGGTGTCGATTTGTCCCCTATCAAGCCAATTCCTCGGGTTATAACATTCCAAAGCGACATCACGACTGATAAGTGTCGAGCCACGATACGTCAACATTTCAAAACGTGGAAAGCCGACACTGTCCTACATGATGGTGCACCAAATGTTGGAACTGCATGGGTACAGGACTCTTTCAACCAGGCTGAATTAGCCTTGCAAGCTATGAAACTTGCTACCGAATTCCTTGTCGAAGGAGGCACATTCGTTACGAAGGTGTTCAGATCTAAAGATTATAATAGTCTTCTATGGGTCTTTAGTCAGTTGTTCGGAAAGGTTGAAGCTACAAAACCGCCTTCATCTCGAAACGTTTCTGCCGAAATATTCGTTGTATGCAGAGGTTACAAGGCGCCAAAGCGGATTGATCCAAAGTTTCTAGACCCAAGGGCTGTATTCGCTGAGTTAGCAGATCCGACACCGAATAACGAAGCCAGGGTTTTCAACCCAGAGGTCAAGAAGCGGAAAAGGGACGGATATGAAGAGGGCAATTATACCCAGTTTAAAGAGGTTCCCGCAAGCGAATTCATCCAAACTACCGACCCCATAGCTATGCTTGGCAGTCTCAATCGATTAAGTTTTGAGCAGTCCCCCAATGGCAATGTAGCCCTTGCAGCTTTGGACAAACTACCGGAGACGACGAAGGAGATCCGTGACTGTTGTACGGACCTTCGCGTGCTCGGTAGGAAAGAATTCAGAAATCTGTTACGATGGCGACTCAAAGTTCGAGAGAAATTTGGCTTCACGACGAAGAAAGCTCAAGAAAACGGAAGTGCTGGAGAGATAGTAGAAGTAGAGCCCATGGATGAGGAGCTTCGTATTCAAGCGGAACTTCAGTCTCTTAGCGAGAAGGAAACATCTCGAAGGAAACGCGAGCGACGACGAGAGAACGAGAAAAGGCAGAGAGAAATTATCCGAATGCAGTTGCATATGACTGCTCCCACGGATATTGGCCTTGAACAGGGCGGTCCAAGCGGAGAAGGCTCCATGTTTGCGCTCAAAGCAGTCGATGAGTATGGCGCAATCGATCACATTGTGAAAGGCAAGATGGGCATACTTACAGATGGAAATGAGCGTAAAGATCATGATAGTGCCATCGGATCGTCTGAGACAGATGAGGAGAGCGACGCCGAGGACCGGCTGGATCGATATCTAGACTCAATGTACGAGCAATATCAATCCCGCAAGTCTGAGGTAGATGCTAAGTTCCGCGCGAAAAAGGTTCGAAAAGAATACGAGGATGGAGATTGGGAGGGTTTCTCCGGAGATGATCACGGGAATTGTAATGATGATGGGAGTGACTTGGAGGAAGATAGCAACGACTTCTCTTCTGATGAGGAGACAACAAAACCACGGCAATCACTGCTGATGGATTTAGAGGAGAAAGCGAACCGGCCCGGCGCTTTGTCCAAACGAGCAGCTCATTTTTTTGACCAGGACATTTTCAAAGACATTTATAATGTCGCTGAGGATAATTCAGAATCGGACAATTCCGACGGCTCAATGACAGTCGCTTTGAACGATCTAGAGAGTACTATAGTTGATAATTCCCGCAATGATCATGATTTTAGAGAGAAAGACGATATGGACTCGATACCTATGGCACAAGATGCAGAGGATTCTGAAAACACCGATGATAATGGTTTCGAGATAGTGAAACGTAGTCGAGATGAAGACCAATGGGAAGATCAGGATGCGCCTCGTAAGGATGGGAGATTAGGTGCGATATCACCCTCACGAATAAACGGCTTTGCTAACCTTTCCATAGATATTGACGTAATCACTGCTGAGGCAATGACGCTGGCACAGCAAATTGCTTCTGGTGAGAAATCCACATACGAACTCGTGGATGACGGTTTCAACAAGTACGCTTTCAAAGATCGCGACGGCTTACCAGAATGGTTCCTCGACGACGAAAGCAAACATGACAGACCGCATCGTCCCATCAGCGCAGCAGGTGCAGCTGCCATAAAAGAGAAACTTAGAGCATTAAATGCTCGGCCTATAAAAAAGGTGCGAGAGGCGAAAGACAGGAAAAAATTCAAAGCAGCTCAGCGCTTGGAGAAATTGCGCAAGAAATCGGCCTTGCTCAACAATGAAGAGGGAATGACAGAGAAAGAGAAAGCTCAGAGCATCGTAAAGTTAATGAGCAAAGCAGCAAAAAGGAAACCCAAACAACAAGTCAAGGTGGTGGTTGCCAGGGGCGCCAATGCCCGCATTGCTGGAAGGCCAAGAGGTGTAAAGGGAAAGTATAGGATAGTCGATGCAAGGCTCAAGAAGGACACTCGAGCGGTGAAGCGGCTAGCCATGAAGAGGAAATGATCGGTGCAAGACCAAATACGAACAAACAATTCCTGAGGCGTAATTAACCATACACATTCCCGCATCTTGCTGGAGCAAAAGTGATTTATTTGGATGGTATTAAGCTCCTGGTGCGTAGATCAATGATTACATCACGTGATGCTTCACGGTGTTCCAAGTCACGTGACCACTGTCTTTCGCCAGCCACTCAAGTCAGCTTCGCTTACTTGTAGGGTGCAGACTACGATAAAGGCATCCGAATTTTATAGTCTAGAAAGTAATATAGAGATAATTCATTACTACTATTTTAAAGTATTACTTCTAACATTGGTTAAGGTTATCAATTTTGTAAACGCTAATTTTAAAGAACAAGACATTGAACAGAAGATAACTTTACAAATATTATCTCAGTCCTCCGGTTTGCCCCTCCTGGTAAAATGTAATAATAAGATAACAAAGCTATGGAGAGAAGAGAAGTTTAAGGCTTAGCGAGGTCATATACGCAGATCTGGTCTCGTGACCGTCATTCCCGTGACACTCGGATTTAGCTGACAGGCCCGAGACAGAACGAACGTCTATGTATAAAACCTCGCTAAGCCTCGAGCTTCTCTTCTCTCCTTAGCTTAATTGTCTTGTCACAATTCACCGTGTGACTGCACAGAGCCTTTTAATGCAGGAGCCGCTATCAAATCGACATAAAGACCCCAAGGAAGTGTTGAAAGCGGGAAGTTACAACCAACCCTATGTGACTTGTTAGTTGGCCATGCTTCTGTACTTGTTTGAAGGAAGGATCAGTATCTAGAAAATGGAAGATTTACTTACTAAATAATCTGCTGGCTCTTGATGAGACCTGTGAGATTTAGAACTTTCTGTGGACGAGAGAATCGAATGATGTGAGGTACACGATCTAAGATGGAAGTATAGCGCTCAAGTGTGGAAAGTAAGAATTCACGGAGTGGAGCAATTCTCTGGGCATAAGATCAGCTAGGGAGTGCAGTAACTGTCGATCTACAAAAGCTGTGAAAGTCGGTGAGAGAAGACCTTGGTGTTGAGGAGTGAGAAGCGCATCGAAGCAAAGCGAGACGCCCTTAGTATCCACGCAAAAATCACGTCTAATTTTTCTGGTATGACTTTCAAAATGGAAGGGTCATTATGATGACGAAAATACCAACCTAATATAGTCTTATGTATGACCTATATCTCTTTTCATACAAGTCTGAAGCTAAATGGTAGATTTGACAGCAATGGAATTTATGAGACCGTCCATACTAGTATGGAGATACTTAGTATGTCAGATATTGACTTGGTAGGAATAACTCTAGCTTATTGCAAGTGTTTTGCGTCCTTGAATCGCCTATTATGATAACAATTGCAACATGCTAAATTTTGAACTGACAAGTCCAAGTCCCTTGCTCATGAATGGCTCGGCTCACTTCTGTTATAAAAGTATGGTTACAGCCTGGGTTTCGACAAGGAAAAGTGAGCGCAGGAACAGTATCTTATGGAGCATACTCGCATTTCGATGTACACGTTGTCAACAGACACGAACGACCCCATTCCACCAACCACCTAACCTCAATGTGATAAGGTGTCCCAATTCGGTAGATCCATCACTTTTCACATCCAATTCATCTAGGTCTCTCAAAATGTTGTCGATATAACCTCCGGCAGCACTCAAGTGAAGGATGAGTGCAATAGCGCGGTGGATGGCTAGGAGTCGAGGAGAGGGCGGATCGATAATGTGATTGTCTGTTAGACGGAAGGTGCGAATTGCAGGGAAGATAGGATCACGCAAAAATACGAGTGATTGCGTTGAAATTATTTTGTAAGTGTGCGGTGTTTGGGTTGTAGGCTCGAAGTATATTTCAAAATCACCAAAGAGCTGATGATAATGCCTGGTCAAGGTAAATGCATTGGTCGGTCGATCAATGTTAGAACCGTCAATTAAATGTACAACGCCAGGATCGAACATGTTGAGAATTCTAAGAGCATTTTTTTTGGAATCGTTCTAAGGATTCAGTTAGTTAAGGAATAAGAATTAACTGTATTTATAATAACATACCAATTCCGTCTGCCCGCCGCCAGCATTGTATGACATTAAGGAATGTGGAAGTATATGTGCTACTTCCAAAACCTCAAGCAGTTTGCCCTCATCCTTTAATAAATTGCCATCATCATCTTTGGCATTATCTCCATTACGTTTGCCACGGTTTAATGCTTCAGCTCGATCAAATGTGTGAGATATCACACATCGGTGACGGTCACGGATGAGGCAATCTCCTCGGAGGCTTGCTACTCGTCTTGCGCTTGGATATAATGAAAGTTCAGGTTCTGAAAGGGCTGCAGGTGTGGGCTGGGGCGTTTTTTTAGCTGAAGCTTTTACTAAAGATCAATGTCAGCAGGTGATCTAATTGTCTGCAAAACGAAGGCTGTCTTACATGGGAGGAAGAAATTGTCCACGAGGTAATCTGCGAAAGCAGTTAGGCGCGGTGCA
>Ga0335075_10016340_pt1 | contig 11099 bp, 10 predicted proteins | sample Lox_Sample_24_FD_206723 | JGI IMG/M metagenome (GOLD analysis project Ga0335075, IMG submission 206723) | Soil microbial communities from Loxahatchee National Wildlife Refuge, Florida, United States - Lox_Sample_2.4 | ecosystem: Environmental > Terrestrial > Soil > Wetlands | place: USA... | reverse complement strand
CTAAATCTCTTCTTTTACTATGGTTTTAACAAACTCATTAGAACCAATAGTCACCTTTCTAATTATGTTTGCACTAACTTTAAATATTTTGAAGTTTAGTAATTTTTTTAGATTTTTCGTACTTATATTATTAATTGTTTTATATTTGATTCTTTTATGAGGCTGATCAGAACCTATCCCACTAAATTTTACTTCATTTTTTTATTTTTATATAAAAAAAATAGTTCAACCAACAACCAATCCCGAGGTGGCAATAAACAATATTAATCATAATGGTCAAACTTTTTCGATAAATTGAGGGTAAGACAACTGGTTTTTTTCTAAACTAGCTTGTAATATTCCTTGATTAGAGGAAAAGGCCATTCCAATCATTACCCCCATCCAAGCAAAAATTGCTGCATAAATGAGAATAGTAGGAGAAAGAGCTTTCAAAATAGGCGCTAGAGTAGACACTAGAATTATTGCTATAGAAGAACTACAAACAAGAAAACCAGCCAATATAGCTGAGAAGAAAACGGGAATCAAGGCTCAATATTTAGCACCTGTTACAGGTTGTTTAGACAAAATATTTCCCGCTAACAACTTTCCTAATCCCGACTTTTCTAATATTGTCCCGGGTACGGCTGAAAAAATATAAATTAACAGCAAAGGAAGAGAATTTTGAGCTGCAGTGGTTAAATTTTCAATAATGCTTTGTTTGGTCAATCAACAAATAATTATTCCTCCTAAAATTAGCCAACAATCTATAGATGTCTCCCCTCATTCTCCAAATTTTTCCCAAAGAGATTTGTTATAAGTTTTAACTTTAGCAATAGGAAATTTACCGCCAATTTCTCCTTGTTCCTCATATTCTTTTACTTGGTAATTACCAACAATTCGTTCAGGAACTTGTTGACTTATCTTTTCAGTATACTTGACCGGAATAAGTTGGGCTAAAATAGTAAGCCCAAAAAAAAAGCCGACTATAACCAAAACGATCTTTCTCTTTCTTGTAAAAAGAGGTGGGGCCGTTGGCGCCTCAATTGTATTATCTTCTTCAGTCAAAGAATTATTTTTATTTCGACTACAATATCAAATATTAAAACAAACCACCAAACCGGTAAAAAGAAGTAAAGCAACTAAACGAAAACCTAAGCCGGCTAAACCTCTTTCATAATCAACACCTCCAACGCTAGAAAAACATTCTTTAAAATAGGAACTCATCCGCTCTGAAGAAACCAAACCAATCAAACCAGCAACTGAACCGCCATATAAGCAAAGTAGAGCCGAAAAAACATCAAACCCCACACTTAAAAGCACTGGAACTACTAAAGGATAAAAATGAATGAATTCATCAAATCAAGATAAATTACTACTCAAAATTGCGGCTGCCACAGTAATTAAAGTGATAGTAAAATACTTTCTTTTCGTTAGTCATTGCCGTTGGGAAGCGAAAAGTGCTTGGAAAGCTTGACTTTGCAGAAATGAATGTAAAAAAAAGGCAAAAGCAAAAATTGATAAACCTTGTCCAATCAATCTTGTTCCAGCAGTTTCCCGAAAAAGCGGCAAAATATCTGCTATCCCTATTATTTTTGCATTCGGGATAACTCAGGAAAGAAAAATAATAAAAATACTGATAAGAAAAGTTACCAAGTAAAAATAAGTTTTTTTTTTAGTCTGAAAAGACTGATTATTTTTGGTCATATTGATTAAATAGTTCTATTAAAGTTTTTACCATTACTCCTGTGCCCCTTTTTTGTTGCCCTTTGCCATACATGCCTCCAATGACCATAGTTCCGGCAATATCACAATGAATTAAAGGTAAATTATTGACAAATTCTTGCAAAAAGGCTGCACCACTTGAAGCTCCCATAAATCTACTATTGCTAATATTACTAATGTCTGCAATTGAAGTGCTATCTTTTAGAGATTTAGTATTTTCTGGAATAACTGGTAGTTCTCAATAACGTTCTTGGGATTTAGTAAAGGCTTTTCTTAATTCTCGGTAAAACCTTCGGTTATTTGTCATAATTCCAGTCAAATGTTCTCCTAGAGCGGCCACTACTGCTCCTGTTAAAGTGGCTACAGTAATGATTCTAGTAACTTTTTCTTTTTCGATAGCATAAGTAATTCCGTCAGCCAATATTAAACGACCTTCAGCGTCAGTATTATTGATTTCCACAGTTTTGCCGCTCATGGAAGTAATTACTGACTCAGTTAAAGTAGCATGCCCCCCAATCGCATTTTCTGTTAAACAAACTACTGCTATGACATTCGTTTTAGGTTTGTTTTGAACTAAACTTAAGAAAGAAGCACACACTACCGCTGCTCCAGACATATCAAACTTCATTGTCTGCAGGGCAACCGAAGACTTCAAATTATATCCCCCACTATCAAACGTTATTCCCTTTCCAATCAATCCCAAAACACTATTTTTATTTTTTTTGTCACCAAAATAACGTAAAATAACTACGCGTGGTTCATGATGACTACCAGCATTAACAGCCAACAACAAACCCATCTTATTTTTTTCAATTTGTTTTTTGTCTAGAACTTCCACTTCTATATTACTAAACTTACTAAATTTTTCTTTAACCTGTTCGGCAAAATCTTTAGCGTGCAACTTATTGGGCGGAGTATCTTGAAAATCACGTGCCCAATTAACAGCATATAACTTAGCAATTGCATTATCCAAAAATGCTTGCATTTTCTTATTTTTAGTCACTAAATAATAATCACTACTACTCTTCTTTTTATTTTCTTGAATTTTGTAATTTATTGTCTGATAAGAACCAAACATTATACCTTCGCTAATCGCTTGAATTACCTCTTCCTCAACAAATTCCTCGGTTAGAAAAGATTGAACATCAATATTTCAACTTCTTTGATTGCCATTAGCAAAATTAACAAAGTAATTATAAAGGTTGTGAAAGTTATAATCACTACTTTTTTTATCAATATACAGATAACAAGTCATTTCTTCAGAAATTAAAGTATCCTTTCATTCCTTTTTTTCAACTAAAGGAGATAAACTTTCCTTATTCTCACTAGTAACCACTCGAAGAACTAATAGGTTAACTTTTGCTTTTTCTTGCAGAAATATTTTGACCATACTTGTAATTTAATAATTAATAATTTTAATACATCTTCAATATAATTTGCGTTGAAAATTGAAAATAATTTAAACCAGTTTACTCAAATTATAACTAAATTGTTTGTTTTTCACTCTCCTTTTCTATCCTCTTCGCTCTAACCGACTTAGTTTTAATAGGAACAGAAAGATCTGATTTTTTCCTGTTTTTAACAAACATCACTTCCCATACTTCTTCATATTCCTTCACCATTATAATTTTAAGTTCTTGGTGGATTTCTAATGGTATATCTTTGATATCTTTTTCATTAGCTTTAGGAATTATAATAGTCTTTAATCCACTACGATGAGCTGCAATTGCTTTTTCTTTTAATCCTCCGATCGCTTCAACATGGCCGTGCAAAGTAATTTCACCTGTCATTCCAATGTCTTGTGGAACACTTTTTCCGGTAAGAGCTGAAATAATCGCTGAAGTTAGAGCAATACCAGCACTTGGCCCTTCCTTAGGAATTGCTCCTTCTGGCACATGAACGTGAATGCCATTTTGAGAAAATACTTCATGTTCAATACCAAATTTTTTCTGATTAGCTTTGATATAACTGAGAGCAATATGAGCTGACTCTTTCATAATATCTCCTAGATTTCCAGTTAATTCTAGCTCTCCTTCCTTGCGCGGGTAATAGACCACCTCAATAGGTAAAATATCTCCTCCATAACCTGTATATGCTAATCCAACTACTACTCCGACTTGGGGATTCTTTTGTTTTAGAGTAAATTCATATTCTCTCTTCTTTAAGTAATCAAATAAATTTTTAGAAGTAATAACTACTTTTTCGACTTTATCGGAAATAAGTTGAACAATGAATTTACGAACAATTAACTGAATCTTTCTATTCAATTCCCGAACTCCCGCTTCGCGAGTATAATATTTTATTATATCAATAATAGCCGAATCTTCAAAAGTTATTTGCTCTGAACTCAAATTATACTTTTTTAAACTTTCAGGAAGCAAATAATCCTTTGCAATGTGAAATTTTTCCATCTCAGTATAAGAAGACAAACGAATTATCTCCATTCGATCCAATAAAGGTAAAGGTAAATCAAGAGTATTAGCCGTACACACAAACATTACTTTTGATAGATCATAAGGAACTTCTTCACCCAAGTAATTATCAACAAACTTCTCATTTTGACTAGGTTCCAAAATCTCCAATAAAGCGTAAATCGGATCACCTCGATAATCGGAAGACACTTTATCAATTTCGTCAATTAAAAATAAAGGGTTAATTACTCGAACTTTTTTCATTGCCTGGATAATTTTTCCTGGCATAGCTCCAATATAAGTGCGACGATGTCCCAATAATTCGGCCACATCACGAATTCCGGCGACTGAAATGCTAACAAATTTTCTTCCCGTTGCTTCTGCGATTGAAGTCGCAAGAGAAGTTTTCCCTACTCCTGGCGGACCGACCAAACAAATAACTTGGTTCAAAGGTTTGCTAGCTTTTTGTTGGGCTGCCAAATATTCAATAACTCTTTCTTTTATTTCAGACAAACCGAAATGATTCTCATCAAATTTCTGCTGAGCAAAATTCAAATCCTTATTTTCCTCTTCTCGTTCTCATCATGGCAAATTAATCAATCAATCCACGTACTGCTTAATAATATTAGCTTCACTAGAATTACTTGGCATTGAATCATAACGTTCAATTTCTTCTTGAACTACTTTTTTAACATAACTAGGATAAGGAAACTTTTCTAATCTCTCCAAATATTTATTTGCTTCACCTCCTTCACCATTTTTTTTATTTCGCAATCTTTTTTCAATCGCTTTTAATTTTTCTCGCAAGAAATATTCCTCTTGTTGGCTATTAATTCGCTCCCGAGTGTCTTTTTCAATATCATTCTCAATCTTTTGTCGATCAGGTAAATTAATTATTAATTCTAATCTCTCTTTTAAATCTAAAGAAGAAAAAATTTTTCATTTAACTGATGAGTCTATTTCCTGACTATTCTGAGCAATAAAATCAATAAGATTACTAATATTTCCTCTCATCATAGTCATATAAGGAAACTTTTCGATCGCTCCCAACTTAGTCCTTTCAAGAATATTTGAAAAATGGCGAATAAATTTTTCAGTTATTTCTTCTAATGATTTTTCATCCATTTCTTTCTCTAACAAAATCTCATATTTTCCTTTTCATATCTCTTCTTTTTTTTCTAAATTAGTTATTTTCACCCTTTCTAAGCCCTGAAATTTAATTTCTTTGCACGAATTAATAATTTGTTCAAAACTTCCCGCTTCAACAATTTCTAAACTGATCTTTCCCAAGGCTCCAACAAAAGTAACTTTTTCAGAATAACCAATGTTTTTTTCCTTATCAGAAATAACCAACAACTGCCCACGATGATTAACCAAAGCTTGCAAAACAATATTCTTTAAATCAGGATTTTTTCCAAGAGACAAATAATTATCACAAGCAGGAAACAAAAAAAAATTCTCTAAAAATAAAATTGGCAGTACATTCATATTTCTTTATTTATTCTATTATGAGTAAATTATTTATTTTATGGCGCCCATGAAGAGAATCGAACTCCTGACCAAACGCTTAGAAGGCGTTTGCTCTAATCCACTGAGCTACATGGGCCCATTAATTATTTTTCTGCACAGAACATTATTTTTGTGCAGAAAAATAAATGTTTAACTAGTCGCGCTTTCTAGAAAAATGATTTTTGGATTAAGAGAAGCATTGAGAGAACAATTTGTACCAATTGGAATTGTAATTATTGAGTGTGACCAAAGTCCACATTAGTAATTACGAGAAAATTATATCTTTTTCGTTAAAACCAAATTTGCTAAACATTCTTCCGATTATTAGTACTTTAATTTGTTGATAAACTCCCATGTAGCAAAGTTGGGTAAAAACATTCGGTCGATGGTGTAAAATGGTGTCTTCTTCGGCGATTTCCGCAAAAAGTATCTTATCTTTCATATCAGGTCAATATTCTGTTCCTGTCAGTAGTAAAAGAGTACTCAAATTTGATCCAATAATTCTTCTTTCGGCCTTACCTCAGCAAAAGACTTTTCAGTCTAAACTAGGTTTGAATATCACTTTATCATCTTGATATCAAATGTTTTCTGAATATTCTTTGGCTGCTGCTAATTTTAAGGGAATTTCTGATTTAATTAATACTTTTTCAATTTCAAGTATAATCCGGAACTACTGGTTTCTCGAAAGTAATGCCAGCCGGTCCCGAAAAAGTAACAAGGCCAGTTTTATCAAAAAGGGCGATTTGTAAAGTAGTAGTATCACTATAACCAATCACAGGTTTAGGATTTTGGCGAATTAATTCATAATCTAAATATTCTAAATTTTGGTGAGTGTTTGCTCCCCTCAAAAATTCAAAATACCATCTATTTCCGAATTAGCAAATAAATCATTAAGTGCTTTTACTCGAGATAGAATTGTTCCTGTCGTATGACTAAAAAGTTGGCGGTAATTAGGTGTTTCAACTATTTCAAAACCTTCATCTTTTAAGTATTGACAAGTTCTTTAGATAGTTTTCTCAGAACATCGAGAAATAGAGACCGAGAGAGCGACTATTTCTAATTTACCTCTCAGTTTTAAGGAAGGAGGCTTGATTATATTCCATACGAATCAGTTTTTAGCAATTTGTTATACTTATAAAATAACAGAGAGAGATTTATTAAGTACTGGCAATGAGCTATTTTCCCCATAAAGAGTATTTTTGCCACGAAAGTGCTTGACTTCTGTATTCGGAATGGGAACAGGTATTACCACTTCGTTATAGTCACCAGTACCAATTTTAAAATATTTTCTCTCAAAACCAAACGCAAAAAAATAATTACCTAAAATAAGTCCTCGATAAATTAGTATAACCAAGCTCAATATATTACTATACTTACACTGATTACCTATCAAACTCCTTGTCTAGAAGTTATCTTACTCCCTCACGGGATGGGAAATCTTATCTTGAAGTTAGCTTCACACTTATATGCTTTCAGTGTTTATCTATTCCCGACTTAGCTATCCAGCCGTGCCACTGACGTGACAACTGGTACACCATTGGTCGGTCCACTCCGGTCCTCTCGTACTAGGAGCAGCTCTTCGCAAATTTCCTACGCCCACAACAGATAGGGACCAAACTGTCTCACGACGTTCTGAACCCAACTCACGTACCATTTTAATGGGCGAACAGCCCAACCCTTGGAAGATTCTTCCCCTCCAGGATATGATGAGTCGACATCGAGGTGCCAAACACTTCCGTCGATGTGGTCTCTTGGGAAGTATTAGCCTGTTATCCCCGGGGTAACTTTTATCCGTTTAGCGACGGCCCTACCACTAGGTAACCGCCGGATCACTAAGTCCTACTTTCGTATCTGCTCGACTTGTCTGTCTCGCAGTTAAGCATCCTTTTGCCTTTGCACTCAACACAGGATTTCTATTCCTATTGAGGATACCTTATGAACACCTCCGTTACTTTTTAGGAGGCGACCGCCCCAGTCAAACTACCCACCAAACACTGTCCTTTTGGTTGTAAACCAATAAGTTAGAATTATTCTGCCCATAAGGGTGGTGTCCCACCGACGACTCCTCCAAAACTGGCGCCTTGGAATCACAGTCTCCCACCTACTGTCACAGTACAAACAGGAGAAAACTCAATATTAAGTTGCAGTAAAGCTCCACGGGGTCTTTCCGTCTAGTTGCGGGTAACCGGCATCTTCACCGGTACTAAGATTTCACCGAGTCTATAGTCGAGACAGTGCACGAATCGTTACGCCTTTCATGCGGGTCAGAACTTACCTGACAAGGAGTTTCGCTACCTTTGGACCGTTATAGTTACGGCCGCCGTTTACTAGGGCTTCGATTCAGAGCTTCATCAGTAATTATTTACTGACTAACCCCTCCTCTTAACCTTTTAGCACTGGGCAGGCGTCGCCCCCTATACATCCTCTTACGAGTTAGCAGAGAGCTGTGTTTTTGATAAACAGTCGTTCGTGCCTCTTTACTGTGGCCTAGGTTTAATACTAGGCACCCCTTCTCGCGAACTTACGGGGCTAATTTGCCGAGTTCCTTGACTATAGTTTTCTCGCTGGCCTGAGGATATTCTCCCCAACCACGTGTGTTCGTTCTTGGTACGGGTACCATAATTATATCTTTAGAAGTTTTTCTTGGAAGCAAAGCATTCAAACAATTCGGTTGCCCTACCCATTATACTTCAAGGTTATGTCTGGCGGATTTGCCTACCAGACCCTCTTTGTACTTAGACCAGAATCAATAACTGGTTTGTTATAGCTGACTTCGTCACTCCCTCAGTAATTATGGTGAGTACAGGAATATTAACCTGTTATCCATCGACTACGCCTTTCGGCCTCGCCTTAGGTCCCGACTAACCCAGGGTAGACGACCTTCACCCTGGAAACCTTGGTCATACGGCCAGAAGGATTCTCACCTTCAATCGTTACTCACGCCGGCATTCTCACTAGTAAAAACTCCACTAATCCTCACGGTTTAACTTCAACGCTTTTACTACGCTCCCCTACCGCTAGTTGGCAATAGAAAAATATTTAACTTCTTGTTAAAAAATTGCCATTTCCTCATTACTGTTAGCCTTTTTTTACATATTTTCTTATATTTCTATAATTAACAATCTTTTTATTACCAACTAGCCTATGGCTTCGGTATAGTATTTAAGCCCCCTTACATTCTCGGCGCTGCCACACTAGACTAGTGAGCTGTTACGCACTCTTTAAAGGATGGCTGCTTCTAAGCCAACCTCCTAGCTGTTTTCGTATTGCAACTTCCTTCTACACTTAATACTATTTAGGGACCTTAGCCGATAATCTGGGCTGTTTCCCTCACGTCTATGGAGCTTATCCCCCATAGACTGACTACAAGGCAATGAATAATGGTATTCGGAGTTTGATTGTAGGCGGTACCTGGTTAAAAGCCCTTCTACATTCAGTGCTCTACCCCCACTATTTTTAAACCTTGCGCTAGTCCTACAACTATATCGGGGAGAACCAGCTATCTCTAGGTTCGATAAGCTTTTCACTCCTAACCACAAGTCATCCAAGAACATTTCAACGGTCACTGGTTCGGCCCTCCATGAGGTTTTATCCTCACTTCAGCCTGCTCATGGTTAGCTCACCTAGTTTCGGGTCTATAATCATTGACTAAACGCCCTGTTCAGACTCGCTTTAGCTACGGCTCCATTTCAGAGAAACTTAACCTCGCCAATAATTATAACTCGCCGGCTCATTCTGCAAAAAGCACGCCATTAGGCTTTAATGCCCTTTGACTTCTTGTAAGTGTTATGGTTTCAGGTTCTATTTCACTCCCTTCCCAGGGTTCTTTTCACCTTTCCCTCGCGGTACTAGTTCACTATCGGTGACTAATTAGTATTTAGCCTTACGGGGTGGCCCCCGTGACTTCCCGCAAAATTTCACGTGTTTCGCGGTACTCAGGATGAAACGAAGAGAATTACTTATTTCGGATACTGGACTTTCACCCTCTTTGGTTTAGTTTTTCAACTAATTCTCCTATAAGTAATTTTTGTAACTCTTTATTCGTCTTCCTCTGACCCCAATTATAAAAATAACTAGTTTAGGCTTTTCCCATTTCGCTCGCCACTACTAAGGGAATCATTAAATTATTTTCTTTTCCTCCGGGTACTAAGATGTTTCAGTTCTCCGGGTTCGCTTCCAAACAAATAATGTCTGGATATTACTACATTACTAGTAATGAGTTGCCTCATTCGGAAATCTCTGGATCGCAGTTTACTTCCCAACTCCCCAAAGCTTATCGCAGGATATCACGTCCTTCTTCGCCTATTAGTCCCAAGGCATCCACCATACACTCTTAATAACTTACTTTTCGGTAAAATCTATATTTGCGTTCAGTTTTCAAAGAAAGAGAAAGTAAAATACACTTCTCAAAATTAAGCAGAAAAAACCATTCTACTTATTTTTCAGAAGCACATTTATATCGCTATCATTATAATAATATTTTTAAGACTTCAACAACAAATACTAAATAAATTTTTTAATTCTCATTTTTATTTATTAAAATATAATACTTTCAAAGCTAGACGGAACCAATTTTTATTATAAATTTTTCCATCCGCAGATTCCCCTACGGATACCTTGTTACGACTTAACCCCAATCGCCAATCCTACCCTTGTCAGCCGCACCCCTTACGGGTTAACTAACTGGTTTCAGGCATTACCGACTTTCGTGATTTGACGGGCGGTGTGTACAAGACTCGAGAACGTATTCACCGTAACATGGCTGATTTACGATTACTAGCAATTCCACCTTCATGGAGGCGAGTTGCAGCCTCCAATCTGAACTGAGGTTAGTTTTTTGAGATTAGCTCCCCCTCGCGGGTTGGCAACTCTTTGTCCTAACCATTGTAGCACGTGTGTCGCCCAAGACATAAGGGCCATGACGACCAGACATCATCCTTTCCTTCCTCCAAGTTACCTTGGCAGTCGGCTTAGAGTCCCTAACTGAATAATGGTAACTAAGCCCAAGGGTTGCGTTCGTTATAGGACTTAACCATACACCTCACGGCACGAACTGACGACGGCCATGCAGCACCTGTGTTCGGATAACCTCTCCTCGGTTTCCCGAGCTTTGCCGAACATGTCAAGCCTTGGTAAGGTTCTACGCGTTGTATCGGATTAAACCACATGCTCCACTGCTTGTGCGAGTCCCCGTCAATTCCTTTAAGTTTCACTCTTGCGAGCGTACTTCCCAGGCGGAGTGCTTACCGGGTTACCTAGCGACACTGAGAATCAAGTTCCCAATATCTAGCACTCATCGTTTAGGGCGTGGACTACACGGGTATCTAATCCGTTTTGATCCCCACGCTTTCATGCCTCAATGTCAGTAGCAGAATAGTTAACTGCCTTCGCTGTTATTGGCGTTCCCGCTTATATCGTCGGATTTCACCCCTCCATAAGAGTTCCGTTAACCCCTCCTGCACTCTAGCAGAATAGTAT
>Ga0335075_10016339_pt1 | contig 11099 bp, 6 predicted proteins | sample Lox_Sample_24_FD_206723 | JGI IMG/M metagenome (GOLD analysis project Ga0335075, IMG submission 206723) | Soil microbial communities from Loxahatchee National Wildlife Refuge, Florida, United States - Lox_Sample_2.4 | ecosystem: Environmental > Terrestrial > Soil > Wetlands | place: USA: Florida... | reverse complement strand
ATGAAGACGGCCGAGCACACCAGGGTGGACGTACGGCATCCTCTGGACCCACTCACGGCGGAAGAAATCGAGGCCGCCAGCCGGATTCTCACGCAGGACCGCGGCCTGGCCCCGAGCGCGCGCTTCGTCTACGTCACGCTGCGGGAACCAGCCAAGGACACGGTCTTGCGCCATCGCCCGGGCGAGGCGTTCGAACGCGAGGCGCATATCGTGCTGCGCGAACGGGCCGAGTGCAGGACCTACGAGGCGGTGGTCTCGATCACCGCCGGCGAGGTGCGCCTGTGGCGGGAGCTGCCCGGTGTCCAGCCGGCGGTCATGCTCGAAGAGTTCCTGGCCACCGAGGCCGCGGTTAAGAAGGACGCCCGGTGGCAAGAGGCGATGCGCCGGCGTGGCGTCACCGATTTCGACATGGCGATGATCGACCCCTGGTCGGTCGGTTACAACGGACCGCAGGACGCGGCCGGCCGGGGCCGGTTCCTGCGCCCGCTGACCTGGGTGCGGCAAGGGGACCCTGACGACAACGGATACGCCCGTCCGGTGGAAGGCCTGATCGTCTGCTTCGACCTCGACCGCATGGAAGTGGTGGATGTCGAGGACTACGGGGTGGTCTCCCTGCCGCCACACAGCGGCAACTACACCGCCGACGGGATCCGCGACCCCGGAAACCTTCCACATTTCCCTGACGGTCCCCGGCAGGATCTGAAGCCAGTGGAGATCACCCAGCCGGAAGGCACCAGTTTCACCGTCGACGGGCACGAGGTGCGCTGGCAGAAGTGGCAGTTCCAGGTCGGTTTCACCCCCCGCGAGGGGCTGGTCCTGTACCTGGTGCGCTATCAGGACCAGGGAAGGATCCGACCGATCATCTACCGCGCCTCGCTCACGGAAATGTTCATCCCGTATGGCGATCCGAATCCGACGCAGTACCGCAAGAACGTTTTCGACATGGGCGAATACGGCATCGGGGTACTCGCCAATAGCCTGGAGCTCGGCTGCGACTGCCTGGGCGAGATCTACTACTTCGACGCCTGCCTCAACGACAACGACGGCCACCCGCAGCTGATCGAAAACGCGATTTGCATGCACGAGGAAGACCACGGCATCTTGTGGAAGCACGCCGACTGGCGGAGCGGCAAGACCGAAGTCCGGCGCTCGCGACGGCTGGTGATCTCGATGATCGCCACCGTCGGAAATTACGAGTACGGCTACTTCTGGTATCTCTACCAGGACGGCACCATCGAATACGAGGTCAAGCTCACCGGCGTGATCTCCAACGGGGCATTGCCCGAGGGGCAGAAACCGGCCCACGGCACCCTGGTTGCCCCCCAGCTTTACGGTCCCAATCACCAGCACATCTTCTGCGTGCGGCTGGACATGATGGTCGACGGCCCGCAGAACACCGTCTATGAGTGCGACTCGGTGGCGCTGCCGCCCGGCCCGCGGAACCCGCATGGCAACGCCTGGGTGGTGCGGCAGACCCCGCTGCGCCGCGAGTCAGAGGCGCAGCGGGTAGCTGACGGTCGCGCCGCCCGCTACTGGAAGATCATCAACCCAGGCCGGCGAAACGCCACCGGCGAGCCGGTCGGCTACAGGCTCCTGCCTCAGGACAGCGTGCTGCCCTTCTGCCAGCCGGACACCCACACCATGCGGCGGGCTCAGTTCGCGACCAAGCACCTGTGGGTCACCGCATACGATCCCGGCGAACGGTTCCCGGCCGGGGAATACCCCAACCAGCACCCCGGCGGGGACGGCCTGCCGGCCTGGACTGCGGCCGACCGCCCGCTAGAAAACACCGACCTGGTCCTCTGGCACACGTTCACCGCTCACCACGTGGTGCGCCCGGAGGACTGGCCGGTGATGCCGGTCACCCGCGTCGGGTTCCAGCTCAGGGCCGACGGTTTCTTCGACGGCAACCCCGCCCTCGACCTACCGGCGGCGGAACACGGCCACCATGGCACCAGATAACGCGCGGCCAGTCGCACCTGCCACGTCGGAGATGATCACGACGCCCGACCTGGAGATCGCGTGCGAGATCAGCGGACGATCCGATGGCCAGCCGCTCGTCGCCGTGCACGGCTGGCCCGACGACCCGCATTGCTGGGACGGCCTGCTGCCCAGGCTCCACGAAGCGGGATACCGCGTGGTACGGCCCTACCTTCGCGGGTTCGGGAAGACCAGGTTCCGAGACAGCCAGAAGATCCGCAGCGGCCAGATCGCCGCGCTGGGCCAAGACCTCGCAGATCTGCTTGACGCCCTCGCGGTCGACGATGTCGTTCTCGTCGGGCACGACTGGGGCGCCCGCGCCGCCTACGTCGTCGGCGCGCTGTTCCCGCGCCGCGTCGAGAGCATCGTCGCCATTTCCGCCGGCCACGCCACGAACCGGCCCGGCGCGCCGCTCAGCTGGGAACTGGCCCACGCGTACTGGTATGAGTGGTTCGTCGCCACCGAACGAGGGCGCCAGGCCATGCACGAGGACCGGCGCAGCTTCTGCCAGTACCTATGGGCCACCTGGTCGCCCACATGGACGTTCGACCCCGCTCAATTCCGGCAGGCGGCCGAATCCTGGGATAACGACGACTGGCCCCTGATCACCGTGCACGCCTACCGCCACCGCTGGGGTGAAGCCGACGGCGACCCCGCCTACGAGCAGATCGAACGCAGCCTGGCCGGACCAGCGCCCGTTCTGCGGCCAACTCTCGTGATCCACGGCAGCAACGACGCCGACAATCTCCCGCATACCACCGCCAGCCAGGGACACCTCTTCCCCGCTGGCTACCAGCGGCTGCTGCTGGACGGCGTCGGCCACTTCCCCCCGCGCGAAGTACCCGCCCTCGTCGCCGACGCGATCGTCTCGAATCGCCCGGCATCTCACTGATCCCGGCGTGATCCCTGCCGGGCCCGTTGCTCGCCAGCAGACGTCCGCCAGACAGCGCGTGACCGCAACACGAGGAGCGCGCGGCCCGCGCCAGCGGTCGGCTGAGGTTAGCGGGCCACCGCGGGACCGTTCGGCATGATGCTTCTAATTTTCCCGAACGACCCGGTAGTGACTCGCGCGCCAGAAGCCTGCCTGCGGGGGCGAGCAGTCCCAGCGCGCGGGCATGCTCGACGGCCTCGCCACGGTAGTGCGTGCCGAGCTTGGCGTATATGTGGCGGATGTGGGTCTTGGCGGTGTTGAGCGAGATCGACAACTCACGGGCGATTTCCGGTGCCGTCAGGTTGGTCGGCTTCCGCGGCAGACCGTAGCCGCTGCGCTTCCTCCAGCACTGCTTGGGGGTTCCCGCGTTGGCGGGCCAGCTGCAGCCGGACCACCCCGATCAGGACCTGCCCGCGCCAGTCGGCCTGGACCGACGCCGGCCTCCGCTCCGCCAGCCCCAGATACCGCTCGGCCGCCTCCAGCGACCCCCGGGCCAGCTCGTCCGCCGCGAACAGCGGCGCCAGCTCGGCCACCTCCGCGCCAGCCCCGGCGGGGAATCGGGCGAGGAGTTCGTGCACGGCGACGGCCTGCCCATCCAGATGCAGGCTGGGCCAGTGACTGGTGAGCAGCCGTGCGGCCAGATCCCAGTCCCGTGCGGCCTGCGCTTGCCGGATCGCCTCCACCGGGAGCCCGTGCCCGGCGAGCCACCCGGCGGCCGTCGTGTGCAGCCCGGTGACCTCACCCGGGGCGGTGCGGCGCAACTCCAGCTGCAGCAGGTCGGCGAACAGCTGGTGGTAGCGGAACCAGGTGCGCGCCGCATCCAGCGACACCACGAACGCGCTGGCCTCTTCCAGCTCAAGCAATACCCGTTCCCCGCCCTCGTCCCCGGTCAGCAGTCCGGCCAGCTCCCCGTTGACCCGCTCGAGCACGCTGGTGCGCAGCAGCAGCCGCCGCACCTGCTCGGTCTGCCGGTCCAGCACCTCGGCCAGCAGGTACTCGGCCACCGTCCGCTCGCTGCCGGAAAACTCCGCCGCGAACCGCGCCGGATCCGGATGCCCGGCCAGCGACAGCGCCGCCAGCCGCAGCCCGGCCGCCCATCCCTCGGTCCGCTCATGCAACACTTCCAGCGCAGGTCCGGGCAGCCCAGCCGTAGCGCGGCCACTCCCGCCCACGGTCACCTGGTCCGATTCCTCGGCCGGTCGCACGGGCACGATCATCCCACGGTTCAGACCGCGATGACTCGCCCGGGCTGGTCAAAGGGGTCAAAGACCGGCCCGGATATCACGCAGGGCGAGCTGCATGTCGGCGGCCGTGGCGAAGCGATCAACGCTGGCCGGGGCGCATGCCTTGATGAGAAACGCGGCCAGGTCAGGGTCGAGGTCAGGGCGAATCGTTCTCGGGTCGGTCACCGGTACGCCAACAATGGGCACCGCGTCCGGGAATGGGTGGCGGCCGTCGCAAAGGAGCCGGTAGAGCAGCACGCCGACGGCGAACAGGTCGGTGGAAACATCCCAGCGATCCAGGCCGGCATCGGGTGGCTGATACGGCGGCGTGCCCGACTGCGTATGGACGGGGTCGCCGACCCGGGAGGCGATGTTGAAATCAAGCAGTTTCGCCCCGGTGCGGGTGAGGATCACGTTGAGCGGCTTGATGTCGCGGTGAACGAGCCCTTTGTCCTTCAGTTCCAGCCACTCGTGCGACTCGGCTTCCGGCAGGTCGCCTTCGCGGCGTTGAGCATCCAGCTGCTTGAGGCGCGCCACATCGGGGTGAAAAGCGACGAGCGCGTCTAGCAGGTCGAGGGCGACGTCGACTGCCTCCCGGTCTCGAAGGCGCCGAGATCCCGTGACAAACTCATCGAGTGACTCACCGTCGATGAACTCGGTGACCAGATACCAGTCGCCGGTGTCGGTCTTGTCGGCCCAGAAGACCGTCACCACGTTAGGATGCTGGATCTTTCGCAGCGCGCCGATCTCGCGGCGCACCGCCGCATACCCGGCGGCGCTGTCGAAGAGCTTGAGCGCCCGCTCTTCGCCCTCGACGTCATCGCGCACCCGGTAGACCTTAGAGAATCCGCCCTGCCCAAGCTTCTGGAGAATCTCGAAACGGCCCTCGATCACGTCGCCGACAGCGTAGTCGGCAGCCTTCGCCGCAACCGGGGATCGCACCTCGGCCGGGTCGGGTTCCGGGAGCGCTTGGCCGACATCTGAGTGACCGGCCGAGGCATCGAGAAGATCGTGCCGCCCGGCGGACGTGAGCGGGCGGGTGCGGCGCGGATCGCCGGTTTTCGCGGAGTCCTCCCGCACGTGCCTGATTCCCCCGACCGCGTACACCAGGCACGGATGCAGCACGTACGTGTCTACTTCAGGCGGGAAGTGAAACTGCTCGACGTCCCCCATGGAGTAGAACCGTCGCCGCCCGACCTCGTCCAGGTACCCGAGCAGGCCGTTCTGCCACAGGACGGACGCGAGGTTCGTCGCCTTCTCGAAGTGCAGATCCGCCACTTCCTGCAGCGCCTCGAGATCTCGGCGCGGGAATTGGTCAACGCCGATCATCCGGACGAAGGAGCGAACGTCCTCCTGCACGCCGCTTATATAGGCCTGGGTGCTGGTGAACAATTCGGAATAGTCGTGCAGGGCAGCCCCGGCCGGCATCATGTCGGAAGAGATCTGGTTGGCGCACTGGGCCAGCTGCGAATCACCGAACCGTTTGGCGCAGCGTTGAACCACCTCGGCCAGAGCCGCAGGCGGCAGGCCCTCACGGCCGGCCTGCTTGGTCCGCAAGACCTCCTCGCTCAGCTCGTTGCCGAGCGAGATGATGTCGCGCGGGATCAGCCTGGTGTGACTGAGCAGGTACTCCTCGATCGTTCCTTCGCCGTCGGGTCCGGGCCAGCTGCCATCGACACCGAGCCAGTCGCGGATCGTGGGCGGCCCGGTCGCGGCGCGCCGCATCAGCAGCGACGGCGGCAGCCGCTGCAGCTTTTGCCCGAGCAGGTAGAGCAGCGAACCGCGGTCCCAGTTCAGGACGCGTATGTGCGGTTCGTTGTAGTACCGAGGCGCATGTTCTGACCGGTACACCGACGACATGACGATGTCGCGGATGCAGACGACGACATGCAGGCGGCCGCCCAGCCTGTGGTCGCGGAGCAGCCGCATCACCTGGTAGAACAGCCCCTCCTGACACTTCAGCCAGTACATCGGCGCGTGGCTGAACTCTTCGTCCACCGCGTCCAGGTAGAAATAGATCGGCTTGCAGTGGCTGACCACCTCGCCCAGCAGGTCCTCGAGGTCGTCCCAGAGCGGATCGTCGAGGTACGTGGACAGCTGATGGGCGGTCTGCCGCTGATTGATGATGTCGCGCACCTGACTGTAAATCGTCCGAGGCCGGCGGAAGTCATCGAACAGCCGCGCATACGACTCGATCTCCTCGGCCTCCTCGTGCCGCAATTGCTGACGCAACTCGGGGTGCCGCAGCATGTGCGAGGCCAGCGAGCGCATGATCGCGCGCTCCCAGATCTGCATCCACTTCTCGACCAGGACACGGTCCGAGAACCACTGGCACGCCTTTACCACGACTTCGGTCTTCGGCAGGCTTTGCTGGGGGGCGTCGGCGTAAACGGAGTCTTGATGGGCCTGGAAATTCTGAAGGCGCCGCAGGTAGACGGTCTTGCCGGCGCCGAGCTTCCCCACGATGACCCGCACCATGGAGTCGTTGGCACGGGTGGCGAGGTGACCATATGCGGGATTGCCGCCGAAGTCGACAAACTCGCTGATCACGTCCTCGATATCGGCTCGTGACCCGTCCGGATTGCCAAATGGCCCCACGGGGTCAAGCCGACGCCGCCTGCCGGCCATCTACCCTCCCAAACCGAATCGTAGCTCCCAGAAGAAATAACGAGCAGGCGCCGAACCCGGCCGGGCCGGCTTGGCATACTGCCGTTCATGATGATCGGCGTGGGACTGGATTCCCGGCTTGCCCTTCCCTTCGACCAGCTGCGCTCTGCGGCCACCGCGGCGGCGAGGCTCGGCTTCCAGAGCGTGTGGACCCCGGCTGGCGGCGTGCCCGACTCGTTTCACGTCTGCTCGGCCTGGGCGCAGGACACCGGCCTGCGGACCGGGATCTCCGCCGTCCCTACGACCCGCATGTGGACGCCCCCCGGCCTCGCGGCTCAGGCGGCTACGCTGGCCCAGCTGTCCTCGGGGACGTTCGTCCTCGGCCTCGGAACGGGCGGGTACGGACCGGGCTGGTTCGCGTTCGTCGGCCTGCCCGACCGCCCGATTGCCGTGATGCGCGAGTACGTCACCCAGGTCCGCGGCCTGCTGGCCGGCGAGAACGTTACCGTCAACCAGTCCGTCGCCGGCCCCGCGCCTGGCTGGCCGAAGTCGGCCTCCCTTGGCGTGTCCGGCTTGCCCGCCGCGCCGGTCTACCTGGCCGCACTCGGCCCCCAGATGCTGCGGCTGGCGGGCGAGGTAGCGGACGGCGCGCTGCTCAACTGGGCCACCCCCGAGCGGATCGCCGTCAGCCGCAAGCTGGTCGACGAGGGCGCCGCCAGGGCGGGCCGGGCTCCCGGCTCCGTCCCGATGACCATGTACATCCGGGTCTGCATCGACGACGACGTGGCCGCGGCCAGGCAGGCCCTCGGCGCCCAGGTGCTCGGCTATGCCATGGGCCGACCCGATGTCCCGAACACCGCTGGCTACCGCGGACTGTTCGGCCAGATGGGCTACGACGCGGAGCTGAGTGAGCTGGAGTCCCGCCGGGACCGCGGCGAGGCGCTGGCCGGCCTGGTGGCCGACATGCCGGACGAGATGCTCCGGGCCGTGGGCTACTACGGCCCGGCCGCGGGAGCGCCGGCCGCTTTCGCCCGGCTGAGCGTAGGCCTGGACGAGACCATCGTAAGGATCGTCACCGCCCGTCCCGGGCTGGAACCGGTGAGCGAGGCCATGGCCGCGCTCATGCCGACCCTGATCCGGGCCGCGGCCTGAGCCGCCCGCCGCTCTGGCTGCTTTTTGATCACGGTGGCGCGTCCGCTCTGTCCCGGTTCCTGACCTCGGAGTTAGTGTTACTCATCGGTTGGCCTGACCGAGCTCGGACGTCCCGGCGCCTGGCCTCCGATCCGACCCGAGAGGAGGACCATGGTGACCCGAGGCAAAATCAGATGGATCCGGCTGGTCACCGTTCTGGGCGCCGCGACCGCGCTCGGTGCCGTCGCGTGCGGCGGTTCCAGCAACTCCTCACCAAGCAGCAGCAGCGCAAGCGGCGGCACGGTCTCCATCTCCGACGAGTACGGCGTGACGTGGAACTGCCAGTTCAACCCGTTCAACGCCTCGCAGGAGTTCGCCTCGTTCGGGCCGGTGTACGAAGAACTCGTCTACATGGACTCGCTGAAGAACGGTGCCACCACGCCGTGGCTGGCCACCAGCTGGGCGTGGTCCAACAACGACAAGACGCTGACGTTCACGATCCGCAACGGGGTCAAGTGGTCGGACGGGCAGCCGTTCACCGCCAAGGACGTGCTTTTCACCTTCAACCTGCTGAAGAAATACCCGGCCCTCGACCTGAACTCGGACTGGTCGGTGCTGAGCAGCGTCTCGATGTCGGGCTCTGACCAAGTGGTGTTCGACTTCAAGACGGCCGCGGTGCCTTATTTCTATTACATCGCCGACGAGACGCCGATCGTCCCCCAGCACATCTGGTCTTCGATCGCCAACCCGGTCACCTACCTCGATCAGCACCCGATCGGCACCGGGCCGTTCACGATGTCGAGCTGCAGCGCGGCCAACATCCAGTACAAGAAGAACCCCGATTACTGGCAGCCCGGGCTACCGAAGATCGAGACGGTCAACTTCCCGTCCTACCTGTCGAACAACTCCGCCAACGCCGACCTGAAGAACGGCACCGACCAGTGGGGCTCGCAGTTCATCCCGAACATCCAGTCGTACTACATCGACTCGAACCCGAAGTACAACCATTACTGGTTCGAGCCGGTCTACAACGTCATGGTCTGGTTCAACCTGACCAACCCGCAACTGACCCTGCCGGTGCGCGAGGCGATGGCCTACGCGATCAACCGGGCCCAGGTCTCGAGCACCGGCGAGTACGGCTACGAGCCGCCGTCGAACCAGACCGACATCGTCAAGCCGACGTTCTCCGGCTGGTATGACTCCAGCGCGGCAGCCCAGTACGGGAACGCCTACTCCTACGACCCGGCCAAGGCCATCCAGATCCTGACCGCCGCCGGCTACACGAAGGGCAGCAACGGCATCTTCGAGAAGAACGGCCACCCGCTGTCGTTCACGATCATCAACAACGGCGGCTTCTCCGACTGGGTCGCCTCGGTCCAGGTGATCCAGAGCAACCTGAAGGCGGTCGGCATCCAGATCACGCCGGACAACCTGTCCAACACGACGTTCGACTCGGACATCTACACCGGCAACTACCAGCTCGCCTACGACTGGGACAGCGGCGGGCCCACCCCGTACTACGAACTGCGGGCGATCTTGTACTCGCCGAACTCCGCGCCGATCGGCAAGACGGCCGCGAGCAACTGGGAGCGGTACTCGAACCCGTCGACCGACTCGCTCATCGAGCAGTACGCGTCGACGACCAGCCCGGCGGTCCAGCATCAGGTGGTCGATGAGCTGCAGCAGGTGATGCTGTCCGACGTGCCGGTGATCCCGGTCACCGAGGCGGTCGACTGGTATCAGTACAGCACCCAGAACATCGGGGGCTGGGTCACGCAGAACGACCCGTACGCCCAGCCGGCCCAGTACGCCGTGCCCGACTGGGGGGTGCTACTGCTGCACCTGTACGAGAAGTAACGCTCCGGGGAAAGATGCCGTACGTCCTGCGGAGGCTCGGCTTCTTCGTCGTCACGTTCTGGGCGGCGGTGAGCCTCAACTTCCTCATCCCGCGCCTGATGCCGGGCAACCCGGTCCAGGCCCTGGAGGCAGAGCATCCGCACCTGAACCCGCAGGCGATCCACTCGCTGACGGTTCTGCTCGGCGGCGGTTACTCGGGCAGCCTGGTGTCCCAGTACTTCACGTACTGGGGACGGGTGCTGACGCTCAACTTCGGCATCTCGATCACCACGAGCTTCGGCACGCCGGTGACCACGATGGTGCTGCATGCGCTGCCGTGGACGATAGGGCTGGTCGGCGTCACGACCATCCTCGCCTTCCTGGCCGGCACGCTGATCGGCCTGGTCAGCGCGTGGCGGCGGGGCACCCTGCTCGACAGCGCGCTGCCGCCGATCTTCGTGATCACGTCGGCCTTCCCCTATTTCTGGGTCGGGCTGATCCTCATCTACGTGTTCGCGATCAGGCTCGGCATCTTCCCGCAGCAAGGCGCGTACAACTTCCTCAACGACGCGCCGGGACTGAACGCGCACTACCTGGTCGACGTGTTCGAGCACGCCGTCCTGCCGGGCCTTACGATCCTCCTCACCGCGATCGGCGGCTGGATCCTCACCATGCGTAACAACGTGATCACGGTCATGGCCGAGGACTATGTCCGCACGGCGCGGGCCAAGGGCCTGAAGCCGTGGCGGATCATGTGGGCCTACGTCGGGAGGAACGCGGTCCTCCCCAACCTCACCGGGTTCGCGATGTCGCTCGGCTTCGTGGTCTCGGGCGCCATCGTCGTGGAGTACGTATTCAACTACCCGGGCCTGGGGACGCTGCTGCTGACCGCGGTGAACGGGCTGGACTACCCGCTCATGCAGGCCCTGTTCCTGCTTATCACCGTGGCGGTCCTGCTCAGCGTGCTCGCGGCCGACGTCGCCACGGCGATCATCGATCCCAGGACCCGGCAGGCGAGTTGATGGCCAAACGCAGCGTCCCCGACAGCGCCGCCGGACGGTTCGTGCGCGCCCTGCTGCGGGACCGCAAGGGCACCGCGGGCGCGATCTTGCTGCTGTTCTTCCTGGTGCTTGCCATCTTCCCCGGCCAGATCGCGCCGTACAACCCGGCGTTCATCGGCTTCCCGCGTGCCCTCGGCCCGTCCGCCGCTCACTGGCTCGGCACGACCTCCCAGGGTCAGGACATCTACTCCCAGCTCATCTGGGGCGCGCGGCAGTCGCTGATCATCGCCGTGGCCGCCGGGGGGCTGGCCACCTTGATCTCGGTGCTGGTCGGCGTCTCGGCGGCCTATCTCGGCGGGATCAAGGACGGCATCCTCTCCCTCGTCACCG
>Ga0335075_10016338_pt1 | contig 11099 bp, 10 predicted proteins | sample Lox_Sample_24_FD_206723 | JGI IMG/M metagenome (GOLD analysis project Ga0335075, IMG submission 206723) | Soil microbial communities from Loxahatchee National Wildlife Refuge, Florida, United States - Lox_Sample_2.4 | ecosystem: Environmental > Terrestrial > Soil > Wetlands | place: USA... | reverse complement strand
GTGTGACCTGGTGGCGATGACCCGCGCGCACATCGCCGATCCCGACATCGTGGCCAAGTTCAGCCGCGGCGAGGCGCACCGCATCCGGCCCTGCGTGGGCGCGCTCGTGTGCAACAGCCGCAAGCTGGCCGGATTCTCCGAGATCAGCTGCGTGCACAATCCCGAGGTGCTGCGCGAGCACGAACTGCGCCTGGAGCCGGCCGCGGAGCCCAAGCGGGTCATCGTGGCCGGGGCCGGCCCGGCCGGCCTGAAGTTCGCCGAGGTCGCCACGCGGCGCGGGCACCAGGTCCGGGTGTACGACTCGGCCGCGCGGACCGGGGGCCGGCTGCGGAGCGTGGAGAAGACGGCCGCGTCCGACCTGGCCAGCACCGTCGATCACCTCACTGGGGAGCTGGCTCTGCTGTCGGTGCCGGTCACGCTGGGCGTCACCGTCGACGAGGAGTTGCTGCGGACACAGGCCGCGGACTACCTCGTCCTGGCCACCGGCGCCGTGCCGGATCCCGGTGCGGCGTTCATCGGCGCCGGGACTACCCAGGTGCTCAGCTCGACCGAGGCTCTCGCGGACGGCGCGCCGCTCGACCGGGACGTGCTGGTCTACGACACGCTCGGCGCCAACGAGGGCGCCCTGGTCGCGGAGGCACTGGCCAACGCTGGGCGGCGGGTCTGCCTGGTGACGCCGTACGAGACCGTGATGCCCTACGGCGGGGCCAGCCACCGGATGGAGACCCCGGACATCCTGCGGCGCAAGCTGGCCGCCATATACACCGAGGCCGTGATCGGCGTGGCCGACGGCCGGCTCGTGTCGATCGTGCGCGCGGACGGGGAAAACGTAACCGAGGTGGAGGCCGGCACGATCGTCGCGATCACCGCGCCCATTCCCCGCGTCGAGCTCGCCGAGACCGCCCGGGCCCTCGGGATCCCGTACGTGCTGATCGGCGACGCCATGGCCCCGCGGGTGGCGACCGACGCATTCCGGGAGGGGGAGTTCGCGGCGCTGCAGCTATAACCGCACCGCGATCCCGTCGTCACCGCATAATCAAACGTTGTTGCATATTCCTAACCAGACATTGTATGGTGATCACGTGGTCCGGTTGCGGAGGAAGCCATGACAGAGCAGGTAAACCGGCCGGAGTCCGTCGCCTTCGACAACACGGATCCCGAGCTCATCAGCGAGCTGTACCCGCGGCTAGCCCAGGTGCAGGCCCGGTGCCCGGTGGCGTGGAGTGACGCGTCGGACGGGTTCTGGATGCTCACCAAGTACGACGATATCGTCGAGGCGTCCCGTGACTGGCAGACCTTCACGGTCACCAACGGGATCATGATCCCGGCGACCGGTGCGAGCATGCCGGTCATTCCGGCCGAGCTCGATCCGCCCCGGCACACCAAGCTCCGCAAGCTGGTGCTGCCGAACTTCACGGACAAGGCCCTGCAGCCGTGGGTACCCAGACTGCGGACGATCATCGCCGAGGCCTTCGCGCCGCTGCTCGCACAGGGCCAGGCCGACATCGTGGTGGACGTGGCCCGGCCGGTGCCGGTGCTGGCCATCTGCCTGATCCTGGGCATCGACCGCGACTGGCGCCAGATCAGGCAGCTGGCCGAGGACTTCCTGGCCGCCACGGCCAAGGAAGAGGCCCGGGCCAAGGCCGCCGAGCTGGAGGCGATGCTGGAGGAGGAGATCGAAGCGCGGCGCGGTCAGCCCGTGCGCGACCTGCTCGGCAGCTACGTGAACGCCGAGATAGACGGGGAGCCGATCCCGCCGCAGGAACTGCTCGGGCTGGTCCAGCTGGTGGTCGTCGCGGGCCACGAGACCACGGTCAACGGAATGGGCATGCTGATGTACCGGCTGTGCGCCGAGCCCGGGCTACGGGAACGCGTCCTGGCCGACCGGACGCTGGTGGACAAGATCATCGACGAGACGCTCCGGCTGCACCCTCCGGTCTGGAACATGGGCCGGACCGTGCGCGAGGAGACAACCATGCGCGGCTCGCAGCTGTGCCCGGGCGAGAAAGTGATGCTGGTCTACGGGGCGGCCAACCGGGACCCGGACAAGTTCACCGATCCCGACGTGTTCAACGTCGACCGCGCGGGGATCACCCAGCACCTCACGTTCGGCAGCGGCAGGCACCGCTGCATCGGCGAGGCACTGGCCCGGCTCGAGCTGCGGCTCACCCTCAATCACGTCCTCGACACCATTCCCGACGTCGAACTTAACGGCGAACCGGTCTTCGGCGGCGGGACCAACCAGTACGGGCCGCGTTCGCTTCCGGTCAAGTTCACGCCGGTGGGCAGCTGAGGACATCGTGACCGCCACGGAAGCCGCCTTCGATTCAAGCAGGTTCCGGCACGTTCTCGGGCATTTCGCCACCGGGGTGGCCGTCATCACCGCGATCACGCCATCTGGGCCGGTCGGCATGGCGGTCAGCTCGTTCACGTCGGTGTCCCTGGAGCCGCCGCTCGTCGCCTTTCTGCCGGACAAGTCCTCCACCAGCTGGCCCAGGATCCGCGGCGCCGGCGTGTTCTGCGTGAACATCCTCAGCGCCGGCCAGGAGGAGCTGTGCGCCCAGTTCGCGCGCAAGGGCATCAACAAGTTCGCCGGGGTGCTGTGGCGGCCGGCGCCGTCCGGGGCACCGATCCTTGACGGAGGCATGGCGTGGATCGACTGCGAGCTGACCCAGACGTTCGAGTCCGGGGACCACTTCATCGCGATCGGGCGCGTACTGCAGCTCGAGGCGTCCGACTACGGCGTGCCGCTGGTGTTCTTCCAGGGCGGATACGGTCACTTCGCGCTCCCGCGCTCACCCGCGGCGGACCCCGCCGAGGCATGGTCCGGGCCGCCGGGCAGTGACGCCAGGCCGTCGGGCAGCCCGTTCGAGGGTGACTGGGCCGACGAGCTGGCCCGGGTGACCGGCATGGACGCGCGCGACCTGCACCGGTACGCGAAGTCCACCGAAGGCGTGGTCAACGAGCTGGTCGGGGGCTACGTCCGGGAATTCCACGACGAGTGCATCAAGATCTCGCAGCGCTCCGTCTCGGCCGGGAAGGCGCTGGATGCGCTGCTGCGGGCCGCGTTCGGGTCGATGGAGGAGAACCGCGTCGCCATCATGATCCTGCAGAACGAGCGGCAGTACCTGGCCACCCGGCCCGAGCTCGACTACCTGGAGCCCCTGGAACGCGCCATCGAGCAGGTCTGGCTGGCCACGCTCCAGCGAGGTGTCGACGAGGGTGACTTTCGGCCCGGGCTGGATGTCAGGCTGGCCTACCGGTTCATCGGCGACATGCTGTTCAGCACGGCCCGGCGGTACAACTCCGGCCGTTCCGAGTCCAGGCCGGACAGTGCGCAGGTGGCCGAGACCTGCCGGTCGATGATCCTGTACGGACTGCTGCGCTGACCGCGCAAGGAGGATTCGCGATGTCCCTTTCCATCGATCCGGGCAAGTGCCAGGGCCACGGGCGGTGCGCCCTGGCCAGCCCCGACGTGTTCGACGTGGACGACGATGGCTATGGCGTGGTGCTCGTGCCCGATCCCGGGCCGGAGTATGACGGCGAGGTGGCGGCCGCGATCGGCTCGTGCCCGGAGCAGGCGATCAGCCGTGGCTGACCCCGGCCGGGCGTGACATAACCAAACCATCATCCGTGAGGCGGTGTCGCGGTGATCGAGCCCGGTGACGGCGTGTATCCCGTCGAAGTCCCTGTCCGCGACTGGGTCGCGTACCACGCCATCGCGCGGCCGGCCAAGACCGCCGTGCACAGCGTTGACACCGGTGAGTCCCGCACCTGGGCGGAGTTCGACCGGCGGGTCGGGGCGGTGGCCGGCGGCCTGCGGGACGCGCTCGGCATCCGGCCCGGCGACCGCGTGTGCCTGCTGGCCGAGAACGACGTCCGCACGTTCGAGCTGCACTTCGCGTGCGTGCGGATCGGCGCGATCTTCGCGCCGCTGAACTGGCGGCTGGAGCTGACCGAGCTGAGCGGCATCGTCGATGACTGCAAGCCCGCTCTGCTCGTCCACGACGATGATCACGAGCTGACGGCCAGGCGGCTGGCCGCCGGGCACGGGCCGCCGCTGCTGTCGTGGGGGGCGCCCACGGCGTCGTCCGGTTACGAGCAGCTGGTCAGCGGGGCGGCCTTCGTGCCCGGAGGACTGCTCGACCCCGAGGCGATTACCCAGATCACCTACACGTCGGGCACCAGCGGCCGGCCGAAGGGTGTCACTGGCGCGAACCGGACGGTGCTGTTCCACGCGCTGAATATGGCAGCCACGTCGCGGTTCGCTGAGCCCGACGGGCACCACCTGAACCTGCTGCCGCTGTTCTGGGCGGGCGGCCTCAACACGTTCACCAGCCCGATGTTCTACTGGGGCGGCCGCGTCACCACGACGCGCCGGTTCGACGAGAAGGTCATGCTTTCGCTGCTGACCGACCCCGGGCTCGCGGTGACGCACATCTGCGCTGCGCCCGAGATGTACTTCCGGGTCGCGGCGCTGCCAGAGTTCGAGACGGCCACCTTCACCACGCTGCGCCGCGCGCTGACTGGCGGATGGCGGCCGGACACCGCGCGACTGCACGCCCTGTGGCGGGCCCGGGGGGTATTCCTCCAGCTCGCCTACGGGAGCAGCGAAACCGGGCCGAACATGACGGTACTCCAGAACGACGACCCGGACCTGGTCGAGGCGCGCTGCTGCGGGACGCCGGTGCCGTTCACCATGATGCGCCTGGTAGGGCCCGACGGGCGGGACGTCGCTGCGGGCGAGACGGGCGAGATCTGGGCCTCCGGCCCGGCTGTCACCCCGGGCTACTGGAACCGTGACCGGACCGAGGTGTTCACCGGCCGCTGGTTCCGCACCGGCGACCTCGGCCGTCTCGGGCCCGCGGGCGACCTGTACGTCGTCGACCGGCTCAAGGAGATCATCCGCTCCGGCGGCACGAACGTGTACCCAGCCGAGATCGAGCTGGTCCTGATCGACCACCCTGCGGTGCGGGAGGTGGCCGTGGTCGCCGTGCCGGACGAGCAGTTCGGCGAGGTCGCGCTGGCCGTCGTCGTGGCCGAGGACGGCGCCGAGGTGTCACTGGAGGACCTGGTCGAGTTCAGCCGGCACCGGCTGGCCCGCTACAAGCGGCCGCGGCACCTGGTGGTCACGGATGAGTTGCCGAGGAACGCGTCGGACAAGATCGAACGGCACGTCCTGCGCGCGCGTTACGCCGGGCGGTTCGGGGCCGGGGCCAGCGGCTCGCTGTCTTAACGCCGGGCCCAGGCCTGCCGGTCAGCGACCCAGGCTGGCGGCCTTCCGTCCCGTTCTCGCTAGTCCAGGGAAAACATTCAGGAGCTTGAACGTAACGCCTGCCGCGGTCAGTGGTTTACATTGCCGGCATCGACGGGCAGGGCGGTCCCGGTCACGTAGCGTGCGTCATCCGAGGCCAGGTAGGCGATCGTGGGCGAGATGTCGGCCGGCTGCATCCGCGTGGCCGGGAGGGCAGGGGCGAAGAACCCGGCGAACTCCGGGTGCCGGGCCAGGAGCGGCGCCATCTGCCGGTGCGCCCCGTCGCCCATCTGGGTCTCGACCCCGCCGGGATGGATGGAGTTCACCCGGATGTTGGCGGGCCCGAGCTCGTTGGCCAGGGCGCGCATCAAGCCCACGACGCCATGCTTGCTCACCACGTAGGGCAACATCAACGGGACGCCGCGCAGGCCTGCGGCCGAGCTGACCAGGATCATCGAGCCGCCGCCGGCCGCCGCCAGGTGTGGCGCCGTCACCTGACAGGTGTACCAGGCGCCGGTGAGATTGGTGCCCAGTGTCGCCTCCCAGATCTGCGGCGTCACCGCATCCCATGTCTGTGAGGTGGAGATGCCCGCGTTGACCACGACGATGTCCAGCCGGCCAAGCTCGGCGACCGCGGCGTCCACCGCCGCTGTCAGGGCGTCCCGGTCCCGCACGTCGGCGCGGCAGGCCACCGCGCGGCGTCCAGCGTCGCCGACCAGCTGAGCGGTCTCGGCTAGCCCATTCTCCGTCCCCATCTCGTAGCCGACCAGCGGGTCCTGCTCGCACCGGTCGACCAGGATGAGGTCCGCGCCCTCCTGAGCGAGCCGGACCGCGTGGGCGCGGCCCATGCCCTGGGCCGCGCCGGTGACGAGCGCGGCCTTGCCCTGGAGTCTGGTGTCCATGCTGCTCCCCGGGTCGTGATCAGTACCCCACGGTGAACCGGGCGCGGACATGCCCGGCCTGTTCGGCCTCGTCGACCACGGCGACGGCCAGGTCGGCCGCTGAGATGGCCGACGAGCCGTCTGGCCTCCTGAGCAACGTGTCCGTCCCAGTCCGGTAGGTGCCGGTCCGGGGTGCGTCGACCGCGATCAGCACCGGCGGTGAGACCACCGTCCAGCGCAGCCCGGCGGGCGCCCGCTCGCGCAGCTCGGTCAGCGCGTTCCGGAAGCCATCCGACTCTGGCCGGGCCGCCGCGGGGAATTCGGGCGTGTCCACGAACGGCACACCGGGCGCGACCTCCAGGCTGCCGGCCCCGCCGAGCGAGATCCAGCGGGTGTCCTGGCCTTCCGCAACGGCGGCCAGCGCCCGCATGAGCGCCACCGGATCCCGGTCGGCCTGGGCCGCGTCGCGCAGCGCCACGCTGCTGATGATGACGTCGCAGCCGCGGACGGTGGCCGCGACCAGGTCCTGGTTGAACACGTTCCCGGGCACCGCGCGCACCTCGGGGAACTCCTCGGCCAGTGGCGCCGGGTTACGGACCAGGGCGGTCACGTCGTGCCCGCGGTAGACCAGCTCGCGCAGGATGGGGCGGCCGACCTTCCCGGTCGCGCCGATAAGCAGGACCCGCATCACTGCGGCCGCGCGGGCGCGGGCAGGTCGAGCGCCGGGGACAAGGCCGGAACGAAGGCCGAAAGGCCGCCATCGACCACGAGCGTGTGCGCGGTGATGAACGAGCTCGCGTCCGAAGCGAGAAATGCGACGGCGGCGGCGATGTCCTCCGGCGCGCCGAGGCGCGGGATCAGCTGCCCGGCCAGCAGCTTGGCCAGGTACTCCTCGCCCACCGTCTCGCGCAGGGCCGGCGTGCCGATGATGCCGGGTGCAATCCCGTTACAGCGGATCCCGAACGGCCCGTACTCGGTCGCCACCATGCGGACGAACTGTTCCAGCCCGGCCTTGGCGACGGAGTAAGCCGTCCGCGCCGTGCTGCCGATCCGGCCCTTGATCGACGTGGTCAGGATGATTGACCCGCCGCCGGCCGACACCATCGACGGGATCACGTGCTGGCAGGCCAGCATGTTGCCGCGGAGCACGACCGTCATCATGACGTCCCACAGGCGGCCATCAATGCTGAGCACGTCGAGGTCGCGGTTGATCACGTCGCCGCTGGTCGGCGCCGCGTTGCCGTGCAGCACGGTGACCGGGCCGAGCTCCGCCTCAATGCTGGCCACGGCGGCCGCCCAGGCGTCCTCATCCACGACGTCGAGCGTGTGCGCCACGGCGCGGCCGCCATCCTGCTCGATCGCCTTCGTCACCCGCTCCGCGGCCTCGCCGACCAGGTCGGTGACGGCCACGGCCGCGCCCCGCGCGGCCAGCGCGCGGGCGGTCGCCGCGCCGATACCGGACCCCGCCCCGGTCACCAGCGCCACCCGCCCGGTCAGGGCCTGTCCGTCCGCCACGCTCATCGTGTCCCTCCCGGTACCGTCACCGCTGGTCGAACTCGATCCGCAGCTCCCGCAGGACCTTGCTGATGCCCGGACGGCGGTGCAGCGACGCGCCCGGAGCCAGGCGAATGCGGGTGACCCGGTCAAGCAGCTCGGTCAGGGCCACCCGCACCTGCATGCGGGCCAGGTGGATGCCAATGCAGCGATGGATGCCGAGACCGAACGCGATATGCGGATTGCGTTCGCGGTCGAAGACGAGTTCGTCGGGCGAGTCGAAGACGCTGGCGTCGTGGTTCGCGCTGCCGTAGTGCACCAGGACCCGGTCACCGGCATGAAGCTGCTGGCCACCGAGCTCGACTTCGCGCGTCACGAGGCGGCCGAGCGCCCCCACCGGAGAGCTGTAGCGCAGCAGCTCGTCAAGCGTGGTCTTCTCCCAGCCCGGGGCGCGCAGGCGGTCCTCCAGGTCCGGCCGCTGGGCCAGTTCGCAGACGATGTCGCTGATGGCCACCTTGGTGGTATCGAGGCCGCCTGAGAACAGGATCTGCACCACCCCGACCTTCTCGTCCTCGGTCAGCGGGCGGCCCTGCACCGTGCCGTTCTTGACCGCCGACACGATGCCGCCGGCGTCATCCTCGGGCACCTGCTTCTCGAGGAACTCCACCATCAGCGCGCGAAACTCGGGGAACGCCGACACGTCGCCCTCTGACACCCGGTCGTTGCAGGTGGCGGCCTGCCGGAACAGCTCGGGGTCGTCGGCGTCGAACACCACCTGGGCCAGCACGTCAGTGACGAACGGCCCGGCAAAGTCGTGCACGAACTCGCAGCGGCCCGAGTCCAGCCACGATTGCATCGCCGCCCGCGCGATCCCGCGCACCTTGTCCTCGCTGCGGCCCAGGTATCTGGGGTGGAAGAAGGGGTTGAGGAGCTGGCGGAAATCGTGGTGCGCGGGCGGGTCAGCATCGATCGGCGGCAAGATGACGCCGCCGCTGCCGGCGATGTTGACGTACTCATGCGAGGAGAACGTGGCCTGATCGCCCAGTACCCGGGTGGCCGCGTCGTAGCTGGTCGCGATGTAGTAGCCGCCGGTCGCCGTGGTGTGCGGGACGGGGCACGTCTCCCGGGCGTACCGGAGCACGTCGTCAGCCCGCGGCGCGTGCGACTGGTCGAAGAAGTCGAAGTCGGGCAGCAGCTCCCCGACGCTCAGGTCCCCGGCGGTGGCTCCCGCGGCACCCTGCCCCTGATCCATGCGCCGCTCCCCTCTCGCCGAATACGCATCGCTTACCATGTAAACTAATCCATTAGCGTTTGGTAAGCAATGATGGATTACGGATCAGACCAGGCCGACGCCAGGCCATCGTCGTTTGGCGGGCCGAGAGTGTCATTCCGGTAGGCTTCACGGTAGTTACCGACGGAGGACATCGATGGCACGACCGAGGGTTCCGCTTATCTCGCGCCGTAAAGCGCTCGAGGCCGCCCTGGAGATCATCGACAGTGAGGGGCTCAAGGCGCTGAGCATCCGGCGCCTGGGCGAGGTGATGAACGTCAACGGGGCCTCGCTGTACCACCACTTCAAGGACAAGGACGAGATCCTCGTCGGGGTCGCCCAGCTCGCCCTGGCTGACGTCACCGCCCCCCGCTCGGAATCGGACAACTGGCGTGTCTGGCTCCCGCTCAACGCGTACCGCACGCGGCAAGCCCTGATCGCTCACCCCGAGCTGATCCCGCTCATGCTGCGCCGGATCCCGCTCGGCATCGGTAACCAGGAAGTGGAAGCGAGTGTGGCCCGGCTGCGGGCCGAAGGCGTCGAGATGAGCGTCATAGCCCCGCTCATGGAGTCGTTCGAGCTGCTCGCCATTTCCAGCGCCCTGCAGACGGTCGGCGGGGTCGCCAGCGCCGAGGAGCGCGAGCAGCCGTACGGCGCCGAAGACTCGATGTACCAGCAGGCCCAGAGGGAGCGCGGCCTGTCCAACGACGAGTTGTTCGAGGTGGTCTGCGCGGCAGTGATCGCCTCGGTTGAGAGCGCTGTCCACCTTAAGGAGGCGAGGGCGTCCATCGGCACCGCCTTTGCCGCGGCGGCCGTCGCAGCGCCCGCCACCACTGCGGCGCCCGGCACTGTGGTGCCGGACGAACCGTCGGCGGCCACGTCGAAGGCCCGGCCGGCCCGCACCGCGACGGCGCGCAAGCCCGCCGCGGCCAAGCCCGCCGCGGCCAAGGCCACGGCGGCCACCCGCAGGCCTGCCGCTGCGGCGAAGCCGGCCGGGACCACCCGCAGGCCTGCCGCTGCGGCGAAGCCGGCTGCGACGACCCGCAAGCCCGCCGCCTCGGCTAAGCCCGCGGGGACCCGCAAGCCTGCCGCTGCGCCGAAGCTGGCCGAGGCCACCCGCAAGCCTGCCGCTGCGGCGAAGCTGGCCGGGACCGCCGGCAAGCCCGCCGCTGCCGGCCAGGCCACGGCGCGCAAATCCGTCCCCGCGGCTGAGCCCGCCGCGGTCGCAGCGCCGCGCCGGACCCGCCGGGCTACCGCGACTCGTCCGGTGTGAGGCGGCTGAGCTTTCCGGCCGCGAAACCTGGTCTTGCTTGATTTTCGTCGTCCCGCACGTGGCCAAGCTCGCCGGTGGCCGTGCCGTACGAAAGGCTATGCCGATGAAGGTGAGCCTGATGGGGCTCGGCGACCAGGTCCGCGATCCGGTTATGGGTACGCAGCTCTCGTGACCAGAGCCATGGGCGCGTTCGACCATCACTCGGCCGGCTTCGCGGCGGGCTGGCGTGACCAGTACCGCGACATCTGCGGGTCGACGAGGCCGGCGTGCGCGGGTACGAGACCATCCCGCTGGTCGGGGGGTTCCGGGCCATGCCCGCCACGTTCACGCCCGGCCCGATGTCCGGACTGTTCCCGGCGGGCGGTCTGCCCCGGCCCGCGGCGAGCGGGACCGGCTGAGGGTGGCGCAGGAGGCAGCGGGTCAGCCGACGGCGCAGGAGGCCGCGAATGAGCCGGCGGCGCGGGCGGCCGCGGGTCAGCCGGCAGCGGCCGCGAGTCAGCCGGCAGCGGCCGCGAGTCAGCCGGCCTCGACCGGGCCGCCGTCGCCGCTGGGCACGTAGCCCGTCCTGGTTCCGTCGACGAACGTCCCCCGCGCGGCCCGGGCGTCGCCGGTCATGTTCAGTTCGTAGGTGTAGCTCAGCTCGGCCCGGTACTTGGTGACCAGCTCCCGGTTCACGCTGTGGTTCATCGACCGTTTCAGCGCCCGGATGACCAGCGGCCGCTTGGCCGCGATGGAGCCGGCCAGCTCGTGGGTGCGGGTCACCAGGTCGCCTGGGCTGGTCATCGCGTGGACGCTCCCGTAGCGGTGCATCTCCTCGGCGGTGAACGCGTCGCAGGTGAACATGACCGCGCGCATCCGCTTTTCCGGCAGCAGCCCGAGCGCCTGGATCACGCCGCTGGCCGCGCCGTTGTCGGCTTCGGCCAGCAC
>Ga0335075_10016336_pt1 | contig 11100 bp, 8 predicted proteins | sample Lox_Sample_24_FD_206723 | JGI IMG/M metagenome (GOLD analysis project Ga0335075, IMG submission 206723) | Soil microbial communities from Loxahatchee National Wildlife Refuge, Florida, United States - Lox_Sample_2.4 | ecosystem: Environmental > Terrestrial > Soil > Wetlands | place: USA: Florida... | reverse complement strand
ACCGGGCGGTTCAGCCGCCCCGAGGAGGTCGCTGACCTGGTGCTGCTGCTGGCCAGCGACGTCACTGCCAACGTCACGGGCGCCGACATCCGCATCGACGGCGGCCTCATCCCGACTTGGTAGAAGTTCAAAATCATCATTCGAAACGGACGCGGGGTGACTCCCCACCTCACCGCTCGTCGATCACGCGGTCGAACGCCGCGAGGAACTGCTCCGCCCAGCCGGTGTCTTCTTCCAGCCCGAGTGAGTACACGTACCCGGTGCGCAACGCTGTCAGCACCCGGGTGCCCGTGACCGGATCGGGGTGTCCGGCCTCGCACAGCAGGGTCTCCGTCGTCGCGTTGACCCACCGCCGCTGGTCGATGGCCATCACGCGCACAGGGTGGTCCGGCGGCCCGTACTCGGCGGCCGCGTTGACGAACGTGCAGCCGCGGTACTCATCGATCATGCCGTCCTCGGTGAACGCGACCGCCCACGCGTGCAGGGCGCCTCGCGGGTCGCCAGGGTGGCTGTCGATGATCGCCTGCACCGCGGCGTGTGCCTGCCATTTGCGCTGCTCGAGGTAGGCCAGGACCAGGTCGTCCTTGGACGGGAAATGCCGGTAGAAGGTCACCCTGGTTACCTGCGACTCCTCGATGAGCCGCTGCACGCCGATCGCCTGGATGCCGTTTCCGTAGAAGAGCCGGTCGGCGGTGGTGAGGATCCGCTCTCTCGCCGAGCGGGCCTGCTGCTGGCGTCGCCGGGCGAGCACGTCTGCCCGCCGCCGCCGGACGGCGCCGCTGACCGGACGTCTCACGGACGCACCTCGTTTACCCGGAAGGCCTTGTGATCAGGCCGCTGCTAAGGTCATCATATAGGTGGAAGGAACGATCGGTCTACACAGTTCGTTCACCTTCCGCCCAGAGCATCCCCGTCGGCGGAGGCGCAGTGACAGTCGATTCTGGGCCGTCGGACCTGATTGGCCGCGATGAAGAGATGTCGGCGATCCTCGCGATGCTCCGCGGCGCTGGCGGATCGGGCCTGCTGCTCGTCGGAGAGGCGGGCATGGGGAAGTCAGCGCTGCTGCACGCGGCGTCGGGCGTGGCCGCCGGCGATGGCCGCACCGTGCTGCGGGCGACCGGGGTTCAGTCCGAGGCGCGCGTGCCGTTCGCCGGACTGCATCAGCTGCTCTATCCGCTGACCGGCCGCTTCGGACTGCTGCCGCCACCGCAGCGCAAGGCGCTGCTTGCCGCGTTCGGCTGCGCCGACGGGCCAGCTCTTCAGGTGTTCGTGATCGCCATCGCCACGCTGGAACTGCTCGCCGATGCGGCGGCCGGCGGCGGCCTGCTCGTGACCGTCGACGACCTGCACTGGATCGACGATGCCACCGCACAGGTTCTCGGGTTCGTCGCCCGCCGGATCGCGTCCGAGCCGATCGCGCTGGTCGGTGCGACGCGTCCCGGCTTCGAAGACCCGCTCACTGAGGCCGGCGTGCCAGCCAGAACGCTGCGCCCGCTGCGCCACGCGCAGGCGGAGCGGCTGGTCCGCCTCCGGCACCCGGACCTTGACGAGCGATGGCGCGGGTGGGTGCTCGAGCACGCGGAGGGTAACCCGCTCGCGCTGGTCGAACTCCCGCTGACGGCGAGTGCCTGCCAGCCTGGCGCCGAGGTCCGCGTTCCGCTCACCGCCCGCCTCGAGCGCAGCTTCACGGCCCGTGTCGCCGGGCTCAGCCCGTCGGCGCGACCGGCGGTGGTCGTCGCGGCGGCGGCCGACAGTGACGACTTCGCGGAGATCGCCGCGGCCGCGACGATCGCAGTCCCCGGCTCGGGCGCCGACCCGCTGCGTCCCGCGGTGGACGCCGGAGTGCTCGTGGTGTCACAGGCGAAGGTGACGTTCGAGCACCCGCTGATGCGCTCGGCGGTCTACCAGTCCGCCGACGCCGACCTGCGCCGCCGGGCCCACGCCGCGTTCGCCCGGGTCCTTGACGCCCAGCCGGAGCGGCGGGCCTGGCACCTGGCGGCCGCGGCGCCCGTTCCTGACGAGGCCGTCGCTGCCCAGCTCGAACGGGCGGCTGAGTCGGCTGCCCGGCGCGGTGCGGGCGCTGCCAGCGTCGCGGCGTGGGAGCAAGCTGCGAGCCTGACTCCGCGAGCCGACCGGGAGCGCCGCGCGGAGCGCCTGCTGCGCGCCGCGGAACTCGCCCTCGAACTTGGACGGCCTGAGCAGGCCGGGGAACTGGCCGGGAGCGCCGAACCACTGTCCAGCGCGCCGTCCGGCCTCGCCCGGCTGACCCTTATCCGCGAGACGCTAAGCCCCGGCGTTCCCGGTGACCCGCTGCGGGTCAGGATCCTGGCTGATCTCGCCGGCGAGATGATCGACGCCGGACAGGCCGACCTGGCTTTCCGGCTGGTGCTGGCCGCGGCGGTCCGCGTCTGGTCCGCCGACCCCGGGCCCGCGACGCGGGATTACCTGATCGCCATCATGGCGCGGCTGCCCGTCCCGCCGGACGACCCGCGCCTGCTGGCTGCCGGCGGCTTTGTCGATCCCGCCCGTTACGGGGACTTGATCACGCGGCGCATCGCCGGCCTGCGCCCGGATCAGCTCGATGCGGCGGCGGCTGAGCTGGCGATGTCCGTCCACCTCGTCGGCGCGGACCCGGCAATCGTCGCGGTGCAGCGCGCGGTCGTGGACGGCGCGCGGAGGGTGGGGAAGCTCACCGCGCTGCCCAGGATGGCCACCCAGCAGACGTGGACCGCGATCGCGCTCGCGGACTGGCAGGCGGCCGTGCCAGCGGCCGACGAGGCCGTCCGCCTCGCCATCGAGACACGCCAGCCGATGTGGCAGGCGGCGGCCATGACCGGACAGGCGATGATCGCGGGCATGCGCGGGGACGACGCGGACGCGGAGCGGCTGGCGCAGCATGCGGAGGCGCTCGTGCTTCCCGCTCGGATCAGCGCGGTGCTCTGCGGCATCCAGTTCGCGCGCGGGGTCACGGCGATCGCCGCCGGCCGCTACGACGAGGCGTTCGATCAGCTGCGCCGGGTCTTCGACCGTGCTGACCCGTCCTATCAGGCGGTGCAGAGCACCTGGGCGCTCGGCGACCTCGCGGAGGCCGCCATGCACACGGGGCGGGTGGCGGAAGCCCGCGAGATCGCTGCGGCGTTCCGGCCGGGGGAACTGGACAGCGTGGCCCCGTGGACCCGCGTCGCCCTGCTCTACGGGGCGCCTTTCCTGGCCGAGGACGATGCCGCCGAGGCGGAGTTCCGCCGTGCCCTTGCGGCGAACCTGGCGCGCTGGCCCGCCTACCGCGCGCGGCTGCTGCTCGAGTACGGTTCGTGGCTGCGCCGCAGGTACCGGGTCGCGCAAGCGCGGGGACCGTTGCGGACCGCACGGCAGATCTGCGCGGCGCATGGCCTGCTTCCCTGGGCTGAGCGCGCCCGGAGGGAACTGCGCGCCACCGGCGAGGCCGGCGAGGAACCCCGCATGCCGCAGCGGACATGCCTGTCCCCGCAGGAACTCCAGATCGCGCAGCTCGCCGCCGAGGGGCTGTCCAACCGGGAGATAGCCGAGCGGCTGTACCTCTCGCACCGGACCGTCGGCTCCCACCTCTACCGGATCTTCCCGAAGCTGGGCATCACCTCCCGCATCCAGCTGCCGTCGGTGCTGGCCACCGTCGACGCCGGCCCGGCCGCCGGGTCGTAGGGCCTGCTCAGGGAAGGCTGGTCAGAAGCCCTTTTCGCGGAGCCAGGACAGGCAGGCCTTGGCGACGTCGCCCGAGCCGGAGTCGATCGTCAGTGAATGCCCGCGGTCCTCGAATTCCAGCAGTTCGGTCACGGCCGGCGAGTAGCGGTACTGCTTCAGGGTCGACTTGGTGATCGCTTCGGGAACGGTGTGATCCTGACCGCCCATGATGAGCAGCAGCGGCCCGCGCTCCGCGTTCCTCGTGTCCACCTTGGCGGGCGAGTGGAGCGAGAAGTTGGCCGCTGCCGCTTCGAAGAGCGGCTTGCCAGGCGAGGGCACCACCCACTCTTCCCAGAGTCCGGCCGACTCCTCGTCGGTCAGGGCGTTCCCGAAGCTGTAGCGGAACTGCTCGGCGGTGAGCATGACGGCCCGGTGCCTGTTCTCGGGATTCTTGAAGACAGGCAGCGTCGACCGGAGCGAGGACAACGGAAGCGGCAGAACGCCCTTGATCTGCGCCGCGTCGATCGCGATGGCGGCCGCGGCCCTGTCCTGTCCGAGCAGCTTCTCGGCGATCATCCCGCCGAACGAATGACCGACCAGCACGGGGCTGCTATCCAGGCCGGCGATGATCGAGGCGAAGTGCTCTACAACGTCGTCGATTCCCTTGTCGGCGACCGAGTCGGGATTGGCCCTGGCGAGCTCTACGGTCTCTGGCTCTCCCGGCCAGCCGGGGGAGAGAACGCGGTACCCGGACCGCTCGAACAGGGACTCCCAGGGCCCCCATGAACTCTTGTGCAGCCAGAGACCGTGGATGAAGACGACGGGATGAGGTTTGTCAGGCATCTGGACCGGCCTTTCGTGGGTCGCTTATCGCCGTCCAACGTATGGCGATGGCTCTGCCGCCGGCTTCGGTCATCCGACTGCACGCTCGCGCCGGATGGCGCCTGCCTGGGCCTAATCCCGGAGCTTGCCGAGGATGCGGGCCAGTTCGGCGCGGTCGGCCGGACTGAGGCGGGCGAAGACGCGCCCTGCTTCGGGCCCCCGCGTGGCGCGGATCTCGGCCAGGACACCGGCGCCGTGCTCGGTCACCTCGACCAGGGTCGCGCGCCGGTCGCCCGGGTCGGCGAGCCGCCGGACCAGGTCCCTGGCCTGGAGGGCGTCCACGACCTCGGTTGCTGTCCGGGGCGCGATCTGCAGGCGATCGGAGATCGTGGACAGCCGCATCGTCCCGTGCCTGTTCAGCACGCGCAACGCGCGCAGGTGGGCCGGGGTGATGTCCCATGGCGTCAGCGTCTCGGCCGACCTCTCGCGAAGCTGCCTGGCGACGGCCCCGAGCGCCTCCGACAGCGACTCATCGCTGGCCGGGTCGACGGGCTGGAGCGCGGGCTGGGCCGCTTCGTCGCGCTCGGAGGTCACGGGAATATAGTACCAGGTTTTTGTGCTATACCCTCATATTGAGGTAACCTCACGAATGGGTCCAGAAACTACGAAAGGCAGAAGCTCTTGGCAGCACCCCAGATGAACCGGGATACTTCCCGCCGGGGCCGCGGCCCGGCCACCGTTACCGCCGCGGAAAAGGCGCAGGCACGCGAGGTGTCGCTGCGCCGCATCGGCCTGCTGTTCCGCCCCTACCGATGGCAGCTGGCCATCGTCACCGCCATCATCGCGGCCTCGTCCCTGGTCGGGCTGGCCTCGCCGTTCCTGCTCCGCGCGGTGATCGACACCGCCCTGCCGGACAGGAACCTGCGCCTGCTGGCCTGGCTCGTAGCGGCAATGGTCGCGGTCGCCGCCGTCACCTCGGCGTTCGGCGTCATCCAGACCTGGATCAGCACAAAGGTCGGCCAGCACGTCATGCACGAGCTGCGCACCAGCGTCTTCACCCATCTACAGCGGCAGTCGATCGCCTTCTTCACCCGCACCCGCACCGGCGAGGTGCAATCGCGCATCCAGAACGACATCGGCGGCATGGAGTCCGTCGTGACCTCGACCGCCACCTCCATCGCGTCCAACCTCACCACCGTCGTCGCGACCGCCGTTGCCATGGCCGTCTTGTCCTGGCGGCTGTCGCTCATCTCGCTCGTGGTCATGCCGCCCGCCATCTTCCTGACCCGCAAGGTCGCCAGGATGCGCCGGGCCATCACCACCCAGCAGCAGAGGGAGCTCGCCGACCTCAACGTGACGATCGAGGAAGGGCTTTCCGTCAACGGCATCCAGCTGGCGAAGACGATGGGGACCGGACCGAGCCTGATCCGGCGGTTCGCCGACTCTTCGGCCCGTTTGATCGACCTGGAGCTCCGCTCCCAGCTCGCCGGGCGCTGGCGGATGGCCTCGCTCAGCATCATCTTCGCCGCGGTCCCGGCCGTCATTTACCTCGCCGCTGGCCTGCCCGTCTCCGCCGGAACCGTCAGCATTGGCACCCTGATCGCCTTCACCACCCTGCAGAATGCCCTGTTCCGGCCGATCACCGGCCTGCTCAGCACCAGCGTCTCCGTGGTCAGCTCGCTGGCCCTCTTCGCGCGGATCTTCGAGTACCTCGACCTGCCCGTCGAGGTCGACGAGCCAGCGCACCCGGTCAGCGTCGACCCAGCCCGCGTCACCGGGCACGTCCGCTTCGAAGGTGTCAGTTTCACTTACCCAGGCGCCGACCGGCCCGCCCTGGCCGGCATTGACCTGGACATCCCGGCCGGCAGCACGCTCGCCCTGGTCGGCGAGACCGGATCCGGCAAGACCACCCTCGGCTCGCTGGTCGCGCGGCTCTACGACCCGACCCGCGGCAGCATCCGCATCGACGGCACCGACATCCGCGACATGCGGCTGGCCGATCTGGCCGCCATCGTCGGCGTGGTCAGCCAGGAGACCTACCTCCTGCACACCACCGTGCGGGAGAACCTGCGCTACGCCAAGCCGAGTGCCACCGACGCCGAGATCGAGGACGCCGCTCGCGCGGCGCAGATTCATGACCTGATCGCCAGCCTGCCCGACGGCTACGACACCATGGTTGGCTCCCGCGGACACCGCTTCTCGGGCGGTGAAAAGCAGCGCATCGCCATAGCCAGGACCCTGCTGCGCGATCCGCGGGTGCTCGTCCTCGACGAAGCCACCAGCGCCCTGGATACCGAAACCGAGCGGGCGGTGCAGCAGGCCTTCGACACACTGGCCCGGGGCCGGACGACCATCACGATCGCGCACCGGCTGTCCACCGTCCGGAACGCCGACCAGATCGTCGTGCTCGACCACGGCCGCATCATCGAGTCCGGTGACCACGCCAGCCTGCTGGCCGACCAGGGCCGCTACGCCGAACTGGCCGCATAAGCGCCCCGCTGGCCCCGAAACCAGCATCAGGGCTTGCGGCCCCAGGCGGTCACCAGCAAATGCGGCATGATCAGCGTCCGCGGGTCGGCGAGATGCGCGCGGACCGCCGCGTCCACGTCCGCGAGCTCACGCTCACCGGCCAGGCCGAGGCTGAGAATCACCGGATGCAGGCTGCGCACCAGATCGGGGATCACGGTTCGCCGCGAATGACCCGCCGGGTAGCAGCTTGCGTGCACGGTCGCCCCGACGTCGGTCAGTCCCGCCTCGCGGAACAGCTCGGTCAGCCTGCGCCCGAGGCGCAGGTCCGCTCCTGCCCTGGGAAAGCTGACCCGGAACAGTGACCAGAGCCGGTCCCATTCGGGCAGCGGCGGGTAGCAGATGCTGAACTCGGCATCCGCCTCCTCGCTCGCCACCAGGCCACCCGGCCTGGCCAGCCTGACCATCTCAGCGACCACTTCCGCGGGCTCGGGGATGGTCACGAGCAGCGTTCGGGTGTGCACCAGGTCGAAGGATTCCGCGGGAAGGCCGGTGTGCCGCGCGTCGTCGGCCAGCACCTCGACATTCGCCAATCCATGGCTGAACGCGTACTGCCGCGCCGCCGCCACGTGCGCCGGGTCGGCGTCGAGCCCGACGACCCGGCCGTCCGGGCCGACCGTCTCCGCCAGGAGATCGAGTACGCCTCGCGGCCCGCAACCGAGGTCGATCGCGCTCTGACCGGGCCGCAGGCCGAACTCGCGAAGCCGGCCGAGCAGAGCGCGGGCTTCCGGTTGCAGTTCCTCCGACTGGCGCCGCAGCCGGGCGGTCTCATCCGTGTCGGCGCCAAGGGCGTACACCTCGGCCGCGTCGTAGGCCGGCGCGACGGTGGTGTCAGTTGCGTCATGGGACATGGCCGGATAGTGGCCGATGCGGCTTCCGGGCCGCTAACCAGCGACTTACGGTGTACTTACCATGGAGTTCAGCATCCTCGGCCCGGTTGAGGTGACCGTCAGCGGACGGCCGCTCAAGCTGAGCGGCGCCCGCGCCCAGGCCGTCCTGGCGACGCTGATCGTGCACGCCAATCACGTCGTCGCGGCCGAGCAGCTGCTCGACGAGCTGTGGCCGCTGCAGCCCGCTGACCGGGCGCTGGCCAGCCTCCAGGTGCGCATGTCCGAGTTGCGCAAGGTGCTGCGATCGGCGGCGGATTCGCCGGGCGCGGACCGGCTCAGCACCCGGCCGCCTGGGTACCTGCTGCGTGTCACCCCGGCGGAACTCGACTCCTGCCGCTTCACCGAGCTGACGGCCGCGGCGGCCGCCGCCATGGCCGCCGGCGATCCGGCCACGGCCCTGCACCGTCTCGACGAGGCGCTGCGGCTGTGGCGCGGGCCGGCCCTGGCGGGCATCGACGCGCCGTCGGCCAGGACCGAGGCCGGCCGCCTCGAGGAACTGCGGCTCGCCGCGCTCGAGGCGCGGGCCGAGGCGCTGCTGGAATGCGGAAAGTTCGGCGACGCGATCGTGGAACTCGAGACGCTGACCGCGGCCCACCCACTGCGCGAACGGCTCTGGTCGCTGCGGATGCTCGCCTTGTACCGGGCCGGCCGGCAGGCCGACGCGCTGCGCGCCTACCGTGACCTGCGCGCGATCCTGTCCGGCGAACTGGCCATCGAGCCTGGCCCGGCGCTCCGCGACCTGCACACCGGCATCCTCCGCCAGGACCCCGCCCTCGATCGCGCCGCACTGGATCGCCTCGCAGTGGGCGAGCAGGATGCCGGCCACCGCGGCGCCGGGCAGCGCGGCCAGCCGTTCCCCGTTCCGCAGACCCGCTACGCGCTGACCGACGACGGCGTGCACATCGCCTACCAGGTCCTCGGCCAGGGCGACCATGACATCGTATTCGTCCCCGGCCTGATGAGCCACCTCGACCTGCTGTGGGAAGGCGCGGACAGCGCCGGGTTCTTCCAGCGCCTGGCGACGCTGGGCCGGCTGATCCTGTTCGACAAGCGCGACACCGGCCTGTCGGACCGCGCGGTCGGTGACCTGTCGCTCCAGGAGCGCATGGCCGACGTGCGCGTCGTGATGCGCGCCGCCGGGTCAGCAAGGGCCGTGCTGTTCGGCTACTCGGAGGGCGCGCCGATGAGCATCCTGTTCACCGCGACCCACCCGGAGCAGGTCACCGCCCTGATCCTCGGCTCGGCGGCCGCCCGCTGGTTCCCCGCCCCCGACTATCCGTGCGGCGAGGCGCCGGTCGAGATGTACGAGTCCTTGCGTGACATCGCGGCGCACCACTGGGGCCGGGGCGACAGCATCGAGTGGTACCTCCCGAGCCAGGCCGCCGACCCGCACGCCCGGGAGCTGTTCGCGCGGTTCGAGCGCCTGGCGGTCACCCCCGGCGCCTTCCTGCGCATGACCGCGATGATCCGCGAGATCGACGTCCGCGCCGCGCTGCCGTCGATTCACGTGCCGACGCTGGTGATCCAGCGCCTCAGCGACCGCATCACGCTGCCCTTCCACGGCCGCTACCTGGCCTCGCGGATCGCGGGGGCACGGTACTTCGAGCAGCCGGGCGACCACTCGCTTCGCTTCGCCACGGGCAGCGACAGCGACGCGCTGTTCGGTGAGATCGCCGGCTTCCTCGCCACGCTGTTAGGACTGACCACCGCCCTGTCCGATATGCCATGCTCGTGGTGTGCAGCGGGAGGCGATGAGTCAACACAGGAGGACCGGCGCCAGGTCGCGGCCGGCCAGCATTCGCGATGTCGCGCGGCTCGCCGGGGTCTCGCATCAGACGGTCTCCAGGGTGCTGAACGGGCATCCCAGCGTCCGGGACGTCACCAGGACCCGGGTGCTCGTCGCCATGGACGAGCTGCAGTTCCGGCCGAGCCGGGCCGCCCGCATGCTGTCGATGCGGCGGTCGCAGACGATCGGCGTGCTCGCGGCCGCGGTCGGGTCGCACTACGGCCCGGCGAGCAGCGTGAGCGCGGTCGAGGACGCGGCGCGCGAACAGGGCTACTACGCGACCGTCGCCCATCTGGCGTCGCTGTCGGCGGACGCGATCTCGGCGGCCGTCGAAGACCTGCTTAACCAGGACGTAGAAGGCGTCGTCATCGTGGCGCCGCGGACCGCCGTGCTGTCTCGGCTGGCCGCGCTGGCGGTGGACATCCCGATCGTGGCCGCCCAGGGGGAGCAGGAGGACGCGGGCGGTATCCCGGTCGCTTCCGTGGACCAGCGAGCCGGCGTACGGATGGTGATGGACTACCTCGCCCAGCAGGGACACCGGCGCATCGTCCACGTCGCGGGCCCCCCGGACTGGAACGACGCGCAATCCAGGCTGCGGGCGTATGAAGCAGAGCTCCGCTCCTCAGGACTTCCGGTGCTGCCCCCGGCCTATGGCGACTGGACCGCCGAGTCGGGGTACCAGGCCGGGCGGTCGCTCATCCAGGCGGCGGGACACGGGGACCTGGGGTTCAGCGCGGTCTTCTCGTCGAACGACCAGATGGCGCTGGGGCTGATGCACGCTTTCCGTGAGGCGGGCCTGGACGTGCCCCGTGACGTGAGCGTGGTCGGCTTCGATGACATCCCGGAGGCAGCGCATTTCTGGCCGCCGCTGACGACGGTGCGGCAGGCCTTCGATGAGCTCGGCAAACGCTGCGTGGCCATGCTGATGGACGCGATCCGCAAGTCCGAGGATCCGTCGGCCGTCCCTGACGGGACCGTGCCCGACGCGGTGCCGCCGCAGCTGATCATCCGGGACTCCGTCGCCGCGGTGTAGCGACGCGGGACGCGGCTGTGGATAGCCTTGTGGGCACTTGGTTGCGCACATGTGGAAATGCCGTCATAGAGCGCGGGAACTCGTGGCGAGGGAGCGCGGTCCGGCTGTGGACAACGGCTTGCGGCCTCCGTCGATGCGTACACGCGCCGCCTGGATCGGGTACCCTTACATGGTCCGAATGGCGGAGTAGCTCAGTCAGGCAGAGCAAGCGGCTCATAATCGCTGTGTCGCCGGTTCAAGTCCGGCCTCCGCTACCCGTTCAGGTCCCCACCACACTGTCGTAAAGGAAGGCACTCCACCGTGGCTGCCACCGACGTCCGGCCGAAGATCACGCTGGCTTGCCAGGAGTGCAAGCGCCGTAACTACATCACCAAGAAGAACCGGCG
>Ga0335075_10016335_pt1 | contig 11100 bp, 9 predicted proteins | sample Lox_Sample_24_FD_206723 | JGI IMG/M metagenome (GOLD analysis project Ga0335075, IMG submission 206723) | Soil microbial communities from Loxahatchee National Wildlife Refuge, Florida, United States - Lox_Sample_2.4 | ecosystem: Environmental > Terrestrial > Soil > Wetlands | place: USA: Florida... | reverse complement strand
TGACGCGTCTCGAGACAGTCCGCGTCAGCAGGGCCAACGCCGACCAGCGGCGCGGCCGCGCCGGCCGAATAGAGCCGGGCGTCTGCTATCGCCTGTGGGAGGAGGCGGCGAATGGCGGGCTTCGGCCTCACGCCGCGCCGGAGATACTCTCCGCCGCTCTCTCAGGGCTCTTGCTCGACTGCGCCCTGTGGGGCGTCGCCGATCCGGCCAAGCTCGCCTTTCTCGATCCGCCGCCGCGCGCGCCGCTGAACGAAGCCCGCGCGCTTCTGACCGCGACCGGCGCCATTGACAGCGAAGGACGCATCACCGAGGAGGGCCGCGCGATCGCCGGCCTCGCGCTGCCGCCGCGGCTCGCGCGCATGGTCATCGATGCGGCTCGCGAGGGCGAAGGCGGACTCGCGAGCGAGACCGCCGTCGTCTTGACCGAGCGCGGGCTCGGCGGCGATGCGATCGACCTCGCGGCCCGCATCGAGGCCTTTCGCCGCGACCGTTCGCAACGAGCCGACGACGCCCGGCGCCTGGCGCGCGGATTGGCGGCGCGGGCGAACCCTCACCCCCAACCCCTCTCCCGCAGGGAGAGGGGGGAATCCCCTTCTCCCTCCGGGAGAAGGTGGCCCGAAGGGCCGGATGCGGGCCAGCGCCTGACGTCCGTCGGCGCGCTGCTCGCCTCCGCCTACCCTGACCGCATCGCCATGAGCCGCGGCCAGCGCGGCGAGTTCCTCATGGCCAACGGCCGCGCCGCCGCGGTCGAGCCGCATGACGCGCTCGCCGGCGAGCCGTTCCTCGCCATTGGCGAAATCGCCGGCCGCGCGGGCGCAGCCCGCGTCGTCACCGCCGCAGCGCTCACGCTCGACGACATCGAAGAGATCGCCGGCGCCTCGATTGAAACCGCGGACGACCTCGGCTTCGACCGCGCCTCGGCCTCTTTAAGGGCGCGCCGGCGCCGGCGGCTCGGCGCGCTCGTGCTGGCCGAGCAGACGCTTCCCGCGCCGCAGGACGAAGCCGCCGCGCTCGCGCTCGCGCGCGGAATCCTGTCGCTTGGGATCGCGCGCCTGCCCTGGACCAAGGCGCTCAAGCAGCGGCGTGACCGGGTGATGTTCCTGCGTCGCGCCGAAGGCGAGCGGTGGCCCGACCTGTCGGACGAGGCGCTGGCCGCCGATCCCGGCTGGCTCGCGCCGTTCCTCGTCGGCAAAACCAAGCTCGACGAGGTCGGCGCCGACGATCTCGCGCGCGCCCTTGACGCGGCGCTTCCCTGGGCGCTCAGGCGGCGTCTCGACGAAGAGGCGCCGACCCACTTCCAAGCGCCGACCGGGACCCAAGCGCTGATCGACTATGAAGCGGAAGGCGGCCCGGCGATCGCGCTGCGCGTGCAGGAATTGTTCGGGCTGAGCGAGCATCCGTCGATTGCCGCCGGACGCATTCCGCTCACGCTCCATCTGCTCTCGCCCGCCAACCGGCCCATTCAGATCACCCGCGACCTGCCCGGCTTCTGGCGCGGCTCCTGGGCCGCCGTGCGCGCCGACCTTCGCGGCCGCTATCCCCGCCATTTCTGGCCCGAGGACCCAGCCGCGGCCGCGCCGACCGCGCGAGCGAAGCCGAGGGGAACGTGAGGACGGCGCGGCCTCCATCAGGCGGCGATGGCCTTGAACGGCTTGATCCGGGCGATCGCTTTCGCCGATCGGCGTTTGGCCTCGAGCATGTCAAAAGCATTCTGCAGCCGAAGAAAATAGCCTTCCGACAGACCGAAGAACCGGCAGAGTCGCAGATCGGTATCGGCCGTCACGCTGCGCGCCCCGGCGACGATCGCGTGAATGCGGTTCGGCGGAACCCCGATCGCATGCGCGAGCCGGTTCTGACTCAATCCGGTCATCCCCAGAAACTCGTGCTTGAGAATGTCGCCCGGATGGGGGTTCTTGAGCGCGGTCATCTCGGCCTCTCAGTGATAGTCGACGATCTCAACGTCATGCGCCTCGCCTTCGGACCATCGAAAGCAGATACGCCACTGGTCGTTGATCCGAATGCTCCACCGACCCGCACGATCCGCTTTGAGAACCTCCAAACGGTTGCCCGGCGGATTGCGCAGATCCTCCAGGGTGAGCGAAGCATCAAGCTGGCGCAGTTTGCGCAGCGCGCGATTTTGCACGTCGCTTGGAAACTTGCGGCTTTCGCGACCCTGCCAGATCCGCTCGGTCTCCTTGTTGCGAAATGAGCGTATCATGATCGAACGTATGATACGTGAGACGTATCAGGTATCACAACCCGCATCAACCTGAAATCGTCGGGCGCCCGCTATTGCGCCGACCAGACGATCGCGCGCCGACTGCAGGTTCGTTTCCGCCGGAAGCCGGCGAGGCGTCACGCCGTCGCGACCCGCACCGGCAGCCGCGTCCAGCCGCGCAGGGTGTTGTTCAAAAGCGGCGTCGGCTCGCCGTCCGGCTCGATGCGCGCGAAGGCGCGCGCGAGCGCGGCGAGCAGCGTCTCGCCTTCCAGCCTCGCCAGCAACTGCCCGACGCACATGTGGACGCCGGCGCCAAAGGCGACATGGCCGGCGGTCGGCCGATCGATGTCGTACCGGTCCGGGTCGGTCCACTTGCGCGGATCGCGGTTGGCGGCGCCGAGCAGCATCAGCATCTTCTCGCCCTCGGGGATCGTCGCGCCGCCGATCTCGACTTCGCGCGTCGTGGTGCGAAAGAACGTCTGCACCGGCGTTTCGAGCCGCAAGGCCTCTTCGAACGCAGCGCGCGCCTTCGCAGGATCGGCGCGCAGCGCGGCGAACTGATCGGGGTTGAGCGCCAGTTGCCGCAGCGCCGCGCCGAACCCGTGAACAGTCGTGTCGAAGCCGGCGCTCAGCAGCGAGCGGACGAGCAATTCCGCCTCCTCCCGCGTCACCTCGCCCGTATCCGCCCCGGCGTGGATCATTGCCCCAATGCCGTCGTCCGACAGCGCTTCGCGCTTGCACTGCGACGCAATCCATTCGACATGCGGCGCCATTTGCGCGACCGCGGCGCGGCGCAGTTCGTTGTCGGGGCCGAACATGTTGAACACGGTCGCCGCATAGGGCAGAAGATGCTCGCGGCCCTCGCGCGCAAGCCCGATCGCGTCCGGCATGACCATCATCGGATAGACTTCGGCGCAATCGGCGATCGCATCGAAGCGGCCCTTTCGCGCAAGCTCGTCCGCAAGGTCTTCGGCCGCCGCCGCGAAGCGCCCGCGCAAGGACCGCATCACCGTCGCGGACAAAGCGCGATTGAGCACCGCGCGCGCCCGGTCGTGCTCGGGCGGATCGCGCTCGAGCACCATGCTCGGCGGCCGCCACGGCTTCTCGCGTTGAAAGTCGCTGAGGCCCACGCCGCGACCCGAGCAGAAGGTCGCGGGATCGCCGAGAATCTGCCTGACCTCCGCGTGGCGCGCGGCGGCGTAGCAGCCGTATGTCTCGAGCCAGACGATCGCGCCCATCTCCCGCAGCTTTTCGTGAGCGGGATGCGGATCGCGCAGGAAGTCGAGCGAGAACGGATCGATGTCTGAAACCGGAACTCCGGCGGTCGGGCGCGGGGCCGGCGCATTCTGCGTCATGGCGGCGTTTCCTCTGGACGTGGAGGCGACGCTAATATGACGGCGGCCGCCCCTGCAACCCCGGCACGACACGCGTTGACGGCCCCACTCGTCCGCCAATAGCCTTGGCTCGATGGGTCTCGACCTCTCCCCCTTCGATCGCGAACTCCTGGCCGGCGCGCATGGGGCAGGCGCAGCGTTCGCCATGCGGCTCCTTCACCGCTTCGCCGAGGCGGTCGGCGCGCGCTCGTTCATCGACATCGAGGGGAGCCATGTCGACGGCGTCATCTATCATGGGAAAGCGAGCCTCGATTTCGCCGAGCGGATGGTCGAGCTCGGCGGCAAGGTCCGCGTGCCGACAACCCTCAACGTCGGCTCGGTCGACTTGATCCATCCCGAGCTTTTTCGCGGGACCAAGGAGCATGCAGAGAACGGGGCCCGGCTCATGCGCGCGCACCTTAAGCTCGGCTGCGCGCCGACCTTCACCTGCGCCCCTTACCAGAGCGCGTGGCGGCCGCGCTTTGGGGAGCAGATCGCCTGGGGAGAATCAAATGCGATCGCCTTCGCCAATTCGGTGATCGGCGCGCGCACCAATCGCTATGGCGACTTCATCGACCTCTCATGCGCGATGACCGGCCGCGCGCCTGCCTACGGCCTGCACCTGACCGAAAACCGCGCCGCGCGGGCTTTGGTCGAGATCATCTCGATCCCCGACGATTGGGACCTCGAGCGCACGGCGGTCGCGGTCGGCCATGCGATCGGGCGCCGATGCGGCGCGCTGATCCCGGCGATCGTCGGCCTGCCCGCCGCCATGAGCGAGGACGATCTGAAGGCGCTCGGCGCCGCCGCCGCCTCTTCCGGAGCGGTCGCGCTGTTTCATGTCGTGGGCTTGACGCCCGAAGCGCCGGACCTCGAGACCGCTTGCGGCGGCCTCAAGCCGGAGCTTCGCATACAACTCACGGCCGAGGATTTGCGCGAAGCGGCGCGTTCGCTCTCCGGCGCCGCCGACGGCGCGGCGCTCGGCGCCGTCTCGCTCGGCACGCCGCATTTCTCGATTGATCAATTCGCCCGCCTGATGCCGCTCCTCGACGGCGCGCGCCCGCTGACCGACATCTTTGTCAACACGAGCCGAGCGACGCTGGAGGAAGTGCGCAAGCGCGGCTGGGAAGACAAGCTCCGCGCGGCGCGGGTGACGCTGGTCACGGACACCTGCGTCTATGTCAGCGCGCTCATCAAGGCCGGCGCGGGGGCCGTCATGACCAATTCCGGCAAATGCGCCTATTACGCGCCGGGCAACCTGGGGGTCGAGGTCGCGTACGGATCGCTCGCCGAATGCGTCGCCTCGGCGCGCGCCGGCAAGGTGGTGCGGCTCTAAGGAGCTGGCGACTCCAGGCGCGGAGCCTCAACACTCCGGCGCTGAAATTCGCGCTCGACGATGGGTCGTTTCGTCTCGACTCTTGGTCTCGTCGGCGGTACGGTTCATTTTACAAATGGAGCACGGGGAGGAATTCTGATGAATCTTGAATTCGCGTTCACATTATTCGGCTCGCTCAAGCCGCCGGTTGAAATCGGCGCCGGACCGTTCGGAGCCCGACGATATTTCGAAGTCTCCGGCGGAAAAGTTGAGGGCAAGCGGCTAAACGGTAAGGTTTTGACCGGTGGAGGCGACTGGCTGCTTGTTGGGTCGGACGGGTTCGCTCGACTCGACGTACGCGCCCAGATGATCACGGATGACGGCGCTACAATTTACGCGCAGTACAACGGGCTCTTGGAGCTGAACCAGAAGGTGGGCGAGGCGGTCGCGAACGGCGGCAGCACCGACTTTGCTGACCAATATTTTCGGACTACGCCTCGCTTGGAGACCGGCGACGCGCGCTACGCGTGGCTCAATCAGAGCGTCTTCGTCGGGGAGGGCCGGCTCCATCCCGGCGCGGTCGAGTACAGGGTGCACCGCGTCACCTGATGAGCCATGATTAGCAATCGCTTCGGACCCGCGCTTCGCTCGGAAGGGGATGCGCGCATATGAGCGCGGGCGCGTTCGACGCCGCCACGCTTGTCCCTGGCGCCGCGGCCGGGCCGGTTCTCAAGCTCGACGAGCCGCTCAGCTTCTGGGGCGGGCTCGATCCGGCGACCGGAACGATCATCGATCGCTTCCATCCGCAGCGGGGCGCGAACGTTAAGGGCCGCGTGCTGATGATGCCGGGCGGGCGCGGCTCGAGCTCGGGCAGCGCCACGCTCGCCGAAGCGCTGCGGCTCGGCAATGGGCCGGCGGCGATCCTGATGCTGGAGCGCGATCCCATCATCGTGGTCGGCGCGATGGTCGCGGCCGAGCTCTACAACCTTGCCTGTCCGGTCGCGCTCGCGGACGGAGGCGATTGGGAGGCGCTGGCGGTCGCGGCGCGCCTCGCCATCGACGCCGGCCCGAACGGCGCTGCGATCAGCGCCGGCCTTTGACCTCACGCCCGAGGCGGGCGCTGCTAGGGCGGAAGGCGGGATGATGGCCCGAACGTGGCTCGCCAGCGCCTCGGTTGTCGCGATGCGGCAGATGATGCGGCGCAGGATGCGGGCGTTTCGGCTGAGGCGCCGGCGCCGCCGCGCTCGCCTTCCGGACCACCGGCGCAACCCTGGGGCCGGCCGCGCCGCGGCGGTCGGTCTTGGGCAGAGTGAGCCGCGTCAGTCGCTCGATCGCGCGCAAAAGATCACGTTCCTCCTGGTCGCAAAGCGAGATCGCCTGCCCCGCATTGCCGGCTCGCGCCGTGCGCCCGATGCGATGAACATAAGCCTCGGCGACCTGCGGCAGTTCAAAATTGACCACATGGCTGACGCCGTCGATGTCGATGCCGCGCGCCGCGATGTCGGTCGCAACCAGCGCCCGCGTCGAGCCGGCGCGGAAGGCGGCGAGCGCCCGCTCGCGCTGGCCCTGGCTCTTGTTGCCGTGAATGGCGGAAGCGTCGACGCCCGCTTCGTCCAGCGCGCGGGCGACGCGGTCGGCGCCGTGCTTGGTGCGGGTGAAGACGATGACGCGGGTGAACTCGGAATCGTTGAACAATTCGACCAAGAGGTCGCGTTTCTTCGCCGCCTCGATGAGCACGACGCTGTGCTCGACGCGGTCGGCGGTCTTGGCCGCCGGCGTCACCGAGACCTCGATCGGATCGTGCAGCAATTCCCCTGCCAGTGCGCGAATGTCGGCTGGCATGGTGGCGGAGAAAAACAGATTCTGCCGCCGTTTGGGCAATTCCCGCACGATGCGGCGGATGGGCTTTACGAAGCCAAGGTCGAGCATCTGGTCGACCTCGTCGAGCACCAGAAATTCGACCATGCCGAGACGCGCGACGCCGGCGTCGAGGTGATCGAGGAGGCGCCCCGGCGTCGCGACCAGCACGTCGAGGCCGGCTTGAAGCGCCCGAACCTGAGCGCCGTGCGGCACGCCGCCGAACACGACCGCGATCTTCAACCCGAGGCCGTCGGACAAATCGCGGAAACTTTGGGCGATCTGGCTCGCGAGTTCCCGCGTCGGGCTCAGCACCAGCACGCGAGCGCCGCCTCTCGGCGCCGGGCGCCGGTCGGTTGCGAGCCGATGAAGGATCGGCAGCGCGAAAGCCGCTGTCTTGCCGGTGCCGGTCTGAGCGATGCCGATCAGGTCGCGGCCCTTCATCAGCGGCGGGATCGCCTGGACCTGAATCGGGGTCGGACGCGCATAGCCGAGTTTGGCCAGCGCGCGATTGAGGGGCGCGGCGAGGCCGAACCCATGAAAATTATCCAAGTGAAAGTCTTTCAAAAAGCCGCGGCGGCGCGAGACGCGCTTGATAGCGGCTGGGGCTTTAGGGAACGCCCCGCGTGTCCGGACGTCGAATGAGGGAGTGAAAAGCGCGCGGCAGGCGGACTGAAAAGTCCCTCACGCGGCCGAAACGCCAACCGCCGCATCGCGGCGGCTTGACCCGCATGTGGACTGGGGGAAGCGCAAAGTCAAGGGCGCAAGCGCCGCCTCGCCTCAGGCGCTGACCGCCAGATGGCCGTGGAACCGCTCGCGCAATTCCGTCTTGAGGAGCTTGCCGGTCGCCGTGTGTGGCAGAGCGTCGACGAAGACGACATCCTCCGGGACCTGCCATTTCGCCAGCTTTTCGGACAGGAACTTGAGCAGCGCCGCCTTCGTCGGCTTGCGCCCTTCGCGCGGATGGACGATCAGCAGCGGGCGCTCCTGCCAGACCGGATGCTCGACCGCGATGACCGCGGCCTCGAACACGTCGGGGTGCGACATGGCGAGGTTCTCGATCTCGATTGACGAAATCCACTCGCCGCCCGACTTGATGACGTCCTTCAGCCGGTCGGTCAGCTGCACGTAGCCGTCCGCATCGATCGTCCCGACGTCGCCGGTGGAGAGCCAGCCGTCCTTGTCCACGACCTCGCCGCCCTCGCCCTTGAAATAGCCCGAGATGACCCAGTTTCCCCGCACCTTCAATTCGCCGACGGAGACCCCGTCGTGCGGCAGGCCGGTCCCGTCCCGGCCGGCGAGCTTGATGTCGATGCCGAACACCTGCCGCCCCTGCTTCACCTGCACATCCACGAGTTCGCTCGCGCTTGCGCCCTCGTGTTTCGCGAGCGGCGAGCCGACGGTGGCGAGCGGGCTCGTTTCCGTCATGCCCCATGCGTGAAGCAGGAACGCGCCGAAGAGGTCGCGGAACCTCTCGATCGTCGCGCGCGGGGGCGCCGAGCCGCCTGAGACGACCTGCTCGAGCTTCAGCTTGGTGAGGTCGAGCTTGGCCTTGTTCGCTTCCACGTAGCTTAGGAAATTGAGCCAGATGGTCGGAATGCCAAAGGCTTTGGTGCAGCCCTCGCTCTCGAGCAGCCTATAGAGGCTCTCGGGATCGAGCCTCGGGCCGGGCAGCACCAGCTTCGCGCCGCACATCGCCGCCGAGAACGGCAGGCTCCAGGCGTTGGCGTGAAAGAGCGGCACCACGACGAGAATGGAGTCGCGGGCTCTCAGAGCAATCGCGTCCGCCGCGCAGGCGGCGAATGCGTGCAGCACCGTCGAGCGATGCGAGTAGAGCACCCCCTTCGGGTTGCCGGTCGTGCCGGAGGTGTAGCAAAGCGTCGAGGCGGTGTTTTCGTCGAAGACCGGCCATTCGTACTCGGGCGACGCCTTCGCCAACAGGTCCTCATAAGAGAGGAGCCCGCTGAGCTTCATCTTGGGAAGCGCGTCTCGCTCGCAAAGCGCAACCCAGCCGCGCACCAGCGGAAGGCTGGGCGCGAGCGCCTCGATGAGCGGCGCGAAGACGGGATCGAAAAACACAAACGCGTCTTCCGCGTGGTGCATGATGTATTGGAGCTGTTCGGGGAAGAGGCGCGGGTTGACGGTGTGGAGGACGCGCCCCGAACTGGTCACGCCATAGTAGAGTTCGAGATGGCGCCAGCCGTTCCAGGCAAGCGTCGCGATGCGGTCGCCGCCCTTTGCCCCGAGCGCGTCGAGCGCGTTCGCAACGCGCTTCGCGCGCGACGCGACTTCCGCGTAAGTGGAGCGATGGACGGCGCCTTCCGGGTCGCGGGATACGATCTCGCGGCCCCCGTGCCAGGTCGAAGCGTAGTCGACAAGCCCCGAAATCAGAAGCGGACGGTTTTGCATCAGCCCGAGCATGTTTCCCTCCGTCGTTGGCTTTTCTTGACGCATAACGTCCCGCGGCGGCAGCCCTGGCGGCCTTTTTCGCGGCCCGTGACGTCCAAAGTCAAATCGAGTTTATCCAATCCTTACCTGTTGGCAACGCACCCGGCCGTGTGCAGGCGAGGCCGATCGGGGAAACGGGGGTTTGGCGACGATCCCGCACGCGGTTGACCGCGTCTTGCGCCAATGCGAGGGAACCGGCGGCGAAACAATCCGAGAGAGGCGATGAGCAAGACGGTCGAGGTTTTGGGGCTGGGCAATTCGCTGGTCGACCTTCTCGCCTATGCGGACGACGATTACCTCAGCGCCCAGGAGATGCTCAAAGGCGCGATGAATCTCATCGACGAGGACCGCGCCGAGGCGCTCTACGCCGCGCGCGTCGATCCGCGGGTGATCTCCGGCGGCTCGGCCGCCAACACTATCGTCGGCGTCGCCTCATTCGGCGTCTCCGCCGCCTATATCGGCAAGGTGAAGCGCGATCCGCTCGGCGCCACATTCGCCGACGACATCCGTTCGACCGGGGTCGCCTTTTCGACTTCGCCCGCCGAGCACGGGCCGAGCACGGGGCGCTGCTTCATCTATGTGACGCCCGATGGCGAGCGGACGATGAACACCTATCTCGGCGCGAGCTCCTATCTCGCGCCGGCGGATGTCGACGAGGCCTTGGTCAAGTCGGCGAAGGTCGTCTATCTCGAGGGCTATATGTGGGACCGGCCGGCCGCGAAGGAGGCGTTCCAGAAGGCGGGAAGGATCGCCCGCGGCGCGAATCGCCGGGTGGCGCTCACGCTGTCGGATTCGTTCTGTGTCGACCGGTTCCGCGGCGAATTCATCGAGCTTATGCGCTCAAGCACTGTCGATACCATCTTCGCCAACACCGACGAGATCCTGTCCTTGTACGAGACGCCGCATTTCGGCGAGGCGCTCGACGCCTTGCGCGCGGAGGGCGTGCTCGGAATCGTGACCCGCTCCGAAAAAGGCTGCGTCATTGTCAAGGGCGACGAGACCTGGGAGGTTCCCGCCTTCCCGATCGCCAAGCTCGTCGACACCACCGGCGCGGGCGACATGTTCGCCGCGGGCTTCCTCGCCGGCCTCGCGCGCGGGCGCGACATGACGGCGTGCGGGCGGCTCGGCGTGCTCGCCGCAGCCGAAATCATTCAACACCTCGGCGCGCGGCCGAGCGTGTCATTGGCGGAGCTCGCGCGCCAGAACGCCGTGACGGTCTGACGGTTCACGGGTCGAAGCCGCCGCCAGAGCAGGATTGCCGAAAAGTGGATGCCGGCTTTCGGCTCAAAATCCTGCGAAATCGAAGGAATCTAAGCAGGGTCGCGTTGGCGAGCCAACGAAGACCTGCCATGAAAATAGCATGGCAGAGTTGAAGCCTTAAGCGTGTCACGCATATCTTCCGGCATGCGGACAACTCGCCATTTTCTTTCATAATGGCGCGCCGCCGGCGCAGGTTGGCTGCTTAGAGCAAGAGCGCCTGCCGCTGTCCACTCCCATGGATTCCGAGGCGCCCCTGGACCGTCCTTCGAGACGCCTGCTGCGCAGGCTTCCTCAGGATGAGGTCCCTTCGAGACGCGAAGCTTCGCTTCGCTCCTCAGGATGAGGCTCCTTCGAGTTCGGCGCCCTTCCGAAGCCCTGCCTTGGCGGTTAGGAAAAAGCGCGACCTCAACAAGCCTAGAGCCTTCGCGGCCTCGATCAAATCGGCGAAGGTTCTTAAGCGCCGATCCGGCGCCGCTGTCCTCTTCAAGGCCGGCGCCGATCAGGCGGCGGCGCCTTGAGCGAGACGGCTCTGCGTCGCCCGCAGCCTCTCGATCGCCCCCTCGATCTCGCTCAGCTGCCGCTCGAGATGGCTGATCTGGGTCACGATCTGCTGAGGATTGAGCTGATCT
>Ga0335075_10016334_pt1 | contig 11100 bp, 5 predicted proteins | sample Lox_Sample_24_FD_206723 | JGI IMG/M metagenome (GOLD analysis project Ga0335075, IMG submission 206723) | Soil microbial communities from Loxahatchee National Wildlife Refuge, Florida, United States - Lox_Sample_2.4 | ecosystem: Environmental > Terrestrial > Soil > Wetlands | place: USA: Florida... | reverse complement strand
TGAGCGACGGCCACTGACATATGGCTGTCACCGACAGACTGTACTCCGCGCGTCGCCAGGAGCAAGGGCACGGAAGCGTCGCCGCTGATTTTCTCCCAGGCTTGCACCAGATGAAGCGCACTGAGCAATCCCGTCTCCTGCGCCGCTTCCAACTCCGCGAGGCCGAGATGTTCCGCCGTCGGCGTGTCGAGGTTCCACAGATGGACGATGCCGCGACAAGGACGATCCGAAGCATGGACAGCACACAGCAGTTCCGCCATGTCGTCGCCGCGGCCCGGATGGATCTCATAGCGGTCGTCGCCGTTCCGCGCGAACGTACTTCCAGGAAGCGCCAGTGTACAGGAGGCTCCGGCGTCGCGTAACCGCGCCGCCAATTGTTCGCCGACCCCGCTCCGATCCGCGAAGATCAACCAATCGCCTTTCGCCACTTTGGTCTTTTCCGCGACCGGCTGCCGTCGCCATTCGTAGGCGTAGAGCAGATCGTCCAACTTCTCCCGTGTGTCGCCGTCGCCAACCTGTTGGCTGTGCAAGCCGCGGATTTGAGCTACCAGCCGATTATTTTCATCGTAAATATCGATGTCCGCAGACAGCTTTCGCGCCGTCTTTTCGCGGATGCGAGCATGGCTCCACAGCCGGCGGCCGGGGCGGCGATACAGGTGGACTTGTTCAATCTCGACCGGCAGGTAGAGGCCGCCTCCTTCGTCCCTGAAATCGTCGGCGGGGAGAACGCTCTGGAAACAGGCATCGAGAAGGGCGGGGTGAAACAGATATTCCTCCGCCGCGATGGTTTCCGGCAAACGAACTTCGCTCCGCGCTTCGCGTTCGCCGCGCCGGCCGCCCTCGATGCCCTGAAACAACGGTCCGTAATCCAGGCCGATCTTGCGGCAAAAATCGTAGCAATCTTCGCGGCTGAACAAGCTGTCGGAGCCGCGATCGTTAGGGAGCGGTTTAGCAGTCCGCTCCCTAACGGTCGCGGCTCCGACAGCTTGATCGCCGGTCCTTAGAACGATGCTGGCATGCGCTATCCACTCCTCATCGCTGTCGAGGGCGCGACTGTAGATGCGCACGGCGGAATCCTCGGCGTGATAGGTTGCACGCAGCCGCCGCGGACGATCCGCAGCCAAAAAACAAGGGTTCGCCAACTTAACGTCTTCCAGCCGGCAGGAGGCGCTGTCGCCGAACACTTCGCGGGCCACGGCGAAGGCCATCTCCAGGTAGCCGGTCGCGGGAAATACGATCGTCCCTTGGACGCGATGGTCATTCAAATAGGGCAATAATCGCAAATCCAGCCGCGTTTCCCAGGCGGGTTGCGGGGCACGAAGCGACGTTCCGAGCAGCGGGTGAACGGGCGCCGTCAGGCGCGTCGCCCGCGATTCCTCGCTCTCGCTCCAGCAGCGCTCGCGCTGCCACGGATAGCGCGGCAGCCGCAGCATTTTCGCGGGGCCGGGCGTGACGCTGTGCCAATCGATCGGCTGACCCAGGGTGTAGAGGCGGCCAAGCGAACTCAGCATGGTGGCGCGTTCGTCCTCGCGGCGGCGCAGCGACGGCAGAGCTTGCACTTTTTTGCCGCGATGTTGCGAGCACTCGGCGACGGACACGGCCAACACCGGATGCGGACTCAGCTCCACGGCGGTATCGCAGCCCCAGTCGAGGAGTTGCTCGACGGCGGCGGCGAACTGCACCGTTTGCCGCACGTTGCGCCACCAGTATTCCGGACCCATTTCCCGCCCGTCGATACGGCGTCCGTGTACCGTGGAGAACAGCGGCAGCGTCGCCGAACGCGGCTGGATGCCGCGCAACGATGCTAACAACTCGTCGCGCACAGGCCCCATCTGAGCGCTGTGGAAAGCGTATTGCACTTGCAAAAAGCGGCAAAACACCTGCCGCCGCTCCAGCACACGGGCAAGCTCCTCCAGCGCTCCCGACTCGCCGGACAAGGTCACGTTGACGGGGCTGTTGACGGCGGCGAGGCTGAGGCGGTCGCCGTAAGGAGCGATCAGCTGTCGCGCTTCTTCCGGCGTGATGCCGGCCGCGAGCATCCGACCGCGCGAAGGCGCCAGCTCCATGCAGCGTCCTCGTTGATAGATGACGCGCACGGCGTCTTCCAGAGTGAAAACGCCGGCCAGATAAGCGGCGGCTACCTCGCCGACGCTGTGTCCCAGGACGGCCTCGGGCTGCACGCCCCATGATCGCCACAACGCCGCCAATGCCGCCTGGAGCGCGAAAATGGCCGGCTGCGAGATGGCGGTCACGTGCATCCGCGAACGATCTTCGTCGGCGGTCAGCTCCTCCAAGAGCGACCAGGGACCGAGAGCGCGAACGATCGCATCGCAGCGCTCGATGACGGCGCGAAAGACCAGCTCCTGCTCCAGAAGCTGCCGTCCCATCGCCCACCACTGCGGACCCTGCCCGGAACAGACAAAGGCCAGGCGCGGCCGCTGCTCCGCTACTCCGTGTTCCGGCGCTGCGATCACGGCGAGCTGATCGGCCAACTCCTGGCGCGAATGGGCGATGAGGGCCACGCGATAATCGTGATGACTGCGGCGCTGGGCCGCGTTGAAGGCGAGATCATGCAGCGAGACATCCGGCGGGGAATCGGCCGAAAACTGCCGCCAAGATTCGGCCAGCGCCTTGAGCGCCTGTGGACTGCGGGCGGACAAGGGCAACAATTTAGCCGCGACCCGAAGGGGAGCGCGGAGAGGTTCCGCGCTCCCCTCCGGGTCGCGGCTAAACGGCATCGGCGCTTCCTGCAACACCACATGGGCATTGGTGCCGCCGTAGCCGAAGGAGTTGACGCCCGCTGTCGCCGGGGTGTCACTGGCCGGCCACGGTTGGGAATGGGATGGCACGCGCAGCCGCAGCTGCGCGAAATCGATGGCCGGATTGGGCTGGTGGAAGTGCAGGTTGCCGGGGATATGACGATGGTGCAGGGCCAACGCCGTCTTGATGAGGCCGGCGATACCGGAGCCGGCCTCCAGATGGCCGATGTTCGTCTTCACCGAGCCGACCAAGCACGGCTGATCGGCCGGGCGATTCACCGACAAGACGCGGCCTAAGGCCCGCGCCTCGATGGGATCGCCGACCAGTGTGCCGGTGCCGTGCGACTCGATGTACTGCACCGCTGCCGGCGCCACGCCGGCATTTTGATACGCCTGTCGCAATAGGGCTTCCTGTGCTTCCTCGCTGGGGACGGTCAGTCCAGGCGTTCGGCCGTCCTGATTCACGGCGCTGCCGCGGATGACCGCATAAATGCGATCGTGGTCGGCAAGCGCGCGGGCCAGCGGCTTGAGGACGATCATACCGGCGCCTTCGCCGCGGACGAAGCCGTTGGCCGCCGCGTCAAAGGCGTGGCAGCGGCCGTCCGGCGACAGCATGCCCAGACGGCTAAAGCCGACGTACCAATCCGGCAACAACAGAGCGTTGACGCCGCCGGCCAAGGCTAGCGGACATCCTTCTTCCCAGATGCTCTTGCAGGCCAGATGCACGGCCACCAGCGCCGACGAGCAGGCGGTATCGACGGCGACGCTCGGCCCGCGCAGGTCGAAGCAATAGGAAACGCGATTGGCGGCGATGCTCAGGGAGCCGCCGGTGTTGGTGTAGGTGTCGATGACGGCGCGATCGCGGAACTCGAACTGAGCGGAGGCATACTCCCAACTGGAAATGCCTACGAACACAGCCGTCTTGCTGCCGGCCAACCGATCCAACACTTGGCCGCCGTCCTCGAGCGCTTCCCAGGCCGTTTCTAACAAGAGACGCTGCTGGGGGTCCATGTGCGCCGCTTCGCGCGGCGAAATGCCGAAAAAAGCTGCGTCGAATCGATCGATGTTTTCCACGAAGCCGCCCCGGCAAGCATGGCTCTTGCCCGGTTTGCCCATTTTCGGATCGTAAAAAGTTTTTTTGTTCCAGCGCTCCGGCGGCACTTCGACGACCGCGTCCACGCCGCCCATTAGCAGTTCCCAAAAACTTATAGGATCGTTGGCATTTCCAGGGAAACGGCAGCCAATGCCGATGATGGCGAGCGGTTCGTGAGAGCGAGGGGGACTACTTGCGGGGGCGAAAGAGGAATTAGCGGGAGGACCATTGGTGTGATGATGATTCATAACTCTTTCTGCTCCGATCCGCTCTCCGCTGCACGTCATCGAGCTGAGCGGAGAGGAAAAAGTTGTAGGGACAAGGCGATGTCAGTCCACCGCGGCCTCTCTTTTGATCGTAACAAATCTCATTCCAAGGGACAATTTCCTATCGCCGTCCGCAGCAACCAGATATGCAATCGAAAACCCTATAATCCGAATCATTAGCGATGATGGTACTATCCTCAACAAGAACAAGACAGGAACCCAGTCAATTCCTTGCATCTATATCTTCTACGAAGCTAGAATAAGGAAAAGTTCGAATTGTTTTCCTCACCACACAATACACGAAACGTGAAACTTCCCTATTCGTTGCTGCTCATCGGTCGTGAGCGCGGCCGTTATCTGCCGGCCATTCTCGCCGTTGCTTTCTGTGCCCAGCTTAACATCTTGCAATGGGGTGTGTTGCTGGGCACTTTATCGGTGCTGTCGATGCCGATCGACCGCAGCGGGGCCGATGTGTGGATCGCCTCCCGCGATGTGCTGAGTCTGGAATTGGGCCATCCCATCCCAGAGGAGTGGGAAGCACGGGTCGCCAGCCAGCCGGAGGTCGCGCGAACCGAGACCTATCTGTTCAGCTTTGGTTATTGGCACAAGCCGACGGGCGGCTCGGAAGTATGCGAGGTCATCGGTACGCAGCTGGGCGAGCAAGCCTTGGGCGCTCTGTCCGATCTGACGCCGCAGATGCGAACGCGCCTGACCGAGCCGGGAGCGGTTGTCGTCGATGCTTCGGAGCTGGAGCGCTTGGGCATTCACGGCGTCGGCGACACGGCCGAGGTCTACGGACATCGCGTCGTTGTGGTCGGTCTGTTGCACGGTTTCAAAAGCGTCGGCGGACCTTACGTGGTTTGTTCGCTGAGGACGGCGCGGATGATTTTGCCGTTGTTCCAAGAGAAACCACACGACACCATGTACTTGTTGGCGCGCTGCCGCGACGCCGCGGCGGCGCAGCAGCTGATCGAGCATTTGCGGCAGTATCCGGATTTGTCGGCGTTCACGCGCGACGAATTTTCCCTGCGAACGCGGCTGTATTGGCTGACGCAGACCAATGCCGGCATCGGCATGGGCTTCACGGCGGCATTGGCCCTATTGGTGGGTCTGGTCGTTACCAGTCAGACGTTGTACGCGGCCACCGCCGCGTCGCTGCGCGAATATGCCGTCCTCCGTGCCCTGGGTATTGCACGTTGGCGCATGGGGGCGATGGTGTTGGCGCAATCGTTCTGGGTGGGGCTGTTTGGCATCGCCGTGGCCATGCCGGTGATTTTTTCGCTCGGCGCCGCCGCCAACTTCTCCGGCGCGCGAGTGTTGCTGCCGGCATGGCTGTTCGCCGGCGGCAACGCCCTGACGATGGCGATGGCCCTGGTGTCCGGCTTGGCGGCGCTGCGCTCGCTGCGGCTGGTCGAACCGATCACGCTGTTGCGTTAACCATCCGGCGAACCGGCAGCGTCAGCTGCCGAGTGGTTGGGAGAGGGTGCATGTCGTCGGCGAAACCAACGTTGGAAGCACGCTGCCTGTTCCGGTCCTTCGGCGCCGGCGATACGAAAACGACGGTGCTGCATGACGTGTCGCTCGACTTGTACGGCGGCGAAGTATCGCTGATGATGGGTCCATCGGGCAGCGGCAAGTCCACGCTATTGGCGCTGCTGTCCGGCTTGCTGCGGCCCGATAGCGGCGAAGTGATCGCCCTGGGACAGCGTTTGGGGCAGATGTCGGAAAACGAGCAGCGGCGTTTTCGCTTACGGCACTGCGGTTTCATTTTCCAGGGGTTCAACTTGTTCCCGTCGCTGACGCCCCGCGAACAGCTGGAGATGGTGCTGCGCTGGGGCGAGGGAACATCGCAGCGCGAAGCCGAACGGCGCGTCGAAGCGGCGCTGAAACAACTCGGCCTGGGACATCGAGGCGACCTGACCGCCGATCAGCTGTCCGGGGGCGAGAAGCAGCGCGTGGCCATTGCCCGCGCTCTGCTCAAAGAGCCGACCTTCTGCTTCGCCGATGAGCCGACCAGCTCGCTGGACTGGACCAATGGCGAGCAGGTGGTTCAACTGTTGCGAGCGGCGGCGCGCGAGCGCGGCGCCACCATCTTTATTGTCGGACACGATTCGCGCATCATGCCCTACGCGGATCGCGTATATTATTTGGAAGATGGGCGTTTGTCGCGAAAAACCGAGCCGGAAGCGTAAGCGACGGTACGAATGTCCGTCGCTTACGCTTCCGGCTCGTTGGTATGTTTGGATTGTTCCATGAAGCATCCTTCTCCTTCTCGTCGTTCCTGGTGGCTGCTGCTGTTGGTCCTGTTGGCCGTCAGCACGCCGGCTGCCGGTCTGCTCTTCAGCTACTCCTCGCGCGGCGCTCCCCCTGCATCCGGCGAGCGCAACCAAGAAAAATCAGCCCGTTCCGCCGAGGACGAAGGCGTTGTCTGCTTCGGACAGGTGGATCTGATCCACGGCGTAACCGCGCTGGCGCCGCTGCAACCGGGCCGCGTCGCCGAGCTGCTGGTCGAGGAAGGACAGACCGTCGCCGAAGGAACAGTCTTGGTCCGTCTGGATGACGGGGCCGCACGCAGCCGCGTCGCCGAGGCCCAAGCAGCCTTGGATGAAGCTGAATTGCGTCTAAAACAGACCCGCAAACTACCCGAACAGCAGGAGAGCCGTATCGCCCAGCAGCAGGACGCGGTCAATGCCATGAAAGAACGCCTCTCCGCAGCCAACCGTCAGTTCGCCCGTCAGAAAAAATTGGTCGAGGACAAACTCGCCGACGAAAAAGACCTCGCTGTCAGCAAGGACCACGTTCACGAGTTGGAAGCCATGCTCAGCGGCGAGAAAAAGCGCCTGGACGATCTGAAGCAGCAGGACGTTAGAGACGACATTCGCCGGGCCGAGAAGGAAGTGGAGGTCATGAAGGCGCGGCGCGATCAGGCGCAGCTCGCCTTGGAGGAATGCGTCTTGAAAGCGCCGCGGCGCGGCACTGTTTTGCGTCTGCTCGTCGGGCCGGGCGATGTTCTCAGCAGCCAGTCGAAACAGCCGGCCGTGCAGTTCGCCGCCTCCGGCCCGCAAATTGTCCGTGCCGACGTGGAACAAGAGTTTATCGGCCGCGTCGCCGTCGGCCAGCCGGCGATCGTCCAAGATGAAACTCGATTGGGCCGGGTGTGGAAGGGCAAAGTGGAGCGCATCGCCGACTGGATTACACAGCGCCGCTCAGTCCTGCAAGGGCCGCTCGACTTCACCGACATCCGCACGGTGGAGGTAGTCATCGCGTTGGATTCCGGACAACCGCCCCTGCGCATCGGCCAGCGCGTCCGCGTGAGAATAGATGGTTAGGCAGTATTGACGAGCCGGAAGCGTAAGCGACGGACATTCGATCCGTCGCTTACGCTTCCGGCTCGTTAATGCGATTTAATCGGCGCCGCCGGAAGTGCGGCCCATTGCCACGTCGAACTCGCTGACCAGCGGCACCAGCATGGCCGCCACGGCGAAACCGAACGCACCGGAGATCACCAGGAACGGAATGAGCGGATCGGCCGATTCCTGCGAGCCGGGCTTGGCAACGAGGATGTTCATCACCGTATACAGCACGGCCAAGGGGCAAAACCAACTCGCCCACGTCAGGGCGCCCGACGGCCGATCGCCCGACAGCACCCACCACAAGCCGCCCACGCCGGCCACCAAAAAAAACACGAAACTGCCCCACTGATACTCGAAGCGGCCGTTAATCAGGATCAGGGCCACGCACACCAGCGTGCCCACCGACAGAAAGAAAATCGTGCTCAGCGTGTGGATGATGGCCACTCGGCTGTTGGGCGTGCGCAAGGCGACGTGAATGCCCAGCAACATGGCGAAGGCCAGCAGCACCACGCCGGCGCCGGAAATGCAGAGTAAAGAGGTCGCATTCATCCCCGGTCGCAATTCCGGATGGCCGGCGGGCGGAGAGGCGAGCAAGCCGTAAGCGGCATAGACTGCGGTCAAGAGCAGCGGCGGCAGCAGATATTCCTTGGTGTTGTAGGCGATGCCGCCCAGCTTGCCGAAGATGAATTCCTTGGCCGTCAAGTCCGTGACCAAGAGCAGATCGAGCGCGCCCGTGTCGCGCTCGGAAGTGATGGCCGTCACCGCCTGCGCCGCCACCAGGAGCAGGCTGAGGACGCCTACCGGAATCAGGCCGTAGGCGGCGGCGAAGTCCATGCGCTGATGTTGCAACAGCAACGGCGCCAGCGCGAACCAGCAGATGAAGGCCAACACCACGAAATACGCCGTCTTGACCAGCAGCGGACGCCGGCCGTAAGCCCGCGTGTAGATCTCGCGCCAGAGGATCGGGTTCGGCCCAACGCGGCGCACGGCTCCGGGTGCGGCGTGGACGCTGGTTCGCGCTTTGGCATCGCCGGCCAATGTCCTCTCCTTGTCGTCGGCGTCTTCGGGTTGCTCGCGCTGCATGATCGGTTCGCCGCTGGGGTTCCACACACGCAGCCGCAGCAAGCCCCAAAGGTTGAGCAAAGCGCTGAGGACGATCATGACCAATGCGAAGCCGTAGGCGGGAGAAAGTCCGGATTCGAGCAAAGTCGCCGGATCTTGCACCGAGCGCAGAGCGCGGAAGGGATCGAGCCATTCCTGCGCCGCATGCACCTGGGCCGTGGACAGCCGAGGAGTTAACGCCGGCAGCACGGCCAAGCCGTTGACCAAGCACAGATACAGCACGAGAAGCAGCACCGTCAGCGCCAGCGCCTGGAATGTGCGTTCGCGCCACAGGGCGATGAGTCCGCCCAGCGAGCCTGCGGCCAGCGATGTGGCCGCCACGATCAGCTCGGCCTGCCACACTTGGCGCGGATCGACGCCGCCCAAAAGCAGCAGCAGCATCAACAGCGGAAACGTCGCTGCCAACAGCAAGGCAATCGGCAGCAGGCTGCCCAGCAGTTTGCCCAGCACGATCTCGCCGTTGCGCAGGTCGGTGATGAGAAGCAAGATGAACGTGCGGCGGTCCTTCTCCTGCGATACCGTGCTGGCGGCGGACAGGGCGGCGAAGAACAGAAACAGCGCCAGCTCAACAACGGTGAGGATTTGAAACAAGAGCGGGCCGAGCCGGGCCGTTTCCCCCAGCGTTTGCGAGCGCCACAACCCGCCGCTGGCCATCCAGGCCGTCACGCAGATGATCCACAGCGTTCCCAAATAGGCCGCGCGCGACAGGTAATGATTGCTGCGCCGCGGCACCGTCAGGAATTCACGATTGAAAATAGGTCCAAGCACGATTGCTAGCCCCTGGTTCGTGGTCCGTAGTTAGTAGTACGAATTCGCGGCGGAAAAGGATCGTTTCGCGCGATTTATCGTTTCGCGTTGTTTGTATTTTCGTGCGAAACGGTAGACCATGCAAGCGGTTTGCCGGCGTCGATGAACAGCCAGGCGAGGGCGCCCACGAACCAGGAGACTGACAGCCCCGCCAGAATGATGCGCCAAGAGACGCGCGGGTCGAAATGCGCTTCGTGCAGCATCTCATGGGCGTGCGGCAGCAGGGCAGGGCTGAGTATGGCTGCAAATCCGCCGACCATGTTCATCAGGCCCGACAGAGCGCCGGTGCAGCGCCCGCCGATGTCCGTGCAGACGGCCCAGATGATCGGCACGGTCAAGTCGTTGACCAAAAAGCCCAGACACAACAGGGTTTCCGCTTGCCATGCTGCCGTCGTGAACCCGGTAGCCAAGATGCACAGTCCAGCCAGGACATAGCCGGTGATGCCGATGATACAGCGGCTCCAGCGGCGGCTGCCGCCCTGCCGCAGCAAGCGATCCGACCATCGGCCTCCCAGAAACGTGCCGGCTGCGCCGCACAGATAGGGCGCGCCGGTCAGCCAGGCGGAGTCGGCGTAACGGATGCTGTAGACCTCTTCCCAATACAACGGCTGCCAAGTAGCGTAGAAATACCATCCGAAATTGATGCAAAATGAGGCGGCGCACACGGCCCAAACCGACAGGCTGCCGGCCAGGACGCGCCACGACGGCCAGGCATGGCCGCTGGAATCCGCAGGCGAAGAGCCGTGACGGATTAGCTCGCGCTCGGCCGGGTTGCAACGCGGATCTTCTTCGGGATGATTACGGAAGCGGAGATAAAAGAAAAGGCACCACACGACGCCCGCCAGGCCGAACAACCAGAAGGCTTGCCGCCAGCCCAGCATCGCGGTCAGAGCGCTGAGGGCGACCGCGGCGAAGAAGCCGCCCAGGCGCGCGCAGGCCCAGAACCAGGCCAGGGCGGAAGCGCGTTCGCTGAGGGGGAACCAATCGCGGACCACGCGCGTCAAGTTGGGGAAAGCGCCCGCTTCCCCCAGGCCAAACAGAAAGCGGATCGCCAGCATCAACGCCAGGCTGTTGAACGCGAGAGAAATGACGTAGCCGCCGATGCGCAGCTTTTGGCCGCTGTCCAGCGAGAACGGCCAGATACAGCCGGTCAGAGCAGTGAACAACGACCAGCTCAGCACCATGCCAGCCAAGGCCCGCCGCGTGCCCCAGCGCTCGCCCATCCAGCCGCCCGGCATTTCCAGTATGAGATAACCGAGCATGAATGCGGAGAATACTAGGCCCATTTCTTTTTCGCTAAAGCCCAAGTCGGCCCGCATGGAAGCCGCGGCTTGCATAATACAAATGCGATCGAGATAGGTTAAAAAGGCCAAACTGCACGCGAAACCTAGCACGCCGTAACGGGCGCGGGTGGGATGAAGCGACTCTGGTGGATTGGAGAATGTTCCCATGCACCCTATAGTAAGGGCATTGGACCCGCGCGGAAAGCAAATACCTCTCGTCCTCTCGTTCCCACGCTCTGCGTGGGAACGCAAGTGGACGACGCTCCGCGACCTCTCGTTCCGACGCTCCGCGTGGGAACGAGGTTATTTGTCTTGATTTTTCAACGTTTCCAGATCCTTCAAAGCGTCTTCTAGGCTCCGTTCGGTAATAGCCCACTGGTGGGGAATGCTGTCCTTGGTGCGGACTTCGAGGGCAGC
>Ga0335075_10016333_pt1 | contig 11100 bp, 8 predicted proteins | sample Lox_Sample_24_FD_206723 | JGI IMG/M metagenome (GOLD analysis project Ga0335075, IMG submission 206723) | Soil microbial communities from Loxahatchee National Wildlife Refuge, Florida, United States - Lox_Sample_2.4 | ecosystem: Environmental > Terrestrial > Soil > Wetlands | place: USA: Florida... | reverse complement strand
AGCCCCCTCCTGCGCTAAGCGCCGGGCGCGGCGGCGGCCGTTGACCGCGGAGCGCTGACCCCGTGCGGCTCGCCCGCGCGAAGCGCCGCGAGCCGCACGGGGTCAGCGCGCAGCCCCCTAACGCCCCCGCCAAACCGCCTCCCGCTTCTCCTTGAACGCGCTCGCCCCCTCCTTGGCGTCCTCGGAGGCGAACACCGGCCCGGAGATGGCGCCCTGCTTCTCCCACATCTCAGCGGTGGACCAGTCGTGCTGCTCCTGGAGTATCTGCTTGGAGGCGATCAGCGCGAGCGGGCCGTTCTTGGCCAGCCGCCCGGCCAGCTCGAGCGCGACGTCGACGGCGGCGCCGGGGTCCGCCAGGGCGTTGACGACGCCGAAGTCGTGAAAGCGCTCGGCGGGCATCCAGTCGCCGGTGAGCGCCAGCTCCATGACCACGTGGTAGGGCATCCGCCGCGGCAGGCGCAGCAGCGCGCCGCCGGCGGCGACGAGCGAGCGCTTGGCCTCGGGGATGCCCATCTTGGCGCCCCTGGCGGCGACGATCAGATCGCACGAGAGCGCGATCTCCATGCCGCCGGCCATGGCGAAGCCCTCGATCGCGGCGATCAGCGGCTTGCGCGAGGAGCGCTGCGTGATGCCGGCGAAGCCGCGGTCGCCGAACCACGCGGACTCGCCCTTGACGAACGCGCCGAGGTCCATGCCCGCGCTGAAGAACCCGCCCGTGCCCGTGAGCACGCCCACGGACAGGCCCTCGTCGCCGTCCAGCTCGTCCAGCGCGCCGGCGACGCCGGCGGCGAGCGCGGCGTTGACCGCGTTGCGGACCTGCGGGCGGTTGAGCGTGATCAGCAGGACGTTCCCGCGTCGCTCCGTGAGGACGGCCTCGCCGGCGGTGGCTTGATCGCTGAGGGTGGCTTGATCGGTGGCCATGTGCGCTGCTCCTTGGTCGGTTGCGACGCAGCGTACCCGGCTGGGCCGGCCGCGCGCCGCGATCGCATCCGGCTCGCGGCGCTTAGGCGGCGAACAGCTGCAGCTCGGGCTCGCGCTCGCCGCGCAGCACCTCGGGGTCGACCTCCACGCACGCGATCCCGCGCGCGCCGGCCAGCACCCGCGCCTGCGGCTTGATCGTCTGCGCCCCGAGCACGCCACGGCAGCAGCCCAGCGCGGGATCGAGGCGAATGCGATCTAGGTAGCGCGTCAGCTGCTCGACAGCGTCGATGGTGCCCACGCGCTTGATCTCCACGGCGATCCACTCGTCTCGGGCGTCCCTGCACATCAGGTCGACGGGGCCGATGTCGGTGGGCCACTCCCTGCGCACCAGCCTGAAGCCCTCGCCGCACCACTGCGGCGCGTCGGCCAGCAGCTCCTGCAGCTCGCGCTCCATGCCCTCCTTCTCCAACCCCAGGTGCGTGTCCAGCTCGTGCTCGACCTCCGACAGGACCTCCGTGACGGCGACCTCCAGGCGCTCGTCGTTTCCGCGCTTTTGCACGAGCATCCGCCGCAGGCTCCCGTCCTCGCTCTCCTCCTCGATGACGGTCGGCGCGACCATCCAGTTCAGCGGCTTGACGTTGGCGCCGCCGCCGTCGGAGAAGACCATGAACGTGCCGTCGGCCTTGATCATCAGCAGGCGCACGGCCTCGGGCAGGACGGTGCTGAGGCGACCGGCGTAGGAGACCTGGCAGCGGGCGACGATCAGGCGCACGGCGCGAAGCTATCGGGCGAGCCGGACCACACGGTCCGCGCCCGCCGCACACCCGTGCCCTCCGACGCGCCCCCTACGCTCTCGCGTTGTGGCAGCCTCGGCCTCGAGCCAGCCGGACGCCCCGATCCAGTCCGGCCGCCCGTATCCTCCGCCCCCGGCCGCGGAGGCGTTCTGGCCGGTGCAGGCGACGGTGCTGGCTGCGATCGGGCTGGAGCTGGGGTTGACCAAACGCGTGACGGCGGGTCCGGCGTGGCTGGTGCCGTCGCTGGAGGGCGCGCTGCTGGTCGGCCTGTCGCTGGCGACGCCGCGCCAGCTCGAGCACGAGCATCCCCTGCGCCGCCGGTTCGCGCTCGGCCTGACGGCGTTCGTGAGCGCCGGCAACATCTTCTCGCTGATCGAGCTGACGAGCGTGCTGCTGCACCACAACGTCGAAAACGGCCGCGCGCTGATCGTCTCCGGCATGCTGATCTGGCTGACCAACTTCCTGATCTTCGCGCTGTGGTACTGGGAGGTGGACCGCGGCGGCCCCGGCCGGCGCGCGGCCGGCCACGACGGCCCCCCGGACTTCCTGTTCCCGCAGATGTCCGACGACCGCGTCGAGCCGTTGAGCTGGCGCCCGCAGTTCTTCGACTACCTGTACGTGTCGCTGACGAACGCAACGGCGTTCTCGCCCACGGACACGATGCCGCTGACGCTGACGGCGAAGGCGATCATGGGCGTGCAGTCGCTGGTGTCGCTGGTGACGATCGGCCTGGTGGTGTCACGCGCGGTGAACATCCTCTAACCGGCCATGCTCGGCTCGAGCGCCAGCGCCTGCGCGACGAGGTCGTGAACGTCGCCACCCGCGCCGAGCGCCAGCGCCTTGCGCAGCGCGGCTAGCGCGCCCTCGCGGTCCATCAGCCGCAACCGCAGCCGCCCCAGCCGCTCCCACGCGCCGGCGTCGGACGGGCCGCGCTCGGCCGCGCGCTGGGCGGCCTCCTCGGCGAGGTCGACGGCGCCCATGTCTTCGTAGATGCGCGCGGCGAAGCGATGGGCGGCGGGGCGTGCGCCATCGACGCGCGCCCAGTCGCGCACGGCGCGCGCGGCCTGCTCGAGCTTGCCGGCCTGCCAGAAGGCGAGCGTCATCAGCCGCAGCACGGCCACGTTGCGCGGCTCGGCGTCGCGTGCGTAGATCAGCCGCTGCGCGGCCAGGTCGTACTCGCCTTCGGCCATCGCGCGCTGGGCGGCGAGCATGAAGCGCTCGACGCGCTCCTCCGCGGGATCGGGCTTGGAGAAGTCGACGAACTTCATGCTGCCGGCGGGCACCGTGCGGATGCCGTGGCTGAACTTGACGCGCGCCCACTGCTGCACCTCCTCGCCGTTGTTCGCGGTTCCCCCCGTCCCGGTGGAGAAGTAGATGCCGGCGACCGTGCCGACGCCCCACTCGGGGTAGGTGAGGCAGCGGGCGTAGCGATGCACCACCGAGTGGTCGGGCACACGGCTGCCGAAGGGGTCGTTCTCGGCGCGGTCCTTGGCGGCGGCGCGCGCGCGCTGTTCGGCCTCGTAGGCCCGCCTGCCGGCCTCCTCGCGCTCCCTGCGGGCGGCCGCGGCGCTGACCTTGACGGCGTTGGCGGTGACCTTGCCGCCGCGCGAGCCCTCGGCCAGGCGCTCGAGCTGGTCGGCGGCCTCGTTGATCGCCTTGAGGTGGCGCTCGTGCTCGAACTGGCGGCCCTGCGGGGCGACGTCCGGATGCCAGCGCTTGGCCATGCGGCGGCGCGCGAGCTGCACGTCGCGCTTGGTGAACGGCGCCTGGAGCTCCAGCAGGAGCAGGTGCTGCTCGACGTCGAGGACCGTAGTGGGCATGACCCAACAACGTTAGCGAGGCGGGCGCGATTCCCTTCCCCTCTATCCTGCGTGCGCATGTCCTCCCAGTACGTCTTCACGATGCACCGCCTGTCGAAGGTCCACCCGCCGGACAAGACGGTGCTCGACAACGTCTCCCTGGCCTTCTATCCGGGCGCGAAGATCGGCGTGCTCGGCTACAACGGCGCGGGCAAGTCGACGCTCTTGCGGATCATGGCGGGGGTCGATCAGGAGTACCGCGGCGAGGCCGCGCTGGCGGCGGGCGCGTCGGTGGGCATGCTCGAGCAGGAGCCGCAGCTGGACGAGGGCAAGGACGTGAAGGGAAATGTGGAGGACGGCGTAGCGCAGACCAAGGCGCTGCTGGACCGGTTCAACGAGCTGGCGGCCAACTACTCGGAGGACACGGCGGAGGAGTTCGGCGAGATCCAGGCGAGGATCGAAGCGGCGGACGCGTGGAACCTGGACACGCAGCTGGAATACGCGATGGACGCGCTGCGCCTGCCGCCGGCGGACGCGGACGTGAGCACGCTGTCCGGCGGCGAGCGCCGCCGCGTGGCGCTGTGCCGCCTGCTGCTGCGCGCGCCGGACCTGCTGCTGCTGGACGAGCCCACCAACCACCTGGACGCGGAGTCGGTCGCGTGGCTGGAGCGCCACCTGGCGGAGTACAAGGGCACGATCGTGGCGGTCACCCACGACCGTTACTTCCTGGACAACGTCGCCGGCTGGATCCTCGAGCTGGACCGCGGTCGCGGCCTGCCCTACGAGGGCAACTACTCGAGCTGGCTGGAGCAGAAGCAGGCGCGCCTGGCCCAGGAAGAGCGCTCGGAGAAGGCGCGCCAGCGCACGATCGCGGCGGAGCTTGAGTGGGTGCGCACGAACCCGAAGGGGCGGCGCACGAAGTCCAAGGCGCGCCTGTCGCGCTACGAGGAACTGGTGGCGCAGGAGCGCAACGTGAAGCTCGACGAGGTGCAGATCCACATCCCGCCGGGCCCGCGGCTGGGCGAGCGCGTGCTGGTAGCGAACGATCTCGTCAAGGGCTACGGCGAGCGCCTGCTGATCGACTCGCTGTCGTTCGATTTGCCGCGCGCGGGAATCGTCGGCGTGATCGGCGCCAACGGCGCGGGCAAGACGACGCTGTTTCGGATGATCACCGGCGAGGAGTCGCCCGACGGCGGCACGCTGGAGCTGGGCGACACGGTGCAGCTGGCGTACGTGGACCAGTCGCGCGACGCGCTGGACCCGCAGAAGACGGTCTGGGAGGAGATCTCAGAAGGCTACGAGCACATCAAGGTGGGCGACAGGGAGGTGAACTCGCGCCAGTACACGGCCGGCTTCAACTTCAAGGGCTCCTCCCAGCAGGCCAAGATCGGCGGCCTGTCGGGCGGCGAGCGCAACCGCGTGCACCTGGCGAAGCTGCTGCGCAGCGGCGGCAACCTGCTGCTGCTGGACGAGCCCACCAACGACCTGGACGTGGACACGCTGCGGGCGCTGGAGAACGCGCTGCTGGGCTTCCCCGGCTGCGTGATGGTGATCTCCCACGACCGCTGGTTCCTCGATCGCGTGGCCACGCACGTGCTGGCGTTCGAGGGCGACTCGCAGGTGACGTGGTTCGAGGGCAACTTCGAGGCCTACGAGGAGCACCGCCGCGAGACGCTCGGCGCTGCGGCCGATCGCCCACACCGGATCACGTACAAGCGCCTGGTCCGTGGCTGAGCAGACCACGGCCGGCGCAGCCGGGCCGCAGGCGGGCGCGTCGCTCGCGCACGCTTCAGCGACGCTCGGCCGGCCGACGAGCGCCGACAAGTTCGACAGCGACACGGCGGTGACGCTGGACGAGCAGTCCGGCCCGCAGCGCGTGTTCACGGCGAACGTCGCGCCCGACTGGCGCGCTGGGCGGGGGCCGCACGGCGGGTATCTGGCGGCGATGCTGCTGCGCGCGCTGGTCGAGTCGGTAGCCGACCCCGCGCGCGACCCGCGCTCGCTGACGATCCACTACGCGCGCGCGCCCGAGCCGGGGCCGGTGCGGATAACGACGACGATCGAGCGCCAGGGGCGCTCGCTGACCACGTGCTCGGCGCGCATGCACCAGGGCGAGCAGCTTGTGGCGCTGGTGCTGGCGGCGTTCTCGGTGCCGTGGGGCGGCCCTGAGATCTCGACGGTGGCGATGCCGGATGTGCAGCCGCCCGATCCCTCGCGCGCGGGTGTCAAGCTGATCGAGCACGGCGGCCCGGAGTTCGCGCGCCACATCGTGCTGCAGCCGCGCATGCAGGGCCGGCCGCTGGCGGGCGGCGAGTCGCCGATGGAGATACGCGCGTGGATCGGGCTGGCGCAGCCGCGGCCGATCGACGCGCTTGCGCTGGCGTTCTTCAGCGACGCGCTGATCCCGGCGCCGTACATGCGCATGCGCGAGATGGCGGCGGTGCCGACCGTCGACCTCACGATTCACCTGCGCGGGCGGATGACGCCCGCCCCGGACGCAGACCCGCGCGAGCTGTGCCTCGCGCAGACGACCACCGAGCTGGTGCACGACGGCTTCTTCGTGGAGGACGGCGCGATCTGGGCGACCGACGGAACGCTGCTCGCGCAATCGCGCCAGCTGGCGATCGTGATCCCGATGCGCTAGCTCGAAAACGCGCTGTCGCGCTCGAGCGCAAGCGCGGTGGCGGCGACCAGGCGCGCGCACGCGTGCACGTCGTCGAGCTGCACGACTTCCACCGGGGAGTGCATGTAGCGCACGGGGACGCCCACGAGCCCCGTGGGCACGCCCGCGCGGCTGATGTGCACGGCGTCGGCGTCGGTGCCGGTGGCGCGCGCGGAGGCCTCGACGGTGAAGGGGATCTGCTCGGCCTGTGCGGTGTCGTGCAGCAGCTCGAACAGCGTGGCGTTGAGCGTGGAGCCGCGGCTGATGACGGGCCCGGAGCCCAGCTCGTGCTTGCCGGCCTGCTTGACGTCGATGCCGGGGGCGTCGGTGGCGTGGGTGACGTCGATCACGATCGCGGCGTCGGGCTGCAGCGCGAACGCGCTGGTGCGCGAGCCGCCGAAGGTGATCTCCTCCTGCACAGCCGCCACCGCCGCCAGCTCCCACCTGGCGCCGCCGGCCTGCGCCACCAGCCGCGCGGCCTCGAGCGCGATGAACGAGCCGAGGCGGTTGTCGAGCGCGCGCGAGGCCAGCCGCCGGTTGGGCAGCTTGACGGGCTGCACGTCGATCACGGCGACGTCGCCCACGCGCACGAGCGCGCGCGCCTGCTCGCCGTCGCGGGCGCCGACGTCGATGTGCAGGTCGCGGACGTCGGGGACCTTCTTGCGGTCCTCGTCGCGCAGCAGGTGGATCGGCTTGCGGCCGACCACGCCGACCACGGGGCCGCCGCGCGTGTCCAGGACCACGCGCTGGCCGACGAGGACCTGCGCGTCCCAGCCGCCGACGCCGGTGAACCACAGGTAGCCGTCGTCGTCGATGTGCGTGACGATCAGGCCGATCTCGTCGATGTGCCCCATCACCAGCAGCCGCCGCGGCTTCTGCTCATGGCCACGCGCGGGCGCGACGAGCGCGAGCGGCGTGCCGAGGACGTCGCTGCTGACCTGGGCGAACGCGCTGGCCGCCTGGCTCCACACGCGCGCAGGCGCGCTCTCGTAGCCGGAGGGACCGCGCGCGGTGAGCAGGTCGAGCAGCCCCTGCGGCGCGTCCTCCTCGCCTTCGCTCATCGAGCGAGCAGCCCGCGCAGGACGTACTGGAGGATGCCTCCGTGCCGGAAGTAGTCGGCCTCGCGCGGGGTGTCGATGCGCACGCGCGCGTCGAACTCGATCGCGTCCTCGCCGCCGTCGGCGCGCACGCGCACCTCGCGCGGCGGCGCGCCGCCGTCGGCCATCGCCTGCGCGAGCCCGGTCACGGAGAAGGTCTCCTCGCCGGTGAGCCCGAGCGACTGCGCGCTGTGCCCGTCGGGGAACTGCAACGGCAGCACGCCCATGCCGATCAGGTTGGAGCGGTGGATGCGCTCGAAGCTCTGCGCGATCACGGCGCGCACGCCGAGCAGCTTGGTTCCCTTGGCGGCCCAGTCGCGCGAGGAGCCGGAGCCGTACTCGCGCCCGGCGAGGACCACCAAATCGATGCCCTCGCCGATGTAGCGCATGGCGGCGTCGTAGATCGACATCTGCTCCGGTTGGGCGGCATCCGATCCGGCGAGGTAGCGCGTGAAGCCCCCTTCGGGGAGCGGCCCGCCGGGGCTGCCGGGGCCGCTGCCGAGCAGGTTGCGCAGGCGGATGTTGGCGAACGTGCCGCGCACCATCACCTCGTGGTTGCCGCGGCGCGCGCCGTAGGAGTTGAAGTCCCGTGGCTCTACGCCCTGTTCCTGCAGGTAGGAGCCGGCGGGGCTGTCGCGCTTGATCGCGCCGGCGGGCGAGATGTGATCGGTGGTGACGCTGTCGCCGAGCAGCGCGAGCACGCGCGCGCCGGCGATGTCGCCGACGGGCTCGGGCTGTGGCGGCATGCCCTGGAAGTAGGGCGGAAGGCGCACGTAGGTGGAGTCATGCTGCCAGGCGAAGCGCTCGCCTTCGGGCACCGACAGCCCGTTCCAGCGCTCGTCGCCCGCGAACACCTCGCTGTAGCTGTGGCGGAACATGTCCGCGCGCACGGCCTGCGCGACCGTGTCGGCGACCTCGTGCGGAGAGGGCCAGATGTCCTTCAGGTAGACGTCCTCGCCGTGCTCGTCCTGCCCGAGAGGGTCGCTTGCGATGTCGATGTCCATGGTGCCGGCGAGCGCGTAGGCGACGCACAGCGGCGGCGAGGCAAGATAGTTCATCTTGACGTCGGGGTTGATGCGCCCCTCGAAGTTGCGGTTGCCCGACAGCACCGACACGACCGCGAGGTCGGCCTCCTCGACGGCGTCCGATATCTCCTGCGCGAGCGGGCCGGAGTTGCCGATGCAGGTGGTGCAGCCATAGCCCACGAGGTTGAAGCCGAGCGCCTCCAGCGGCGCTGTCAGGCCGGCGCGGTCGAGGTATTCGGTGACGACCTTGGAGCCGGGCGCAAGCGAGGTCTTGACCCACGGCTTGGAGCGCAGCCCGCGCGCGAGGGCGTTGCGCGCGAGGATGCCGGCGCCGACCATTACGGAGGGGTTGGACGTGTTGGTGCAGCTGGTGATGGCGGCGATCACCACATGGCCGTGGTCGAGGTCGAAGCGCTGCCCGTCGAGCGTCACCGGCGTGGGCTGGCTGGCGCGCTCGAGCATGGCCGCGGCGGCGGCGCCGGCAGGCGAGCGCTGGCTGGCGCGAGCCTGCGCGGGCGCCGGCTGCGCGTGGCCGGGCACGCCGTTGGCGGGCGGGTCCGACGCCGGGTAGGACTCCTCGACGGCCTCGTCGTGATCGTCGTCGTGGGCGCTCGCGTCGTCGGGGGCGCCGCCGTCGACGGGCGCGAAGTCGCCGAGCGCGCGCCTGAACGACGTGCGCGCTTCGCTCAGCGCGACGCGGTCCTGCGGGCGCCTGGGGCCGGCGAGGCTGGGCTCGACGCTGGCGAGGTCCAGCTCCATGTGGTCTGAGAACGTGGGCTCTTCGGAGTGCTCGTCATGCCACAGGCCCTGCTCCTTGGCGTACGCCTCGACGAGCGCGATCCGCTCGGGCGAGCGGCCGGTCAGCTCGAGGTATGTGAGCGTCTCTGCGTCGATCGGGAAGATCGCGCACGTGGAGCCGAACTCGGGCGACATGTTGCCGATGGTGGCGCGATCGGCGATGGGCAGGTCGGCGAGGCCGGCGCCGTAGAACTCGACGAACATGCCAACGACGCCGTGGGCGCGCAGCATCTGCGTGACGGTCAGCACGAGGTCGGTGGCCGTGGCGCCCTCGGGCAAGGCGCCGTGCAGGCGGAAGCCGAGCACCTGGGGGATCAGCATCGACATGGGTTGCCCGAGCATCGCGGCCTCGGCCTCGATGCCGCCGACGCCCCAGCCGAGCACGCCGAGGCCGTTGACCATGGTGGTGTGCGAGTCGGTGCCAACGAGCGTGTCGGGGTATGCCTGGGGCGGGCCGGATCGGGAGGGCGGGCTGGCATCGGAGCCGTCGAACACGACGCGCGCGAGGTACTCGAGGTTGACCTGGTGCACGATGCCGGTGTCGGGTGGCACCACGGCGAAGTTGTCGAAGGCGGCCTGGCCCCAGCGCAGGAAGCGGTAGCGCTCCTGGTTCCGCTCGAACTCGCGCTCGGCGTTCACGCGAAACGCTTCGCGCGTGCCGAACGCGTCGACCTGCACGGAGTGGTCGATCACCAGCTCGGCGGGCGCGAGCGGGTTGATCTTGGCGGGATCGCCGCCCATCTGCGCCATCGCGTCGCGCATGGCCGCGAGGTCGACGACCGCCGGCACGCCTGTCAAATCCTGCATGAGCACGCGCGCGGGCGTGAACGCGATCTCCTTGCTGGGCTGAGCCTTGGCGTCCCAGCTGGCGAGCGCCTCCACGTCGGCGGCGGTGACCGGGCCGCTGCCCTCCGTGCGCAGCAGGTTCTCGAGCAGCACCTTCAGCGAGAACGGCAGCCGCATGACGTCGAAGCGCTGCTGCAGCGCGTCCAGACGGAAGATCTCATAGCTGCGACCACCGCCTGCGGCGGCGGTGCCCCCGACCTCGAGCGTGGCCTTTGCGCCAAAGCTGTCCTGCGGCATACCCCGCAGTCTACGTCGCGCGCGTCACGCGCCCCTTGCCCTGGCGCTTGGAGCGCAGCAACGCGGCGTCGCAGGCTTCGAGCAGCTGGTCGGTGCTCATCGGCGCGCGCCACTGACCGACGCCGATCGAGGCGGACACGCCGGGGCCGACCCCGTCGTGCGCGGGGATCGCGCGCAGACGCTCGAGCGCGCGCGTGGCCGCGGCGGCGGCGCTGGGAAGCTCGGCGTTGGGCAGGATCACGACGAACTCGTCACCGCCGTATCGGGCCACTCGGTCGAACGCCCGGAACTCGCCGACCAGCGCCTGCACGACGCTGCGCAGGAGCGCGTCGCCGGCCTGGTGGCCGTGGAGGTCGTTGACGAGCTTGAAGTCGTCGAGGTCGATCAGCAGCGCCGACAGCGGCCCTCCGGTGCGCGTGGCGCGGTCGATCTCCTCGTCCAGACGGCGGCGCATCGCACGATGGTTCATGCAACCGGTGACGGCGTCCGTGCCCGCCTCGGCGCGCGCACGCGTGAGCGCGAGCGCGGTCGCCGCCTGCTCGACCAGAGCGGCGGCAAGCTCGACCTCTTCGCTGCGGAACGCGCCGCTCTCGCGGCGAACGAGCACGACCACCGCCTCGACCTCGCCGCGCTCGGCGAGCGGCAGCAGCAGCGACGCGTTGACGACCCCGGTCTGCGTCAGCCGCGGCACGCTTGCGGCCAGCTCCTGCGGGTCGGAGGCGAGAAAGCTGCGGCGCATGCCCGCCACCCAGCTGACGCCTGGCGGGCGCTGCGCGCGGGGCAGCAGGTAGCGCAGCCGCCCGATCCCCCCGTGCATGTACACGACGACGAGTTCCTCCTCGTCGTGCCCTCCCACGGCGAGATGATGCACGTGGACCTCCTCCGCGCCGGGCACCGACAGCAGCTCGTCGGCGAGCGCGC
>Ga0335075_10016332_pt1 | contig 11100 bp, 7 predicted proteins | sample Lox_Sample_24_FD_206723 | JGI IMG/M metagenome (GOLD analysis project Ga0335075, IMG submission 206723) | Soil microbial communities from Loxahatchee National Wildlife Refuge, Florida, United States - Lox_Sample_2.4 | ecosystem: Environmental > Terrestrial > Soil > Wetlands | place: USA: Florida... | reverse complement strand
GCGGCAACGGTGGCGACACCGGCCAGGCCAGTGACGTTCTGGGTTTCCTCGCGCTCGGCAACGGCGGTAACGGTGGGGTCGGCGGGGTCGGCGCGGCCGGCATCGCCGGCACCAATGGCACCGACGGCATGGCCACCAGCATCAACGGCACCGACGGCGGCGACGGGACCGCTGCCGGTAACGGTGGCAGCGGCGGTGCAGGTGGTACTGGCTCGCCGATCATCGGTGATGGCGGCAACGGCGGGACCGGCGGTGTCGGCGGGACCGGCGGCGCTGGCGGGGCCGGCGGCGACGGCTTCAACGAGGCCGGGCCTGGCGGCACGGACGGCGCCACCGGCGGCAACGGCGGTGACGGCGGGGAGGGCGCCACCGGCGGCAACGGTGGGGCTGGCGGGAACGCTGGCACCGGATCGACTTTGGGATCATCCTTCGGCGGCGTGGGCATCAATGGCAACGGCGGGGCCGGCGGCACCGGCGGCGAAGGCGGCGCACCCGGTGACGGCGGCAACGGCGCGCCCGGCACGTTTGGTGATGACGGCACCGGTGTCGGCGGCGCCGGCGGAGCCGGCGGTAACCCCGGCAACGGCGGGGCCGGCGGCACCGGCGGCGCGCCCGGCGGAGACACCGGCACCGGCGGCTTCGTCGGCGGGAACGGCTCGTCCGGCCTCACTCCCGCCAACGGTGGCGACGGCGGCAACGGCGGGGACGGCGCCAACGCCACCACCCCGGGCGCCACCGGCGGCACCGGCGGGATCGGCGGCAACGGCGGGCTGGTCGGCAACGGCGGCGACGGCGGCAACGGCGGGAGCGGAGCCCCCGGCGCTAACGGCGCCTCGGCGGGCACCCCGACTGGCGGCACGGCCGGCGGCAACGGCGGGGCGGGTGGCATGGGCGGCAACGCCGGAGCACAGGCCGGTAACGGCATCGTTCCCGGGGCCGGTGGCAACGGCGGACAGGGCGGTGTCGGCGGCCCCGGCGGGGCCGGCGGGGCGGCCACCGGCGCAGGGGTGGCCGGCGCCGGTGGCGGACAGGGCGGTGACGGCGGCCCTGGTGGGGCCGGCGGCACAGCCACCGGTTACAGCGCAACCGGCGGTCAGGGCGGTGCCGGCGGGATGGCCGGCGCTGGCGGGGCCGGCGGCGACGGCGGGAACGGTGTAACAGCCGCCGGAGCCGGTGGCGTTGGTGGTGCCGGCGGCGACGGCGGCGCTGGAGGTGTCGGCGGGGCGGCCAACGGATTCTTCAACACTGGCGGTGCGGGCGGCACCGGCGGCAATGCCGGCGCTGGCGGGGCCGGGGGCGATGGCGGCCAGGCCACCGGCACCAGCGGCACTGGAGGTAACGGCGGGGCCGGCGGGACCAGCGGAACCGCCGGCACTGGAGGTGCCGGCGCGGCAGTCCAAGGTTCGGCCAGTGTCGGCGGTGCGGGCGGGGCCGGCGGCAATGCCGCCGTCGGCGGGGCCGGGGGCGAAGGCGGCCAGGCCACCGGCATCAACGGCATCGGCGGTAACGGCGGGGCCGGCGGGATCAGCGGGCCCGCCGGCACTGGAGGTGCCGGCGGCACGGCCACCACCGGTGCAACCGGTGACAACTCTATTGGCGGCCTGGGCGGGGCCGGTGGCAATGCCGCCGCCGGCGGGGCCGGCGGTCACGGCGGCCAGGCCACCGGTGCCGGCGGTGTCGGCGGCAACGGCGGGACCGGCGGCAACGCTGGGGCCAGCGGTCACGGCGGCGACGGCGGTGCGGTCAGCACCGGTGTACACAGTTACGGCGGTTACGGAGGGGCCGCCGGGACGGCCGCCGACGGCGGGGTCGGCGGCAACGGCGGAAGTGGAGTACAGGCCGGCGGCGCTGGCGCGGCTGGCGGGCACGGCGGTGCGGGCGGGGCCGGCGGGGCCGGCGGGGACTCCGCCCTGGGGCGCGCCGGTAACGGCGGCAACGGCGCCACTGGCGGTGACGGCGGCAAGGGCGGCAACGGCGGCAGCGCCCCCACCCCTGGCGCCTACGGCAAAGGCGGGGCCGCCGGTGCGGGCGGTAACGGCGGCACCGCCGGGGTCGGCCAGCCCGACGGCACGCCCGGAATCAATGGAGGACCCGGCCAACCGGGCGAAAATGGCCAGCCCGGCTAGTCCTGCAGCCGCCGCCGGTTACGCTCCAGTTGGGTAAACGGGTTAGCTGCCTGAAGAGGGACCCATGTCGAACGGTCAAGCGCTGGAAGAACTCCGCACCGACGGCTACGTCATCCTTCGCGATGTGCTTCCGGATCCGGTTCTCGAGGAAGTGTGCAACGCGCTTCGTCCGCTCTTGGATTGCCAAGCGTGGGGAAAGGGAGAGTTCTTTGGGAATCGGACGAGGCGCGTCCACAACATTCTTGCCAAGACTCGCGCCGTCGACCCTCTTGTCGCCCACGCGGCGGTCCTAGAGCTCCTGCGGGGCACGCTTATTCAGCCTCAAGTCTCGATCGTGAACGCGATTGAGATCCACCCCGGCGAGACAGCTCAGTTTCTTCACCAGGACGATGTGATATTTCCGATCGCTCGTCCGCACCCGCCTCTTATCGTCAACACCATGTGGGCCCTGACCGAGTTCACCGCCGAGAATGGCGCGACCCGCCTGGTGCCGCGCAGTCAGGACGCGACCGAGTTGGACGAGAATCCTTTGACCGTGACCGCGGAGATGGAACCGGGGTCGGTCCTGGTCTGGAATGGCGGGCTCTTCCACGGCGGGGGCGCCAACCACGCGCAACGATCACGCCTCGGATTGAACGTGAACTACAACTGCCCCTGGCTGCGCCAGCAAGAGAACCAATATCTCGCAATCCCGCGGGAGGTTGCCGCCAGCCTTTCCGATGAGTTTCTTCGCCTTGTGGGCTATGACGCCCATATCGACATCTACGGCCTGGTTGACCACCGTCACCCGCTTAGCGTGCTCGGTCGTGATGTGCCGTCGATCGCTTCGGCGGGCGGCGAAATTCTCTCCGGTGTCACTACGGATTCCAACGAAGCGGAAACTTACCCAAGCTGAGGGCACTACCCTTTACTCAGCCAGGAGTGCTGTAATGGGTTTTCGCCGTATCACGCTGACGTCGGGCGTAATTGCCGGTGGTCTATTGGCCGCCACGTTCCTTCCGATGCCGGTTGCGTTCGCCGACGACGCTTCCGATTCCTCCATTTTCGACCCACTTTTGCAGGAGTTTTTTGGGTTCCAGCGCGACGCGTTGCAGCCAACAACCGTCTATTCGGTATCTGGGGAACCGCCTTTCTATCAGAGCATTCATCAGACCGAATTCTTCGGCACCGACTCCACTTCCACGCTTGCGGCGGGGTCGTTCCAGGTGGACAACGAGGTGATAACGGATCCGTTCGGCCCGGCCAGCGCCGAACTGCTCGTCACCAGCTCAGAGCAAGGCACCAGCGCACCGCCGGTCGGATCGGTCTACGACGTGATCAACATCGGTGGCGGCTTTGAGAACTTCTACTCCGACGTCGCGCCGACGACACCCGGCGGCGCGGACACGCTCTCAGATACCTTGGTGACGCCCTTCGGGGACATTCCGCTGGCGACAAACTTGCACGCGTTCTTGGATCCCACTGATTCGTTCTTCCTCTACGACGCCACGGATCCATTGACCCAGACGACAGATCCGTCGGGCGTCGGCTCCGTCGACGACATCACCAGTGCCTCCGCATTTTTCAACCAATTTTTCGCGGATTTCTTTGGGTTCGAGCCGGACGCGTCGCAGCCGATGACGGTCAGTGACATCGCCGCGATTCCGCCGGTTTATCAGAGCGTCCACCAGACCGAGTTCTTCGATACCAACCCCACTGCCACGCTTCCCGCCGGGTCGTTCGAGGCCGGCACCAACGTTCTCGCGAATGCGAGCGGCCCCAGCTTCTCCGAACTCGTCGTCACCAGTTCCGAACAAGGCACGAGCGCCCCGCCGGTTGGATCGCTGTATGAGATCAACAACATGGGCAACGGCTTTGAGAATCTCTACTCCGATATCGCGCCGACAACACCCGGCGGCGCGGACACCCTCTCAGATACCTTGGTGACGCCGTTGGGAAACGTTCCCCTCATGACCGACTTGCATGCGTACTTGAACTCCACGTATTCGTACTTCCCCTTCGAAGCCACGGATCCGTTGGCCGTCGACGTCGCCGACAACACCACGGGCCTCGACTCCAACCAACCGTTTGCTTTCTTCGGGTTCACCCATGATGCGTCGCAACCTTCAACGGTCACAGGGGTATCCGGGGAACCGCCCACTTTCAGCAGCGTTCACCTGAACGAATTCTTCGATACCGCCACCGGATCGTTCCAGGCGGACAGCAACGTCGTGACGAATGCGACGGGGATTGCGAACTACGAACTCCTGGTCACCAGCTCCGGGGCAGGCGACAGCGCCCCGCCGATCGGATCGGTGTACGACGTGATCAACATCGGCGGCGGCTTTGAGAACTTCTACTCCGACATCGCGCCGACGACGGCCGGCGGCCCGGACACGCTGGCCGATACTTTAGCGACGCCCTTCGGGGACATTCCCCTCATGGTCGACTTTCACTCGTTCTTGAGCCCGATGGACTTGTTCTTCCCCTACTGAGTAGGCCCTGAAAGTCACTGCGAAGGGTCAGATTTCGATGACGGTCGGCACGATCATCGGCTGGCGGCGATAGGTCTCCCCCACCCACTTGCCGACCGTCCGGCGGACCGCTTGCGCGATCCGGACCGGGTCGGTGACGTTCTCGGCCGCCAACGATTCCAGCTCTGCTTCGACCTTGCGGACGGCCGGCTCCAACGCCTTGGGATCTTCGGAAAAGCCACGCGACTGCAGATGCGGTGCGCCCGCCGCACGCCCGGTCCCCCGCCGCAATACCACAGTCACAGCGACGAAACCCGACGACAGAATGAGCCGCTCACCCAACGTGATATCGCCCACGTCACCAGTGATGAGCCCGTCCACAAACATCTTGCCGACCGGCACCGCACCCGAGATGCCGATCTTGCCGGCAATCAGATCGACGCTAACGCCGTTCTCGGCCAGAACAATCGACGATTCGGGCACGCCCGTGCTGGCGGCGAGTTTGGCGTTCGCGCGAAGCATCCGCCACGTGCCGTGCACCGGCATGACGTTACGCGGCCGTATGCCGTTGTACAGGAACAACAGTTCGCCCGCATAGGCGTGTCCCGAAACATGCACGCGGACTTGCTGGTTGGTGACGATCCGGGATCCGATCTTAGCCAACGAGTCGATGACACCGTAGACGGCTTCCTCGTTGCCCGGGATCAGCGACGACGACAGGATGATGAGGTCCTCGGCGGTCAGCGTGATGCTGCGATGCTCGCCACGGGACATCCGCGACAGCGCCGACATCGGCTCACCCTGAGTTCCGGTGGTGATCAGGACAATTTGTTCGGGCGACATCATCTCCGCGGCGCCGATGTCGATCAGATCGGAATCGTCGACCCGCAGAAAACCCAACTCTCGGGCGATGCCCATGTTGCGCACCATCGACCGCCCGACGAATGACACCCGCCGGCCCAACGCCACCGCGGCATCGATGATCTGTTGCACGCGATCGACATTGGAGGCGAAGCACGCCACGATGACACGGCCATGCGCGCCCCGAATCAGCCGGTGCAGTGTCGGGCCGACTTCACTTTCCGACGGCCCGACGCCGGGAATCTCGGCGTTGGTCGAGTCGCACAAAAACAGGTCCACACCGGCGTCGCCGAGCCGGGACATGCCCGGCAGGTCGGTGGGGCGTCCGTCCAGCGGCAGCTGGTCGAGCTTGATGTCGCCGGTGTGCAAAACGGTTCCGGCGGCGGTGCGCACCGCGATGGCCAGCGCGTCGGGGATGGAATGATTGACGGCAAAGTACTCACACTCGAACACGCCGTGGGTGCTGAGCTGTCCCTCCGCCACCTCCACGAACACCGGTTTGAGTCGGTGTTCGCGACATTTCGCCGCGACCAGGGCCAGGGTGAATTTCGAGCCGACGATCGGGATGTCCGGACGCAGCTTGAGCAGGAACGGGATCGCCCCGATGTGGTCCTCGTGCGCGTGGGTGAGCACCAACGCTTCGACGTCGTCGAGCCGGTCCTCGATATGACGCAGATCAGGCAGGATCAGGTCGACGCCGGGCTCGTCGTGGGTGGGAAACATCACCCCACAGTCGATGATCAGCAACCGGCCCAGGTGCTCGAAAACCGTCATGTTGCGGCCGATTTCGCTGATCCCACCCAACGCGGTGATCCGCAGACCGCCAGTGGCGAGCGGACCCGGTGGCTTGAGGTCTACATCCACGTGCGAGCCATCGTCAGGCTCACCGCAGCACCGAGGCCGCGCGCATGTCGGCGATGAGTGCGTCGATCTGCTCGGGGGTCGCGGCGACTTGCGGCAGTCGCGGGTCGCCCACCTCGATGCCCTGGAGCCGCAACCCCGCCTTGGACATCGTCACACCGCCGATGCGGTTCATCGCATTACACAGCGGGCTGATCGCGACGTTGATCTTGCGGGCAGTATTGACATCACCGGAGGCGAAGGCGGACAGCAGGTCCCGGAGCTGACCGGCCGCCAGGTGGGCGGTCACGCTGATGAACCCGGTGGCACCCATCGCCAGCCAGGGCAGATTCAGCGCGTCGTCGCCGGAGTAGTAAACCAGGCCGGTTTCGGCGATCAGCTGCGCACCGGCGTGTAGATCGCCTTTGGCGTCCTTTACCCCGACGATGTTTGGGTGCGCCGCCAGCGTGCGCAGCGTCTCGAACTCGATCGGTACCACCGAGCGGGGCGGGATGTCATAGAGCAGGACGGGCAACGGGGTTGCGTCGGCGACCGCGGTGAAATGGGCGATCAGCCCGGCCTGCGGCGGCCTGGAGTAGTACGGCGTCACGACCAGCAGCCCGTGTGCCCCCTCAGCCGCGCACGCCTTGGCCAGCTGCACACTGTGCGCAGTGTCATAAGTGCCCGCGCCCGCGATGACCCGGGCCCGGTCTCCCACCGCTTCCAGCACGGCCCGCAGCAGCGCGAGCTTCTCGGCATCGGTCGTGGTCGGCGACTCGCCCGTGGTGCCGGATATCACCAACCCGTCGCAGCCGGCGTCGACGAGATGATTCGCCAAACGGGCGGCGGCGGGGAGATCCAGGGAGCCATCCGGTCCGAACGGCGTCACCATGGCGGTCAACAGCGTGCCCAGGCGTGTATAGGCGTCGAATCCGCTGGTGCTCACGGTCCCAGGTTACCGCGCGACGCCAGCCCTTTTAGTTAGCGATATCGCGCTCAGGCCTCGGTGGCGAGCGGACTTGTCGCCACCTCGGTGCCGTCGGCCAGCGTGGCGATCTGGAAATCGCTGAACACCGCGGACGCGACGTCGACGAGCTGACGCAGACACGCGATCGCCAGCCGCCGGATTTCCACGTCGGCGTGCTCGCTGGCCCGCATCGCGATGAAGTGCCGCCAAGCGCGGTAGTTACCAGTGACGACGATGCGGGTTTCGGTGGCGTTAGGCAGTACCGCGCGGGCAGCTTGACGTGCCTGTTTGCGGCGCAAAGCGCTTATTTTCTCGGTGGGTTCGCCCACCGAGAATTTGGCTTCCAGCCTGGTCAGCAGCTCGGTGTAGGTGGCGCGGCTGGCGTCGGCGGCTTCGGCGAGGATCTGCTGCAATTCGGCATCGTCTTCCATCCCCGGCGGCACGACGACCTGCGACTCTTTCTCCGGCACATAGCGCTGCGAAAGCTGCGAGTAGGAGAAGTGGCGGTGCCGGATCAGCTCGTGGGTGCACGACCGCGAGATCCCGGTGATGTAGAACGACACACTTGCGTGCTCGAGCACCGAGAAATGCCCGACGTCGATGATGTGCTGCAGATAGCCGGCGTTTGTCGCGGTCTTGGGATTGGGCTTGGACCAGCTCTGATAGCAGGCCCGGCCGGCGAATTCGACCAACGCTTGGCCCCCGTCGGCGTCAGTGCTCCAGAGAACATCGGGCGGCGCGAAGAACTCGGTCTTGGCGATCAGTTGCACGCGCAGGGGCGCGGTCTCGGCCACGGCGAAACCCTATCGCGGCGGGCGTCAGCGCCAGCGCGCCCACACGTAGGGCACTAGCGCTCGCAGGAAATCGAGGTCGGGGCCGGGTTCGGCGCCTTCGAAGGCGTGCTCGAAGTACTCCTCGGCAACCAGCAGGATGCCTTCGGCGTATTCAGTGGTGAACGCGATGCTGCCGTAGTCGTCCATCAAGGCGCGCACTCGCTGCACCAGCTCGGCAGAACGCTCCGAGCGCTTCAGGTGCAAATATCCGCGGACCAGCGAGTGGTCGGAGCCTTGAGCGACGCTGAGCAGGTGCATGAGCGGCAGCGTGCGTTTGCCTTCATAAAGGTCGCCCAGGATCTCCTTGCCGTACATGCGCTCGTCACCGACCAGGTTGAGCAAGTCGTCGCGAATCTGAAACGCCGCACCGAAGTGAAAACCGAACCGCACCAAAGGACCCAACTCCACCTTCCCGCGTGAACCGACGATCGCGCCGACGCGCAACGGGTGGATGGTGGTGTACCAGCATGTCTTGTGCATGATGAGGTGCAGGTAGTCCTCGGGGCAAAGGTCCTCCACTTCGTCGAGCTGCCAACCGATCTCGGTCGCCTGGCCCTCGAGAGTGCGCATAGCCATGGTGTCGAATTCGGCCCAGACCAGGTCAGCCAGATCGCGGTCCAGGCGCCGGGTGGCCTGCCGCAGTACCTGGCTGGCCACGATCGCCAGACCGTCACCCGCGTTGAGCGCGGCGGCGGCTCCATACGTCGTCGCCAAAGTCGGTCGGCCACGGCGCATTTCGCTGCCATCGGCGATGTCGTCGTGGACGAGAAAAGCGTTGTGCATCAGCTCGATTGCCACCGCAATACCGAGCAGGTCGTGCGGGTCGGCGCTGAAGGCGCGTCCCGCGGACAGGCACAGCGCCGGCCGTAACGCCTTGCCCGGCCGCGACGGGTACTCCCGCATCGGTGCGTAAAGCCACTGACTTGGTTCCCCGTCGGGCAACGCGTCTAGCATCGAACGGCGCACCACCTTGCCGACCTGCCGCAGCCGGTCCTCGACGGCAGAAACGAGTTCAGTTCCCTCGGCCGTGCTGGTCATGAGCCTCGCGGCAGCACGGTCAACACGACCGGCAACCAAATGTCGGGATAACCATCTGCAAGCAACGTGCCACGGTAGTTGCCGGTAGCGATGTCTTCGGGCACGTCGATCTCCACCGTGACACCACGGCTGCATCTCGCCACCATCGGCACGGTGTCCGGCTCGAAGCGCACCATCGCCGAGTCGATCAACGCTCCGTCGTGGGCCAACAAATCGCTGCAGCGCAATCGCACCTTGCCCAGATCCTCGGCGCCGTGGTTATGCAGCCAGACTTCGGTCGACACCGCGCCGGGCTCGCTGGCCACCAAGGAGACGGCTCCTCTCGATGTGGCGTGTTGAATATCGACCGAGGCAACCTCAGCGCGTGGTTGCGTTGCCCCGCGCAGCGATTCGACCGCTTGTGCGGCCAACCGCTGCCATACCTGCAGCACTTGGTCGACATCCGGCAGCGGCGTGGCCTGCTCGCTCGGTGCCTGCTCGCTATCGGCCGAGTCGGTAACGGATTTGGTGTCGGCCGGTCGGATGAACCGGTTAACGACCTCGGTAGCGGCCCGAAACCCGCGGGCCTGAATCTCACCTAGTGCCCGTATGTTCAAGGCCGGGTCGAACACCGACGCCCACGGAATATCGGAGGCATTGGCGTCATTGTCCCGCTCGGTCACATTTGGCTCCCGTGCACTCCGGTCGATAATCAGCCATTTGGCTTGCTCCTCGGTATGCTAACGGCGATAACAGCTGGAGGTCGGGCCCTTGCTGAATCTCTCGCAGTCCCAATTGTCGTTTTTCGGCGCAATCGATGAGGCGGTCCTCTTCGCCCAGGAGGGCCACGGCAAAAAGCCGGATGAGGTGCTGGACATCGTGGGAATCTTGCTGCCCAACACGACCGGTTTCGGTCAGGCCGGTTGGTATCACGAGCTCCTAGATTTCGCCAACCGACCCGGAGTGCGCAGTCCCGGTTTGCGCGGGCCCGTTACGTTTCCCACTGTCGAACAATCGCTCGAGTATCTGGAGGCCGAGACGGCTCAGGAGCGGATGGATCTCGCCGCCGCTGCGCTGGCCACCGAGCCAACTACGGAGCCAACTCCCGAGCCCACTCCGCAGCCCCGGACCGAACCCCCGTCCGAGCCCACTCCCCAGGGCGTGTTCGAGCCCCCTCCCGAGTCCCCAATGACTCCCGCCGCACTGCCGGAGCGTGTAGCCGATAGCCAATACACCCCCTACCAGGATCCGGTGCTGGCGCGGTCCGCCTACGCGGCCATGGTGCTGGCGAGAATCGCCTACCTGGGCGGCATGCCTCCGCAGCTCAGCGCGATATCTAATTTGCCTGAACGAATCATGGCTGCGGCGGTCAACTCCTGGGTAGGCAACACCCTCGGCAACCCGGCTCAAATCGTGCGTCGACTGCTCAACGCGGCGAAGCGAGTCAAGTCGCGAAAACAGTGGCACACCACCGCCGCGAGGGCAGTCAGTCTAAAATTTGCCGATCAGTCCCTGCCTTGCTTCGGCACACTGGAGTTGTTCGGCGACAACCAGTACTGCAGCACGCTCTACACCAACAGCACAGATGACACCCTGTCGGTCAACGACATCGCGAAAATCCTCGATCCCAGAAACTGGAAGCTGTACGCAAAGTTTTTCTGCGATGTCGAAGCCCAAAACCCACCGGACACCGCACACGGATGGGCGCGGATTCTGGAGACGATCGGCCCCGAATGCGCTGAGTGGCACATGAAAACGGCGTTGGTCTTCTTTTACGGAAGCGACGGCAACGGCGGCCTCTATCTCAACTACGACCTCGATCCCGCCCGCCAGGACGACTCGGGCATGGTCGAGGTCGATAACGGTTATATCTGGGTCACACCGCTGAAAGGCACCAACCCTTCGAAGAAGGGCGTGCGGATCCGCACCAGCAAACAGGAACGCGTACAGGGCCTGAGCCCGACCGCGACGGCTGCGCTCGGCTGCCTGCTGGGCTGGGGAAC
>Ga0335075_10016331_pt1 | contig 11101 bp, 7 predicted proteins | sample Lox_Sample_24_FD_206723 | JGI IMG/M metagenome (GOLD analysis project Ga0335075, IMG submission 206723) | Soil microbial communities from Loxahatchee National Wildlife Refuge, Florida, United States - Lox_Sample_2.4 | ecosystem: Environmental > Terrestrial > Soil > Wetlands | place: USA: Florida... | reverse complement strand
CAATATCTTGCGAGTCAGGAGAAGTAAGACGTGAAAAAAATTTGGAGAATTAGGAAGGGCGTTACGGGCGTCAGGTCAGTCTACCTATTACTGGTTTAATCACACTGTGAAATGGCTCCGAGAAGTCAAAGTCCACTTAGAGTCGCTATTTGTGAATGTGGTCTACAAGGTAACGGCGTTGAGAATCAAGAGCACACCAAAGACAATTTGGAAGGAGTTGTAGTGGTGGTTATGAAGGTCCTGTCTAGTACGCGCTGTAAGGTTTGGAGAATCAACTAAGTATTACAAACTCACCACTCAAGAATTTCACTGATCTCATCGATTGATTTAGATAGCGAACGTTTGATCTCTTATTTAAGATGCATGAATGTAGTTTTTCTTCCCTCTCTATAGGTGAGTTGAGTAATGAATGGGTGTCGAAATTTCATCTCGCTGGAAAACAACTTGACTGATGCGGAGTAAGGAGTTACAACTCCCGAAATCTACACTAACTCATGGTATCAACAGAGGAAAAGCTTAGATTAAAAGTAATGAGACCTTCATCATCTGCAGTTTCTACGGTTCGTGACTTTGACCCCAACTTGGGAATCGGGGTCGAAGTTACGACGGCAGGTGCAGTCATCCTCAGTTGTCATCTTCTACCTAATATATAAAGCTCATTATCTCCTGAATTTCTTTCAATTACTTTTCCATTTGTCTAAGTTCGATAGCTATTCAGTTGATATCTTGACCGTCCCAACTTCTTTATCATTTTCGATCAACACGAGTGCAGAGAAAGACAGCCTGAACTTGAGTCCAAAACCTCTATCTCGAAAATTTTCCAATTATGGCCAGCTCCGTATCAACAAAAGCAATGAACTTTGCACTTCCAATACACCACGAACCAGAGGGACCTACCGACTTTACCTCGGTCAGATTGCCAAGTCCTTTTGTTGTGCTCGTAGCAGGAGGAAGCAGAGGTATCGGCCTTGGAACAGCTAAAGCATTCGCAGCAGCCGGAGCCTCCGATATTATTATCATCGCTCGAAGTCAGGGTAACATCGACCTTGCGGCCCAGGAGATCCGGGAAGCGTACACCACCGTCAAGGTCACAACGTTCTCGTGCGACATTACAGAAGAGAACCAAGTGAAGGACCTCGCCACCAAAGTGTGGTACCAGTTCCAACGTCTGGACGTACTGATCATCAACGCGGGCATCAGCAGCGCGTTGGTCCAGCGCGCGTCGACAGGCCTGAAGGACTTCCCGGCGACGTTTCCCGAGCAGAGCTGCGACGACTTCAAGCGCGTCATGGCGGTCAACTTCATCGCGCCGTTCCTGCTGCTGCACTACTTCACGTCGCTGCTCCAGGCCACCGTGACGGTGGCGAAGGCCGGTGCCCCTGCCGTCATTCAGATCTCCAGCGCCACTGCCTGGTTCGTGGACCCGGCCATGGCGCCGTGGTCGTACTCGCTGTCGAAGCTTGCGGTTACGCGCTTGATCGAGCATTTCCATGTGGCTCATCATAGGCATGGCATCAATGCGTTTTCAGTCCAACCTGGTGGAGTGAAGACCGGCCTCTCCTTTCTTAGCCAGCCGGAGGGAAAAGGTTGGTTCGAGCGGATGATCAATGATCGACAACTGTGTGGTGCGATGTGCGTGTGGTTGACCAAGGAGAAGAGAGATTGGCTGAGTGGCAGATACATCGACGCGCGGTGGGACATTGATGAACTGTTGAGGCGAAAGGGGGACATCATCGATAGAGATCTATTGAGGGTGAGCTTGGCTCTGTAGCCGGAGTGAACTGTGTGGACAGGTCGCTTTACAACAATGCAAGAGTGTAGTACAGTCTACAGTATGTAGTATGCGATCCAACATTAATACAGTCAGCGTCTTCCCAGCTTCCACCTCGCGATTCGTTCCTGAATCTCTTGCCATGCAAACTCTTTTCTCCTGACTCCTTCTTCCTCACCTTCTTGCAAGACGACAGTCGGTGCACCACTTCCGCCACCAGAATTACGCACCTCACCACCAAACACCATTCTCGCGACTCGCCTCAGATCCTCAACGGTAAGCTCTTCAATCTTAGCACACATCTCTTTGACGCCAACCTTCCGCCCATGGACCTGGACCTGCCTGCCCAAATCCTCCAACTCGACCATACGGCTCTCCAAATTCATGAGCAAATTGCTGCGGAGCTGGTTCTTCGCTCGCTGGACCTCGGCGTCCTTCAGGCGCGCCCATCCCGCGTCGGCACCGAGCGCGGCGAGCTCGCGGCAGGCGACGTCGAGCATGCCGGCGACGTGGGCGGGCGCGCACGCCGCGCTGATGCCGAACAGGCCCGAGTCCGAGTACGCGTGGTTGAACGACACGCAGCTCTCCACCCACCCGTGCTGGTTCAGCACGTTCGTGTACAGCCGGCTGTACATGCCCTTGCCTGGCCCGCCCGCCGAGAACGACCCGCCGCCGCCGAGCAGCGTTTGGAGCGTTGCGAGCGCGTAGATGTCTGGGTGGGAGATTGGCAGCGCTTCGAAGGCGAGGTGGATGTGTGAGAGGCGTGGGAGCGCAGGGTTGAGTGGTGGTGGGATGTTAGGGAGCCGCAGGAAGCCGCCGGTGTAATGAGATGATTGGAGGAGTTGAGATTGGGTTGGTGCGAGAGATGAGCTGTCTGGAAGAGGAGTGAGAGAGGCTTGGTGGGAAGCGGAAGTGGAGATGTTCTTGAAGAAAGGAATTTTCGACAAAAGTCGTGATTCCTGCTGAGGTGCTGTTGACGTTTGGCCGGTTCGCTGTGATGATGAGAAGTCAGATGCTGGAAGAGCGTCTTGAGTGACAGATGGCTGCTCTCCTGTAAGGGATAGAAGTGATGGACCTTCGCCTCTTTGCATATCTCCAAAGTGCTGCTCTGCTAGTCGTACCGCTTCGGCATGTTCGACTCCTGCGAATGCAACTACCATCCTCTCTGGCTTGTAGAACGTCTTTCTGTATTTTTCAATGACGGAGCGGTCGATGAATGGTAATCTTTCCTTGGGACAGAGAAGCGGGTTTCCTAAAGTGTTGTCCTTGTACGCGGCCATGTGTACCAGTTCCGGCAAAATCAATTCTGGTTTTGACCAGATCTCATTGATTTCATACTCGGCCGTCGCGATTTGCTGCTCAATCTCTTGTTCGGTGATGAGCGGATCTCGAATGGCTTCAGCCAGAAGGGCGACCGTGGTGGGTACTGCGGAATTGAAGGTGGCGGATTGGTACATTAAGCTCTCTCTTGATGATGCACATTGGATATTGCCTCCCAATGATTCCAACCATTCAAGCATATGGTCTGCATCTCGTTTTGCTGTCGACTTGAAAGCAAGCCGGTCTATTATGTGACTGACACCGCTGAGGTATTCGTTTTCATATCGAGATCCGGCATCGATGTACACGCCAATTCCGGAGAAATGCCCCGGAAGAGCCTCTGTGGCTACTCGTAGACCATTAGGGAGGGTGGTAATCTCGTCGAGTTCGACAGGATCTTTCTCTTCGGATCGGACTGAAGTGAATCTTCTTGACAGCGGACGGACGCTTCTGATCAATTTCGAAGCAGTCCGAGTGCCTGCTGGTCGCAACATGATTATGGTGATATTGGGCAAATCATCAGAGTTGCAGTGTCTGGATGAGAAACGTTTTCCGAATCGATATGAACGTCGCGATGCAATGGCGAAGTTTGAAATTGTACAGTTCAAGCGCTATATGAACTTTGTGCCTGAGGACTGCAACCAAACAATGTCTCAAACGCTTATAGCCGCTGTCGCTTCCACAACCTCCCACTACATTAACAATCACTTAACTCTCGTCGAGTCATCCTGTCTAGACGGCCTGCTTGACCGATCCTTATTACCCACCCTCCGACTGAGCAGGCTGGAGTGTTTGATTTCTTGTATATCACAACGGGAAGTCAGGTGACTGTCTACCTGTTGTCAAGACCAAGACAGCATCATCACGCTTACCAGGCATCATTGCCACGAAGCACTCCGTCTCTAAGACACACTATCCCTTTCGACTTACTCGGCGGCCAACGTTATTTTGCACGAGCACAAGACATTCGAGTGCTCGTGCAAGCGTCGTCCGCTCTTTCTTCTAGCTGAATATGTTTACGACTCCCGCTCCTTCAGCCCCTACTTTGAGCACGACCACCACTCCCGCCTCACCTACCTCTGGCAGGACTGGGAGGCTGCGAGGGTTAAGTTATCTTAGAAACTACACTCAGAGTCACCTTCACGGTCGACCTGACGGCGATTCCTCAGGTCGAACACACAGACCCTCGGTACCTAGGTCTCACAGTCAGCCAAACAGTGCCAAGCCTGAATCAAAACCAGAGCAACCATCACAGAGACACGCAAGCATCACCAGCCAAACCCAAAATTCAAGTAGCACTAGTGGGTGGCAGCCTATTTCAGGTGGTCGAGGTGGAGTTACGCGAGTGTCAAACCGACAACTCTCGACAACCGAGACTCCTTCTTCGACTACGGCTCCTACCGTTGGAATTACTACAACAGCGAACTCGACGGGCACACGCAGCATGACACGTAATCGAGCCGAAACGGCAGCACCTGTACTCACTGTTCGGAATCCATCTACACCATCCATCACTCCGAAAGTGGAAGATGGAGGCCCTGGAACGCCTTTGAATCTTCCCTCCATCCGCTTCATACCTCATTACGACACCCGAGCCACAAGACCCTCCCTATCCTTTCCTGCTGTATCTCGTACACTACCGAATGAGAATGCAATCATCAAGGTTGGCCGATATAGCGAACGCGAAAGTGCACCAGAAATTGCTCCAAATACGCCATCTTCTGCACCGGTTGGCTTTAAGTCTAAAGTTGTAAGTAGAAGACATTGTGAGTTTTGGTGTCAAGGCCATCAATGGTACATCAAAGATGTCAAGAGTAGTAGCGGTACTTTCTTGAACCACGTGCGCTTATCTCCGCCTGCTGCGGAATCGAAGCCGTGGCCGGTGAATGATGGAGATGTTGTGCAGCTTGGTATCGACTTTAGAGGAGGAGAGGAACCAATATTTCGTTGCGTGAAAATGAGAGTAGAAGTAAATAGAGGATGGCAAAAAGCTCTCAACAACTTCAAGTATGTTTGCTCTTCTGTATCTGGGCGAGGAGAAGATGCTTTTGGTTCCACAAGGAATCGTATCTCTGATTCGTTGAGAGCACCGCATGGAGGGTATTCACTAATACTTCATTTAGTCGCTCGACTCATAAACGTCTTCGCAACCTTTCGAAACCTACAGAGAAGAGAGACTCGGATGCCGGATCAGTCAACAGCTCTGAGTGTTCGATATGTTTGATGTCTATCGCTCCATGCCAATCACTTTTCGTAGCTCCTTGCTCACATGTGTGGCATTACAAATGCATACGACCCATCTTGAATGGTAATACCTGGCCGAATTTCCTTTGCCCTAACTGTCGAGCTATGGCAGACCTTGAAGCGGACGTGGAGGACTTACAAGATGAGTGGGATGACTCAGAAGAGATTGAGCAAGCCATAGAAGCTTCAAGAAAGGAGTCCATTGGCAATGTCGAGCGGAATACAAATGGTAACGCCTCAAAGGAAGGCGGTGGAGCAGAGAACCAGGATGAGAGTAGCATCACCAGAGAGCTGATAATAGAGGAAGAAGAAACAGATGTGATCTCTTTACAACAATCTGAGGATGGTGACGACGATGGAGCATTACTAGATGCAACTGCACAGCTGTCGATAAGCGATCACCAAGATGCACAGTCCAGTTCGAGTGTTACTACTCCGAGACCCATACCGTCGAGGCCAGGAACATCAAGAAGTCACAGCTCACCCGATAATATTCAGTACGCTCTTTCGCCGGGCATTGCTCCAGGTGTTGAAGGTCCGATGACACCGAGAAATGATGCTGGTCCATTTGTGTTGGATGGTGGAGCTGGCCAACGAGGTTCAAGAGGAAGAGGTTTACCGACATTGAATGTTACCGCTGCTGTTGAAGACTCTACTAACAATGGTGAAGAAAATCGATCCCAACCGTGATTGGACTACACCTCTAGATAGTTCTTGGGTATCTTGTCAGGCATGAAGCAGCTCCGTTGAGTTTTAGGTCAGAGTTTTGCAGAAGTTATGTTAGGAGCTATTGGAACTACACTTGATGCGACCTGTCATCAAGCATTTTTGGAGGATTTCTATGCATTATGGCGTTGAATGGTATTACGACTCTTAGCGTTCTGTTTTATGTTTGATACTATGCCTTTATCCATCGTAGGTTCTCGGATGGTTTTGGTGGATACTGGTAGTCCATATCTTGGACATATGACTGAGATTAGGTGCAATACCTTAAGAATCTACTCCATCACGACTTAAATGACTTGGATGCATCTAATTGACTGTGTAAATATGGACTGCGTTTTAGGCTGAGGACTAGCAAGCTTCTTGAATTGGTACACTCACTAATGATACCTTTTAGGACTCCGAAGGAGGAAAATATGAACGCCGAATAACTGACAGGAGAGCTTAATTTGAGTAGCTCAAAAAAATGCTGTCTCGTTTCATAAAATTTGAGGTTATGATCATCTCCAATGCGGGGAGCTGGAGATTTGTATGGCAGCCATGTTTTCCAACTTCACGTCAACTTTTCATACTGAATAAGCAAACCAACGCATTCCTTTTTAACACATCGTCCGCAACTGTAGTGCTTTATAACTTCGAAATCCTTCAATTTGATACCTAGACGAACTCACTAGCAATCGAGATCTCCCAGTGATGCTGGACCAGCATCTGGACCAGCATCCTCCCGCCCTCATCGATAATGGCGCCAAAGAAGAGAATTCCACCAACGCTGTCGTTTTCAGACCTTCCACACCTTCCTCATGACCCTGAACATGCCAGTATTGCTCATCGGCGTCGTTCCACATATCCCGGTTTCCACACATCACGACGTAAACCACGGCGATGGCCTCTAGTGCTTCGCATCACGAAAGGCAGCGTACACTCCGAAATCGTCCTTCCAATCCTTTTTCACTCGTCATTCACAGCACTTGTCGTATATTTACAGCTATATCATGCACCTGTTGCTCTTCCAGGGCTCATCATACCAAGTCTGAGCATCGTTGTTGGCTTGATGCTGGTTTTTAGGAACAACGCGTGCTACGATCGATTTTGGCAAGGTAGAAATCACTTTACAGGTGTAGTATGCGACGTTAGAGGATTGGCACGCATGTTCCTGGCTCATAGTCGCGATCCCAAAGACGAGATGACCGATGAAGAGCGCGCGGACACGGAAAAGACAATCAACATTCTCATCGCCCTGCTGTATGCCATTAAGAACAGTCTTCGTGCTGAGTTCCTCGGCATCGCGTCCAATGCACCTGGTACTCCATGGCTACGCTCCGGCGCCGTAACACCAACAACCGGTGTCTTTCCAAGCAACCACGTTAGCGACGGCGACGACGACGAACCTTCACACTCGCACGGCGACGAGGAGGAAGGCATAGATTTCGCCTTCCCCAGCAACGGCCGCACCCGCGCCAGCACGCACACTTCGCCGCCAACCATGCTGAGCTCGTCGATCCTGACGCTCCACCCGGAGTACAGCGCGCTGGTGCCGGCGGACCTGCCATCGCTGGAAGACCAGGGCCTGGCGCTGCCGCTGGAGCTGGCGACGCCGGTGGAGTCGTACATCCGGCGGGGGATGCAGCGGCAGTGGTGGGGCGCGCCGCAGGCAGCGCAACTCACCGCCACGCTCAACAGCCTGACGGCGCACTACGGCGCCATGGAGACGATCAAGACGACGCCGATTCCGGTCGCGCACCTGATCCACACGCGGCAGGTGCTGGCGCTGTATATGGTGGTGCTGCCGTTCGGCCTCGTCGACAACATGGGCTGGTGGAGCGTGCTCGTCGTCGCGCTCGTGACGTTCACACTGTACGGTATCGACGGCATTGGACGCCAGCTCGAGGATCCGTTTGGCTATGACCGAAACGATATCAAGATGGATGCTATCGTCGAGGATTTGCGTGTCGAGGTTGAGGCACTCCTTGGAGAGTGGCGGAAGGGATTTCAGAGTTCGGGGCTTTGGCGGTGATGCTACTTCGGCGTTCGAATTTTGACGTTGAATAAGCGTTTTGTGTATGGGAGCTGGCGGTGGGTATGATACCAACTTGAGTTTTGGGCGTGGCAGTTCTCTATATTCGGCATAGCGGACTGGTTCTGCTTTAGAAGCCAAATTGCGCTGCGTTTGATATATTTTACATATCCGACTGATGATAAGATATAAAGGTGTTGAACATGAACAGCATATGCATATCGTTTGCAAGTAATAATACAGGGTATCTTCAACAATTTCAATCCATCTGAAGTCAAACAATCTCGCCAATCTTTGAGTCCGCCCAGAGCTTATTCTCCTCACCGCTGATGGAAGGATAGCTGCTATCAATTCTCCAGCCACCACGACGTAGTTTGAGACTAGGAGCCGTCTCGATATCTCCTTTGGCATGTAAATGTGAAATACCAGACGCCATCCTAAGTCTGGAAGGTGCTTTGACGCTCACCTCAACATCTTCCATATCATCATCGTCGTCCTCGCTCTCGTCCATATAATCCGCCTCGCCTTCACCCTCGCTGCTCCAATCCTCCGCGTCCACACCAGCAGCCGCCTCATACAACGGCCTCCAGTCGTCCCGAAACGACCGATCACCCATCCTGATCAACCCCCCCGCAGCACGCAGCGCCTCGGGCGTCGCACACCGCAGCAACACCTCGACCCACACGGCGCGCGTGCGCTCCCTCCGCACCGCCGCCTCGACGACGCGCCGCCACGGCCCGCGCCCCTCCAAAATCCGACACAGCCACGCGGCCACCTCGCCCTCATCCCCCGGCCCCCCGCGCTCCTCCCCGCGCCGCTCCTCCGCCACAGCGCAAACATGCGCCCAAAACGCGCCCCACAGCCAGCGCAGCGCGGGCCGCACGCGCGCGCGCAGCGCCCGGCGTCCGGGCAGCCGGCCGTGCGCGACGGCGTGCCGCAGATCGACGAAGGCCGGCGGCAGGGCCAGCGCGGCCGCGGCCGCGTACATGGAGCCCGGCGGGGCGTCGCAGAAGCCGGCCGCGAAGCGCGACAGCGTGGTTGCGAGGGCGTGGTGCGTGGCCCAGGGCGAGCACCCGCCGGAGGGATCCGGGAGGAGGGCGGTGGAGAGGGAGGCCGTGCTGGTGATGGCGTGGGGGAGGGGGGCGCGGCGGGACCACGTTTGGATCTGCGTGGCGATGGGTTAGAATGGGTGCTGGTTGGGAGGAGTTGTGCGTGTGGGAGATGGAAGAGTTGGTGGATGTGGTTGATGTTGTGATGAACAGCTCGTCGTCTTCGAGAATATGAAAGTGTTTTTCTATGAACGACATTTGAGAGAAAGAAAATAAGAGATAATCTGAAAAGAAATACTTTCATAGACTTTAATGAAATCGGAATATATAGAAGTTACTCACCTTGGCTATGGCAAGTCGACAGCCAGCGATGTTCGCATCTGTATCACCACCTTCATAATAGAGAAGCCGGCCAACCGCCGCAAGAGTTGATACATCCTCCCACTCTTCGATAATTTGTCCCGCCATCGTCTCGCATTGCTGGTCGAAGTTTCTTCAGTTTTCAATGGGCGGCGTTAGGAAAAACTCAAGAGTGAAGTCGAAACGGGCCAATCACTGCATCGACATAGAGCCGACGAAACTCCGACATGTGAAACCACCAAATCACTTAGAACGCATATCACCACAAGGATAGTTCGTAACAATGTAGAAGCCTCTCAAGGCCAGCTTGCATTTAACACGAAAAGGCGGTGAGCCACGCCTTCCCAGCTACACTACTCGGGTATAATCCTCCCAGGCGATCCGCCATCCCACGCCACGCTATGCTCGAACAACCCAAAACGCCACGCGCGGAAATGCTCTAAACGTTGTGCAGCCACCCGTACCCGAAGCCGGCGTCCTGCGCCGCCGGCTGCTTGACCTGCTGGAACCACCACTCGCTCGCGACGGCCTCGTCGTCGTCGAAGAAGAAGCTCTGGCCGGCGAGGCTGGACGGCGGCTGCACGACGCCGGTGCGCAGCGGCCACGGCTTGGCGGCGGCCTTGGGCGGCTCCGGCGCCTCCTCGTCCTCGTCCTCCGAGCTTTCCTGGTCGGCCTCGTTGTCGGCTTCGTCGTCGTCGTCGTCTTCGCCGTCGTCGTCGTCGGGCAGCTCCGGGGGCTCCCACTCCTCCTCCAGCTTCAGGCACTTGCCTTCGCCGAGCGCGAAGGCGGATGAGCCTGGAGGGTCGTACAGCCCCATTCCCACCAGCACGTTGCTGTCCTGCCGCTCTAGTTCGTTCTCTTCCTCGTCGGCGGATTCCTGTTGTTCGCCTGCTGGATGTTGAATAGGTAGGAAGTCTTGCTGAACGGCTTGATATTGCGGAGGATCGGTGGTATGCTGCGCGTAGTCCGCTAGTAGCCAAGATGTAGGTTCGTGATTGGCCATTGAGTACGAAGGTGGTTCTGAAGCAATTGCCATACCGGTTCCCGCATACGAAGCCCATACCTCCTCCTGTGAACTTAGCCTATCCTCGGGAACCGTAGGTGAAGAAAATGATGTTGTGCTTGTGTAGTGCGCATTGTTGATCGTAGCCATAGACGGATAGACGTTGGAAATATCCGTAATACTAGGCTCAGCGGTAAAACTAGAAGAATCTTGTGCTATAATAAGCTCATGTGAGCTTACGCTGTCGCTGGCTTGAGATATTTGATAGCTGAATCTTGATGAAGATGGATGCCAACTGAATGGACGGGTAATGATATCAAGAGGTTCGATCTCGATTTCGGTTTCTGGCTTGCTTGGACTGTGGTCACCGAACATGCTTCGGTAATGATCCTCAAGGCTAGCGTATTGTTTTGTACTCGTAATCGTTCGACGTCGTTCAGCTACTCTGGGACTGTGATAATTACTTCTAGGTTTCTCTACCCGAGCAGAATGTCGTTTCGGTGTAAGGACGAGAGAATTGCGAGATTGACGACGAGTAGGTTGAGAAGTTGGTAACTTGACGGAGAGGCTGTCTATCTGCGTGTCGACCTCCATGTTGATGATCAATATGTTAAGAT
>Ga0335075_10016330_pt1 | contig 11101 bp, 4 predicted proteins | sample Lox_Sample_24_FD_206723 | JGI IMG/M metagenome (GOLD analysis project Ga0335075, IMG submission 206723) | Soil microbial communities from Loxahatchee National Wildlife Refuge, Florida, United States - Lox_Sample_2.4 | ecosystem: Environmental > Terrestrial > Soil > Wetlands | place: USA: Florida... | reverse complement strand
ATGCAGCACCTAAATCTGGCTATGACAGGGTATCAGCAACATATGGTGAAAGTGAAGAGGTTGTATTACCGCCATAACCACTCGGCCACCTCACCTCAAAATCATCAAATTCTTCTCCATTACAATAATACGAATAATAATGGTTTGGCTGGATACGGAAGATTACGACAATCCACACAATGAAACCGAGCAAACCAAATTAGAAAAATTCAAACAGCCAGAAATCCGCCATGGGAAGTTAAAAACTAAATTTTAAGTGGAAATAGCTCCCGATATGAGGCTGGCAAAAACCACAACCTGCACTCAACTCTAGACGGTAGGTTAGGGCCCGGAATCGAGGACTCGTAGACGGCCTTCCGTCCTCAAATCTCCTATCACCGAGGATTGTAACCTAATACATCGGGCAACACCGTCCTGATCGATCGTATCTACTTGGGTCTCAGCCAGACATATGCAGACTTACGACAATGTACGTGATGCTGTATCGTAAGGCGGCCACGCATCGAGTTCTGCGGCCAGGTCTGATAAGGACTTGCTGCGTGTAACGCATAGACTAAGCTATCCTTGACAAATGGATTGTTTATCTAATTGTGCAATAAGCGAATTGCTGATTACGCCTGGGCAGCCGGAGCTAGAAGCTTAGTATAACGTCCGTTTTTCCAATGGTTCTAGACTCCGAATGCCTGACTTGATCGCCAGATCACTTTCCTTTACGATGGAAGATCACCAGGAGTGCGATAGAATTGTGAGATCTTCTTGACTGTATAGATTGTTCTCTGGCCAAATCTAGCATCGCCGCCTTTGCTATTGGCACATCAGACGGCTATTCTCATCTAGCGAGGAAGTTCCCGATGCCACACGCAATATCCCTAAAGGCACAATTGGCATCGCCACCACACTCGCATTCTACATTGCCGTTCTCTACTCCATCGCCAACATAGACGCCGTCTTCGATTCCCCAATCACCGCCCTCCCCCTGACGACCATGTACCTACGAGCAACACGCTCCAATGCCGGCACCTCAGCCCTCCTCATTCTCTTCATCAACCAGATCACCACAATCCCCGGCGTATACGTGACAGCAGGCCGCATGCTCTGGACGCTCGCCCGGGACCACGGATTCCCGTTCTCCCACATCATCGGACACATCAGTCGCGCCACAAGAACCCTTCCCTTGTCGGCGTCATGTGCATCGTCCTAGGTTGCATACACATTGGCAACGAAACGCATCATCGTATTTATCATTATTTTACTTCTTTTCATCTTGACGCAGAACATAAACTTAAACTGCAGCGCTTTGATGTCTGGAGGCTGATGACCGTTGTTGGGCTTTAACCTATCACCTTTGGAAGAGCAATCATGGATATGAGAGACATCATGTTCACATGGAAATTGAGTGGGAGGAGATCATTGAAGGGACATAAGTAGTTACAAGACTCAACGATCTAGATTTACGTAACATTTGAGCATGTAGTAGATTCTAGGTTGCGGTATTCAGAACATGAAGACAGATGACCGACTTCGTCGGCTAATAACGTTCCCAAACTTGCTGAAGATGTAATTCCATCGTGTCCAATATAATTCAACAATGTTCGACCAACCTTGTTAATTCATGCAGCTCGCACATGATATGTATGCTGTACAGGATACCGTTAAGATGTATGCTGAAGGTATAAAGCAACTGGAGCTTTCCGCCTCTAGGATTCGTATATGATGCCAAGACAAGTTGATGAAAGTAATGGGAAAAGAGATGTCTTCAACTTTTCACCAAGAAGTCATGTTCGAAATCCCATCTTCTACAAGCAAGGAAATCCCCAAAGGAACCCCGTTTGGCGTCCTTATCAAAAGAACAGATCCTCACACTCCTTCAACGGCCCTCTCCTCCACTCGGCTCTCTCCACCGATCCCATCCACTGCTCAGAGACGATCCGCCGCGACGAAGGCCAGCGGATGATTCCATCGTTCTCCCACTCTTCAACAAAAAGATCCACCGGCCGCGCCAAACTCCCACCCCCACACCTCCTCCAACTCATTAACCCACCAAACCTCGCATCCGCATTCGCAACCACCAACTCTTCTCCACCCCCATCAAACGCCACCCCGGCCACATTCCCAAAAAACTCCAACACCTGCTTCTCCCCAAAGCCCACCGCATCAAGCACATGCACATAATCCGCCGCCTCGGCCGCAACAAGCACGGGCCGTCCCCCGGCGAGCGGCGAAAACCTCAACACCCTCACGCAATCCAACTCCGTGCCCATGACGGCCAGCGGGTGCCCCCACCACCGCGCATCCCACACGTACACCCTGTTATCCTGGCCCGCTGCCGCGACGTGGACGCCGTTGTCGGACCAGGTGCAGGCGAAGGCGTCGTGGGAGGGGACGGGCAAGCGCGTGAGGACGGAACCAGTGTCCGCGTCGACGATGGAGGAGCCGGGGAAGTCGCCGACGAGGATGCGTAGGCGGGAGTCCGGAGATGTGGCGGCGCAGTTTACGGGGGCGGAGGGGCCGTGGGTGCGGAGGAGGGTGGTGGTGGTGCAGTCGATGGTGCGGAGGTGCTGGTCGTTCGAGGCGATGTAGAGGTGGGGTTGGCCACTGCGGCGGTCGGGGAAGAAGTGGGCGTGGTTGGTGATGGCGTTTTTGGCGTGGGAGGCCATGCCTCGGGTTGGCGTGGGGGATGAGGAGTCAAGATTTAGCAGGGCGTAGTCGCCGTGAAAGCCGCCCGCGAATAAGATGTTTTCCGTCGCGGCAAGGGTTGTGATGCGGAAGCGCGTGGCCTTGTGTCGAGGACTTTTGGAGGAGGTCAGATCCAGGACGCGGGCGGTCATCGAACCGTGGAGATCGGTTCTCAGGACCTCGCGGGTACCGGCGTAGAAAATGTCCGCATGCGAGGTTCTGACGAGAGTGTTTCGGAGTTGAAAATGCTCGATGACCGGTTTGGGCTGCGTGTTCATCAGGTGGAACCGGAAGAAAGGCTCGGCTGGTGGAATGCGTGGAGTATCTAAAGGCGGTATCACTTTTGATCGTTTCTGACAGTGATACAGCTCTTTCCTTGCCGTTCTTGCATTACTCTTGCTCTGACCCAAGCGGGTCCAATCGATTGCTTGGATGTCGCCACCATACTTGTTAAGGTCTTCTGCTATTACCAAGTCCGGCCTTTTCCAGAGGGGAGCAAAGTAAACTTCGTTCCCAGTCCATGTGCTTATTCCAAGAGAAGGTGATGCTTTGTACCAATGCAAAAGAAACATGGAAACACCGGGCCGATGGTCTCTATCCGGGACGGTGGGAGTGATATCCTCGTATACCGTCCTGAGGTATGACTTTGCATCTTCGGGTCGAATAAGAGTGCTTAGTCCACTCGCAAGACTCTCCAAGGCTACGTGTTCGGCTGGATTATGTTCAGTTTGAGACGGGCCATCTGGCATGGCAACATCCGCAGACTCGGACTCAGGCGTCTGCTGGGAAGGTTGACTGGAAGAAGATGTACCGATTACAACGTTATCGGACGTTGGACATTCCATGAGTAGACAAACCTTCCCCCCAATGCGGGCAAAATATCTTCACGATAGGATCCTTAGTATTGGCCCTTCCTTGCTTTTGTTGGCGATGCTTCCAGAGGCTAGATTTGACCTTCTAACCGTCTCCCACCGGCCTGACCGTCATCCAGGCTAGACAATACAGCGCTTCGAAAGGTAGCCCGTCTGCAGGGCGACGCAGCACCATCAAGGCTTGTTGCACTATAACTGTATGCTGAAATTTTAAAAGATTCCAATGCAAGGTTGATGTGAAAAGATTTTAGACTTTTTTGAAATTGGAAGAGTAGGCCGGCAGGACTGTGTCAAAGCGGACCATTCGAGTCAGGAATACATGGGTACACGGCCAGGCCACGACCAGGATTAATCTTCACCAGATATTGGGGCCAGATGTAATTATCGACCCTTCCAGGTGCCAATCGCCGGGTCGGTTACCTGCAGAAGATGTCAAGCAGGGTCCGTGTCGGTGGATGAGAAGTGAGAGGATAATTGTGATGGTAACGGCAAAATGCAAACGGCCGCCAACGCAGAAGACCTCCGTGATGCAACGAGCCGAAAGGAAAAAAGACGCGGCAGAGCGGAGTTAATGAAGAACGCTGAAGAATGAAGCCGTTCAACTGCAGCCTGTTGAACGGACAGGCCTAGCCTTGTCACAATCAACGAATACGAAGGCAGGTTGAAGGAAGAAAGGAAGGTATATATCATTGGCGATGCGGAGCAGCCCAATGGGCAGCTGCGGGGACCACGAAAACAATAAGACAACCCGACACGTCAGAATGTTGAAGCAACCTTCAAACTTTCGCTGTCCTGCATGATATCAATCTCGCCCCCGGCCTTGCTTTTTTTTTTTTATTGACTACCATTCACGGTCTAGAGGCCATGCATTATGCACAAGGCCACTCACAAGCGAATTGCATGCGAAAGTCTGTACGACATTGTACATTACGTGCATTAAGCAAGCCTCCATCCTGCCCGCCTTGGCATAATTATTCCTGCATCCCCTTCGTTTGCGTCCCGGGGTGCGACAGGTCAAAAAAGCTATCTCTCCGTGCTGCTCCGTCCCTTCTTCATTATTGCACATGCTGCCCACCGCAGACTCGGTGCCGAAATAAATTAAGACAACACATGAAATCCAGCACCCTTTGTGCCTGATGAGCAAAATTTCAAACAAACTCCAGAGATGCGGCTTGGGTGACGTTGATGCACGACTGAAGGCTTCAATCAAACAAATTCTAAATCGGTCCATCATCTTTCTCCCACACCCTCCCCCAAAAATGCGGTAAAATTAATTGTCGTAGTACGGTTCGTAAGCCATCTGCTGCCCGGGCCATCCGCCCACCGACGTGGCTTGCTGTGACCAGCCCATGCTCGGCGCTTTGAGTCTTCGTTCTGTTTTTGGCCATGCGCGTCAGCATTTATTCTCGCGTGGATTTCTGCGGACCGGTGCGTCACACTTACCTTGCTCAAAGTCTCCCCACCGTTTCATGGTGATCTTGCTGCTGTCGAACTCGCCCTCGTACTCGATGCCCGCCTTCTTGACCTTTTCGCCGCTCGTCTTGCGTGTGTCACCCCAGCTGAAGTCGTCGAACTTCCAGTAGGCGTACGTCGGTAGGACAAAGTTCCAGATCGGGAGCGAAAGGAGGTAGATGAACATCCACACCACGTATGACCAACGATGCGCCGTGAGCACGATCAGTACTGCCGGGAGACCCAGAATCAGGGCGAGGAGAACCAGAGGGATGACCGGGGCTGCGGTGTGGGTGATGGCAGCCTTGATCGAGATCGAAACTAAGAACGAAACGTAAGTAACCAGCCCCGAGGGATGGGAACGTCCTTGAAAAAACAACCTACCCAGGTATATGGTGAAGGAAATGGCAGCGGGTAGGACCAGCGTGCCAACCAATTCGATAAAGACGACAAACTGCATGCTGAAACAGAAGGTGCCACAAAGATCCCTGACCAGGATCAGTTCCATCAAATTGTGCACCGTACTGTTGATCCATCGACGGCGCTGAGATAGTAACACCTTAAACTTCTCCGGCACTGTGGTCTTGCACACGGCTTGCGGAATAAACACTTGCTTTCGCTTGGGGAACGTCTTGAGCATGAGCGTCGAAAGGTATCTGTCTTCGCCCAACAGGAGCAAGTTCTTCTTGTGCAACGTATCAACCACGTTCTCGGAGTAATGTTCGACAACGTCGGGATTGGCAAGGATGGGCACCCAGTAGTTCTGCCCGCCCTTGGGCGCCTTGATCCGGTACATGCAGAAGCAGCCGGGAAGGCAGGTGACACCGCCAAACACCGACTCGAACGACTTGCTGAGGTGGTGCGAGATAAAGTACTCAAACACTTGAATCATGGTGACCCAACTCTCGCGCTTGTTCGCAATCTTGGTCTCGCCGCAAAGACCCATGATCTCCGGATCCTTGACCATGGCCGAAATCATGTGCGTAAGGCTGTCGGGGAAGATCTTGGTGTCGGCGTCGACCATGAGCACGACTTCGTAATAGTCGGGCGACATTCCAGTGATTTTCCACATGCCGTTGAACATTTCAAACTCGAGCTCCGTCATCCGCTCGTCAAACATGACTTTTTGGAGGAAGGACATGAGGATGACCTGACTGTCGCGCTTGCCACGATTGCCGGGCTTCGAGTGTTTGGCTTCGTCCGGCGTGCCGCATTTGACGATGACCACCATTGGCACGCGTTGCTGTTTCTCGGCCGGGATACGAGAGTGTGCGCCGTAATCGTAGAAGCCAGAATAGACCTTTGCCATGTTGTGACGCTTGGCTCCGCTCGCCACGGCAACGTATGAGAACGCCTGGACTTCGTCCGGAAGGATGGTGTGGTCTTTCATCATGGTGAGACAAATGTCGGGAGTGGTCATCGTTTCACCCTTGCCCTTGACCATCCCGTCCGCGATCACAAGGATAATCTTATGACTGTTCGGATAATCGGTCGTGGCTACCGAGTCCAAGGTGGTCCGCAGGCCATCGGCACCTTCGGAATAGGCGGTAACGAGACAAATGGCGTGTGCAAGCGGATAACCGAACGGCTCCCACTCCGCCGGCGGTTGAGGATTGACCTTTTCATGGATAAAGCCGGCCGGGCCCGGTCCTTCGCTGTCGAGGACGGTGGAGTATCTGTCCGAGGTGGAAAATACGGCGCTCGAACGCTCCGTAAACGATGCTTTGCCTGCAGCCTCATAGTTTGCCGGTAGAGTGCCTTGGCTGTGATTGCTCTGTCGATACATGCCGCCGGAAATCAAGCGAGCGGTCGAGCTCTGGCTCGCCATGGTGGTGGGTTGCGGACGACCTTTTGCGAAAGAACGGTCAATCGCGTAGGGACTCGTAAAGCGTGACGTGGTGGGGAAAATGCCGCTGCCTCGCTTTCTCGTGCAATCAAACCCGGTCACAATGTCGGTAAGCTTTGGCGGAGGTCGATAAATGTCGTCGCTCCAGTCTTCGATCTGCTGCTGGCGAGCCTTCGAGTCCTGGCCGCCCAAAGAAGTCTTGGTAGCACCAAATTTGCGACACAAGAACCATTGAAAGGCAAGCGCGAGAAGGAACTTGACGATGACGATGGACAAGATGAAGACGAGCGACACGTATAGGACGACCTTGGACGCGATGCAGCCGATGGTGGCCGTGTCGACGGATCCCACCTTGGCGATCTCCGAGAGACAATTGCCGACTTGTCTCTCTTCGCTGGATGTGAAGAATCGAGTCATATCCACGCCCTTTAGAGCGGAATTCTCCCGAAGCGTATCAAACACGGCAGGATAGGAAACCTCGCTCGTGTTGAACCAAGTGAGCAGGTTGAGATCGATAACGTCGCTGCCGTAAACGATCAGGTTGCGGGTCGTGTTCTTGACATCGTCCCACGTGAAAAAGACGTCTCCATAAGGCTTGAGGTTGTAGAAAGCGTTGCGAGCCGTGGATGAAGTATGGCAAGCGTAGCCTGAGTAGTATGGCACCGTCAAATTCACCTGACTGGAACCGTCTTGCTTGTACGGCGTGCACGGCGAATACCAGCTGAGGTCGCCGTTGGCGTTCGTGATGACGTCGGATCCGTCTACGCGCGTGATCAAGCCCTTGCAATGGCCATTGACGTTTTGGAACAAAAAGCTGCCATCGTAGCCTCCATAGCCAAGGTCGAACAGCACGTTTGCGCCCGGCGGTACACCACGTGCGTATGGATGTTGCGACCGGGACAGATCGTAGGCCAAGCCGTGGAAGATCATGAAGCCTTTGTCGACATGGTTGATCTGGAGGCGGTTGGTGGAGCCGACGGGACAGACGGTTTGGGTGAAACCAAAGGTCAGATAGCCGACGAATGCGCAGACGACCAATATGATGCTGAGCAAGCCCATCTTTTCCCGCCAAGCTCGCTGTTGAGCTTTCGAAGGCTTGCCAAAACAGCGAAGGACGCAGTCCGGACACCAGAACGTGATGATGTGACAGTAAACGTTCCACAAGCTGGGCGGCCGAGCGGACATTCGATCGAGCTGTCGTAGTCTCTCTTGCTCCGTCTTTTTCAGGTTTTTGAGCGTAGGTTTTCTGCGGAGCTTGCCACTCGCGCTGCGGTGAGCGTTGAGCGGTATGTCCCTGTACTTTTCATCCGTCGTCCGATTCGTGTATCCCACCCGACGCACGCGTTGGTCAGTGGGATTGAGGCTCTTGATGTCGGTGCTGTCAGAGCTGACCGTGCCAGCCTCGACTTGGTCCTCGGCAATGGGATCGTTGCCGGTCGACGAAGGTTGGACGTCCATGCCCTGAGCATGTTTGCGGTAGTGATAATTGGGATGGTCGCGGTCTATGCGATTTCGCTCCGGTCTGATGAGGCTTTTCTTGCGAGGGATGTCTCCGCCGACTCCTCCACGGTTCGAGGACACCATTGGATCCAAGTCGCCCGTAGGAGTGCCAGGAGAGGGATATGATGGATTGTAGGACGATTGGATGTCTTTTCGGATGGGTGAACCGGGAGTGCGAGGGCTAGCATAGGTGGGCGTCTGACGCGTGGACTCGAGGTCGGACGGCCGCCGTCGTGCGGTGGCAGGCTGTTGATGCCCGCGCGAAGCCATGTCGTCAGGCATGAATGGGCTGTCAGACAAAGCACATTCCAACGAGCGGTCACGCCTTTGTCTGCCGTAATTTCGTTGCCGAACAGCAGTAAGATCGGCCGGCAGCGTTCAAACGACAACAACGATCGCAACGCTCCTCACCGGCCCGACGGATTCGAAGAGCTATATCAGGCTCAAACGACGGCGAGCATTGAGCCGAGAGCGAGGAGGCTGTGCTGTGTTGTGCTGTGCTGTAGCGACTGCAGATGTGAAGAGGTGCGCCTTCCCCCGTGCAGCGTAAGGCCGGCCGGGCACAGAATGCGAGACGGAGGGAAGAGCAGTGAAACGATTGGGGTTATCAACGAGCGATGATGAGGGGATTGTATAGATGGGACGCCAGGTAGCGAGCGACTAGTAGGTGGTTGCTGGGAGGCAGATTGTGTGTTCGAGAAGAGGGCCCAGACAGGGACTGTGACTGGCTCTAGCGGAAGATCTGGCCGTTCAGGAATCAGGAGGACCTGGTCACGTTTTTTCCTGCTCCCCACATCAAACACGACGACTCTGCGACGGCAACGACAAATATAGCGTCTCTTGGCGTCACCATCCTGTTTCCCCGGCGACTTAGAAACGGGCGGCAGAGCCGGGCGAGGTCGTCGTTCGGCACCCGCTTTTGCTACAACACAAAACCTCCAAGGCCGCTCCACGTTGCAGAAGGTTTTGTCGCGAGGCCTTGAGCGACTTGTCTGCCCGCGTCTTTGGCTTGAACAAGATCCCCTTAAACCATCAACAACAGTGCGCTTCGTACCAGCTGCCCAGCACCCTAGCCAGATGGCGTCGTTGAGCAAGGGCAACGAGCCAGAAATGGGTGCTGTGAAACGCCATGGCTGATGCATTGCCAATCATGGGCCATCATTGCCTCCGTAGTCTCGAGTTCTCATTTCAATTTTGGGCCGGGCCACGACACTATTGTCCCGTAAGCCCGCTGTGGCGCAGCTACGCTGTTGTCAGCCTCGAGAAACCGTGGACAATTCTTTTGGTCAAGCTTCTGGCGGGAATTGCTACAGTCTCCTCGGCTTGTGTATATATATATACATACATACATATGTGGCTCTTCGGGCACGCAGAAGAATTGCGGGGAAAACGGATCAAGTCTGCCGAGAGAGTCATCATGTATCATGTATACGCGGCACATATGCCGTGGTGATGAACATTCTGGAAACGTTCAATATCAAATACATGCGGCATTCGGGACACCTCTCTTAACAGCATGCAGCCTTTGAAATGGAAGCAAATAGCTCATGAGAGCAGTTTTCACAACTCATGGAACTTGTCAGGGCGCACCCGAGGATGTAGGTTAGCGTGATGAGATGGCAAGCATGGGCTGTGCTGATGCGCACACCGTTTCTGGGCCCACGATCAAAGATTGAAACGTTGAGAATGGGTATTTGGATGAATTGGACGATCCTTGCGGCGGTTGCTTTATCGGTTCTCCATTGACGCTGGCAAGCAAATAGGGGCAACCATCAATCACCCTGCGAGCGAAATGACGAGACGATGATCTTCACGATACTGCATACGAAGCCCTTCCTTGCACAGATGACATTCAGCCGCACCCGGATATTTTGAAAGTTACATTCCCACCCACCTAAGCGATCGCTTTGAGAGCCCATAGGGTTAAAAAATTTGGTATTTCGCACGTGTTACTTCTGCATAATCCAATCAAAAAGAACTATACCTTTGTAGGCTGCACTTGCATCAGGCTGGAACCCGAATGTGCTTGGCAAATTAAGCCACTCTCCGAATTGCTCTGGCAAGCGAGGCAAAAAAAAGATAGAGTGTATCAGTGAACTACATAATTTCTTATCTCGCCAAAGCCAATCGGGTTCGAGATAAAGGGGTTTTTATTATTTTGATGGTTGGGTGCCGCAAAAAAAAGTTGGTCGAGGGAGCTGCTCCGTACCACCTTCAAAAGTCTCTTAGCTTCAGCTCGTTTACTCACGCCATTGAGTCCCGACAGCTCTCGGCAACCCGAAAAACGAACATCGAAATGAGCCAGGCATGGCGAGCGCTAAGAAGGTTTAGGACGGCAATGCCCTGGACTCCCAGGCTCGTGCGCAGGGACCGATCAGCATTCCAAGAGGGACTCCCCTTCACCAAGCTCTCTCAGCCTCTAAGCTGGCCATCAACCATAACGGGTGGCCCTTTTTTGCCTTGATTCCTCGTCTCTGCTTGCGTCTTTGCAGGCCTAGGGCACGCAAAACCACAGGCCTGGCTTTTTTTTGGCAGGCTGCGCCAATCCAGGGCAAATACTCGCCCACGCCGGAGCCTTGCAATTTGCAACCACCACCCTTGCATCTACGGGTACGGAGTTGACTTTGAACGCGACGACTCCAATGCTTCCTCACCGTCTAACTGGATTTGTAGGCTCAATAAATCTCTCAATTCGACACATAAGTGTTCACCCACTCGTTCGCTCCCCAGTCCTAGCCAAGCCGTTCCGTCTTCT
>Ga0335075_10016329_pt1 | contig 11101 bp, 10 predicted proteins | sample Lox_Sample_24_FD_206723 | JGI IMG/M metagenome (GOLD analysis project Ga0335075, IMG submission 206723) | Soil microbial communities from Loxahatchee National Wildlife Refuge, Florida, United States - Lox_Sample_2.4 | ecosystem: Environmental > Terrestrial > Soil > Wetlands | place: USA... | reverse complement strand
CGCGTTCACCGGCGACCCGATCCCGGCGGCTCGCGCGGCCCAGATCGGGCTGGTCAACCATGTCTGCCCGGACGGCGAGGTGCTCAGCGCAGCGCTTGCCTACGCCAGCCGGCTGACCTCGCTGCCGTGCGCGGCGCTGCAAGACACCAAGCGCATACTCAACCTGCACCTGGAGCGCGCCGTGCTCGCCACGCTGGACTTCGCGATCGCGGCCGAGGATCGCTCGTTCTTGTCGCCGGAACTACGCGCGAGCCTGGACCGGCTGCTGTCATCGAGGCAGTCACCGGGCTGATGCCCTATGCCGCGCCGTCCGAAGGCCACGTTCCCGCCAGGAAGGGGAGCGTGGCCGTCCGCGCGTCAGGATGGCTCAGGCTGGCCCGGCAGCGGACGCGCCGGGTCATGCGCACGGCCGGAGTCCCTGGCGCCGCTGCGGCGCAGGAACGTCATCGCCCGGGAGCTCAGCCGCCAGCCGTCGGGAGTGCGGCGATAGGTGTCGGTGTAATAGCCGATCCGCAGCGAGTGGTCCGACTGACTGACGAAGCACAGCGGCTGCACTCCTGTGCCGGCATCGCCGTCCAACTCGAGCGCCGGGGTACTCAGCGAGTACAAGCCGCGCGGCGCGGCCTCGGCCAGGGCCGGGAAATCGGCCATGGTATACGTCGAGCCGAACGCGCTGTAGGTGCCGTCCGGGGTGAAAACACCGATCACTGCATCGATGTCGTGCCGCGTCATGGCGGATGCGTACCGCGCAAGCAACTGCTCGAGCTCGATGATGTCGGCAAGCCGCGCCAGATCCACATACCCTCCCAGTAAGCCGGGCGGACGCGCCCGGTGTTATGTATATTGACGTCAGATTCAATATTGGTCAATTGCAGTGCCGGACGGAGCAGACCAGTGCGAAATCGTGGTACGTCCGTGGTGATAGCCGCATGAGCGTCCGGCTGACGGACGACGAGGCGTGGGACGTGCTGGAGCGTTCCCACACTGGCATTCTCACGACGCTGAGGGCAGACGGCTGGCCCGTGACGCTGCCGGTCTGGTTCGTGGTCGCGGACCGCGCAATCGGCATGATGGCACCCAGCCGGACTAGGAAGGTCAGCCGGATCCGGCGCGACTCGCGTGCCTCGTTCCTGGTCGAGTCCGGCGAGCGCTGGGCAGAACTGCGCGCCGTTCACCTCAGCGGGACCGTCGAGGAGATCCTCGACGAGGCGACCAGAGATAGCATCGATGCGCTGCTGGACCAGAAGTACGCGGCATTCCGCCCCGCGAGTTCGGCGCTGCCGAGTGCCACACAGGACCACTACGCCAACCGGACGTTCCTGCGGTTCGTGCCCGGTCCCCGCATCCTCAGCTGGGACAACCGCCGCATCACACCGCCGGGCGAAGGATGAACGGTCTCCTCGTCGAGGATGCTAACGGGGTGCGGACCATCACCTTCGACCGTGCGTCCGTCAAGAACGCGCTGACCTTTAGCATGCGACAGGAGTTCTGCCGGGTGGTCGAGGCCGCCGGTAATGACCCCGCGGTGCGGGCCATCATCATTACCGGTACCGATCCGGTCTTCACGGCGGGTGTGGACTACAAGCAGCAGGACCTGTCGTTCGACCCGAGCCAGCGGCAGTTCTCGGTGAATCCCGGCCGGGCCCTGCGCGCGATCCAGACCCCTTCGGTCTGCGCAGTGAACGGAGCCTGCGTGGCCGGGGGGCTTGAGATTGCTCTCAGCGCCACGTTCATTGTCGCGTCAGAGCGGGCACGTTTCGCCGACACACACGCGCGACTGAATGTCGTGCCGGCCTGGGGCCTGACTGCTCTCCTGCCCCGGGCGGTGGGCCTGCGGAAAGCCCGCGAATTGTCGATCACCGGGAATTTCGTCGATGCGAACGAGGCGCTGCGGATCGGGCTCGTCAACCATGTCGTGCCGCACGGCGACCTGCTCCCCTTTACCAGGCACCTGGTCGGCCAGTTCACCGACGCTCCGGCGGGAGGCGAGATACTCGCGCTGTACGAGCAAGGTTGTGACCTGGGCTTCAGTGCCGCGCTCGCGCTGGAGACAGCCCACGTCGCACGCGGTCAGCAGTGGGACGCTGACGCATTCGCCGCAGGCGGCAGCGCCGCCTCAGCACGGCAGCGTTCACCAGGCGAGACGGACAGCCGATGACTGCCCGCAAGGACGCAGGATTGTCCCTGGATCTAGCACGGTGCGCCGGAGCGGAAACATGACCGGCAACTCCGGGCCACTCAGCGGGCTCCGGGTTGTCGAACTCGCCGGCATCGGCCCGGCACCGCATGCTGCGATGGTGCTCGCCGACCTCGGCGCCGACGTGGTCAGGATCGACCGTCCGGCTGGGCGCAGGCTTCAGCTCGGACCGCCCGGCGCTACCGACGCCGTACTCAGGGGACGCCGGTCCGTCGCAGCCGACCTCAAGACTGACCGCGGCCGGACCCTCGTGCTCGATCTGGCTGCGCGTGCGGACGTACTGCTGGAGGGCCTGCGTCCAGGCGTGGCAGAGAGGCTGGGCATCGGACCCGAAGTGTGCCTGGCTCGTAACCCTCGCCTCGTGTATGGCCGCGTCACCGGCTGGGGTCAGGACGGGCCGCGCGCCAGCGAGGCCGGCCATGACATCAATTACATCGGCCTGACCGGCGCCCTTCACGCCATCGGCCGCGCGGGCGAGTCGCCGCCCCCGCCACTGAACCTCGTCGGCGACTTCGGCGGCGGCTCGATGCTGCTCCTGGTCGGCATCCTCGCCGCCCTGTGGGAGCGGAGTCGTTCTGGCCGCGGCCAGGTGATCGACGCGGCCATGGTGGACGGCACCGCCGTGCTGACACAGATGATGTTCGCACTGCGCGGCATGGCAGCCTGGACCGACGACCGGGCGAGCAACCTGCTCGATGGCGCCGCGCCGTTCTACGACACCTACGCCTGCGCCGACGGCGGGTACGTGGCCGTTGGCGCGCTCGAGCCGCAGTTCTTCGCCGCGCTGGTCAGCGGGCTGGGTCTCGAGCCTTCGGAAGTCGGCGATCAGCATGACAGGAGCGCATGGCCGGCGATGCGGCAGGCATTCGCGGCCCGGTTTGCCAGCCAGACTCGGGACGAGTGGGCACGGCACTTCGCCGGCGCGGAAGCCTGCGTCACGCCGGTGTTGTCCTTCGCCGAAGCGGTCGCCGATCCGCACCTGGCAGCCAGGCACACCTACCTGAACCTCGACGGAATCGCGCAGGCGGCGCCGGCCCCGCGCTTCTCCCGTACCTCGCCTCTCGCGCCAGCCGCCGCGCGCGTAGCGGATCCGGCGGAGGTGCTGAATTCATGGGCAACGCCCGACGGCTCCCCGCCGTCCGGTTAGTGCAGGCCGGCTAGCGCAGGCCGGCTAGCGCAGGCCGGCTAGCGCAGGCCGGCTAGCGCGGGCCGGCTGGTGCCACCCGGCCGGCCGGCGGAGATGGAGGAGAGGAGCCGATATGCAGCGGCACCTGTACGACGAGGAGCATGAGGCGTTCCGGTCGTCCTTCCGCGCGTTCATCGAGAAGGAAATGACCCCGCACGCCATGGAGTGGAACGCGGCCGGAATCGTCGCTCGCGACGTCTTTCGCGCGGCCGGCGACGCCGGGTTCCTCGGCATGGAGATTCCGGAGGAGTACGGCGGCGGCGGCATCCGCGACTTCCGGTTCAACGCGGTCATCTCCGAAGAGCTGATGCGCGTGGGGCATGCCGGACCGGGCCTCGGACTGACGCTGCACAACGATATCTGCCTGCCCTACTTCATGGCCTACGCGAACGCCGAGCAGAAGGAGCGGTGGCTGCCCGGCATTGCTTCTGGGGCACTCATCACCGCGATCGCGATGACCGAGCCGGGCATCGGATCTGACCTCGCCTCCATGAGGACGACGGCACTAAGGGACGGCGCTAGCGACTATTACGTGGTCAACGGATCGAAGACGTTCATCACCAACGGCATCAACGCCGATCTGGTGATCACTGCTGTCAAGACCGATCCGGCGTTGCAGCACCGTGGCATGTCGCTGCTGGTTCTGGAGCGAGGCATGTCCGGCTTCGAGCGCGGGCGCAACCTGGACAAGCTTGGCCAGCACGCTCAGGACACCGCCGAGCTGTCCTTCACTGACGTCCACGTACCAGTGCAGAACCTGCTCGGCGACTGTGAAGGGCACGGCTTCACGCAGCTAGTCACGAACCTGCCGCAGGAGCGCCTGTCGATTGCGATAGCTGGGGTGGCCGGAGCGCGAGCTGCACTGGACTGGACGCTGGATTACGTCAAGAACCGCACTGCGTTCGGGCAGCCGGTCGGCTCCTTCCAGAATTCGCGGTTCGTCCTAGCTGAGCTGGCCACCGAGATCGACCTGGCACAGCACTTCGTGGACGACTGCGTCCATGCTCTGAACGCTGGCGAACTCACCGCCGTCGATGCGGCCAAAGCCAAGTGGTGGTGCACCGAACTGCAGGGCCGCGCCGTTGACAAGTGCCTGCAGCTGCACGGCGGCTACGGCTACATGAACGAGTACCCCATCGCACAGGCCTACGCTGACGCGCGCATCACCCGGATCTACGGCGGGACTACTGAGATCATGAAGGAAGTCATCGGTCGCGACCTCGGGCTCTAACGGCCGTTTGACGAGGCAGCCGCAGACAGCGCTACACGGCAGAGCCGGCCGAATGCCGGGCTGGCACGTTGTCCTGCTCGGGCTCTCGCCCGCTATCAGGCAGACCCTCGATTTCACCGCGCTCTGCCGCCAAGACCAATTCGAGCCGAGTGCGGCAGCCAACCTTCTGGTAGAGCCTGCTCACGTAGACCTCGATGGTTTTGGCGCTGTAATGCATGACTGACGAGATCTGTCGGTTCGTAAGTCCCTGTCGGAGCAGTTGGACAAGCTGCACTTCGGTATCACTGAGCGCGGTCCGGCCCGCGGACCGGCGTCGCGGTCTGCGGCTCGTGGTGACGCTCAGTCCAGTGAGCTTTGCCTGCGCGAGCACCCGAGGTATCCAAAGTTGCGCGCCCACGGCGGTAAATAGTTCAAGCGCGCGCCCTAGGTGCCGGTCGGGCTGTACTCCTGATGTCGCGAGGTACAGGTGACCTTGACCGGCAACGAAAAGGCGGCCCTCGTCTTCGTACTCCGACACACGCCGTTCACCTTCCGCCACGTTGCCAACCGCGAGGTCAGCCAGGTCAGCCGCGGCGATAGTCGAGGGAACTTGCGTCCGTATGGCGAGTTCGCGAAGCCGCTCCGCGTATCCGGATGCCGACGTGACATCCCCGGCGGCGACGCTGATGTCTACGAGTACTTCCAGGCACCGACGTGTTGCCTCACCAGCCAGTCCGCTTTGCTGCGCTCGCGAAAGCTGCTCGAGTAGCGCTTTCCTGGCCCCCGCGACATCCCCGAGTGCCGCGGTGATCCGGGCCGCCCGGCATCCATGCAGCACCTGGTACAGCACGCAGTCTGCGTCGAGAAGCGGTTCAGCCAGGACCTGAGCGGCCTCGTCCAGGCTTGCCTGATCGGTCAGTATCTCGGCCTCGAGCAGCCGGAGCCAGGCCAGGTTGTTTCGCAAGCCCGCGAACTCAAGGTTGATCGCGCCCGACCGGATTGTCTCGAGGGCTTCTGCCCACGCCCCGCTCATGTGCTCGACTTTTGCCTTGGTGTAGACGTACTGGCCGCCCACATCCTGCCAGCCGGTCTCGGGCAGCAGCTGTGTCACTTTCGCGAGCAGGATGCGGGCATTCCCGAGGCAGCCGGTCACCGCAAGGAGATAGGCGGCCGACTCGAGGGCACTCAGCCGGGCTCCGTGTGCGAGTCCAGCCTCATCCCCTTGACCGAGAGCCACCAACCGGTCGATTGCCGGTCGCGCACGCGCGAAGTCGCCAAGGCAATTAGACACGTGGCCGACGTAGGTGCAGGTCACTACCTGGTCGCCGGCAGCGGCCTGGTCCGTCGTGGCCTCAGCCTGGTCAAGCTGGACCGCGGCCCGTTCCCCCTGACCGGTATGCGCAAGCAGCAGAGCGCGCTGGGCCAGGAAGGGCGCAGGACTGCGCACGTTGTGCACGTGGGCGCTCACTAGCTCTAGCGCGTCGTGATAGCGGCCCATCGCGTAGGTGGCGTTGATCACCGTAGCCAGGGTGCGCGTCTGCAAATCACCGCTGCCTTGAGCGCAGAGTGCACGACCGCCGACTTCGATCGCGGCCTCCGGACGTGAACCCTTCCACAGCGCTATAGCCTGACGCGACAGCAAGTCGCCGCGGTCTCCGGACTCGGGCGGCAGCAAGTCGAGGGCGCGCTGATACCACGTCGCTGCTGATAGCGGCGCGGTGTTGCGCGTGAGGCGCGCGGCCTCCACCGCTGCGGCGATCGCCGCAGGATCGCCCGGAGTCGCGGCCTCGGCGACGTGGGTGGTCCACTCGAGGACGTCCGGTTCGGCCGTGAGCTGCCGGTTGCCCAGCGTTTCGGCAATCAGCTTGTGTAGCCTGCGGCGCTCAAGCGGCCCCAGGTCGTTGTACAGAACCTCGGCGATCAGCGGGTGGGCGAATTCGTAGCATCCCGCAGACACAGGAGCAATGATTGACGCCCTGATAAGGGCATCGAATGCCCGCTCAATCGAGTCGCGGTCCATTCCTGTGGCTGCCTCGAGAGCGTCGATCTGGTCAAGATGCACACGCCGGAAGGCGGACATTGCACGGGCCAGTTCACGGCCAGCGCGATCTTGCTGGAACACTCGGTGCAGGAGAGCAGCGCGCCTGCTTAGCGCTCCTGCAGCCGGATTACCCACCAGGTAACACCGGCCATGCTCGGTCCGGATTGCGCCAAGTTCCCTAAGCGAGCGGAGTGCCTGGCGGGTAAATAGCGGATTGCCGCGGCTTTGGGAATAAACGTAAGCCGCTAGCCGATCATCTGGACGCTCGGGAAGGTCGGACGCAATGAGCGCCCTCGTGTCGTCTCGGTCGAGCGGCTCGAGATCAACGACGCCACCCTGGCCGGAGTCGATGATACGGCCGATGGTAGCCGCGAACCTGCTCCCGGGAAGCCACTTGTCCAGCCGGGTGCTGACCAGGAGGAACAGCGGCATCTGTGACAGGTGCCGAGCGGCGAAAGACAGCGCTACCAGAGTCTCGTCATCCGACAGGTGCGCGTCGTCGAGGGCTACAACTGTCGGCCGGTGCTGGCACAGGCTGCTGAGCGCCTTCGTCATGAGGAGGTACGCGGGCTGCGCATGCCCGGCGTGGCTGGCGTCGCCACCGTGGCCGAGCACGGCCGCATCCAGCGTTGCGAGCAGGTTGGTGAACTCCGTCCGGCTCGTCTCGTCGAAATCGTCATAGAGGGCCGAAGCAAGCAGATCGCGGAGGCTAGCATTCGCGATGCCGTGATCGTATTCCTGCGCCTTGCCGCTCAGAATGTGGCAGTCGTAAGCCCGCGCACGCTCTAGGAGCTCTTGCATCAGGCGCGTCTTCCCGACCCCGGCTTCACCAGTCACGAGGCACGTGCGCCCCGTTCCGCCAAGAGCGATCTTAAAGCTGTCGATCAGTGAAGCCAGGGGAACTTCACGTCCGATCGGCCGTCCCTGGGCAGCCGAATCGGATGCCTGGCGCGGAGTCCTTGCGTCCCGGTCGGAGTCTGCAGCGGGCAAGACACGCCGGTCCCGCACCGCCGACGGGCTCGGAGACGACGGCCTCCCGAGGAAGTTACCGGCAGATGAAGATGGCGCTACCACGTCCTCAAGCTATACGTGAGCATGGTATATGCGAAAGTGCTAGCTACGGTTTCTCTTGCGCTGCCGAGCAGCTCGCCGACATCAACTTGCGCCGGCCGCGACGGCGCATCAGAGCCGGCCAAGGCGCAGGGATTCCACTACAGCTTTAGCCCGCCGAACGCTTTTAGAATGCCGCTGGTTGGCCTAGACACAGAGCTGCCAAGCTGTTAGTCGGCTTGGGTCCTGGCGACGTCGACGGGGCAGTAGCAGTAAAACTGGCGATTGGTTAGTAAAGGTCTATGGTCGAGATCATCGTGCGCTTCGAGAGCCTCGCCGAGGTCGAGGAAGCGCAGGACACTCCGGTGCGCGGGACCGTTACGCCGCTTGGCGGTCCGGACATGCCGGCCATCCGCTTCGAAGGCTGGCTGCAGCTGCTCGGGCTGCTGGAGAGCATCAATTCAGGGACCGACCTGGGCGCCGAGTTGCCTCGACCGCTGCCCAATCACCGGCCTGACCGGAGCACCCAGGTGTAAGGACAGCACTACTAGATCCGGCGACCTCGCCTCCGTACGCTCCCCTGTGAGCCGCTCCGCTGCGGGCAGAGGGGAGCAGCAGAATGCCAGACACTGTCCATGAGGGCATTTACTTCGGCGAGGGTCCCCGCTGGCACGACGGCCGCTTGTGGTACTCAGATTTCTTCGGGCACAGCGTGCACGCGCTGGCTCCGGCCGGCGATGACGAGGTTGTCCTGCGCCTCGACGCGCAGCCATCTGGTCTCGGCTGGCTCCCGGACGGCCAGCTGCTGATCGTGTCGATGACGGATCACCGGATTCTCCGGCGTGCCCTGGACGGACACGTTTCGGAGCATGCCAACGTCAGCCAGTTCGCCCGGCACCGGTCGAACGACATGCTGGTTGACCGGGCTGGCCGAGCATACGTGGGGAATTTCGGCTTCGACCCGGAAGCCGAGCCGCCCGGCAATACCCCGGCTTCCACCAGCCTGACCCGCGTCGATCCGGACGGTTCGGTCGTCCGCGCGGCCGCGGACCTGCTCTTCCCGAATGGCATGGCCATCACCCCGGACGGCGGCACCATGATCGTCGCGGAAACGTATGGGGCCCGGCTCACCGCCTTCGACGTCAGCCCCGACGGCACGCTATCGGGCCGCCGCGTCTGGGCGGATCTGCGCGGAACCGGCATCTACCCGGACGGGATCTGCATCGATGCCGACGGCGCCGCGTGGGTGGCGGCCGCGGCGCAGCCGGTGTGCGTACGCATCCGGGAAGGCGGCGAGATCCTCGATCGAGCCCGGTTCAGCCAGAACTGCTTCGCGTGCGAGCTAGGCGGCCAGGACCGTCGGATGCTCTACGCGATGACGGCTCCGACCTCTATCGAGGCCATCGCGTCGCAACTGCCACGGGCGCGGGTCGAGCAGGTCCTCGTCAGCGTGCCTGGGACCGGCTCGCAATGAAACACGGAAGGAAGTACTAATGCCACGACTGACAGGCAACGTCGCCGTGATTACCGGCGCTACCAGCGGTATCGGCGCGGCGACGGCCCGGCTGTTCGAGCGCGAGGGCGCGACTGTCGTGCTGTCGGGCCGCGCCACGGATCGGGGCCAGGCACTCGCCGATGAGCTGGGCGAGCGCGCGATCTTCCTGCGCGCGGACGTAACGAGCGAGGCCGATATTGCTGCTCTGCTGGACGGTGCGGCGGACAGGTTCGGACGAGTTGACTGCCTTTTCAACAACGCCGGGGCACCGGTCGGCGGCAATCTGGCCACCATCTCTGAGGCCCAGTTTGATCACGGCATGCGACTCCTGGTGGGCAGCGTCGTGTTCGGCATCAAGCACGGCTCGCGAATCATGAGAGCTAGCGGCGGTGGCGGATCGATCATCAATAACTCCAGCATTGCCGCACACCGGAGCGGCCAGGGGGACGTTCTGTACTCGGCGGCCAAGGCAGCAGTCAGCCACATCACCCGGCTGGCCGCGGTGCAGCTCGGGCCGCACGGCATCCGGGTTAATGCGATCTCACCGGGCGCGATCGCGACCCCCATCTTCTGGGGGGGCTCAGCCGCTGCCAGCGAACTGGACCCCGAGGACAACGCGCGCAAGCAGGCCAAGCTCGAGAAGAACCTGGCCAGCGCCACTCCGATCCCCCGGAGCGGAGCGAGCGACGACATCGCCTATGCGGCCCTGTTCCTGGCGAGCGATGAGGGGAGCTTCATCAACGGTCATGACCTGGTCGTCGACGGCGGCCGGATCTCGATGTTCAATGAGGCGCCGCGACCCGCCTGAGCCGTTGCATGGCCGGCACTAGCGCGGCCGGCGGGACGCCGCAGATCCGCTACGCCACCGAGAAGGTGCCGGACAGCCGCAAGATGGCCTCCTGGGATACAGAGGCCACGAGCGTCCCGTCCTGCGCATGCAACGTTCCGAGCGCCAGGCCGCGGGCGCCGACATTGCAGGCCGGCTGAGCGGAGAGGAGCAGCCACTCGGTGCTGAGCCCGAGGCGATGCAGCCAGACGGTGTGGTCCAGGCTGGCACCCGACAAAGGCTGATGCCGCGCCCCAGGGACGCGTGCTGCACGTACCATCCCGATGTCCGACATGAACGTCAGCGCGCACGCGTGCACACTCGGATCTTCTGGCAGGGACTCGGTCAGCCGGATCCAGCACGGATGCAGCGCTGCCGGAGGCCCGCCCGAGACCGGCCGGATCTCGAAACTTGGCATCGCGGAGAACCACGCGAGCATCTCCCCTGCAGGTGGAACCTGGTCAGGACCAGGTACCTCCGGGCGAGCGGGTGGCTGCCAGTCCTGGCCGTCTTCCCACTGGCTGAACGAGGCCATCATCATCAGGATCACCTCGCCGTGCTGGGCTGCGGTGATGAGACGGGTGGAGAAAGACCGGCCATCCCGGCTGCGCGTCACCGACAGTCTCACCGGAACGCCTGGCCGGCCTGGCCGCATGAAGTAAAGGTGCAGCGAGTGCGGCCACCGGCCGACTGGCGCTGTCAGGCAGCCCGCCCGCAGGGCCTGCGCAGCGACCTGGCCGCCGAATAGCCGGGTAGCTGACTGCGCCGGGCTGTCGGCGACGAAGCAATCAAGGCCGTCCTCATACAGGTCAAGCAACTGCAAGAACGTCCCCATCAGGCCGTCACTCGCCTTTCCACGCCGGCGGCCTTTTCTGCGCGAAGGCCAGCGGCCCCTCCTTGGCGTCCTGCGACGAGAACAGCGTCCGGAGCCGACCGGATGTCCGGTCCGCCTCCATCGCCGCCTCCACCGGCAGCGCCAGCCCGGCCAGCACCGACTGCTTGGTAATCCGCAGGCTTACCGGCGAGCAGTCGAGCATCTGCTTGGCCCATCGCTCCGCTGCGGTCATCAGCTCGCCGAGAGCTACCACTTCGTTGA
>Ga0335075_10016328_pt1 | contig 11102 bp, 11 predicted proteins | sample Lox_Sample_24_FD_206723 | JGI IMG/M metagenome (GOLD analysis project Ga0335075, IMG submission 206723) | Soil microbial communities from Loxahatchee National Wildlife Refuge, Florida, United States - Lox_Sample_2.4 | ecosystem: Environmental > Terrestrial > Soil > Wetlands | place: USA... | reverse complement strand
GGGCCGGGTGGCTGGGCCTGCTGCTGGTCCCGCTGCTGGGCATTCCGTGGTGGGGTGGCCTGCCCTGGGGTCCGGTGCAGATCCTGGTGCTGGTGGTGGTGTTGTGCGCGGTCGGTGCCCGGTACGAGCGGGCGGTGCTGTGCTGGTCGTGCGCGCTGACCTTGGTGCCGTGGTGGCTGCGGGCGGGTGAGGGCGGGCCGGGCATGGTCACCGCGGCGCTGGGCACCGTCGCGTTGCTTGCCCTAGCCGTCGCGGTGGACGGCGCGGGTTCGCGGCGGCGGGCGCAGCTGGTGGTGGCCGACCAGGCCGAACGCATCGAGCAGGAGCGGGACCGCCGTGCGGTGCTGGAAGAACGTGCCCGGATCGCGCGGGAACTGCACGACGTGGTCGCCCACCACATGTCGCTGATCGCGGTGCGGGCCGAGACCGCCCCTTACCGGCTGTCCGGCCTGCCCGGCCCGGTACGCGCCGAGTTCGGCTCGCTCAGCGGGGCGGCGCGGGACGCGCTGGCCGACATGCGGCGGCTGCTCGGTGTGCTGCGCAGCGACCAGCCCGCCGCGTACGCGCCGCAGCCGGTCATGGCCGACCTGCCCGCGCTCGTCGACGAAGCCCGGCAGGCCGGGATGACCGTCGAGCTGACCGCACCAGCCCAGGTGGACCAGTTGCCACCGGCCGCGGGCGTGTGCGCCTACCGGATCATCCAGGAGGCGCTGTCCAACGCCGGCCGGCACGCGGCCGGCGCCCCGGTCGCGGTGTCGGTGCAGCAGGACCGGCACGCCATGGTGCTCCAAGTGGCCAGCGGGCCCGGCGTCCCGGCGCCTCCGACGGTGAACGGTCACCGCCCGGGCCAAGGTCTGACCGGCATGCGGGAGCGGGTAGAGCTGCTCGGCGGCTCGCTGTCAGCGGGCCCGGCGCCCGACGGCAGCTTCGTCGTGCACGCGGTCCTCCCGATCGGCCAGCGGGCGGCGCAGCAGTGACCAGGACAGCCGTCGGCGACACTACCGTGGCCGGCCCCGCCATCCGCTGCCTAATCACCGATGACCAGGCGATGGTGCGAGAAGGCTTCGCGGCCGTCCTCACCGCGCAGCCAGGGATGGCGGTGGCCGGGCTGGCCATCGACGGCGCCGACGCCGTCCGCCAGACAAGGCGGCTCAAACCGGACGTGGTGCTGATGGACGTGCGGATGCCGGTGATGGACGGGCTGGCGGCGGCCCGGCAGATCCTGGGTGCCCCGCCAGCGGAGCGCCCGAAGGTCTTGATGCTCACCACCTTCGACCTCGACGACTACGTGTACCAGGCGCTGCGGGCCGGCGCCAGCGGCTTCCTGCTCAAAGACGCCACCGCCGCCGAACTGGTGCACGCCGTCCGCGTCGTCGCGGTCGGCGACGCCCTGCTGGCCCCCTCGGTGACCCGGCGGCTGATCGCCGACTTCGCCCGCAGGCCGTCTGCCGTCACCCCCGCTGCGCCGGCGCTGAACGCCCTGACCAGCCGGGAAACCGAAGTCCTGCAGCTGATCGCTCGCGGCATGTCCAACACCGAGATCAGCAACGTCCTGTGCGTCGCCGAGCAGACCACAAAAACCCACGTCAGCCGCATCCTGGCCAAACTCAGCCTGCGCGACCGCGCCCAAGCCGTCGTCCTCGCCTACGAATCCGGCCTCGTCACCCCGGCAGCTAGCTGTTCCGTCCGGACAGGTTGGTGATGCGGCTGGCGGGTGGAAGGCCTTTGAGCGCGGTGTGTCCTAGCTAGGTGATGGTTGTAGGTGTGGAGCCAGGGGTTAAGGGGCGGCGCGCCGAAGGGCGGGTGCGTTTGTGGGTGATGCCCAGATCGGCGCAGGTGGCGTGTCCTGTGCCAAAACTCGTCGATGGCCGCTGACCAACGGTTTTCGCAAGGCTAACGCTGCTCTGCGGTATTCGCTGATCAGGCCACCCAGAACCTTCCTGCGCTCGATCCGGGTGGTGATGTCGACGACGCGACCGGGCTGACGCTGCGGGGCCTCCTGCTGCAGTCCCTGGTGCGGCCGATGGCCGTTATAGTGCCGCGCGTACTCGACCAAGACCTCGCGGAGATGCCGCTCGCCAAGGACCAGCATGTGATCAAGGCACTCGCGGCGCAGCGTGCCCACGAACCGCTCCGCGTACGAGTTCGCGCGAAGCGACCGGACCGGCGTCCTGATCACCCGCGTACCGTTCCCGGCGAAGACGCCGTCGAACGCGGCGGTGAACTTGAAGCGCCCCGGGTTTCGTGGAGGCTTCAGTTGTTGGGTCCAGCCTCTGGATCGGGCTGGGTTTGAGCGTAGTAGGCGGTTTCGTACTCAGCCGGCGGAACGCCCCCGATGGCGGTGCGCAGCCGCCTGGTGTTGAACCAGTCCACATACTCGGCTGTGGCCAGTTCGACGTCGGCCAGGCTCTTCCACGGTCCGTCCTTCTTGATCAGCTCGGTCTTGTACAGGCCGATCATCGATTCCATCAGCGCGTTGCCGTAGGCGTCGCCGACCGTTCCGATGGACGCATCGATGCCGGATTCGACCAGGTGGGCGGTGAACCGGAACGACGTATATTGCGACCCGGCATCGGAGTGGTGGACCAGGCCGGGCCCGGGCCGGTGCCCGTCTCGGTCACGCGCTGATCGACCGGGAGCTGTACCTGCCGCAGTCCTGGGCTGAAGACGGGGACTGTCGCCGCGCCGCGGGCATCCCCGGGGAGGTGGAATTCATCACCAAGCCGCGGCAGGCTCAGGCGATGATCGCCCGGGCGGCCGCCGCCGAGGTGCCGTTTGCCTGGTTCACCGCCGGCGCTTCGGTGCAGCTCTTCCGATACCCCGGTGCCGGGCACCTGTTCACCGACCCAGGCACCCCCGACCACGATGACCAGGCTGCCGCCCTCGCCTGGCAGCGCAGCCTACGGTTCCTCAGCAGCCTCTGACCACCGCCAGCCCGCCAGCCGCCTCACAGGTAACAAGCACTCAGCAGACCAGCAGAGGGCGCGTCAGTCTGAATCCGCAAGTGCCGTTGCAGTACTAAGAGCGTCGATGACGTCCTGTTTCGTGCGGCCGCTGACCTTATACCGGCGGCGTCGGCCGTCCGGGCCGAAGCCCTTGCTGATCTGGCCGCGCCAGCGGCCCGTGCAGCGCCGGTGGTACCTGCTGTCGGTGCGCTGGGCGCCTTCGTGATCGAAGAAGATGCTACCTCTGCCCTGGGCGCCCTTTCCAATGCCAGGAGCTTACACTGGTGGCTCCCGGATGATCTTGGCGAGGCTCGGCGTGTGCTCTGACCTGGTGGGCGCACTTGGAATCGAACCAAGGACTTCTCGCTTGTAAGGCGAGCGCTCTACCGCTGAGCTATGCACCCCGGCGCAGCTGGACACCCTCTCGCCGCCAGCCGTAACCCCGCTAGCGTACCCGTTTCGCGGTTGCCGGGGCCGCCGGGCGCGGCTCCCCCGGCCGGCGGCCGGGTAAGATCCGCTGCAGGCGGCGGTGATCCGCAGGCAATGCCGGCCGGCCCGGTCAGCCGCGACATCCCAGGTGGCTGCGCAGGAGAGGGAGGAAGCCGTGGCGACTCCCGCTCCGTTCGCGGGCGGTCCTGGCCCGGCACTGCTGCGCCGGCACGAGGCAGGGGCGGCCAGCGCGCGCGGCCTGCTCTTCACGGTTCTCGGTGAGTTCGTGCTGCCGACCGGCGGGTCGGCCTGGACGTCAACGTTCATCGAGGTATTCGGCCGGCTGGGGATCGAGGAGAAGGCAACCCGACAGGCGCTCGCCCGCAGCGCTGGCGATGGCTGGATCCGTCCCGAACGCGACGGCAGGCGCACCCGGTGGCGACTGACGCCGGATGCCGACCGGCTGCTCACCGAGGGCACGGATCGGATCTACGCGTTCGCCGGATCGCAGCCCGACTGGGACGGTTCGTGGCTCCTGGTGCTGGCCAGGGTGCCGGAGACCGACCGGTCTGCCCGGCACCTGCTGCGCACCAGGCTCACCTGGGCCGGCCTGGGCAGCCCGGCCCCCGGCGTCTGGATCACAACGCACACCGAGCGCAAGGCCGAGGTGGAGCGGGTACTCCGCCAGGCGGGCGTCGCCGACGGGCAGATCTTCGTTGCCGAGCACCGGGGTGGCGGCAAGCTGGCGACGCTCGTCGCGCAGGCCTGGGACCTGCTCGCGATCGAACGGCGCTACGAGGAGTTCCTCGCCGAGTTCGCGTCGCCATCCGCCGACGACCCACTCTCCGGACTGATCGAACTGGTCCACGCCTGGCGCCGGTTTCCTTCGGTCGACCCCGGCCTGCCCGCCAGGCTGCTACCCGGGCGGTGGAGCGGCGCGCGGGCGGCGAAGCTATTCGCAGCCCGGCACGCTCAATGGTCCCCCGACGCGGTGACGCAGTGGACGCGGCTCAACGAGGCGGCTGCCTGAGATACGCCAAGCCCAAGCGTGCGCGGTTCTGCTGGCGGCAGCACTTCACACACGCTTGGGCTCGGCAGGCTTAGCGGGTCACCGCCTGCAGGCGTCAACTTCCGTGGCCACGGCCACCTCGGCCGACCCCGCCCTGGCCGGTGTCACCCCGGCCGGCACCACATCTGCCGCTGCCTGCTGCGGTGCCACAGGCTGGCTACGGGCCCGGGCGGGCAGGAAGACCAGGGCCACGAGCGCCGCGGCCGCGGTCGCCGCCGCGGCGACCACCGATCCCTGGTGCAGCCCGGTCATGAACGCCTGCTGCGCAGCGTGCACGGCAGCCTCGCGCAGGACGGGCGGCAGGTGCCCTGCCATCTCCAGCCCGGCCACCACCGACTGGCTTGCGGCCGATGCCACCCGGGCCGGCACGCCGAGCCCGGTCAGCGTTGCCACCACATGACTGCCGTATGCCGAGCTCAGCACCGAGCCGACGACCGCCACGCCCAGCGTGCCGCCGACCTCACGGGTGGTGTCGTTCACCGCTGACCCGACGCCCGCCTTGGCGGGCGGCAGGGCGCCCATGATCGCCTCGGTCGCCGGGCTGCTGGTCAGGCCGAGGCCGGCCGCCATGAGGGTCATCGCCACGATGATCCTGCCCCAGTAGGCGGAGTCCACGGCCGTAGTCGCCGCGACCAGGAAGCCGACGCTCATCAGCAGCAGCCCGCCGGTCACCACGGCCTTGGTACCCACGCGCTTCATCAGCGTGATCGCCATAGGGGAGAAGGCCCCGGTGACGATCGCGAACGGGAGCGTCGCCACGCCCGCGTGCAGCGGGTTGTAGCCGCGCACCAGCTGGAAGTACTGCGTGATCATGAAAATGAACCCGAACAGCCCGAAGAAGGCCAGCGACACCGACACGCTCCCGGCGGTGAACCGGGGGTTGCGGAACAGCCGCACGTCGAGCATCGGGTCCGGCCGCCGCAGCTGGCTGGCAACGAACGCCGCCAGCAGCACCAGCGCCCCGGCAAAACCGCCGAGAGTGGCCGCCGACAGCCAGCCATGGCTCGGCGCCTCGATGACCGTCCAGGTCAGCAGGCCAACGCCGGCGATGGAGAGCAGCGCGCCTACCGGGTCGAAGCGGCCAGCGCGCGGGTCTCGCGACTCTGGCAGCAGCCAGGCACCAGTCGCCAGGGCGACGATCACGATCGGCACGTTGACCAGGAACACCGAGCTCCAGGTGAAGTGCCGGAGCAGCAGCCCGCCGGTCACCGGGCCGATGGCGACCGCCAGGCCGGACACGCCGGCCCAGATGCCGATTGCGGTGGCTCGTTCCCTGGGCACGGTGAACACATTGGTCAGCAGCGCGAGCGTGGCGGGGTAGATCAGTGCGGCGGCCACTCCCATAGCGCCACGGGCGGTGATCAGCTCGCCGGTGCTGTGGGATAGCGCAGCGGCCACCGAGAACAGCGCGAAGAACACCAGGCCGGCCTGCAGCGCGCGGCGGCGGCCGAACCGGTCCCCCATGTTCCCGGCAACCAGCAGCAGGCCGGCGAACATCAGGGTGTAAGCGTCCACGACCCACTGCAGGTCCGTGGTGGATGCAGACAGCTTGCGGCTGATCGTCGGCAGCGCGACGTTAACGATCGTGTTGTCGACCACGACCAGCAGCACGCTCAGGCACAGCACCGCCAGGATCCACCAGCGCCGGCTTCCGCGCTGGTCTTGCGCGAGGCCCGGGCGGGCCTGCGAGGGGGTACTCGCTGGCATTGCAACCTCCTATAGAACGACGTACTATAACTATGTAACAACGTTCTACATATGTCAAGGCGGGTCGTGATGCGGAGCGCCGGAGGAACCGCGATGAGCCGTGCCAGAGTGGCTGCCATGAGTCAGGCAGGAGCCGCTGCCATGAGCCAGGCAGAGCCGCTGCCATGAGCCACGCAGAGCCGCTGCCATGAGCCAGGCAGGAGCCGCCGCCATGAGCCACCCCGGCCGCCAGGCAGGAGCCGCCGCATGAGCCAGGCAGGAGCCGCCGCATGAGCGCCGCGAACCCGGCGGCCGGCCGACGCTCACGGACGCCAAGCGCGGACGTGGAGCGGGAACTGGTCTCAGCCGCGCAGGCTGTGCTGGTGCGCGAGGGGCCGGGCGGGGTGACGGTCCGGGCGGTCGCCGCCGAGGCGGGCATCGCGCCGATGGGGGTCTACAACCGCCTCGGCGGCAAGGAAGGGCTCGTGGATGCCCTGCTGATCAGGGGGTTCGACCGGCTGCGGGCCACGGTCGAGGCCGGGAACGAGCCGGACATGCTCGAGCGTCTGCGCGCGTGCGCGCTGCGCTACCGCCAGTTCGCGCTCGCCAACCGGCACTTCTACGCGATCATGTTCGAGGACGCCATCCCGCGCGAGCACTTGTCGGCCGAGGTCGGCGAGCACGCGGAGGCCGCCTTCAGCGCGCTGGTGCGGAAGGTTGACGACGCCGCCGCGGCAGGCCGGATCGCGGCGGACGATCCCCTTGACGTCGCGCAGCAGATCTGGAGCGCCGTGCACGGTGCCGTGGCCCTGGAACTCAAGGGCCTGGTGCAGACCCCGGACGCCGAGGCAACGTACCGGGCTGCCGTCGAGACCATGCTCCGGGGCCTGGCCGTGTGACCCGCGACGCTGACCTCCGTCGGCAGGTCCGCGGGCCGGGGCCGCGCGGCCGCGCCAGCGGTCTCGCTGGGCGCGTCAGCCGATCCTGGCGGGGCGCCTGGCCCGGCCCAGAACCCGGTCCAGCGCGAGCTCGACCTCCTCGGCCAGCCCAGGCGGGCCGGCGGCGTCCGCGTCCGGGGCAAGCGCATCCGCCGTCGGCGCTGGAGCCTGGTCCGGGCCGGCCTCCCCGGCCGCGTCGATGTCGTCGTCGGCGTGGCCCGGCTCGCGGACGTAACCGCAGTCGCGGCACTCCACCTCGCCCAGCCTGCGCACCAGGTGCACGCTCGAGCAGACCGGGCACCGGTCGAGCTCTGCCGACCAGTTCACCGACGACTGGCAGGCCGGGCAGATCAGCACCTGGCGATCCGCCCGAACCCCCCGTTTCCATGGGCTCTCGCCCCGGTCCGGGTCGACCTGCCGTGCACCACACCGATAGCAGGGCATGAAGTATGTTCCGATTCTGCTGATTTCCCCGAAAAAGCGCCCCGTCAGCCAGGCTAGTCCAGCTCCGCAAGCGCCTTCTGGTACTCGGCGATGTCCCGTGCCTGGGGCACCGGGTTCACGACCTTCCACCGCACGACGCCATTCTTATCGATGATGAACGTGCCGCGCGTCGCGATCCCCATGTTGTCATCAAACACGCCGTACGCCTTCGCCACCGCGCCGTGCGGCCAGAAGTCGGACAGCAGCCCGAACTGGAAGTTCTCGGCGTCGGCCCAGGCCCGGTGGGTGAACGTGGAATCGACGGACACCGTGAGCAGCTCCACGTCGTCGCCAGTGACCTCGGGGAACTCGTCCCGCATCGCGCACAGCTCCCCGGTGCAGACACCGCTGAACGCGAGCGGGTAGAACACGAGCACGACGTTCTTCCTGCCCCGGAAGTCCGACAGCTTCACGGGCGTGCCGTGCTGGTCCTTCAGCTCGAAATCCGGTGCCTGCCCGCCGACCTCAACAGCCATCGCCGGTCCTTCCTTGGTGGGGTGCTGGCACGGGCCCCGGACCGGGCCCGGTATGAGATGAGATCAGTGTGCCACCAGCATCCGTCACGCGGGACGGTTACCCGGGCGCCGCGCTCAGCGCGCCGCTGCCCGCTGCCGTGCGGGAGCCCGGCCGCCTAGCGTCGCGCTTTCGGGGCGACCAGCCGGGTGCCCGACCAGTCCCGGCCCGCGCTGACGGTCGACGTCTGCGACAGCCCCGCCGTGGGCGCGGACTCCCCGATCTCGCTCGGCTCGACGTGACCGTCGCGGCCCGCCTTGGGCGTGAACAGCCAGATGTACCCCCCGTCGGCCAGCGGAGTCAGCGCATCGAGCAAGGCCTCGACGAGATCACCGTCGCCGTCCCGCCACCAGAGCAGGACCACGTCGACAACGTCGTCAAAGTCCTCGTCGACAAGCTCAACATCCGGCACCGCGGCGATCGACTCGCGGATCTGCTCGTCGCAGTCCTCGTCGTATCCGATCTCCTGCACCACCTGGCCCGGCTTGATGCCAAGCCGCCCGGCCAAGTCGCGCTGGTCCTGCGCCTGGCCCGCGGTCGCGCTCACTGACGTCCTCCCGGATCCTTTCCCGCTGCCCGGCAGCACGTGGCTAGCCCCACACCACGCCCGCGAACCGCGGCCGAAGTCAGGTGCGGCACTGTGAGCGCCGTCACCTCTTGATCGGACAGTTCACACTGGGCAGGCCCGGTGCGCAAGTCACAATTCGCACACAGAGCCAAAACAAGGGTCATGGCTTGATCTTCCCCCGGGGCCGGATGCGCTATCCAAGCAGCGACAGTCGTACCTGCCTGTCCGGATTATCAGCATTAAGATCCACAATTGCCACCGACTGCCAGGTGCCGAGCCCGAGCCGCCCGCCCACCACCGGCACGATCGTGAACGGCGCCACGAACGCGGGGAGCACGTGCGATCGTCCGTGACCTCGGGAGCCGTGCGCGTGCCGCCACCGGTCATCGGCTGGCAGCAGGTCGGCGAGCACGGCCAGCAGGTCCCGGTCGCTGCTCGCGCCGAGTTCCATCAGCGCCACGCCGGCCGTCGCGTGCGGCACGAACACGTGCAGCAGGCCGTCGCCGCCGCCGGATGCCTTCCAGGCGAAGTCGGCGCATTGCGCGGTTATGTCGTAGACAGAATCGGAGTGCCCAGTATGCACCCGGATAATCTCTGTTTTCATTCAGAACGTAACGCCGCGTGGTCAGGCCTTGGCCTTCCGCTGCCTCGGCGCGGCCTTGGTCCGGGTCGCCGGGTGCTCGACGACCGCATCGGGACCCGGGAACACCAGGCAGGTGTGCCCGTCGTCGAACTCAACCAGGTAGGGCGGCGCCCCACCGGAGTCGCGGACCTCGACGATCACCCCGGTCCGGTCGGGGTGGCCCACGACGTTGCCGTGCACGTGCAGCCGGTCGCCGACAACAGCTTGCATGTGCCCACCTCCTCCAGCCTCGCCAGAATCACGCCGGCCAGATGAGGCGTCCAGCCGCCGCGCAGGTCCTCCGCTAGCTCCTGACCTACCCAGCCTCGCATAGCCCAACATCCAAGTGAAGGCCTCCCGGGTTCGCCTGCCTTGCTCTACCAGCCAGTAGGGATGCGTTCAAGGCAGTCACTTGCGAGGATGACAATGAAGAGTAGGTACTAACGCGACAGGCGGCGACGTGCTGCCTGACCAGATACCACCAGCGGGGGCGGTCGGCCAGCCCGGCCACGCCGCCGCAGGAAGGCAAGGAAAACCCCGTGGCCTCCGGACGCCAGCGCTTCTCGATCATCAGCGACGGCCTACCCAGCCAGCTTCCCGATATCGACCCTGACGAGACCCGGGAGTGGCTCGACTCCTTCGACTCCGTCGTCAGGACCCGGGGCCGCTCCCGGGCCAGGTACGTGATGCTCAGGCTGCTGGAGCGCGCCCGCGAGCAGCAGGTTGGCGTTCCGGGTCTGCGCAGCACCGACTACATCAACACGATCCCGCCCGAGCGCGAGCCGTGGTTCCCGGGCGACGAGTACATCGAGCGGCGGATCCGCGCCTACATCCGGTGGAACGCCGCGGTGATGGTATCCCGGGCCAACCGGCCGGGGATGGGCGTCGGCGGGCACATCGCCACCTACGCGTCGGCCGCCAGCCTGTACGAGGTCGGTTTCAATCACTTCTTCCACGGCAAGGACCACGGCGAGTCCGGTGACCAGGTCTTCATCCAGGGCCACGCCGCGCCGGGCATCTACGCCCGCGCGTTCCTCGAGGGCCGGCTGACCGAGGACCAGCTGAACGGGTTCCGCCAGGAACTCTCGCACGGCCACGGCGGCGGGCTGCCGTCTTACCCCCACCCCCGGCTGATGCCGGACTTCTGGGAGTTCCCGACCGTGTCCATGGGCCTGGGCGCGATCAGCGCGATCTACCAGGCCAGGTTCAACCGGTACCTGCTGGCCCGGGAGATCAAGGACACCAGCAGGTCGCACGTGTGGGCGTTCCTCGGCGACGGCGAGATGGACGAGCCCGAGGCGCGCGGCGCCATCCAGGTGGCCGCGCGGGAGGAACTGGACAACCTGACCTTCGTGATCAACGCCAACCTGCAGCGCCTGGACGGGCCGGTACGCGGCAACGGCAAGATCATCCAGGAGCTCGAGGCGACGTTCCGCGGCGCGGGCTGGAATGTGATCAAGGTCATCTGGGGCCGGGACTGGGACCCGCTGCTGGCCAAGGACACCGACGGGGTCCTGGTCAACAAGATGAACACCACGCCGGACGGGCAGTTCCAGACCTACGCGGTCGAGTCCGGCGCGTATACGCGGGAGAACTTCTTCGGCGGCGACCCGCGGCTGCGCGCGATGGTCGAGCACCTGTCCGACGACGAGATCCGCAACCTGTCCCGCGGCGGCCACGACTACCGGAAGGTCTACGCGGCGTTCAAGGCGGCGCAGGAGCACGTCGGCCAGCCGACCGTGATCCTGGCGCACACGATCAAGGGCTGGACGCTCGGCCCCGACTTCGAGGCGCGCAACGCCACCCACCAGATGAAGAAGCTGACGGTCGCGGAGCTCAAGGAGTTCCG